>Ga0116226_10005576_pt1 | contig 11245 bp, 8 predicted proteins | sample S1TSphfallax_FD_89692 | JGI IMG/M metagenome (GOLD analysis project Ga0116226, IMG submission 89692) | Host-associated microbial communities from peat moss isolated from Minnesota, USA - S1T2_Fa - Sphagnum fallax MG | ecosystem: Host-associated > Plants > Peat moss > Unclassified | place: USA... | reverse complement strand
TAGATTGAATCGCTCCGCGGTTAAATCTATTAGCTGAATCAGCCTCTAATTCAATGGCTTAGAGGGCGATTCAGACATTACATTGACGCGGATTCGCGTCAATGTAATGTCATCGCGCTCTAGCGCGCCGCCCCCGCGGCGCGGAGATAGGACAGACTGGGCGGTACATAGCGTCCGTGCAAGGAGCGCAGATCTTTGGCGACCGCTTCAAGCCGATCATCGAGCCGGAAAGTTTCGCTCGCGAGAGTTTCCTTCCGACGCGGCCTCACGATGCGATTGCGGGCTTGCAGCAGGGCGTCGCGGTCGAGGCCGGTACAGTCAGCCAAGGCGTCAAGCCAGCCGACCTGCTTTGGGTCGATCATCTCCTCATAGGAAATGGCGCAGCCGCCGAAGGTATGGATAGCGACCAGCGCGTTGCGGTAGGTATGCAGGGCCCGATCGGCGACATTCGGCCAGGGCATCCGTTCGAGCAGCATCTTCGAGCGCGCCAAATCGCCGAAATCACGATAGACCGCGATGGTTTGCGGCATCAGCCCGAGCTTGAAAACATAGGCCGCCGCCAGCGGTGAGGCTTTGACATAGTGGGCACGGGCCATCACCTGGCGAACCCGCGCCTTTGCCCGGCTGCGCAGAAACCTTGCCAGGAGACGGAGCCCCGGGAGGGTCTGCGCAAGGGCGGTAACATAATTGGCCTGTTCGAGCGCCCGATTGAGGCGGTCGAGTCCGGGATGTTCGTGTGCGCCCCCCAGCGGATCCCAGGTCTCTACCGCTTCCATGCCGAGATCGGCCCCGGCCGCCGCGAGGATCGCCGTGATCAGGGTCGAACCGGCGCGACCGTCGGAGGCGATCAGATAGCGGCGCCTTGCCGGATCGATCAAAGGCAAAGCGATCGGGTGCTCGACCGAGTCCACCCCGTAGAAGGCCGAAACGCTCCGCACCATTTGATAGGTCATGGATTCCCCCAAAAACGACTTCACGTCAAGACGCTAAGAGCCCAGGCTTTCAGACATGTGTCCGTGCGGGGTAAAAATGTAACAGTCTGTATTTTATCGTTTCAGCCAATGCGCCAATGCCTCGCACAATGCAGCGATGACCGCCGGCCAATCCCCTGGCCGCGGCTGGGTGAACAGTCGGGCGGTCGGATACCAGGGCGTGTCATCGCGCCGATGCAGCCAACGCCAGCAGCCATCGAAACGTGACAGAATCCAAACCGGCCGTCCGAGGGCGCCGGCAAGATGCGCGACCGCCGTATCGACACTGATCACCAGATCAAGGGCCGAGACCAGCGCCGCGCTATCGGCGAAATCATCGAGCTGCGCCGTCCAGTCAATGAGGGGCGGCGCGCCCTCGGTGCCGATCTGCACTGAGGCCGGTCCCTTTTGCAGGCTGACCAGTGTAAGGCCAGGCAAGGAAGACAGTGCCGCGAAATGGGCCAGAGTCATGCTGCGGCGTTGGTCGAGCAGATGGGCCGACCGCTGACCGGGACGCGGATCACCCGACCACACCAGCCCCACCTTGGCGCCGGGCAATCTGGCGAGCTTTCGCCGCCATGCCTCAATCGCCCTGTCTTCAGCGAAAAGATAGGGTATCGACGTGGGTATGAAATCCGGGGTCAGGCCGAGGCGGGCCGGCAGGCTCATCACCGGCAGATGCCAGTCGAAAGGCGGCAGGGCGGCGTCAAACGGCGTGACCGCGCTGACCCCTGGCAGGCTCCGCATCAGCGCGACCAGGGGCGCGTGGGTGCGCAGGAGAACGATGGCTCCCTTGGCGGCGAGCCAGGGTGCGAAACGGCAGAATTGCAAGGCATCGCCAAAACCTTGCTCGACACTGAGCAGAATCTTTTGCCCGGCCGGATCCCCACCCGGCCAGTCGGGCGGATCGAAAGATTGACGGCGCCGGAGCGCGGCCGGGGTTTGTCGGCGCCATTCATATTCCTGCCAGCCTTGCCGCCAATCGCCCTGCTTCAAAAGCGCCGCGGCATAATTGAAATGGGTCTGGGCATCCTCGGGTTGCAGACGGACCGCGCGTTGGAACAGGGACGCGGCCTTGGCTAGATCGCAGTCCAGCATCCCGCTATTGGCAAGATTATTATAGGCGCCCGCCTGTCCGGGCGCGAGAATCACCGCGGTGCGACAGAGTTCCGCGCCAAGCGCCGCCTCGCCCAGGTCGAGGCGCAGCCCGCCGTCATTGATCCAGGCTGGAACAAAGTCGGGTGTGAGCCGCCGCGCCCGAGCGAAAAAGCTTTTTGCCGCGTGATAGTCACGCACCTCAAAACCATGATTGCCGAGGCTATTGAGGGTCGCGATGACCGCCGGCGCCAGACAGTGCGAGGCGCGCAGCGCCGCGATAGCCTGATCCAGATACCCGTCCGCCAGCAGCGCGGCCGCGAGATTGGCCAGAGGTTCGGGCTGTCCCGGCGCCAGACGCACCGACCGGCGCCACCAGAGCATCGCCTGACCATCCTGGCGGAGAGTAAGCAGGTGTGCAAAATTGTTAGCGATCTCGGCGGATTCGGGCTGCAAGATGATGGCGCGCCGAAAAGCGCCGGCCGCGGCAGGCTGGTCGCCGGATTGCTGATGCGCCTCGCCCGTCAGGCGATGGGTGATGGCGAGCATGGGAGCCAATCGAACCGCATGAGCGAGCAAGTGCAAAGCCGCCTGGGGCTGGCCGATGCTCAACCACGCCGCTGCCCCGTTCACCGCCGCGGTCGGATCATCCGGCAGGGCGATCAGCAAAGCGCGATAAGCATCGAGAGCCGTCGGCAGATCGCCGGCGCCATGGGCGGCGAGAGCCCGCGCCAACAGACCGGCGGGATCGGTCACAACAAAACGGCCATGGCGGCGCCCGCAGGCGCAGCCATGGCCGTCCAGTCTTCGATGCGACGGATCAGGCGGCTTTGAAGCTGCTGCCGACCGTCTGCATGCGGGCATTGATCGGGGCGACGCTGCTCGTCACCACGCTGCTGGCGAGTTCCTGAATCTTGCGGGATTGGGCGACCAGCGACTCGAGGCTGGTCTTGGCCAGAGTGCTGTAAACGGTCTGGAATTCGGTCGGGCTCTTGACCGAGGTCAACGCCTTGACGGCGGACACAGTATGCTCCATCGACTGATTGGCGAGAGACGTATAGGCCTTGGTCAGTTCCTCGATGCCTTTGATGGCGAGGCTGCTGCTTTTGACGAGGGCGTCGGTGTTTTCTTTGCTGAAGGAAACGATCTGGTCGAAGGGCTGGCTGGTGGTCATGTCGGGATCCTATCGGCTGGTGGCTGGACGATGAGCTTTGCTGCACTGCAGCAAGGCCAATAATAATCCTCCCACGACAATTTTCAAGAGCCTCATGGTGCAGTGCACAATAAATTTCACGCCGCCCCAGCAAGACTCTTTTCGATCGCTTCAAGCGCCTCGGCCCCTGCCTCCGCATTGGGTCCGCCGGCCTGCGCCATGTCTGCTCTGCCGCCGCCACCTTTGCCGCCCAATTGTTCCGAACCGATCCGCACCAGATCCACCGCCGAGAGCTTTGCAGTCAGATCATCGGTTACCGCCACCACCAGGGAAGCCTTCCCCTCGGCGGCGCTGACCAGCGCCACCACGCCCGAGCCGATCTGCTTCTTGATATCGTCGGCCATGGATTTAAGATCCTTGGCCGGCACGCCGTCCAGCTTCCGCCCGGCGAAGATGACGCCATTAATTTGCTTATTGGCGGCAGCCCCGGTGCCGGTCGCCATCTGGCGGCGCAGATCGGTCAATTCGCGTTCCAGCCGCCGTCGATCCTCGACCAGCGCGTCGATCCGCGCCGGCAGTTCGGCCGGAGTCGCCCTGAGACACTGGGCGGCCTGCTGCAGAAGATGGGTCTGTTCCTCGACCCAGGCTTCCGCGCTGGCGCCGACCACGGCTTCGATACGCCGCACGCCGGCAGCCACGGCGCTCTCGCCGACCAGTTTGAAGAGGCCGATGTCGCCGGTGCGGCGGACATGGGTGCCGCCGCAGAGTTCGACCGAGAAATTGGCGCCGCCCTCACCCATACTGACGACGCGCACTTCCTCGCCATATTTTTCCCCGAACAGCGCCATGGCGCCGGCGGCGATGGCGTCATCGGGGGTCATCAGATGGGTGGTGACCGGCTGGTTGACGCGAATCTGCTGATTGACCTGCTCCTCGACCTGATGCGCCTCGGCGGGCGACAGAGCCTTCGGATGGCTGATATCGAAACGCAAACGATCGGGCGCGACCAGCGATCCCTTCTGCGACACATGGGTGCCGAGCGTACGGCGTAGCGCCTCATGCAGCAGATGGGTGGCGGAATGATGGGCGCGCAGGTTGGCGCGGCGCAGGCCATCGACCTTGAGCCCGACGAAATCGCCGACCCGCATCTCGCCTTTGGTCACAGTACCGATATGAATAATGAGATCGCCGAGCTTCTTCTGGCAGTCGCTGACGGTCATGATGCCCTTGGGGCCGGTAATCAAACCGGCATCGCCCATTTGCCCGCCGGACTCGCCATAAAAGGGTGTCTGGTTGGCAATCAGCATCACCGCACTGCCAGCCACGACATGGTCGGTCAGCCTGCCCCCTGCCACCAGGGAGACGATCTTTCCTTCCGCCAGCTCCGTGTCATAGCCAAGGAATTCGCTGGCGCCGACCGCCTCCTTGATTTCGTACCAGATGGACTCGGTGGCGGCGTCACCCGATCCCGACCAGGCCTTGCGCGCTTCAGCTTTCTGTTTGGCCATCGCTGCATCGAAGCCGACCAGATCGACGGCGATGTTCTTTGTCCTCAGCGCGTCCTGGGTCAGATCAAGCGGGAAACCAAACGTGTCGTAAAGGCGGAAAGCCACCTCGCCCGACAGAGTGCCCTTGTCGCCCAGCTTGGCGGTTTCCTCATCAAGCAGCTTGAGGCCGCGATCAAGGGTCTGTTTGAAGCGGGTTTCCTCGAGTTTGAGGGTCTCGGTAATCAGCGCCTCGGCACGGTGCAATTCCGGGAAAGCTTGCCCCATCTGGGTCACCAGCGCCGGCACCAGCTTCCACATCAGCGGATCGGCGCATCCCATCAATTGGGCATGGCGCATGGCGCGGCGCATGATGCGGCGCAGCACATAACCGCGCCCCTCGTTTGAGGGCAGCACGCCGTCGGCGATCAGGAAGCTGGTCGAGCGCAAATGATCGGCGATGACCCGGTGCGAGGTACGAAACGGGCCGTCAGGATCATTACCCGCTGCATCGCTGGACGCCAGGATCAGGGCCCGCATGAGATCAATGTCGTAATTGTCATGCTTGCCCTGCAGCACGGCGGCCAGACGCTCGAGCCCCATGCCGGTATCGATGGACGGCCGCGGCAGAGTGGTGCGGTTTCCCGCCGCGACCTGCTCGAATTGCATGAAAACCAGGTTCCAGATCTCGATGAAGCGATCGCCATCCTGGTCGGGGCTGCCGGGTGGACCGCCGGGGATCCTTGGACCATGATCGTAGAAAATCTCGGAACAGGGGCCGCAGGGACCGGTATCGCCCATGGCCCAGAAATTGTCGTTGGTCGGAATGCGGATGATCCGGCTGTCGGGCAGGCCGGCGATCTTCTTCCACAGATCGAAAGCGACATCGTCGTCGTGATAGACCGTGACCAGCAATTTCTCGGCCGGCAGGCCGAATTCACGCGTGATCAGGGTCCAGGCATACTCGATGGCGGATTCCTTGAAATAATCGCCAAAGGAGAAATTCCCGAGCATTTCGAAGAAAGTATGATGCCGAGCGGTGAAGCCGACATTATCGAGATCATTATGTTTGCCGCCGGCGCGGACACATTTCTGTGAGGTGGTGGCGCGGGGAATCGCGCGCTTTTCCATGCCGGTGAAGACATTCTTGAACTGCACCATGCCGGCATTGGTGAACATCAGGGTCGGATCATTGCGCGGCACCAGCGGGCTCGACGGGACAATCTCATGACCGCGCTTGGCAAAAAAGTCGAGAAAGGTGCGACGAATATCGTTGGCGGTCTGCATGGAACCCCTGATGATTTAAGAACTGAGCGTCTGTTGTAACAATCCACCCCGGCACTGTCCAGGGAAGGGCCATTTCACAGGGAGTTGCGGATGATCACCCCCTTTAAATATGCAGTATTGGCGCTTTTTCTAGCGGGCGGCACGGCATTAGCAGCCAGCAAATCGCCGGCGGATATTCTCCAGGGCGCGCCGGCCGGCGACTGGCGCGCGGTGGATCCCGACAACACGCTGCTGATGGAAGTCGGAGGGCATGGTGTCGTGATCGAACTGGCGCCGCAATTTGCGCCGCGCCATGTCGCCAATATCCGCACCTTGGCCCATGAACATTTTTTCGATGGCCTCGCCGTGGTTCGGGTACAGGACAATTTTGTCGTCCAATGGGGCGATCCGAATGCCGAAGACACGGCAAAAGCGCGTTCCTTGGGCGGTGCGAGCGGCAAATTGCCGGCAGAATTCTCGATCCCCGCCAAAAATCTGCCGATCGCCAAATTGCCCGACCCCGATGGCTGGGCGCCGGTGACCGGTTTCGTCGACGGCTTCCCGGTGGCCGAGGATCCGGCACGCAATCAAGCCTGGATCACCCATTGCTATGGCGTGGTCGGGGCCGGACGCGACAACCCGATCGACAGCAGCACGGGAGCGGAACTCTATGCCATCATCGGCCAGGCGCCGCGCATGCTGGATCTCAATATCACCGTGGTCGGACGGGTGCTGGTCGGCATGCAATATCTCGCCGCATTGCCGCGCGGCACCGCCGCCATGGGAATGTATGACAAACCCGAGCAAATGGCGCCGATCACCACCGCGCGCCTGCTGGCCGACCTGCCGCCTGAAGACCGACCCAAGCTCCAGGTGCTGCGGACCGACTCCAAGACCTGGAAGGCCTTGGTGGAAGCGCGCCGCAATCCGCCGGATGCGTTCCATGTCCACAAGGCCAATTTCACCAATATCTGCAGCCTGACGGTGCCGGTGCGAGAGGGTGGGAAGCCCTAGAGCCTGATGACATTAGATTGACGCGAATCCGCGTCAATCTAATGTCTGAATCGCCCTCTAAACCTTTGAATTAGAGCGCGATGCGCACCCCTAATGCTGCTCGCGCGTCGCGCTGAAAGTCACGCCAGGAAAATCCTGCTGGGCGCGATTAAGCGTCCAGCTGTTGCGCGCCAGATAGACCATCGCGCCGTCGCGATCCTCGGCCATTGAGGACAAATTCGTCTCAGCGAAGCGCTTCATCAGCAGCGGATCTTCAGCCGAAACCCAGCGCGCCGTATCAAACGGAGCCTCCTCGAAGCCGGCCTTGAGGTTATATTCGCTCTCGATACGGTTGGCGATGACCTCGAACTGCAATTGCCCGACCACGCCAACGATCCAGGTCGCGCCGTTCATCGGTTTGAACAGCTGGCTGACGCCCTCTTCGGCCAGATCTTCCAGCGCCTTTTTCAACTGCTTGGCCTTCATCGGATCGTCAAGCCTGATCCGTCGCAACAGTTCCGGCGCATAGGATGGGATTCCGGTGAAACGCAGATCCTCGCCCTCGGTGAGCGCGTCGCCGATGCGCAAGGACCCATGATTGGGAATGCCCAAGATGTCGCCGGGAAAGGCTTCCTCGGCCAGGGCGCGGTCGCGGGCCAAGAAAAACACCGGATTGACCATGGAGATCAGCTTGCCCGAGCGGACATGCTTCAATTTCATGCCGCGCTTGAAGCGGCCGGAGCAGAGCCGGAAGAAGGCGATGCGGTCGCGGTGATTGGGGTCCATATTGGCCTGGATCTTGAACACGAAGCCGGCGACCTTGTCCTCGTCCGGATCGATGGTACGGCCCGCTGTCGGCTGCGGCCGCGGCTTGGGCGCCAGCCGGCCGATGCCGCCCAGCAGCTCATTGACGCCGAAATTACGCAAAGCAGAGCCGAAAAAGACCGGGCTGAGATGGCCGGCGCGATAGGCGTCGAGATCCCAGCTCGGAGAGGCGCCCTGCACCAGCTCGACCTCTTCGCGTAATTTCGCTGCCGCGTCCGCGCCGACCAATTCGTCTAGCCGCGGATCCTCGAGACGCATATCGATGCCCTCGGGGATCGTGTCGCCGCGGCTCTGATCGAATAACAGCACCTGATTATGGGTCAGATCGTAAATGCCTTTGAGGTCGCGCCCCATGCCGATCGGCCAGGTCATCGGGCAGACTTCAAGAGCCAGGGTCTTTTCGATCTCGTCGAGCAGATCGAAGGGTTCGCGGCCTTCGCGGTCAACCTTGTTGATGAAGGAGATGATCGGCACGTCGCGCAGCCGACAGACTTCGAATAGTTTGCGCGTCTGAGTCTCGATGCCTTTGGCGGCGTCGAGCACCATCACCGCTGAATCAACCGCCGTCAGAGTGCGATAGGTGTCCTCGCTGAAATCTTCGTGGCCGGGCGTATCGAGCAGATTGAAGGACAGGCCGTCATGCTCGAAGGACATGACCGAAGCCGTCACCGAAATGCCGCGTTCGCGCTCGATCGCCATCCAATCCGAGCGGGCACGGCGTTGCTCGCCGCGCGCCCGCACCGCGCCGGCCAACTGGATAGCGCCGCCGAACAGCAACAGCTTCTCGGTCAGGGTCGTCTTGCCGGCATCGGGATGGGAGATGATGGCAAAAGTCCGCCTGACTTCGATGGCGTCGGAAAGTTCCGTCATTACCGGGGCTAGCGTCGGGCTAGAACAGATCGCTCAGGAAACCGGAACTCTTACGATCGATCATCACCGTGTCGCCCGCCGTGACCGGCTTGCCGAGCGACGCATTGGCTTTCAATCGGTTGGCTTCGCCCTGGGCATCGACCGGATCGCCGGGGATCGGCGCCGAGCGCCAGAATATCAGCTTCTCAGTAAAGCCGTTATCAGCCTCAACGATGGCGCTGCTTTCCTCATCGACCTTGCGGCGGATATCCGGGGTGGCCTTGTCGGCGCCGGCCTTGGCCAGGAGAGCCTGCTCACCCTTGCTGAGGGATGCGGTCATCACCCCGGCCTTGCCAGGGGTCAGGGCAGCGCGGGCCTGATCGGATGGGGTCCCTTCCTGCGGACGCGGCGCACCGGGCGCCGGCGGACGAAGATTGTAGTCCGGCGGCTGCGACAAGGGCGCGCGTGACACGACGGCGAATTCGTCGGGCGGCGACTTGTCATAACCGAGGGCGCGGCGGGCGTCGGTGCACCCGGACAGGGCGCTGGACACTGTGATGACGGCAAGCAGCGTGGCGAGAGCGACGGAGCCTACCTTGGGGGTGCGTTTGGCGATCATGGCGTATTCTTATGCGAAAGCGAGCGATCAAACAAGGAGTCGAAGATCATCAGCCCGGCACCGATGCAAATCATCGAATCGGCGAGATTGAAGATCGGCCACCAATCGAAGGCGCCGATATGGACATAGAGAAAATCCTCAACCGCGCCATAGCGAATGCGATCGATACTATTGCCAAGCGCGCCGCCCACGATCAGGCCGAGCGCGCCCAGCACCATTGGCCGAGCTCCCTTCGCCATCCAGACCACCAGACCGGCGCAGACTGTCAGCGCAAGCGCGGCGAAAATGATCCGGTCACAGTCGCCGAGATTATTGCCCATGCTGAAACTGACGCCCCGATTCCAATTGACGGCGAAATCGAGAAAGCGGACGACCGGCACGCGCCCGTAGCGCGCTTCCGGCCATTCGCTCAACACCCATGTCTTGGACGCCTGATCGAGAGCGATCACCGCCAGGGCGACCGCCAACCCAACCAGCACGCGGCGGACAGCGCCTGGCGAAAAGCGCAGCGCGGCGATCATGCCGGCGAGAGCCGGGTCATGACATCGTCGCAGCGGGCGCACAGTGCCTCATGCGAATGCTGGCCGACATCAGGGAGAATTTTCCAGCAGCGGGCGCATTTCTCGCCAAGGGCGGTGGCGAAGACCACCCCGACCCCCTCGATTTCGGCGATCTGGAAGGAGTCCCCAGGCGGCGGCGCCTGAAGGATTTCGAGGGCGGATGTTATGCAGATCTCCTCCATCTCAATGCCGGCGAGAGCGGCGGCATGGCGATCAGTGACGTAGAGTTTCGGTGCAGCCTGCAGGCTGGAGCCGATCCGCTTGGCGGCGCGTTCGACCTCGAGCGCGCCGGTAACGACGCGGCGAACATCTCGTATGTCCGCCCAGCGCGATGCCAATTTCTCATCGCGCCAGGCCATCGGCAGCTCGGGGAACTGCTCGAGATGGACACTGCCTGCGGTTCCCGGATGGCGGGCGAGATAGGCTTCCTCGGCAGTGAAACACAGAAAGGGCGCCAGCCAGCGCGACAGGCAGGTGAACACCACATCCATCACCGTGCGGGCGGCGCGGCGGCGCGGATCGATCGGGTGATCGCAATAGAGCGAGTCTTTTCTGACGTCGAAATAGAAAGCCGACAGATCGTTGGTGCAGAAGGTGGTGAGCTCGGCGAACAGGCTATGGAACTGGAAATCCTTTAAGCTGCGACGCACCGCCAAGTCCATTTCGGTCAGGCGATGCAAGACCCAGCGCTCCAATTGCGGCTGGTCTGCGAAATCGAGCCGTTCGGACTCATGGAAACCATCGAGCGCCCCCAACAGATATCTCAGACTATTCCGTAACCGGCGATAGACATCGACCTGGGTCTTGATGATTTCCGGTCCGATCCGGACATCCTCGGCATAGTCCGAGCACGCCACCCACAGGCGGACAATGTCGGCGCCCATACTGCCGACGACGTCAGGCAATTCCACCCCATTGCCGAGGGATTTCGACATTTTTCGCCCATGTTCGTCGAGCAGGAAACCATGGGTCAGAACCGTGTCGTAGGGCGCGCGGCCGCGATTGCCGCAGGACTCCAGCAGGGACGACTGAAACCAGCCGCGATGCTGGTCCGAGCCTTCGAGATAGACATCGGCAGGCCATTGCAGGTCCCAGCGTCCATGGGCGAGAACAAAACTGTGGGTGCAGCCGCTATCGAACCAGACATCGAGAATATCAGTGACCTGCTCATAATCAGCCGCATCATAATTCGGACCGAGGAACTCGGCCGCCGGGCGGGTATACCAGGCGTCGGCGCCCTCGGCCTCGACGGCGGTGGCAATACGATCCATGACGTCCGGGTCCTTCAGCACGTCGCCGGTCGTCTTATCGACGAAGATGGTGATCGGCACGCCCCAGGCGCGTTGCCGCGAGACGCACCAATCGGGCCTTCCTTCCACCATCGCCCGCAGACGGCGCTGCCCTTGCGGGGGGACAAAGCGGGTGGCGTC
>Ga0116226_10005575_pt1 | contig 11246 bp, 10 predicted proteins | sample S1TSphfallax_FD_89692 | JGI IMG/M metagenome (GOLD analysis project Ga0116226, IMG submission 89692) | Host-associated microbial communities from peat moss isolated from Minnesota, USA - S1T2_Fa - Sphagnum fallax MG | ecosystem: Host-associated > Plants > Peat moss > Unclassified | place: USA... | reverse complement strand
GCCGCCCTCGCGCGGCAGCCGCCAGTGCATCTGCGTTTCCAGATCGCGCAGGTTCACGCTGCCCTCAAGCACCAGGCCCTCACTCAACGACGGCAACAGCGGCGCGGTCTGCGCATCGAACTCATCTTCGAGCTCGCCCACCAGCTGCTCGATCGCATCTTCGACCGTCACCAGGCCAACAGTCGATCCGAACTCATCGACCACGATCGCGAGATGCCGCCGGCGGCTCTGAAACTCCTGCAGCAGATCGAGCACCGGCTTGGTCTCCGGAACCACCAGCACCTCGCGCATCACCTGCCGCACGCGCAGCGCGGCAAAGGGCGCAGCAGCCGCGCCCTGCACGCGCGTCGACGCGTTAAAGTGCATCAGCCGCGCGATGTCCTTCGAGTAGACGATGCCGACGATATACTCCGGCCCGCGCTCGGCATCGTAGACCGGGATGCGCGAGTGCAGCTCGTCGACGAAGCGGCCGCTCGCCTCATCAATCGGCATCGTCGACGGGATAGAGACGATGCGCTGGCGCGGGGTCATGATCTCGCGCGTGGGCACGTCGGCGATCTCGACCGCGCGATGAATGAGCGACTCCTGAAACTCGGGCAGCAGCCCGCCGCGCCGGGCAGCGGTTGCGATCAGCTTCAGCTCGTCGGGCGAGTGAACCGTGCCACCCTCATGCGAGAGCGGCGCGCGAAAGAGCCGCAAGACCGCCGCGGCCGAGCGATTCATTAGGCGGACGACGGGCAGGGTCATCTGCATGAACGCGAGCATCGGTCCGGCGACCGCGATCGCGAGCTGGTCGCCCTTGCGCAGGGCGAGCGACTTCGGCACCAGCTCGCCCAGCAGCACATGAAAGTAGGTGATCGTCATAAAAGCGACGGGCGCGGCAATCAGGTGCGCGAACAGACGCGGGTGCGGCAGGCCGGCCGCCGCATGGGTAAGCGCGGAGGCGATCGTCGGCTCGCCGACCCAGCCCAGCGCCAGGCTGCACAGCGTCACCCCGAACTGCACCGCCGGCAGAAAGTCGTCGAGATGCTGATGCAGCCGCTCGACGGCGCGCGCGCCCGGCACATTCTGCGCGATCAGCTGCTCCAGCCGCGTCCGGCGCATGCTCACCAGGGCAAACTCGGCGGCGACGAAGAAGGCGTTGCCGAGGATCAGCGCCGCAATCGCCATCAGCCGGAATAAGAGGAGACCCAGCATTGCCGTAAGTCTACGTTATCGCGCCGACGGCTTCGTGCAGATCGGCAAGAGATCTCCGGAGGCGGGGAACTCCGGCAGGCGTGTTGGCGTATCCTCACTGGGGATGCCCGGACTGGGGATGCCCGGGCAGCTCCGAAACCGGCTCGTATTGAGCCCGCGCCGGATCGCCGGATCGAAGGCAGAGACAGATCGAAGGAGAACGTATGAACAGCACAGTATCGAAGTGGATCACAGTCACGGCCCTGGCCCTGATGCTGCCGGCAGCAGCGCTGGCCTCCGACGGCAGCTTTGACCGCAGGTTGTCTGTCAAGGGACCGGTGCTGCTCTCGGTCGTGACCGGCTCCGGCTACATTCATGTGCAGCCCGGCGAGGCCAACGACGTGCACATCGTGGCTCACGTGCACGCCGGCAACGGATGGGGCTCAGGCGGATCGGCCGACGACCGTGTGAAGCAGGTGATCGCGAATCCGCCCATCACCCAGACCGGCAACATCATCAGCATCGGCAAGCAGAAGCCGTTGCAGAATGTCTCGATCGACTATGACATAACGACGCCGCGCGGCACCGACCTGCGCGCTGACACCGGCTCCGGCGACATACACATCGAGGACAATGGCGGACCGGTCGAGGCGCAGACCGGCTCGGGCTCGATCGATGCCACAGGGCTCAGTGACCATGTCAACCTGCAAACCGGCTCGGGCGACATCAAGGCGGCCATGCTTTCGTCGCTCGACGTGAAGGCGCAGACCGGCTCCGGCTCGATCCAGCTCAAGAATGTGCAGGGCGCTCTGTGGGCGCAGACTGGCTCGGGCGATCTCGACATCAGCGGGCGGCCAGCCTCGGCCTGGAAGGTCGAGACCGGCTCGGGCAGGGTAAATCTCGCGGTCGGCAGCGCGCCGTTTTCGCTCGATGCGGAGACCGGCTCGGGCGATGTGAAGACCGCGATGCCGCTGACTTCGACAAACTCGGACAAGCACCACGTGATTGGAACCGCTGGCGGTGGCGGTCCGCGCCTGCGCGTCGTCAGCGGCTCGGGCGACATCTCGATCCACTGAATCGGACTGCTGATCGGCCGCCAGCCGGACTGCCAACTGGGTGCCCCAGGTCTCGCTCTTGAGACCTGGGGTTTACAGGCCCTAGCTAAGCACAGGCTCCTTCTTGAAGTACTCCTCGGCAGCCTTCTCGGTCTCCTGATCGGTGACCACGCGAAGCACCTGCCCGACGGCCCACTCATGCCCGAACGGGTCCGAGAGCTTGCCGTACCGCTCGCCCCAGAACTGGTCTTTGAGCGGGAACACGACCTTCGCGCCCGCAGCCATAGCCTGGCTCCAGACGGCCTCCGCGTCCTCAACCTGCAGATGCAGCGTCACCGGGGTGCCGCCGAGCGCTTCCGGGGTCCGGCTCTTGCCGCCTATGAACTCGGGAAAATCGTCTGAGAGCGAGAGCACGCTGCCATGCACATGCAGCATGGCATGCATGATCTTGTCCGAGTGCGGGGCATTGTGGCGGCTTTGTAGGGTCGCACCGAAGGCTTTTTCATAGAAGGCGATAGCCTCCTTTGCGTTGCTGACTACGAGATAGGGCGATAGTCCGAGCGTCACTGCCATGGCAAACTCCTTCTCTTGCGCGGCCGGTGAGGGGGGATAAGCTGCGCCGGCTGAATTATAAGTCCGGCCGGGGTCAAACGGAGATTATTTTTCCATAACTCGAAAGACCCGCAGCCCGGCCTGCTCTATCCCAACCAGGCTGCTTTATCCTAAGAGGATGCTTGAGGTCCTGCGCCCCATCCCCGCCCGCCAGCTTTGCCTGCTCGTCTTTGACCTCGACGGCACCCTGATCGACTCCCGGAAGGATCTCGCGACCGCGGTCAATATCATGCTCGGGATCCTCGACCGGCCCCCGCTGCTCGAAAGCGTGATCGCCGGCTACATCGGCGATGGCGCCGGAATGCTGGTGCGCCGGGCGCTCGGCGACCCCGCCGACGAGCGCCTGGTCGCGCGCGGGCTGAACCTGTTTCTCGAGTCCTACCGCGAGCATAAGCTCGACCACACCTACGTCTACGAGGGCGTCTTCGCAGCGCTTGAGACGCTCGGCACCCGGGCCGACGGCGCGCCTTATACGCTGGCTGTGCTGACCAACAAACCCATCAACCCCTCGCTCGAGATATGCACGGCGCTCGGCCTCGCGCCGTATTTTTCCGTCATCTCCGGCGGCAACAGTTTTGCGACCAAAAAGCCCGATCCCGAAGGGCTGCGGGCGATCATGCGTGGAGCGAACGCGAAGCCCGAGGAGACGCTGATGATCGGCGACTCGGAGGTCGATATCTTGACCGCCCGCGCCGCCGGAACCTGGAGCCTCGGCTGCCGCTACGGGCTCTCTCCGCATTCGATCGAGGCGATGCGTGAGCAGGGGCTGGTCGATGCGGTCGTCGACGCGCCGGCCGAGTGGCCCCGCGCCCTCGGCCGCGACAGCTACGCCGGAGCGCACCCTGCAACAACCGGGCTGACCCATGGATTTTGAACTGACCAGCGACTACCAGCCGCGCGGCGACCAGGGCCGGGCGATCAGCGAGCTCGTCTCGGGCACAAACGCCGGGGAGCATCACCAGGTGCTGCTCGGCGTCACCGGCTCGGGCAAGACATTTACGATGGCCAAGGTGATCGCCGAGCTGAACCGGCCCGCGCTGATCCTCGCTCCCAATAAGACGCTCGCCGCGCAGCTCTTTCATGAGTTCAAGCAGTTTTTTCCGCAAAATGCGGTCGAGTACTTTGTCTCGTACTATGACTACTATCAGCCCGAGGCATATATTCCCTCGGGCGACTTATATATCGAGAAAGAAGCGACGATCAACGAGGAGCTGGATAAGTTACGGCTCTCGGCGACCCGGTCTTTATTCGAACGGCGCGACGCGATTATCGTAGCTTCGGTCTCGTGTATCTATGGCCTCGGCTCCCCGGAGGCTTACTACGGGATGCTGCTGTTCCTTGAAAAAGGGCAGCATATTCGCCGCGAAGATATCACGAAGAAGTTAGTCGAGATACTCTACGACCGTACCGATGGGGACTTTCGGCGTGGGACCTTCCGCGTTCGCGGCGATGTGATCGAGGTATTTCCGACCTATGACGAGAACGCCTATCGCATCGAGTTATTTGGCGATGAGATCGATGCCCTGTCACAGATCGACCCGCTCTTCGGCACGGTCAAGCAGAAGTACGCCCGGCTGCCGATCTATCCGAAGAGCCACTATGTGGTGCAGCCGGAGCGCAAGAAGACCGCCATCCAAACGATCCTCGAAGAGCTGGAGTGGTGGGTCGGGGAACTCGAGCAGCAGGGCCGCATGGTTGAGGCGCAGCGCATCAACCAGCGCACGCGCTTCGACCTCGAGATGATCAAGTCGATGGGCTTTTGCCATGGCATCGAGAATTACTCGCGTCATTTCTCCGGCCGGCTGCCCGGCGAGCCGCCACCGACGCTGCTCGATTATTTCCCCCGCGACTTCTTAGTCTTTATCGACGAGTCGCACGTGACCGTTCCGCAGCTGCACGGCATGTGGCACGGCGACCGCTCGCGCAAGCAGAATCTTGTCGACTACGGCTTTCGCCTGCCCTCGGCCACGGACAATCGCCCGCTGAAATTCGATGAGTTCGAGAACCGTGTCTACCAGACGATTTATGTATCTGCTACTCCCGGGCCGTTCGAGTTAACTAAGTCCGCCGGCGTGGTCGTCGAGCAGATCATTCGCCCCACCGGCCTAGTTGACCCGGAGGTTGAGATACGCCCGATCCGCGGCCAGATCGACGACCTACTTGCCGAGATACGCATCCGGGTCGAGCGGAACGAGCGGGCGATTGTCACCACACTTACCAAGCGCATGTCCGAGGACCTGGCCGGCTATTACACCGAGGTTGGGGTGCGCTGCCGGTATATGCACTCCGAGATAGAAACGCTCGAGCGCGTGAAGTTACTCCGCGACTTACGCAAAGGCGAGTACGATGTGCTCATCGGCATCAACCTTTTACGCGAGGGGCTCGACCTGCCCGAGGTATCGCTGGTCGCGATTCTCGACGCGGACAAGGAGGGCTTTCTCCGCTCCGTCGGCTCGCTGATCCAGACGATCGGCCGCGCCGCGCGTCATCTCAACGGCCGCGCGATCCTCTACGCGGACAAGATGACCGACTCGATGAAGAAGGCGATCGGCGAGACCGACCGCCGCAGGCAGGTGCAGCGCGAGTACAACCAGGAGCATGGCATTACGCCGATGTCGGTGATCCGGCCGACCGATATGTCGCTTGCGCAGATACTGAAAGCCGACTACGCCGACCTCACCGAAGAGTCCAGCGAGATACCTGAGTTCTCAACTCAGGAAGCGCTCAACGCGCACATCGCGAATCTTGAAAGCGACATGCGCGAGGCCGCGAAAAAATTCGAGTTCGAGAAGGCCGCCAAGCTCCGCGACACCATCGCCAGCCTGCGCACCAAGGAGTTTCTCTTTACTTGATGGGGCGAATGGACGGGGCGAACAGGGTGCATCGAACGCGGCCCGTCCGAGTCTAATTTAACAGGTGCAACTACCATGAACACGTTGAAGACCACGTTTCTGCTCACGGCGATGACCCTGTGCCTGGTTCTCGTGGGCGACCACTTTGGCGGCCGCAATGGCCTCGTGCTGGCCTTTGCGCTCGCTGCGGGCATGAACTTTTTCTCCTACTTTTTCTCAGACAAGCTCGCGCTCTCGATGTACAGCGCGCAGCCGGTTTCGCAGGCCGAGCTGCCCCGGCTCTACGCGATCGTCGAGCGGCTTACCGCCCGCGCCCACTTGCCCATGCCGAAGCTCTACGTCATACCCACAGACGCTCCGAACGCATTTGCTACCGGGCGTAATCCGCAGCATGCTTCGGTCGCAGTCACGCGCGGCATCCTCAGCCTGCTCGATGACGCGGAACTCGAAGGCGTGCTCGCGCATGAACTCGGCCATGTGCGTAATCGCGACATCCTGACCAGCTCGATCGCAGCGACGCTGGCCGGCGCCATCACGATGATCGCCCGGATGGGTTACTGGGCCGAGCTCTTCGGCGGACGCGGCGGCGGACGCGACCGCGAGGGCGGCGGCTTTACAGCGCTGCTGATGCTGATCGTTGCGCCGATCGCGGCGATGCTGATCCAGTTCGCTGTCTCGCGCTCACGCGAGTTCGCTGCGGATGAGTCGGCCTCCGCGCTCACCGGCAACCCCTATGCGCTGGCGGGCGCGCTTGAGAAGCTCGAGACCTGGTCGAAGCACCGTCCCATGCAGGCCACGCCCGGGACCGCGCACATGTTCATCATTGCGCCGGTGGTGAGCGGCGCTGCGTTCGCCAATCTCTTCTCGACCCATCCGCCGACGGCCAAGCGTGTGGAGCGGCTGATCGGGCGGCCGAGCCTCTACGCCGGGCCGCGCTAGCGCCGATGAAGACCCTGCTGCGCGCGGTTATTCTGCTGCTGGTCACGCTCTGGGTGGGCGGCGTGCTCTTCTTCCCGGTGGTCGCGGCAACGGCGTTTTCGACGCTCCCTGATACCCACGTCGCAGGCACCGTCGTCCGGGTCTGCCTGCGCACGCTGCATGCTGAAGGACTCTTCTCCGGGGCGCTGCTGGTCTTGCTGCTGCTGATCGCGGGCGCTCTCCGAGCCTATGAACGCACGGTCGTTGGACCCGTCTCCGCAACCCTGGCAATGCTGGCGCTGACGGCGTTTTCCCAATATTCGATCATGCCGCGGATGGAGGTGGACCGGCTGGCTGTGGGCGGCGCGATCGACGCGGCCTCGGTCAACGATCCACACCGGCTCGACTTTAACCGGCTTCACGTGGCTTCTACGCGCGTCGAGGGTGGCGTGCTCGTCGCCGGAGTTCTGCTGATTGTGATGCTCGCGCGGCCACCTCTCCGGACCCGCTAGATCCCGATCGCGGATCGCGTCAGGCGATCGACTCCACTCCTCTGCGGCCCGGTTTTCCAGAAGCTGCCCTGTTCAACACTCTTCCTCCTCGCTGCTACTCTCAAATCTTGCTGCTTTCCCTCATTCTCGGAGCTGTGGCGGCATTCGCGAACGTCTTCGGCGGACTTTTGCTCGTGCGCGCGGACTGGGAGAAGCGCTATCTGCGCTACTTTATCGCGCTCGGCGCCGGGTTCATGATGGCCACCGCCCTGCTTGAGATGTTCCCGGAAGGCATGCGCCTGGCGCCACGCCTGGCGCCGGTCCTGGTGCTGGCCGGCTACTGCGCCATCCACCTGCTCGAGCACACCATCTCGGCCCACTTTCACTTTGGGGAAGAGACCCACCGCCATGAGTTCATGGCGGCGCACAAGGGCTACTCGGTGCTGGCCGGCCTCGCGGTGCATGCGCTCTTTGATGGAGTCGCGATCGGCTCGGGGTTCGTGCTGTCGCGATGGCTGGGCGTGCTGATCTTCTTTGCGATCTTTCTGCACAAGGTGCCGGAGGGCTTCACGGTGGCCTCGGTGATGCTGGCCTCGGGGCGCAGCCGGCGGGTCGCATTCCGGGCGGCGGTGGCCCTGGCCGGCGCGACGATGCTGGGGGTTCTAGTGATCCTGCTGGCGCCCGGGCTTGTCACTGCCGGCCTGCCGCTCTCGGCCGGGGTCGCGATCTATGTCGCCGCGACGGACCTGGTGCCGGAGGTCAACCGCGAGCCCGGCATCCGGATGGCGCTGGTCTTCTTCGCCGGAGTCGCGATCTTTCTGCTGGTGCGGGCCGCGTTGCCAGCGGTCTAGGGCCTGTTCCCGTTAATCCAGACGGCGCCGGCCGTACAGCCTGCCCTTAGTCTGACGCGCAAGGGCTCGCCCGGCCTGGTGCAGCCGCGCACTCACACCTACGGCCACTGGTAGCTCACACCTGTAAGCTCTTCCGAGACGGTCCACAGACGCTTCTGCGCCGCTGCATCCTCAGCCTGCGGCGCGACGGCAGCCGGCGCCGGATCCCCTTTGAACTCCATCCAGCCGGAGGGGCCGTAGTAGCCGCCCGGCTCGACGTCCGAGCCGACAGCGGCGTAGAGCTGCGGCAGCGCTCCCTGGGCGTCGTCCTGCCCGACAACGCGGAATGCGAGCGCGGTGATGAACGCGATCGGCCCCTTCAGCTCACGCACAATGGCCGTCGAGGAGAGCCCGGGATGCGCGCCCACGCTGATCAGCTGGCTGCCATGCTCCGTGCTCTGCCGCTGCAGTTCGCGCGCAAAGAGCAGGTTGGCGAGCTTGGTCTGCGAGTAGGCGCCGAAGGGCGTATAGCCGCGCTCCAGCTGCAGGTCGTTGAAGTCAATCGTTCCGCGCTTGTGCGCATTGCTCGAGACGCTCACCACCCGCGGGGCCGGGGTCGCGAGCAGCGCAGGCAGAACCAGGCCGGTCAGGGCAAAGTGGCCGAGATGGTTCGTCCCCAGCTGCATCTCGAAGCCATCGACGGTGGTCTGCCGCGCGGGCAGCGCCATGATGCCCGCGTTATTGACCAGGATGTCGAGCGTGCCGCCGGCCACGACCTGCTCTGCGAAGGCGCGCACCGAGGCCAGCTTCGACAGGTCGAGCTGCGCCACGTGAACCTTCGCCGCGGGCAGCTCCTGCTGGATGCGGACTGCGGCTGCGGCGCCTCGCTCGACGCTCCGGCAGGCCAGCACCACCTCCGCGCCCGCGCGGGCCAGCTCGCGCGCCGTCTGGTAGCCGAGTCCGATGTTCGCGCCGGTCACGATGGCGCGCTTGCCTGTGAGCTGAGGAATCTGTGCTGCGGTCCATCCTTCGATCATGACTTACTCCTCATACTTACTTCTTACTTGCTGTCCTTACTTCGCGTCGTTCTGCGAGGCGGCCTGCGCCTGCTGCCAGACTTTATACAAGCCCCAGGCCGCAAGGGTACAACAATCGCGGATCTCGCCCGTGAGCAGCATCTGTTCAAAGCGTTCAACGGAGACCCGATGCAGGCGCAGGTCATGCTCTTCGGCGTCGAAGTCGGTCTCGCCTGCGACCAGCCCGGTCGCGAGAAAGGCGTGCTGCATCTGGTTGGCAAAACCATACGCCACATACATCGGTCCGAGATAGACGATCGAGCGCGCGGTAAAGCCGGTCTCCTCGCGCAGCTCGCCCCGGGCCAGCTCTTCGATATCGACGTCGGCCTGCTCCCAGCCGCCCTGCGGAAACTCTATGCATTGGCGCTGCACGGTGTAGCGAAACTGCTCGACGAGGTAGAGCGAGTCGCCGTCGAGCGGAATGATCACCGCGCAGGGCTCCTTGTCGACGACGCCGTAGATGCCCGGCGCGCCGTTCGAGCGCTCGATCTGGTCCTCGCGGACGCGCATCCAGCGGTTGCGGTAGACCTCGCGGCTGGACAGGGTGCGGATGCTGGGCGTGGTGTCGCTCATGTGCGCAGTGTAAACGGTCTCTTTGACGGATATGGCGCAACGGCCGGGATTTGCTGGACTTCGCACCGGTGGGCTAGTTTAGCTTTGTTGCTTCTTCGAATCAGGCGGGTGGCAGGATTGTACTTTCTCGGCATGGATGTAGGGACGGGCGGCACACGGGCGGTGCTGATCGATGAGCGTGGCGCAATCGTCGCCTCCGCGCAGAGCGAGCACGCGGCGTTTCGCGCGGAGCAGCCGGGCTGGGCCGAGCAGGACCCCGAAGACTGGTGGCGGGCCGCGCAGATCGCGATTCGCGAGACGCTCGCTCAGGCTCCGGCGGGGGCGGCCGGCAAGATCGGCGGCATCGGCCTGACCGGGCAGATGCATGGCGCGGTCGTGCTCGACCGAGCGGGCGAGGTGCTGCGGCCGGCCTTGATCTGGTGCGATCAGCGGACGGGTCCGCAGTGCGACTGGCTGCACGCCGAGCTCGGGCGAGAGCACCTGATCGACCTGGTCGCGAACCCGGCGCTGCCCAACTTTACGCTGACAAAACTGCTCTGGGTGCGCGAGCATCAGCCCGGGATCTACGCGAAGATCGCGCACGTACTCTGCCCGAAGGATTATGTGCGCTTGCGGCTGACCGGGACCTACGCGATGGATGTGCAGGAGGCCTCGGGCACGCTGCTGCTCGACGTGGCGCACCGCCGTTGGTCGTCTGAAGTGGCGAAGGCTGCGGGCGTCGACGAGGGCTGGCTGCCGGAGTTGTTCGAGTCGCCTGAAGTGTGTGCGCACATCTCTGATTCCGGAGCAGCGGCGACCGGGCTGCTCAGCGGAACGCCGGTCGTCGCGGGCGCAGGCGATCAGGGCGCGGGCGCGGTCGGCATGGGCATCCTTGAGCCGGGCTCGGTCTCGGTGACGATCGGGACCTCGGGCGTGGTCTTCGCAGCGACCGCGCAGCCGACCAAAGACCCCGGCGGGCGTCTGCATACGTTTTGCCACGCGGTGCCGGGGCGCTGGCATGTGATGGGCGTGACGCAGTCGGCAGGGCTCTCGCTGCGGTGGCTGCGCGATCTGCTCGCGCCAGGCGCATCGTATGACTCGCTCACGGAAGAGGCTGCGAAGATCGCGCCCGGATCGGATGGCCTGCTCTACACGCCGTATCTGCTCGGCGAGCGCACGCCGCACCTGGACTCGCACGCGACCGCTGCGTTCGTCGGCCTGACCGCGCATCATGGACGCGGACACCTGGTGCGCGCGGTGCTCGAGGGCGTGGCCTACTCGCTCAAGGACAGCTTCACTCTCTTCGACGAGCTGGGCATCCCCGTGAAGCGCGTGCGGCTTGGCGGAGGCGGCGCGCGCGGGCCGCTCTGGCGTCAGATTCAGGCTGATATTTACGCGCATACGTGCGACGTGCTCGTCGCTGAAGAAGGCGGCGCATTTGGCGCGGCACTGCTTGCGGGGGTGGGCGGGGGCGGCTGGCCAAGTGTCGAGGCAGCCTGCGCGACGGCGATCGAGGTCGCAGGCCAGATCGAGCCGGACGCACGCGCCGTAAAAAGATATGCGCAGGGCTACAAAGGGTTCCGGCAGGTCTATCCGGCGCTGAAGGGTGTGCGCGGATAGGTGCAGTTATACTTAGCTGATCAAAGGGGCGAGCCATGGCAACCAACCACGTTCCAGTCGAGAT
>Ga0116226_10005574_pt1 | contig 11246 bp, 9 predicted proteins | sample S1TSphfallax_FD_89692 | JGI IMG/M metagenome (GOLD analysis project Ga0116226, IMG submission 89692) | Host-associated microbial communities from peat moss isolated from Minnesota, USA - S1T2_Fa - Sphagnum fallax MG | ecosystem: Host-associated > Plants > Peat moss > Unclassified | place: USA... | reverse complement strand
TAAATAAATATTATTTCCATCAGGCTGCCATTCGACTGACATCCCTAAAATTTCTGTATAAAAGTGAATACATTCGGAAAATTTTTGCACAAATAAAGCAATATGGCGTAAGCTCAAACTAGATTGAGGTTTTGGCATTGCGTTTCCTAGTAAAAACGGCTAATCGTAGAGGTAACTGCCAAAGAACTCAACATTTTAAGTATCCACTGCGCTAGTTTTCTTCACGAATTTTTTGTAAAATAGCAAAAATCGTGTCTATTAAAAGCAGAGGAGATCAATATCATGGTCCAATCGCTCTCTACCTTAACATCGCTTGTTCCGGTCGGAAGTCTTGAAGCATACATTCGACAGGTAAACCAAATCCCCATGTTAACCTTAGAAGAAGAAAAAGATCTTACTGAGCGGCTGTTTAATTCAAATGACTTAGAAGCGGCAAAAAAATTGATTTTAGCCCATTTGCGTTTCGTTGTCCGTGTTGCTGAGCGCTACTCAGGTTACGGGTTGGCATTAGGTGATTTAATTCAAGAAGGAAATATTGGATTAATGAAGGCTGTACGGCGTTTTGATCCACGTATTGGTGTTCGGTTGGTATCTTTCGCTGTGCATTGGATTAAAGCGGAAATTCATGAATTTATTTTACGTAATTGGCGGATTGTTAAAATCGCTACGACAAAAGCGCAGCGTAAGCTCTTCTTTAATCTTCGTAGTGCTAAAAAACGTTTAGGGTGGTCCACGCGCAATGAAGTTGATGAGATTGCCAAAGAATTAGGGGTTAGCGCTAAGGATGTTTATGAAATGGAAGCGCGCATGAATGCCTATGACACTAGCTTCGATCTACCTGTAGATGATCAAGATGAAGAAGGTGGCGGTGCTACCAGAACCAAACTGGTTCCTGCGCAATATTTAATGGATGAACGCTATGATCCTCTGCAACAACTAGAAACCGATAATACAACTGAATATGAGCATCATGCGTTGCAGCATTGTTTGATGCAATTAGATTCTCGTAGTCGAGACATTTTGCAAAAACGTCACTTAAACATCAAAAAAACAACACTACACGCATTAGCGAAACAACATGCAATCTCTGCAGAACGCGTACGTCAGTTAGAACAAGCAGCATTTGCTAAATTGAAAAGTGCATTGCAGGGCCAATAGAGTTCTTTCCAAACCAAGTATTTTGCTTGAGTTCAAGGCTTGCGTTTGGCGAGGAGCGCAGTTTATATGAGCATAAATGAGCACCGCAGACAAACGCATAACGATGAAATCAAGCAAAAGACGCAGTTTGGGAAGAACTCTAAAAAGGTGCAAGAATTTAATCTACCTAACGGCTTGAAAATTCTGGTGAAAGAGGACCATCGAGCAGCCGTGGTAGTCTCACAAATCTGGTACAAGGTCGGTGGAAGTTACGAAGCTTTAGGGATAACCGGCATTTCACATGCACTTGAACATATGATGTTTCGCGGTACATCTTGTCACCCAGGGGCAAAATTCAGCCAATTAATCGCTGCTGAAGGCGGAAGAGAAAACGCCCAAACCAGCCAAGATTACACTTTTTATTACGAAGAATTAGCTGCTAGTCAATTAGCGCTTGCTTTTGAACTTGAAGCTGATCGCATGCGTTACTTGCAACTCAAAAAAGTAGATTTTGACAAAGAAAAACAAATTATTCTGGAAGAGCGCCGCTTGCGGGTTGATGATGATCCATTTTCTTTGGCGTATGAAAAATTTGCAGAAAAAGCTTTTTTAAATACCTATCGCAACCCTGTTATTGGCTTTGCAAAAGACATCTATGCGCTTAATGTCAGTAAACTCAAAAAATGGTATCAAACCTGGTATGCGCCAAATAATGCAACTTTAGTAGTAGCGGGAGATATTAACCCCACAGCAGTGTACCAACTTGCAGAAAAGTTTTTTGCTGGCCTTTCAACCAGCGTTATTCCAGCTACTAGTTCAGAAACTTTCACAACAAGTCCAGGACAACAAGAAATTATCATCAAACTACCGGCAAAACTACCTTGGGTTTTACTTGGATTTAGAGTCCCTTCGCTAGTAACAGCAACACCGAAGTGGCACGCTTATGCGCTTGAGGTTACTGCTGCGATTTTAAGTAGCGGCCGCAGTGCTAGGTTAAATAAAAAACTTATTCGAGAACAGCAGCTAGCCGCTGACGCAGAAGCAAGTTACGATTTATACAATAGGCTTGATGGATCATTTCTCATCAGCGCCATACCTGAAAAAAAAATAACACTTAACCAACTCAAGACAGCACTGCTAGATCAGGTTAAACAACTGCAAAATACCGAAGTAAGTCAAGAAGAATTAATTCGAATAAAAAATCAAGTGATGGCACGACAAATTTACAAAAAGGATTCTATGTTTGGCGAAGCTAGAGAATTAGGATTGTTAGAAACGATTGGGCTATCCTGGAAATTAGCTGATCAATATGTTACAAACATTCAGGCTGTCACTGCTGAACAAATTCAATTTGTTGCTAAACGTTATTTACAGGAAGAAAAGTTGACCGTTGGTATTTTAGAACCCAGGAACATGCACGAAATAACTTGAGAATTTAGCGCTCAGATTCGGTTCAGATTTGAATATTTTATTTTGAAGAAAAATACGCGCATAGCTGGGCTATGTAAGTGTTTTTCTTCAAAATAAAATACTCAAAGATGAGCCTAAGATGAGATGCTAAATACACAAGTTATTTCGTGCATGTTCCTAGGTTAACGCCCTATTCCCGAGAGGCATATATGCTGCCCATTCAACATTGGATCACTTCGACACAAACACCAGTGTATTTCGTAAAAACTCCCGAGCTACCAATATTGGAGCTAAAAATTATTTTCGATGCTGGTTCTGCTCGCGATGGAGCATACCCAGGTACTGCCGAATTAACTCATAATATACTTCGTGAAGGAACAAATAGATTTTCAGCTGAACAGATTGCATTTCAGTTCGAAAATGTCGGGGCAATATTTCATACTTCAAATGATCAGGATATGGCTACTGTTAGTCTGCGAACTTTAACTAAGCAGCAATTTCTAGGCCCTGCATTAGCAACATTGTCAAACTTATTAAATGCTCCACAATTTTCAACTTCGGGCTTTTTGCATCAACAAAAACTATTGCTAACATTTCTTGAACATCAAGAGCAATCGCCTGGCGATCTCGTCTTACATTCGTTTTTCGCAGCACTATATCCGCACCATCCATACAAAAATCCGTCTGCCGGCATAAAAAAAAGTATGCTTAAATTAACTCCAGAACAAATAGCAAATTTTTACCGACAATATTACTGCGCCCAAAATGCACGTATCGTTATGGTAGGCGATATCACTCTTGTCCAAGCACAAAAAATTACCGAACAACTTTCTCACCAGCTACCACAAGGCAATCTCGCACCAAAACTACCTACAGCAACTAGCACCGCAATTGCAAAAACTGAAAAGATAACTTATCGTTCAGCACAAACACATATTGTGATGGGACAAGTTGGTATTAATCATGCCGATCCTAATTATTTTCCATTGTATGTAGGCAATCATATTTTAGGCGGTGACCCATCAATCTCACAATTAGGTCAGTCAGTACGAGAACAAGAAGGGTTAGTTTACGATATTCATAGTTACTTTTTACCGCTTGCATATAAAGGGCCATTTTTGATCAGCTTGCAAACACGTAGCAAAAAAGCGGAACAAGCTTTGAGCATGGTGAAAAACACGCTCCATGCTTTTCTCGCTAAGAAACTACTTACTGCTCAAATAAAAGCAGCAAAACATAATATCGTAAAAGGATATAGTTTACATTTTGACAGTAATGCTGCAATTGCCGCAAACTTAGTAGAGCTTGCTTTTTATGATTTACCACTCGACTACTTTGATACATTTACCGATAAAATTTCTGCAATTACTGCTGAACAAGTACAAAAGGCATTTAAAAAAATTATTAAACCAGAGCTTTTAACCACCATTTTTTTAGGGAAATAGTAAAAGCTCAGCCTCCCCCGTGAGGCCGTCATTGCGAACCCGCGCAGCGGGTGAAGCAATCCAGAAAATCATCTCTGGATTGCCACGGCAGCTTCGCTGCCTCGCAATGACGGCCTCACGGGAGAGGCTGAGCTTTTACGGGAAATATACCACTCGTAGAGGAATATAACATGCGCATTTTTTTCTATATTTTGCTCTTTATCATTGTATTGTTTGGCATAAGCTTTGCAGCACTTAATGCAGAGTCCGTTACTTTTCACTATTATATTGACACGAAAAAATTACCTTTATCTTTTCTGTTAGTGTTTTTTTTCACCCTCGGAGCATTATTAGGTTGGCTATTAAGCTTGGGGATGTTTCTGCGAGCTAAACGGAAAATTTTTGCACTAAAAATGCAATTAAAACGCATTCAACCTCCAGAAAACCCTGCGGAATAGGGGCAGTAGGCAAATCAAATATAAACAGGCCCTTCTATGTCAAACTTTACTGCACCACACATTATTGTTGCGCTCGATAACTTGGATAGAACCTCTGCTGTTTTACTTGCCAAGCAACTCAATCCCAAGCAATGTCGCTTAAAAATTGGCAAAGAATTATTCACGGCTTACGGCCCTGCATTAGTTGAACAATTGATGAAGCTTGATTTTGAAATATTCCTTGATTTGAAATTTCATGATATTCCCAATACGACAGCAAAAGCTTGTCTTGCTGCTGCAAAACTGGGGATTTGGATGCTTAACGTCCATACCTTAGGTGGAATAGCGATGTTGAGAGCAGCGCATGAGGCAATTGACAAAATAACTGGCCACAAACCTTTATTAATTGGAGTAACCTTATTAACCAGTTTAACCGAGCAAGATTTATCAGCTTTAGGCTTTCAACACAAACTGGAACAACAGGTTTTATCACTAGCAGAACTTGCTTATCAAACTGGATTAGATGGAGTAGTTTGCTCGCCACACGAAGCTTTTTCATTACGAAAAAAATTTGGCGAGAAATTTTGTTTAGTGACTCCCGGCATTCGACTCGCAGACTCACCACCAGATGACCAACAACGTCATCTAACACCAAAAGAAGCTGTTTCCCAAGGCGCTGATTATTTAGTCATTGGGCGGCCGATTACACAAGCCAAGAACCCTGCGGAAATTTTAGATTTGATGATTAATGAGATTGCATAAATTCGTATAGATCTTCACATTCAGGCTATCATGCCAGCCTTTGCTCACTAGTGTCCGGGGAAGCTGTACAATAAAATAAACAAACAGGCTGTTTTTCTGTAAAAAAATAAAAATATACGTTCCCTCTCCCAGCCCCAAAGCATAAAAAAATCTTCAAACTTTGTTCTGGGAGAGGGCCAGGGTGAGGGGAAACCACAAACAGTGTGACCAAAATTTACTCTCTTTCCCCGGACACTTCTGCTATCACCACTTCTTCCTCAACTCTTTGAACTTCAACAAGTTTTTCACCCGCATGAAGATTAATCAACCGCACGCCTTGTGTATTACGTCCGACTAAAGAAATTTCATCTACATGGGTTCTAACCAACGTACCTTTATCACTTATCAGCATAATTTCATCGCCTGGAAAGACTTGAACGGCACTAACTACTTCACCATTTCTTGGGCTTACTTGAATAGAAATAACGCCCTGGCCACCTCTGCCTGTAATGCGATAATCATCGATTGGAGTACGCTTACCGTAACCATTGACTGTAGCAGTTAAAATTTGGCTATTGGGCCGCGCCACGATGAGCGAAATTACTTTTTGCTTTTCTTTTAAGCTAATACCGCGCACACCGCGTGCAGTTCGGCCAGTGGCACGAATTTTTTGCTCAGAAAATCTCAACGCCTTCCCTGCACTACTAAACAGCATGAGTTCAGATTCACCTTCAGTTAAATCAGTACCAACCAGTTGATCTCCCTCATCAAGATCTAACGCAATAATTCCATTACTTCTAGGTCTTGAAAATTCAGTGAGACGAACTTTTTTGATTACTCCCTGCGCTGTTACCATAACCACATAGCGATTTTCGGAAAATTCTTTAATTGGTAAAATCGTATTAATTTTTTCATTGGCTTGCAGTGGTAACAAATTAATGACCGGTCTACCACGCGCTACTCGTGAAGCCTGAGGAATTTGATAGGTTTTAAGCCAATATACTTTTCCAGCACTTGAAAAGCACAAAATAGTATCGTGACTATGTGCCATCACTAAGCGCTCAATAAAATCTTCATCTTTTACCGTAGTAGCTGCTTTTCCTTTACCGCCACGCCGCTGCGCTTGATAAGTCGAAAGTGGTTGAGTTTTCACATATCCCTCATGCGAAAGAGTTACCACCATATCTTCTTGTGTAATTAGATCTTCAACAGATATATCTGCGCCATCATCCACAATCTCTGTACGTCTTTTATCGCCAAATTGTTCTTTAATCGCTAATAATTCTTCGCGAATTACTGCCATCAAACGATCAGGATCGGCTAAAATTTCTAGCAACCCGCTAATAGTTACAATCAATTCACGATATTCATTTAAGATTTTATCTTGCTCAAGACCGGTTAAACGATGTAACCGCAGATCTAAAATAGCTTGGGCTTGTTGTGGAGATAAATGATAACCAGCATCGGATAATCCATATCCAGGCTCAAGATCGGTTGGCTTTGCAACATCTGCATCTACTCGATTCAGCATGTTAAGTACTAAATCTGCGTGCCATGCTTTAGCTAATAATTGTTGCTTTGCTGTAGCAGGATCAGATGCTGCTTTAATTAAAGCAATCATTTCATCAATATTGGTTAACGCAATACCCAATCCTTCCAAGATATGCGCTCGTTCACGAGCTTTCTTAAGTTCAAACAAGGTGCGGCGCGTAACCACTTCACGTCGATGTCTTAAAAACGCCTCAATCAGCTGCTTAAGATTTAATATTTGTGGGCGACCATCAACCAAAGCAACCACATTAATTCCAAATACCACTTGCATTTGCGTTTGGGCAAATAAGTGATTCAACATAACTTCCGGCATTTCATCACGCCTAAGTTCAATCACAATCCGCATCCCGTCTTTATCGGATTCATCACGCAGCGCAGTAATACCTTCAATTTTCTTTTCTTTGACTAGCTCAGCAATTCGTTCAATCAGCCTAGCTTTATTTACTTGATAAGGAAGTTCAGTAACAATAATTGCTTGTTTTTTACCTTCATCTTCTTCAATTTCTGCTCTGGCACGAACATAAATGCGACCTCGTCCTGTTTGATAAGCCTGTAAAATACCAGAACGACCATAAATAATCCCTGCAGTAGGGAAATCCGGCCCTGGAACATATTGCATCAAAGTTTCTAAAGAAACTTCTGGGTCATCCACCATCGCAACACATGCATCAATGACTTCATTTAAGTTATGTGGCGGAATGTTAGTAGCCATACCCACAGCAATGCCCGTAGCACCATTTACTAATAAATTTGGAACCCGTGCGGGCAGGACCACTGGTGCAAACTCATTGCCATCATAATTTGGTACAAAATCAACAGTATCTTTTTCTAAATCAGCTAATAAAGCATGTGCAAATCGAGACATGCGAATTTCTGTATACCGCATGGCAGCAGGTGCATCGCCATCAACCGAACCAAAGTTACCCTGGCCATCAATTAACAGATATCGCAATGCGAAAGGTTGCGCCATACGCACTACTGTGTCATAAACCGCAGTATCACCATGAGGATGATATTTACCAATCACATCACCGACAACACGAGCCGATTTTTTATATGGCTTATTCCAATCGTTACTAAGCTCATTCATCGCAAATAAAACACGTCGATGTACTGGTTTTAAGCCGTCCCTTACATCAGGTAATGCACGCCCCACGATGACACTCATCGCATAATCAAGGTAAGACTGCTTTAATTCCTGTTCAATATTAACAGGAACGACTTGTTTGGTAAGCTCGCTCATATATATTTACACTCATTACATTTAAAATTTTCGGGCTAATGAAAATTTTACTTTACGCTACCCTTTCACTCGCACAGCAAGCACATCACAAAGTGCACCATGTAGTACTGCATTTGCTGTTGAGCCTAATAAAAGCCCTAGTCCATGGCGGCCATGACTGCCAACTACGATTAAATCTGCTTTAACTTCTTCCGCTTTTGCGAGAATAATAAATTTTGGCGGCCCTACCTCAATATATTGATTCGCTGGTTTAATCTTCCAAGACTGCGCTAACTTAGCTAGCTCTTCTCTCGCATCGTTTACAATTTGTTCCTCAAGATCAAGAACAGTGGGATAAGCCTGAGCAATACCATAAGCACTAATATGCTCAATTGCATGAACCACGCTCAGTTTAGCCTCAAAACCCTCTGCAATAGCGACTGCTTTTGCTGCTGTCGTTTTATCACAGTTTGGATGCAGATCAATTGCTAACAAAATATGTTGGTATTTTTTAACCATCGTTTTTCTCCCTGAAAATGCAAAGATTCAACTTCTTATTGTATATACCTCTCGGAAACAGGGTTGCAGTTTTTTTCATCTCATTTTACTTCGAAATTTTAATGTTCTTCAATCGAAAAACCTCGAAATACATACAGAGTATTCCTGCAGTTTTTCTCCATCAGAACATTAAAATTTCTGGTAACCTGAGCGAAAAAATTCCGCAATCCTGTTTCCGAGAGGTATAATTTGCGCAGCATATATAAAACAACTTAAATACCCCGTCAGTATATCATTTTTTCAAGTTAAAAACCGCCTTATATCATTCATTAATGCCTGTACCATCAAAATAGCAATAAAAATAACACCAAGACGAAATGCAAGGATTTGAACCCTAATTGACACCGATTTTTTCGTGATACTTTCGACAAGGATATAGCACAGCTGCGCACCATCTAGAACCGGAATTGGTAAAAGATTAATCACAGCTAAATTAATGCTCAACCACCCTAAAAAGAAACAATAGGTTAGTAGCCCCTGTTTTATTGCATTAAACAATCCTGATAACAAATCAATCGGACCACTTAAGCTCTGTAATGAAATCACCCCAATTATCATCTTCCAAATAATGACAAAATTAAAAAAAACATAAAACCACACCTGTTTGGCAGCCTGCCAGATTGATTCAAAAGGAGAAAATTTTAAGTAGCGTAATTGTGCATCAGATGCTTTAGGATGATATTCGACTATACCTAAACTTTTTATTAAGTTTGGATGAAGCTCATCAAGGGACCACTGCCGAACATCTAAAGCACGTACCAAAGGTTTGGTTTTGCCCGCGGGTAAAACTGTCACATTGATCTGCTCTACATCACCATATTTTAGGGCCAACATCATCACAACTGCCCCCCAATTTGAAGTTTTCCGATCATCTATCGAAAGAATTTGATCAAACGGCAAAATGCCCGCATTTGCCGCAATGGAACCAGGAATAATCATGCCTATTTTAGGGATAGCAAAATGAATTCCGAGAGTGAATACTAACCAAAAAGCGAACCAAGCAAAAAGTAAATTGAATCCTGGTCCAGCAAAAATAATGCAAAATCGTTTCCAACAGGCTTGTCTATTAAAGGCTAAGTGGACTTCGTTTGCTTCAACCTTACTCTCACGTTCATCTAGTAAACGAACATAGCCGCCAATTGGTAACATACCTAGCACATACTCTGTGCCACGCACAACTCGTTGCCACAAAGGCCTGCCAAAACCTATGGAAAAGCGCAATACTTTTACACCAAACAACTTAGCAAAGAAAAAATGACCTAACTCATGAATACTAATAACAATAGCAATTGCAATGATCGTCGCAAATATGTTTATGATTAACATTGGTGATTTCCCGTCGCCATTTTTCCCTGCTTGTTGTCACATTGATCGGTTCCATTATGCTCAGGGCCTGTTGACATTTGATTTACCTACTCCAAAAAGCATAAGATTAGCTAGAATTTTCCCAAATTTTTGTCAAATACGACCTAGTATTCTCCTCAAATTTGGGAAAATTCTAGCAGAATCTCTGCTTTTTTCGCTACGGTAAATCAAATGTCAACAGGCCCTAATCAATTAAAAGATTTCCAAACTATTCTCTCGCCAGCTATTGAAACATTTTTTCACAATTACCGACAGCAAGTTGAAGCCTTATGGCCTCTTGCTAAAGATATGTTTGAAAAATTAGCCGAATTCACTTTGCGTGGCGGTAAAAGAACGCGGCCAGCATTACTCTATTATGGCTATATAGGTTTTTCTGCTGAAAATCCCGAAAAATTGCTCCCTATCTGTATTGCTTGCGAATTAATGCAATCATTTTTACTGATTCATGATGATATTATGGATCAATCAGATTTAAGACGTGGTGGTAAAACGATTCATCAGCAATTTAATAGCGAAAAAAATTATTATGGTGAATCTATGGCGATATTAGTTGGAAATCTAGCTGGTTACTTAGGCCTACGCGCTATTGCTAGTAGCGAATTTGCTGCAACAGTTAAAAATCAGGTGATGGATTTATATGCACAGATTTGTATCGATGCGGGTTATGGACAAGCATTAGACATTTCATATACTGCTTTACCTAGTTTACATGAAGACAATATTTATACCATGTACCGCTATAAAACTGCCCGGTACACCAGCGAATTTCCATTACTAAGCGCAGCTATTTTAGCACAGCAAAATGATCGCAATACTGCACATATCAAAAATATAGCCATTGATTTGGGAATCTTATTTCAAATTCAAGACGATATTTTAGGTTTATTTGGTGCTGACCACATTACTGGCAAGCAAGCTTCATTAGATCTACTGCACGGGAAAAAAACCTTATTGATTTGTAAAGCATTTGAAAACAGTAATGAAGAACAAAAGCAACAGTTATTACGTGCGCACAATAATCCTAATGCAACCTCTGAAGATATAGCGTTAGCAAAAAAAATTATTATTGGTACTGGCGCATTAGCTTATGCCAATGAAGTGATAACAAAACGCACTGCTTGCATATTAAATGAAATTGAAAAATTATCTTTAAATCCTGTTGGCGAAGCTTTTTTAAAAGATTTAGTGCATTATTGTGGGAATAGGAATTATTAGGGCCTGTTTACATTTGATTTACCTACTGCAAAAAGCATAAGATTAGCTAGAGTTTTTCCAAATCTTCGTCAAATACGACCTAGTATTCTCCTCAGATTTGGAAAAACTCTAGCAGAATCTCTGCTTTTTTCGCTACGGTAAATCAAATGCAAACAGGCCCTAAATGAATCGTCTTGTTAAAAACAT
>Ga0116226_10005573_pt1 | contig 11246 bp, 12 predicted proteins | sample S1TSphfallax_FD_89692 | JGI IMG/M metagenome (GOLD analysis project Ga0116226, IMG submission 89692) | Host-associated microbial communities from peat moss isolated from Minnesota, USA - S1T2_Fa - Sphagnum fallax MG | ecosystem: Host-associated > Plants > Peat moss > Unclassified | place: USA... | reverse complement strand
TACCTTCCTAGAATTCAATACAAACAAGAAGAAATAATTCATTTAATTCCACTAACCATTTTCCATTACACAACACCACATACAATTTTCTTCCATTTTTTTTTCTCTACATTCACACACAAGTATAATAAAATCCTATTGCTAATGTTGATGCCATCTTTCTCTCCTCTCAAAAGATTAATAAAGAACTAAGGAAAGTTGCCCACCACATGACATCTGGGTTTTTTTATCTTCCTCTCCTTATCTTAATTTCTTCCATACATCCTTTTAGTCGATTGGTTAACAAATATCAATCCTTATTTTCAAAGGCTCCCATTAACATCATCCCAAAGGTAAATAGAAGATGGCCCATGTAAATCTACCACTAGCAACTAATTACTTATTAGGATGTTCTTGTTCTACTAATAGGCAAAATAACGATTACAAAAAAAATTGGTGGGGAGGAGTTGTGATAGGATATAGTAATGGAAAAGATGAAAACAAACATTTTTCTAACGATAAACATCTAGTCTTTCAATAGTTCTATCAAAACACTTATGACAACCATATTTAAGTTTTTTGTTGTCAAAGATTTCTTTTAAAAGGATGATGAATAATAAAAATACTTCTTGCAAGAGCTTGGCCTTTTAATTGTGAAAAATCAATTACCACTGCAATTTGTGGAAAGTGTTTGGTTAACCATTTGATTTCACATTTGGGTCCTTGAGTTGTTTTCCTTTCCAAAAAACAAAATTTTCATGAGATATTACTTCAACTGGTGGAGAAAACAAAGCAAGTATATGTTTTACCAAAATTGATATATTAAATATTTACAAGAATAAGTTTTGATTGATGGATGTCCAAGGTGGCACATGATATTTTTGCTCTTGTGATTGATTTCTTGGGATTTGATTGACAACCTAAACAAATGACTATTAAACTTTTGAAACAACATAAACTACTGGTCAAACCTTGACCAACAATCTTACAAAGCTATTTGATCAATATGGATTGGGAAAAAAAATTGCATATGTGAAAGACGAAGGGTCAAACTTAAATGCAAGAACAACTACCTTGAAATCAATAATGAAATGTGAAGTAATAAGTTTAAATGAAAATTTCCAATGTATTTATTTTGGCCATGATTTTTTTAAGGGATATTAGTATGTTACAATTGATGAAAAGGTTTATAGAAATCTTAGATATATTTTCATCAAGTCAAAATTGTAAATATGTATAATTTGGCCTAAAAAGTTAAGGATAAGTAGAATAGGAATGGAACAAAATATGTTTCTTACTATTGGTTTCTTGGCCTACCAAATCTTAAGGATTGTTGGATCACAAATTGGAACTAAAAAGTTTTTCTTTTCAATAAACATACTTACAAACTTGAGGAGGTGTTGCTTACAATCAAACAATTTAGAACAATTGATTGATTAATTATGACCAAAAATTGGCCAAATGATCTTAAAACGATTTGTAAATCAACTTCCAATGTGATGGAATTGATTGAAAAGGATTTTGATTTTGAAAATGAGTTAGAAAAGTTTGAGGGTTCTTTTGAAAGGGATGAACTTGTAGACATATAAATTTTAATATTTCGAGTTTCATGTTTTTTACCTTTTTAAATAAGTTAATAAGTTTCAAAATAAAAAATATTTTTTTGAAATAAAAAAAACTTTTGATACTTGTTGTGTAAGGACTACCTTTGAAAACCAATCAATATGAGTTTTTCCTTTAACAATTTTATGATGTAGCAAAAGTTATGATCATTCACAAAAACATTTAGCCAAATTTGGTTACATATTAAATATGAAATTACAAAAAAAAAATCTTTCCATATTCTTGGCTACCTACTGGAACTTACCATAAAAATCTCACGATTTGAAAAAATAAAATTTCAAAATTTGGCAAATTTGAGTCATTTTTTCCATGAAAAATCCTTTGGATAAGGCGAAACCATATTTTTTAGGTCGAAATTTGGTGAAAATTTTGATAGTAAAAGAAACACTGGTATGAATTGTTGGAGAAAAACTCCTTGGGTTTGTTGAAAAATAATGTTTTTTGGAAAAAAAAACTGGTTTGGGTTCCAAAAACTCTTTTGAAACCCAAACATGGTGGTTCTTTAAAAGAAACAAAATTGTAAGGAAAACAAAATGTTTATGTTTTCTAATTTTAACAATCATTTGTTTTAATATCTTGGGTTTGGATCTATAATAAGCTTCAAAAAAAATTTTAAGGTTTTATTTGTGTCCATACTTTTTGTTTTTCTTTACAAGCTATAATCACAAATTTATTTGGATTAACATGTTGAGTTTTGATTTTTTTTAACAACATGTTGACCAAAAGAAAATCTAATTTAGTGGTTTTTGAAAGATGTCAAGAATAGTCACAAGAGGCCTTAAAAGGCAATTAAAATTAAAAGCACCATAACAACTTGTTCATGAAGTGGTTCAATTACAAAAACAAACACATTCTCAAGTCAAAGGAGTACAATCAGTTGAAGCTCCTAGCAATGAGCTTCAACAACCTATTACAACAGAAGTACCTTTTCATTAAATACTTGTAGAGCAAGAAAAAAGAAGGGAACAACAAGTACCTTCAACTAGTTGACTTTTGACACCCCAACAATTGTCCCAACAACAAAGGTCGAATGCACAACCAGGTGAACAAAATATTTAACTTGTTCATCTTGCTAATGAAGTAACTTATACAAGACATAAATGGGAATCTTTGACACATGTTTATTATATTCCTAGAATAACTGCGCCTTTTCAATCAACATTGGTTGTTGGGTGTTATACATATGAACCAATTCCTATTTTGAATTTAACCGCATCATATTCATAATTAAAATGTAATCGTTTTAATTTGATTGGAACAACTATGCAATTTGGAACGAAGACCTTCACATTGATCGAATTATCAACAACATGTAGAATCGGTGGGAGTAGTAGTGGCCCATGTTGATGTTCAACAAACACAACCACTTCATCATATTGTTTGGCCGAATGTACCTATCATGGGAACCATTGAATGGCCATTGGTTCAACGAAGTAAACCAATTACAACCACTCAACCTATTGTTGACGCTACATTAACTTGTGCATATTGTCAATAGGTTGGACATGAGTTCAAGAATTGTCCTTCTGTGGATGATAAATTGAAGATATTAATGAGAGAAAAACTCCAAACTTCTTTACAACTTGTGGTACCAAACACACCAATGACCATGTTGGTGTAGTTGTACAACAAACCTAGATATAACCAAGTTTGGTTACTAATCCAATATCAGTTAGATAACATTTAAGTTGGCGACAACTTGTTACACCACTAATAGTAGGGCAACCTAAAACTATACCATACCCAATGTGGTACAATACAATTCCATCTTTTGTACCTATGGATTCTCACATGTGTTCAATGTATTATTCAGGAATTGTTGCCATACCAAAAGTTCCAATATCCCACATACATGAATGATGCTCACATTAAAGTTTTCAAGAAAGCGATCAAAGCCAATGGTGAGACCATGGATGTAGATACCATCAACCTATTTGGTTTTACTTTACTAGACAACATCTGAGAGATGGGGTGAGAACTTTATACAAGATCATCCTAACTACACATTCACTATGAGAAATTATGTTCATTGAAACCACATTACCTTGCAACTAAAACTTGAAAAAATAACTCACATATAACTATTGTGCAACTATCCCTTGGGTATTACACCTAATGTGCAATTATCCCCTAGAAATATGGTATGTTAATAAATAAATTGCCACCTTAAAATAGTAGTTGATTGTTTTATAGTTGTAAATGAGTTGAAAATGGGTCCTCTATATCGCAATTTATACATATCGTATATACATATGTAGTCAACCATGTTTGATTTTCTTAGGAGTTGCATTGTAATTACATGCGGTAATTACTTTATAACTATTGCAAAAATGCCATTAAAGTAACAACTATGTTGCAACTAGTGTACAATGTACATACATGCGATCATGCCACGTGTCCACATTTCCATTAACCATTATGGGATACATTTGCAACTAATTTTTTATTATGATTTTTGTTGATACAATTAGTACGGCCATTAATGTGTCACTACTAAAGTACTACTATTCAACTATGTTATGACTATAATATAACTACTTAAAATTAACTTAATAAGGATATATATTTATGAGTTGTTCATATCTTCATCATATGTGTTTCATTTTGAGTGGTTTAAAATGTTACAAGAACATTACCTCAAGCTTTAGAAATCATCTTTGAAGTGCAAAGGAAAAGGAGTAATTGAAAAAATAACAAGAAGAGAAATAAACTTTCCAACACGTTTTTTCCCATTTCTTCCCTCTTTGGACCCCTCCAACTTTCAAACCTCATAAATTTCTTATTTCTCATTCATTTTAAATGATTTAAAGTGCAATAAAAATTCCACTTGAAGTTCTACAAATCATCTTGGAACTATAATAACAACAAAACAACATACAACGAATTTTTTGGGTTTTTGAGAATTGGCCTTTGTAGTGTTGGGTGGTTTGTTTTTTTGAGTTATTGACCCCCTTTACTTTCGAGGCTGTAACTTTCTCAATTCTATTCCATTTTCAGCGATTTTTAATGTGTTAGATGCACCAATAGGAGGGGTTCAAGTTTTGTTTGGACAAAAAAAAAATGGAGCCCTCCCCTTGAATCTAGCTTGCCATGAGTGCTTAAGTGTTATAATTTCATGGTTATTCATAGTTTTCTTAGTCTTGTGCTTTCTTACCTACTTACCAACTTACCTAACTAAGTAGGTCCTAGGTAAATATGTAGGTATGTAGGTTTAAAAACCTACCAACCTATTTACCTATGTTTATATACGACCTACCTAGCTATATATACATATCCAAAATGCATTTAAATATGCCATGTGGAAAAAAATATTATGCCACATGTCATAATCTTGAACCATCATCAACAATCATAATGAACAATGGAGATCAATATTTTGAAAAAAAATTTGTTCAAAAGTCTCCATAATGCCACATGTTACATTTTAATATGGATGACAATTAATGACATCAACATGACATCATGGGTGCAATTTTAATAGAATTGCATAATATTTGAAAATTAGTTGTTTTGACATAGTTGTAATTGAGATGTAATGAATTACATGGTATATATAATGAGTTGCAACTTTGCAACTTAAGCAACTTGTTTGTTAGCACTCACAATGTATAAATATAATGAGTTGCAAGTGTATTTTGCAACTCAAAAATTGAGTTGCAAGGTCAATCGCAAAACTCCTTTTTTTTCACACTGATTTAATGAGTTGGAACAAACATTCTATAAGCATTTTTAAACTATGAAGAATGACTAAGAAGTCTATATGTAGTTAAGGAATTTCCAACAACAAGTTGGTGAACATGTAGAAGTTTATTATGAACGTTTGCTTAAACTAGCTAAATGTTTACAAGTGAAAGCTACTAATGTTTTTCGTACTACCATATTTAGAGCAGGTTAATAGCCATACCTTATATTGGCAATATCAAGTATTACAAGAGATTCCCTGATTAAGCATAAGGAAAATGTAGTAATTCGTGAGGAAAGTGGACCGACCATAGCAAACTATAACGCTTTGATAATTCAACAAAAGTCTTAAGCGGTTGCACAACCCATTGTCACTTATACAACTTTTAAGCAATATTTAACATGTTCAAACTGTGGTAAAATAGGTCATGCAAAAGAAACCTATCATAATAGAGAAAAAGAAGAATCAACAAGTTATGTTGTACTCACTAAAGTTGCTGAACCAGTAACTGAAGTGACTACACAACCTATTAAGCCAACCATTGTGCCATTATAAAATATCCTTGTATTATTTGTTTTAGCTTTGAACATTGTGCTCTTAATTGTCTTAGAAAGCCAATTTTTTTAAATATGTTATGGATTAAACCAAACATTAGAGCAATAGGTTCTTAGAGAACAAAAACTTGTGAACACAAAAATTAGCAACTGATTGGCAAACAAAGGAACAATTGTGTGATTTTTTTATTCATACCATCAAGGAATTATAGGGAAATGATTCAATGTCGCAAGCATCCGTTGAATAAACGAACCATTTCATTTAAATTGGGTTGGTTTACAAGAACTAATAAATCAACCGGTTACAAGTAAGCAACCTTTTTTAGTTCACATCACAAACAATAACACTAAAAAATACTTTGGAAGATATTTTTAAAAAACATTAATATTCAAGTTTTGGAGACTAAGTATGTCATTAACTTGGGACAACTTTTGAAGATTATGCCAGACATCAAATGGTACATTTTCAAACCGGTAAAGTCTATTCAACCAGTCCAACCTAAACTTATTCAACCCGAACCTACTTGTGTAACAATAGTTACTGATAATCAATTGTTGTGATTCAAGTCCAAGTTGGTAAGAATATTATTGATGATGTGTTGATTGATGGAGGATTTGGAATAAACATCAACACTGAAAATTTGAAAATACAATTAGGTTTCTCAAAACAATTAGGTTTTATTAGGGATTTGAAGATATTTTTTCATGGAATTCCCTACATGGTTACATTTACTATTATCAATAGTAATATATTGGATTTTAATTACTCAATGTTATTTGGATGCCCATGGTTGAGAAATGCAAAAGTATCCCACAATTGGGGAACCAATATTGTAACCATACAAGGAATTGGTACAACAAGAACCATGTTTTTTACCAATAAACTTGGTATTCAAACCAAAAAACAATAAGTTTTAGTTTGTTATGATTTCCTTTTAAAAATATATGATGATGAAGAATATGTGATGTTTGCCATAGAGTTAGTCATGCTTTCAATAGGAACCATAGTAGTACCTATTCATATTGAATTTGTTCTTAAACCAGTCTGCATACCAAATATTATCATGGTAGAACCAATCCTAAAACAACCTGTTATACCAATAGATGTATTAGCTATGAAATTATGTATACCATATGATATTGTCAAACAAAACTTACCTAAAATTGTCCTCCACTGACGCGCTCCCAAGTTCCTTGGTAGACCCACTTGAGGGTCTAACTATGGGGAAATGCGGAAGGAGTTGGAACTTGGAGCCGCTCCCAACTTCCAGCACTAAAGGGGGTAAGAGGGGTGTGCTAGAAGTCCCGAGATTAGACTAGGAAGAGGGACAATTATCTTGTTACACGATCCTACATCCAAAACCAACCACAAGTTGGTTATAACTCATTCTGCACCCTTTTGGTGTTGGGACAAGCCACGGGCGACCTTAGACTCACTTGACTCACCACGGCCCAAATTCGGGGGAAGCCACCACCTTCCCCCATATAGAATTCTTTGCATTACTCCGCGGAGGCTACATTCGAATGGCCCTTTTTCCCGGGACTCCCAAGCAGGAGTCCCGAAATTGTCTCGAGTTGGACTCCCGGGATTTTGGGCATCCATAACTTCTTGCTTAGACCTCCGAATGGGATGAGGTCTGAAGCAATCTTGTAACTCTCTTTGAGAACTTTCCAACGACATGTCGCACTCCTCCTGAAAACGTTGGAATTGGGTCGATTCTTGACTTTTAGTGGTCGGGAGTCAAACTGCCAGTTTGACTCCCAACCCTTCTTTTGTATATAACTTGGGCTGCAGATGTCCAAATGGCTTATGCGAGGCCATTTTGGACATTTACACTTCAAGACCTTTCCAACGGTATAAAAAACACCTCAAGGAGAGGTGTTTTTCCCTCTGCTGTCGAGCTCTGAAGTTGTGGGAGTCCCGAAGGACTCCCAATTCCCACTTTTGGGAGTGTGAGTCTCCTCCTCACACTTGCCTCAAGGTGGGGTTGCGATAGGTTGGCATAAATTTTCTGATGTAATGGGAGAGGTCCCTTTGGTCAGAGATTGTCCCTCCATCGACTTCTAACTCTTTTAATAATGTCTTTTTCTTTCTAATTCGGTGGAATTCAAAGAAAGTTTTGGAGCAGCTGTCCCCATACTTGAACCATTTGGCCGTTGAGAGGTGATTGTTACATTCAACTAAGGCTTGGAAGACCTTCGCCAGCTTTCCTTGTGATTCGGACAAGATGTCCTGCATTTGTTCGTTAGTTGGGTCTTGTTAGAGCTACTCTTCAACCAGCTGGATTTTCTTTACATGCGCTCTGACCTGCGCTCCTTTCAGGTGGTGCTTTTCCTTTGCTAATTGCTTGTTGCAAGCCAATATTCTTCTTGTGACGGCCTCCAACCAGGGGGCCCACTTTGAGTCGCTTGAGGGCTTGGGCAGCTCCCCTTCCCAAGCTTGCAACATTTCAACTTTTTTTTTTCATCTTTTAATAGGGAAAAATCAAAATAATGAGATGGCTTGTTAGGTATGGTAGGCTGGCCCCATATGGATAGGAGTAAGGGAGAATGGTCTGAGAATTTTGGGATTGAAGTGGTCGCTTTAATTTTCTCGCCTCTCGAATTTAGGTCTTGGGAGAGGAGGAACTTGTTTATGCACGAGACCACTAAGCGCGTGCAAGATCTTCCATTGGTAAAGGAGAATTCCTTTGCGGACATTTTCAGAAAGCTCTCAAGCTTCCATGCGTCCATTAAGCCGTATTGGAGTGTTAGGTGGTGCCATGTAGCCGCCTCCCTTTTGTGCATTCGGTGTTTTCCAGCCACCCCTCCATGTTCGGTTTCTTCCTAGTGGTTGAAGGCGCCACCTAGGATGAAGTGGTCGGCAACTAGATTCGCTTCACTTAACCGTTTCCACATCGATGTTCTTTCATTTGAAGAGTAGGCAACATAAATGTTGATGATTGTCATGTTTCCGTTACCAAGATCTGAAGGGTAATGAATTGGGCCTTGCCTATTAAAAGAATGTTGTTGGCACTGTTAGGGGGCTAAGGGATTTGTCTATGAGAATGGAAGTGCTCGCGTCCATTCTCTGTGAACACTAGGCTGTAGTTCCAGAAAGCAGCGCCAATCCATAATTGGATCCCTTTTGTGGAATTGGAGCAGTCTATTTCCCCCAAGTGGTGTTCCTATAGGAGCAATATTTAAGAAAGGGGGGGGGGGACCAAGGAGGAGATCCAGGAATGGATCTCTTTTTGCTTGGGGGAGTTCCTTCCTAAGCCCTTCACGTTTAAAAAGGCTACCGTGAAGGGCCTGTTATTCATGAGGTGGATAGTCTAGGGCGGCTTGAGTGCCGATCGATCCCTATGGAGGGAGGCTCCTTTGGGAGCTGTTTTCGTTCCGTTCCCATTCGAGTTCTTGCGAGCTGGTGGTAGTGGTGGTGTTATGTATGATGACATTGGGAGTCTGAAAACATCCCAAATCTAGCGGCATGAAATGCTTCTTTCGAGCCGCTTGGGGCGAGGCTTGGCGGCTGGTGACCTTGTTTTTGTCAACTTAACATTCTTCCCCTCCCATTCCCTACTTTAGAAGGAGGATGTGGGTCGCGGCGGCAAATTCTATTTCGTTCTTCATGCTCGAGATTAATTCGAGAGCTTTCCAGTGTAGGTGTTTTTTGTTCTGTATGCTGACGGGATTGGAGTCGAGGGGGATGTGGGCAAGAATGGTACATTCAATTCCGTCCTTGCTTGGCTCCTCCTGCCAGCTCCATTCAAGGTTGAGTTGGTCCTTCAACAGGAGTTTGTGTCTTAGAACGTTCTCCTCCAACAAGGTTGAGTTGGTCCTTCAACAGGAGTTTGTGTCTTAGAACGTTCTCCTCCAACTCGGTTGCTATGTGTTGGATCAAATTTTCCATGGCTGGTTTGAAGGACGAGTCTTCTCCCCCATCCCCTATGATCTTGATGCCAATTGGAAGGCTGGGAAGGGCTTGATTTCTAAAGTGTATTAGTACCTCCTTTTTTGGGCCTTTTTCTCTTGTGAGTACTAGCCAGACCCGGGCTCTACAAAGATCTGCATTGGTTGGGAGAGGGATTCCTAAAGAGGTAAAAAAGGATTGATGGAATTTTGAATACATTTAACCTCTTTTCCCCTTTGGAGCTATGCTTGCTTGTGCAGTAGGGTGAGGAGATTGGTCGCCTTCCGAGTGGATTGTGTTGATCCTTACCTTGTTTTTTTTTCCCCTTGGAATGTCCATCCTCCCTTTAGCTCTTCCAAGATTTTCTTAAGAAAATTGGAGCTCTCATTTTCCCCGTTCAGAGCTTCAAAGGGGTTTAGGTCAGCCCATTTTCCTTGTGCTAAGTCGTTTTTCTCCCCCAGGAGATTGAAACTTAATTTAGCTTTGGAGGTGTTGCGCCTGTCCGTGCCCTCCACCTAAGTTGTGACTTCTGAAGGGATCACGTTGAGGTTATTTGCTACCTGGTGAGTTGGGGAGGCTGACAATTCCCCCGTTTCTTAATCTTTTTCGTTTTTGGTGGGTGCATTTTGTCTTGTTTGAGCCCCTTCCGTTTGGGAAGTTGGTTTGGTTTTCCTTGTCTCCTCCCGTTTTCTGTGGGAGTGGGTGGTGGATTGGGTGTAGATGTATCGGTAGGGCTTCGTGTTACCCTTTCACTCCACATTGGGGGAATGCTTGCGGGAGTGCTTTTGCTCCAAATTGGGATTCTGGTCATTGTGTAGGTTCGAACAAAATGCCCAAATCAGTGGCATTTTTGACATTGATTTGGGAGGCCCGAATATAGGATTCTTTGTAGTGTAGTATCCTTCACGATTGCCCCTTTCGCCATGGAGGGGATACGAATGTATTCGGCGAGCTTGTTAATGTCACGGGTTTCCACCATGATCATGGGGCCGATGGGTCTTTTTATGTATGAATCCTTTGGTTTTATTTCTAGAACTTCTCCAATTTTGCTGGCCATGATAGTGAAAGTTTTTTTGTTTCTGAATTTTTCATGAAGATCCGGGAATTGGACCTTTATTGTGTGCGAGAGTAAGGTTTCAGCCCCTTGTACACTGGTGTCAAAGTTTGGAATGTATCGGGAGATGGAGAGGTTTAAACTGCTCCACTCCATTGCTATTATTTTCATGGTAAACTTAGCCCCTTCTTCATCCGTGAAAAGCACTTTGAAGAAGCCCCTTGTTAGCAAGGTGACTGATGTGTATGAGGCGGGCAGATGTAACTTGAGGCAATTTTGAAGGGCTTTGATCGTGGGTTTGCTGCCCATAGCTCTTTTGATCACCATTTTTTGTGCTTTGCGGACAACACCTTCTTGCATTTTAACACCATTTTCGACAAAAAATCCACCTTTAACTTCAATTCATAGTCTACTGGTGATGGTCCTTGGGGCTCTTTACCTGATGGAGGTCCGGATCCTATC
>Ga0116226_10005572_pt1 | contig 11248 bp, 11 predicted proteins | sample S1TSphfallax_FD_89692 | JGI IMG/M metagenome (GOLD analysis project Ga0116226, IMG submission 89692) | Host-associated microbial communities from peat moss isolated from Minnesota, USA - S1T2_Fa - Sphagnum fallax MG | ecosystem: Host-associated > Plants > Peat moss > Unclassified | place: USA... | reverse complement strand
TCCGCCGTCTCGCTCGCGACTACGAACGCTTGGCTGAGACTCTTGTTGGGATGCATCTTCTGGCATTCGTTTTTATCATGCTCAATAAAACTGTCGACATGTTTAGTTCATAACAGGCTCTAGCTGGGATCGTGGCTCTGGAGGTCAGACAGTCGCTTCGCTAGGGTTCAAGGAACTTGAGCTGGAAGAGCTTAAACTTGATGACGATGACGCGAATCTTGCCGTAACCATATCTCCGCATTTGAATGCGTCTGCTTCTTCTGGGAGTGCTCTATAATCAGCCTGGGCTGAGTCCATTCTACTTTTTGTATCATTCATATCGGCTTCTGCCCTCACCACCTGCGCCTTCGCAGTATCATAATTTTGCCGATTGATAGTACCTTGTGGATGTTCTTTCCAGGTCTTACCCGTCGCTAAATATGCAGCTTCGTTTTCCGACTTGAATTTTTTCGCATCTTCCAATACAGCAAAGGCATTTTGCTTCGCACTAGAATATAGCTTTATTTTATCGCTAAAGACAGCTGGCGTATACGTGGCCAATCGCGTCAACACGAAATTGCGCTCTTTCGCATCAGTACCAAAAACGCTTTTGTGAAAAGCATCCGCTTTTAAGGTATCTTCTCTGCTCAAGTCAGGATTGCTCTCGGCAGCAGCTAGGACTTTTTCAGGAATTTGATTGTGTGGTGGCGCAGGATATGCGTTGCCCACTATGCGTCTGGCAATCATGTAATATTGCTCAGCATGCCTTGATTCATGATAAGCAGTAGAAGCCGATTCGCTAAGCGGCCCTTTCAACTTATTAGCAGAGAGACTGAAGTTCCATTCAGTAGAATTAAATTCTCCATTCCGTAGGGAGCTTGAATCTAGCAGATTAATCTCTAGTAGTGGAATTCCCAGGGTCGCAAATTTCGCATTGATTATGTCCCTGAAAATCGCTATTTTTTCCTCTGGTGTTTTTACATCCCAGGTGCTTTCATGCACTCGCAGTTGATTGACATAATGGTCAACCGAGGAAGGCGCATCAAGACGGGGCGCATCTACTCTGCTCGAATTAGAACAAGATGCTGCGACACTGGTGCTTGATCCCGCAGGCGCGCCTAAGTACTCCGCCAGGAGCGCGCTAACAGACTCAGCCTTACTATTTTTGTCTCTGGATGCATCTTCGTCATCATCGTTTTCTTCTGTTTCTCCAGTCTTTTTTTCTTTTGTGATTTCATCAGATCCCGATGAAGAAGACGACGATGATGATGATTCGCTCTCCTTCTCTTCGACTCTGTGTTTCTTCTTGTCCGGCACCAAAATTTGCAGAGAAGGCGAAGATGGTGATGAATCCGTCCCATCGTCAACTATTCGTCTCTTCTTGTTCTGCGCCGAAGTTAGTGGAGATGACGAAGACAACGATGATGAAGACTGCGCACTGGACTCACTTTCCGATACCGGCACAATGCAGGTCGGGCATTTCTGACACGAGCTGCATAGCGCTGCATTACACGTTGCACAGGTCTGCGTGCTGAAAGAGGAATCAGCAATTTTGCAATGCGGGCAAGTCATATCAAGACCTCACTTCCGGCTTGCTATCGGACGGCATCGCTGCAGCCATTTTCCAGTCGTTGCGACTGGCGGTAGCCAATAGTCTGCCAATGCGCAGATCAGGTGCGATGTCTGCATTGGTCAATATTTCCTGAAACGGACCATATCGATCAAAGTACTGCCCACTTGCGAAAGTCAACTTCACGAAGGCAGAAATATCACGATCCTCGGTGAGGCCGTATGCTTGCGCACGGCCGATCACTTGCTGGAGGCGTGCCAGTAGTGCGGGATTGTCGATATCTGTAGTCGCGGTCGGAAAATGATCACGAATTGCTGGGAGCAATTTCTCGGAGAACCTGTGATTCAAATCGGCCTGGAAGGCTCGTAATTGTTCTGGTCGTATTCTTAACATAATTTCAGGTAGCAGAAGGCATCGTCGCATTCACGCAATGACACCTCTTTGCTCATTTAGGATAAAAATGATGGCAGCACGCCGGGTAGGAATCGCTTTACCGATAGCTATCCGATCGGTACCCCCTATTATTTTTCAGGCGGTCAGCGTTGTAGCGGTATTCCACTCACGTGTATCGATGCCGTGCGCAACCTTGCGATACTCGATCATTGCAGCCCCGGGCTGACTTTCAGCTTCCGCGACAATCTTCGCCGCAGGGCCGAAGAACTGTGCCAATTCGGAGAGAGTACAGGTAGGCAAATACACCCGCAGCACACGTGGATCGTAGAAGCGGAACACCAGTATCTGGCCGTCTTCCGTGGTCACACGTTGCAGGCGACGGAAGTGGCGGCGCAATTGTTCCATCGAGATGTCCGGCGCAGCTTCGATGAATATGCCCCAGCTCTGGCCGCGTGCATGTTGCAGCAGCGTGCGGGTAAATTCTGCTTTCGGCGACAGGTGCACGATATAAGGAGCAGCCTGCTGCAATGCCGGAGAGAGCTTGCCCGCATACATGCATGCATATTCAAGGCTGGAAAAGCGCAGCAGATCGACGATACGGGAATCGCGCGCGCCATCGAGGATGGCATAAACCTGCATCTCGTTTTCGCCATCACCATGGGGCCAGAAGCGGGTCATGATGGCGTTGGCTTGCGTAATGTTGTACTGGTCGCCCAAGATATCTTCGCGCATTGATGTCGTCTCTGTACTGTTCAGGCTGCTCATGCGGCGGCCTTCGCGGCTTCGCACACGGCGCAGAATGGCGTGCCATTGGCAGCAGCACGCACCATCGCTGCGGCTTGTACGTCATGATCCATGGTATCGACCGGGTTGAACTCTGGAACCGGCGCAGGAGCAGCAACAGGTGCAGCCATGCCGCGTGCAGGGAAACTGACAGGCGCTGGAGCTTCGCCCTCCCCAGGCAAGCCATCTGCACGGCGATTCAACAATGGATGAGCGAGTATCTCGGCCTGCTGTTGCCGAAGCCACTGCGCAAATGATGCACCCAGATGCGGGCTCTTTTGAATTTCAGGATCAAGCTGGGCCAATAGCTTGGCTGGCGCATCCGGCCCCCGCTTGGCATAGGCAACGATGCCCGATAGCAAAGCCGTGACGGCGACGACATGCCCACATGCAAACGACCTTGCAGCCGAAGACTCCATCAGCCTATCATTCTGCGTTGTTTGCGGATGACGCGGCCCCCATGCATTTTTGAATGCGTCGTCGTAATCGGAGAGCTTGGTCGCAATACCCGTTCCCAGCATCGGCGCGATGGACTTCAATCCCCAAAAGGAGGCAAGCAGGCGCGGCATATCCGATGTGGCACCAAGACCCAGCGCGACACTGCCCGACGGTGTAACCTGTTTGCTACCGAGCGCAAGGCCAAGGTCCATGCAAGCGGACAACAACAGGTGAGCTACGGTATCGATGCGAATGTTGCGGTATTTTTGATCGAGCAGGGACACGGCATCTTGCTGAGAATCCTGCAATGCATGGCGAACACGTGTTGCCCGTCCACCCGCTGTCAGTGCGCGCGTAATGCCGCCGGGCGATCGGGACGGACCCATTGCCGTTTGAATGCCCGAATAGCCCACATTGCCGCTCACGCTCTGGACTCCCGTAAAGGTCGGAGTCCATGCCCTGCGCTCAACCTCCCTCAATGTCACGTTCAAGAAGTGACTTCGGTTGAAGTTATTGTTATCCATTCCTATCCCGCCATTCGGAACATGCGACGAGGCAATCCTCGACTGTCTGAACAAAGGAAGTGCGTGGTGCCTGATCGTTGTTATTGTTGTTGATGCGACCGCGCATCATAGCGATAACAATTTTTCTTTGCAACCTGTTAAGTATTACAGGTTGCGCAAAGGACATCGATGCCATCGACATATACGGGATATACCAGGGGGAGGATGGGAATTAGTAGCAATCCTCGACCGCGAAGATTAGCCCACTTTGATATCAAACGCTGCGGTGACGTGGGAATATTTTCGATGAATCAGAAGCCGTTTGTAGATAGCCTATGCAGACTACAAGGTCAGCACGCGCCATAGAAATGCAACGTGCATTTACTCTGCGGATTACCATGAAAAAACGCAGTCCTCGCTATATCTTTCAGACCACACTGTGCTAGCCTCTCCTCTTCAAAAAAATAAACCCTCAGGGAGAAAAATGGCACTCATCGCATGTACCGAATGCAGTACCCAAATCAGTGACAAGGCAACAGCCTGCGTCAAATGCGGCGCGCCAGTGGCGACAGCGCCCCCGCCAATGACATCTGCCGCGAAAAATGTACCGAAAAAGAAGATATCGCCGATCGTGCTGTTTGGTGGCGGCTTTATTGCGCTCTGCCTGTTGGCGATCGTCATTCTTAGTCAACATCCGGCACAGGCTCCGGGCAAATCGACTACAGTAGCTAATCTCGCTTCCGCTTCAACCGCAGGAATAACATACACACCAGGGAATGCCAGCGACAACAAGGCTGACATCATCGCCGCAAGATATCTGCTTCGCCATGTCAACGCGATCCAGACATCCTCTTTCAAGATGAGCGAACAGCTCAACGCCGATGTGGATGCATTAAATAAGGGCGGACTATCGGACGAAAAGAATGATTATCTGCATTACGACATGAAAATGCTGGCATCTTCCGCAACCACGCTCAACGAAGAAGCTGCGAAAGTACAGGTGCCGGAGATGCAGAACAGTCAGGCACGCGACCTGGCAAGCAAAGCTGTCGCGGATTTCAAGTTACGTGAAAATGTGTTCCATTTGTATGCGCAAGCAGCCTACAGCGACGATGCCGCCAGCGCGAATAAACTCACCCAGGCCAGCGCCGACGCGATAAGTCGGGAACTCAACAGCTTCAAGGACATGTGCATCGTATTAGGTACGACTCTGGACGATATCATACCAATCAAAGAGGATTCAGAACCTGCAAATCCCTTTGATACCGATCCGGCACGCTTGAGACCTTTCAGTCGTTTAACAATGGAGCTGGATAACAATGTGCTCGAACTAACACAACGATTTGAAGTGGACTACAAGCAGTTAAACCAGGATGGCATATCGCTCAATAAAGTGAAAGCGCTGACAGACGACATGCAGTCGTTGCTTTCGCGCCTTGATGCGGACGTGACTGAAATCAAATCGGCCAAAATCCCGCCGTTGCGCAATCAAGACGCGGAAAAAGCTGCAGAAGACGTCAGGAATGCCTATGCCGAGCAGTTTGCGGATAATCGCCAGAGACTGGATGCCATCATGGACGGCAACACCAAATCCGTACACCAACTGGATGAAGCGATAGACAAGGCAAATGAAAGAGAGGCGCATACTGAGGACAAACTCGTGCGGATATTGAACGTCGGATTGGTCAACATCGAATATTAAAATGCAAAAGCAGGACACTTAGTACCTGCTTGCAAACACGTAGCGTGCGGACTTAGCGTGCGGACTACAAGAAGTCCGTACGCGGAGTGAAAATGCACGCTGCATCTTAGCCTCTCTATCGCTCCGTGTTCGCGCCCTTTCAAAAAGGGACATGGCAGTCAGCCAACGGCTCTAAAGTCGACCAAACAAGTCATCAAACATCGCCGCCCTGCTTGCATGATCCACCTCCAGCCAGGCATGCGGTACAGCAGCAAAGGAATTCGACAGGATCACATCGAATTCCAACGCAGCCAAGGTCTGCAGCGACTCCCGCATCAATGCGCGATTCTTTTGCGTTACCCAGAATTCCCAGCGCCCATTCACCGGCACCAGTGTGTCGCCGACGAACAGATACCTGCGTCCCGCTTCTGTCCAAAGATATGAGAATGCACCACGTGTGTGACCCGGCGTTGGAATCGCCTCCAGCCCCGGCACAATCTGCTGTCGCTCGTGCAGCAATATCCTGTCCGCGACAATCGGCTTCACGGCAATTGCCTCCGCCTTACTCGCGCATAGCGGCGCTTGCACCTCTCTCGCCAATCGCGCCGTATGTTCGCTGGCGTGATGCCTGTCGCCAAGCAGGATGTGTGTGATGGGAGCGCAATCAAGCAGGAATTGCTTATGCGGTGACAGATCAGCCTTTGTGCCGAAAACGATCGTACCTCGCGCATGGCGCAGCAGATAGGTCGTGGGCGAAGTCAGCGCATCGCGCACGGGTTGGATAGAAGATGGCAGATTCGTAGTCATACGTTTTCCAGAGCACAAATTCCCCTGTAGTATGATGGAAAACACAGCCGCATTCCAGCCATGAAAACACTGCCCCTGATCTTCAAATCCCTCAAATTTGGGCGAGACTGCGTGCCGATGAAGTAGCATCAATAATGGTAGCGTCAATCATTCACTGATCGACTGACGCCGCATCAATCTTCCCCAACAGCCACTGCAAGCCCGACAAATGTTGCTGATCATGGCTGCACAGGTAATGCACCAGACTTTTTAAGGTCAGCGGACCATAGCCCTCGAACACTGCGGTATGCGCAAACTGCGCTGCGGTGAGACCCTTGATCAATGCAAGCGTCTCTGCACGTGCTTTGCGAAATTCGGCAAACATCACTTGCACATCGGCTTTGCCATATGCGCGCTCACGTACGAAGGCGTCGGTGTCGATAGACGCCAGCACAGGATTTACTTCATCCAAGGTACGGCGAAAACGCACGTGGTAGCCATCGATTTCGATGTCGCGTACGTGGCAGACCTGCTCTATCGCCGTCAGGTGTTCACTCGGAATGCCGTCCCACGATGGCGGTGTCCAGTGTTTATATTCGGCTGGAATGGCAGCATAGTGTGCTTCGAGTTGATCAGGAAACGATGCCAGTGCGGCGATGGTAATGTCGTTCATGGTAGTGTGCGTGTCGATGAGCTTGATGAGGAATGCGAGCAATGCAATGTAGCATGAAGAGTGCAGCGTTGCTGCGCAGCGCTCCGCCCCAATCGCATCAGTCACCACATCAATCGCGATAACGCAACGCGTCCACCATCAGACTGAACGCAGGGGACGCCTGTCTGCGGCTCGGGTAGTACAGGTGATAGCCGGGGAAGCTACGCGTCCATTCTTTCAGCACCGGTACCAAGCGTTCATTGGCGAAATACTGCTGCGCGGCGTCTTCCGGCATGCTGGCGAGGCCGAATCCAGCAAGCGCCGCTTGCAGGATCAGCTGACTGTTGTTGAAGATCAATTGCCCCTCCACCCGCACGTCGAGTTCGCGGCGGCCCTTTCTGAATTCCCATGCATACAAGCCGCCATATGTCGGCAAGCGGCGGTTGATGCAGTTGTACGTGGCAAGGTCGTGCGGCGTTTTGGGTGATCCATGTTTGGCGAGATATTCCGGGCTGGCGACGATCACCATGCGCAGGTCTGGTGCGATGCGCACGGCGATCATGTCTTTGGCAACTTCATCGCCCAAACGGACACCGGCATCGAAGCGTTCGGATACGATGTCGATGAAGCTGTTGTTGACGGCGATTTCGATCTTGATGTCGGGATATTGCGGCAGGAATTGCGCAAGCTTGGGCCATAGCACAGTATTGGCGGCATGATCGGCGGCGGAGATGCGAATATTCCCTGCGGGTTTGTCGCGCAGTTCGCTCAGAGCAGATACCTCAGCCTCGATTTCGTCGAAGCGTGGGGCCACCGTTGCTAACAGGCGTTCGCCCGCATCCGTGGTGGCAACGCTGCGCGTGGTACGCGTCAATAGTCGCAGGCCGAGGCGTGTTTCCAATGCCCGTACGGTATGGCTCAAGGCTGATTGCGATACGCCTAGGTGGGCGGCGGCGCGGGTGAAGCTCTTCTCACGGGCGACAGTGACGAAGGCCAGTAACTCACTGAAATGTTGCTTCATGATTCATGAACTGGATTCATAAGCGTTATCGAATTATAGCGTCTAATCAAAATAGTGATGCGCTGATAAAGTGTGCTCCGTGATCGTTGCGATCCCTCTTCCCTACTGATGGAGAACTGAAATGGAAAAGCGCAAACTTGGAAACAGCGGACTGGAAGTATCTGCACTTGGCCTGGGCTGCATGGGCCTGAGCTTTGGTTATGGCCCGGCGACGGACACCGCATCGGCAGTGCAATTGATCCGCACCGCGTTCGAACGTGGTGTGACCTTCTTCGATACCGCCGAGGCTTATGGCCCCGGCATCAATGAAACTGTGGTTGGCGAAGCATTGCAGCCGATTCGCGATTCGGTCGTGATTGCGACCAAGTTCGGCTTTCGCAATGGCGATGTCAAGCAAGGACTGGATAGCCGCCCGGAAAATATCCGCGCCGTTACCGAAGCATCGCTGAAGTGCTTGCGTACGGATCGCATCGACCTGTTGTATCAACACCGGGTTGATCCTGAAGTGCCGATTGAGGACGTGGCGGGTACGGTGAAGGACTTGATTCGCGAGGGCAAGGTCAAGCATTTCGGCCTATCAGAAGCAGGTGCCACTGCGATCCGTCGCGCCCATGCGGTGCAGCCAGCCGCTGCGTTGCAGAGCGAGTATTCGCTGTGGTGGCGTGAGCCGGAAAAGGAGATCCTGCCGACGCTGGAAGAGCTTGGCATCGGCTTCGTGCCATTCAGCCCTCTCGGCAAAGGCTTTTTGACTGGTGCGATCAATGAGAGCACAGCGTTTGACAGTTCGGACTTCCGCAATACAGTGCCACGTTTTGCATCAGAAGCACGCAAGGCGAATCAAGCATTGGTCGATAAGCTGACAGAGATCGCAAATCGACGCAAAATCACCAATGCGCAATTGGCGTTGGCGTGGCTACTGGCGCAAAAGCCATGGATTGCGCCGATTCCAGGGACCACCAAGCTGCATCGCCTGGAAGAGAACATCGGTGCTGCGGATGTCGATATGCTGGCGGCGGAACTGCGTGAGATCGATGAGGTACTGGCACAAATGCCGGTACAGGGTGATCGCTATGCAGCGTCGTTCCAGCGCTTCGTGAATCGATAGAAGCTGCTTAGGTCGGCTGTTTATCAAGCACTGTCAGCGCATCGATAGTATCTTGCGCTGGCATGTGCTCGTTGCAATGCCATTGCACGCCTGGCGCTTGCCCATCCATCTCTTCCAGCAAGGGAGTGTAGTCGGCGGAGAAATGATAGTCGCCCGGGGCCTCCAATGGCCCTCTTCCGCAGATTGGACAAATCGGTACTTGCAATTTCCCTCCAATCAAGCGTCAGTTGCTATTGGCTTTGTTGCAGGAACCGGCGTTGCGGGACGTAGCGGATACAGCAATTGCCCGGCCAGTGATTCCGGCAATTGTTCGTCGATACCATATTCGGACGGCCATTCCTTCGGCAGATGATGCGTATCGAACAGGCGATCTATCCACGGCAGCATCGATGCATAATTGCAATCGCGTTGCGCGCTGTTGGTGTGGTGCCAGTGATGGAAGGCTGGCGTGGCGACCAGCCATTCCAGCGGCCCCAGACGAATGCGCATATTGGCGTGGATGAAAAAACCCCAGACGGTGGCGACCAGCACAACGATCACCGGCACCAATGTGCCATTCGGCGTCAGCGGGCTGGCAACGCCCAGGACGTATGCCGGGATCAAGCCACACAGGCGGATGAAGACATTATCGATGGGATGCGCGCGCGAACTGGTGAGGAAGAACACTTTTTCCGCGCTATGATGAATCGCATGGAAGCGCCACAACAACGGTATCTTGTGCGCCCAGCGATGGCCCCAATAAAAACCGATTTCACCAACGATCATACCGGCGACAATACGTTCCCACAGCGGCCACGCTGCAACCGCACTTTGCATCGAGGCTGGCACCAAGGCACGGATGCCCATCGCCGTGAATGCCAGCGGCACCGCCAACAACAGGCTGGGGATGAGGCCGTTGATGAAGTAATAGGCAACATCCTGCACCAACGCTTTGCTGAAGAATCGACGCGGACGCAAAGCCAGCAAGCGTTCCAGCGGCAGGAAGATAATACATAACAGCGCCAGCCAGACGCCGAGTCTGACCACATTCATGAGAAAGCTATGCAGGTGAAATTGTTCGAACACAGGGACTCATTCCAATATGGACCCAAAGCATTGTAGCGCGCGAATGAAAAGCGCCCAAGCAGGCATAGCCGCTTGGGCGTAAAAATGTCGGGAGATTTCCAAATCTCACGCCATCATCGCTGTATTTGCCGCCGCCGCAGCCGCAATGCAGCCAGCGTTGTCATCGCAACGCATCGCTACGTTGCACCCTCTGTGTTCAAACTCTCTTGGCGTTACGACGCAACCACCACAATGCAAACAAGCCTGCACCGAAGATGGCCCACGTACCCGGCTCTGGCGTCGGCACTGGATCACCTGCGTTGATGCCGGACAGGAAAACGATAGGCGGCTCATTGGCCGTGCTACCGCCGTCGCCCCAGGCAAGGAAGCTGAGCACGTCCGTGGTCGCATCGGCCGTCAAGTTGACGTTCACATACTGCCAGGGCGTGTAGCTTTGTGCTGGCGTGGTCATCAGCGGCGTCAATGCTGTGCTGGCGGTTGGGTCAGCGTTGGAATACGTACCGCTGTTGGCACCGACGGTATCGGTCAAATACTCCGTTCCGAGCGAGACGACCCATTGCTGCGTCGTGGTGACGCCAGGGCCGCCAAAGCCGGTTTGCTGGCCGCCTGCCTGATAGAAGCCCAGGGAATAGGTTTTCCCTACAGTCAGGCCGGAGATCACTTCATAGATCACGCTGCCATACATTGGGTTGCCGTCAGCTTCGATGAAGTTGCCGCCAGCCGGGCTATTCGGAAACGGACCATAGACAGACAGGTAGGAACCGTCACTGGCAGTACCGGGCGCATCAACGAAAACCAAGCCGCCGCCGTTGCCTTCCGACCAGGAATTCAAGCCGACGTTGCCGAAATAGTTCTTCGGCGCGGAGCCTGAGTATTGCGTGAAGTTAGGGTTGGAAACTTGTAACACATCCGCCATCGCCGAGAATGCCAAGGTCGATAAACTGGCAAACAGGGCTGTTTTTATTATCGTTTGTCTCATCTTTCCCCTCATTAACCGAGTGTTGGTTGACCGCACCGCAGTAAAGCAAATGCTGGCACTTGAGTGCGGAATGCGCACGCCCGACTAGAACTCATTTCATAAATAGCGACGAGTGCGAACGACTTATTTGGGATGCAGTGCAAGGCGTCGTCGCGCAGCAAAGGCTGGTGCCTTTGCAAGCGGCGCAACGCAGCAATGCGCCCAAATAAGTCGTTCCCGGAGGGTTTGCGTCAGAAAGCGCGCTGGACTGCGTTACGAAATGATGTCAATAGCAACACTATTGACACCATTTC
>Ga0116226_10005571_pt1 | contig 11248 bp, 6 predicted proteins | sample S1TSphfallax_FD_89692 | JGI IMG/M metagenome (GOLD analysis project Ga0116226, IMG submission 89692) | Host-associated microbial communities from peat moss isolated from Minnesota, USA - S1T2_Fa - Sphagnum fallax MG | ecosystem: Host-associated > Plants > Peat moss > Unclassified | place: USA... | reverse complement strand
TCGTCGCCGCATCCGCCCAGGCCCGCCCGCTAAAACAGAGCAGCAAAAGCAAGAATGTTCTTTTTTGAAAAAAGGCGGAGCCCGCCCGGCGCGAGCCAAAAAACCTTTGTTCCTTTCGTTCCACCACCAACCGCGCATCCAAAAACCCCTCTCCCGCTTGCGGGAGAGGGAGGGGCCTACCGCGAAGCGGTGGGAGGGTGAGGGTTCTCTGACGAGCAGACGTCATCACGCCGCCCCAATCGCACGCTGATGCAACCTGGTAATCGCACTCAACGACGAAAGTATCGCCCCCTCCTGCCAGCACCCGATCGTCGAAGCATGTTCGCCCGCCAAAACAATCCGCCCGTCCACTTCGGTCAGCGCCTTGTAATGCGTCTTCCTGGCCTCCTCGCTCCACATCGAACAGCACCCCAGCGTCCACGGCATCCGGCTCCACGCCACGCCCACGCCGTTCAGGAACTCCGAGTAATACTTCTTGTGCAGCTTGGACCCCTGCATCAGCCCCTGCTCCACCCGCTGCTCCGGCAACATCCCCGCGAAATCATACGCCGCCGGCCCGAACATATAGCCGCCCAGCAGCACCGCCGGCCCATCGGTAAAGAACCCATGGCTGGGATAGGAAATCTGGCTAATGGGCTGATCGGTAAAACTGATCCCGCCATAAATGTCGTCGTCCTGCTCCCAGAACCGCCGCTTGAACTCCAGCCCCAGCTTCACGCTGGAGGCATAAGGCACCGCCGCAATCGCCGCCTGCATCGCCGGATTCACCTGAATCTCCAACTGGCTCAGCACCGGCAAGGGAATCGTGCACACGCAGTAATCCGCCCACGCCTCCCCCGGCGCGCCGCCATGCCCGTTATCCAGATACGTCACCTTCACGCCATTGCTGTCCTGCGCGATGGTCTTCACCTCGATATTGTGCGTCACCAGATCGTTCACGTGCTTGGCAAAACCTTTGCCGATCATGTCCATGCCACCCACCGGCTGGAACATCGTCGTCTGCATGTCGTAATCGGTATAGAACGCCATCCACATATACAGCCCGGATTTCATGATCTCCGAGCGCGACAGCAGATCGGATGCCGTCGGCATTCCATCCGGCCCGCCGCCCCGTGCCTTGGCAAAGCCGCGCCGGTGCGAGGTCTCAAGGCTCTTCGTGTAGGCAAGGTTCTTGTCCAGCCCGCCCCAGATGCCCATGGCGCGCAGCAGGTCCCGCTTCTCGTCTTCCGAAACAGGCTGGTCCAGCTTGTTCTGGTTCACGGCCTTCGCCAGCAACTCGGCCGTATAGCCATTGAAATCGCACATCACGTCGCGATACCGCTGCGGCACGCCGCCGAACGTCGTGCTGCTATGCAGGAGCGTATTGTTGTTCAGCTGAGTGAACGGCTCCAGCTCCACGCCGAATTGTTTGCAATAATGCAGCAGGGCGCGATGGTGATACGGAATGCGCCACGGCCCCGGATTGATATAATTGCCCGGTGCGAACTGCACCGTCTGCGTCGCCCCGCCAAGCTCGGTCAGCGTATCGCCACCCCGCAGGCTGATATTGCGGCCGCCGGACCGGTTCTGGAACTCCAGCACCCGAACATTATACCCGGCCTTGCGCAGCTCATACGCGGCCAGCATGCCCGCCAACCCGGCCCCCAGCACAATCACGCTCGTCCCGGGCTTCGCTCCGGCCAGTTCAGGCGGACCCCTGAAATCGGTTCCGGCCGCGTGGCCCATCTTCGTCATGGCCTGGTACATTGCCACACTGCCGGCGGCCAGGCCGATGCGGGTCAACAGCTGCCGGCGCGTGGTCGGCGCCGCTCTCTGGCTATGGGTCAAGCACTCTGCTCCCAAAATATGCAGGAAAATGCCCAAAGAATCGCCAGGAGGGCACAAAACAGCCCATTAGCGGTTCATCCGCACGCATCAACCCGCTCCCCCCTCTCTGGCACGCCTTAGCTGCACTGCGCAATGCGCGTTTTCGCGCCAAAAACCTCCCTCGCCCGCGGAGCGGGAGAGGGAAGGGGCCCACCACGAAGGGGTGGGAAGGGTGAGGGCTCTCGGGCACGAGTCAAAATCCGGGCAACCTGGTATTACTTCCCCTTGTGGGGAGGGCCAGGGTGGGGGGTCTCACCATGGCAAAAGCCAACACCGCAAAATGAATCACAGATGGCGCTAGCCCCACGGATTTGAGCCTTCCGCCTCCACCCTGTATGCGAACCCTCGAACGGCACCGCGAGCCAACGCGGTAACCCCCGGGGAGGAACCATGGCCAAAACGAAGCTGAACCGCCAGCAGATCACCGGATTCTGGGCCGCCTGGGCCGGCTGGATGCTCGATGGCATGGACAGTTTCATCTACGCCCTCGTGCTCGCCCCCGCGATGCGCGAGCTGCTCCCCAAATCCGGCTTCTCCGCAGCACCCACCGACGTCGCCTATGCCGGCTCCCTCCTGTTCGGTCTCTTCCTCGTTGGCTGGGGCCTCTCCTTCATCTGGGGCCCGGTCGCCGACCGTTACGGCCGCACGCGCACGCTCGCCGGCACCGTGCTGATCTACTCCGTCTTCACCGGCGCCGCCGCACTGGCCGGCAATGTGTGGGAGCTGGCGGCCTTCCGCTTCCTCGCCGGCATCGGCATCGGCGGCGAATGGGCGATGGCCGGCACCTACGTCGCCGAAGCCTGGCCGGAGGATCGCCGCCGCCAGGGCGCCGGCTATCTGCAAACCGGCTACTACGCCGGCTTCTTCGTGGCCGCCGTGCTGAACTACACCGTCGGCGCCCATTTCGGCTGGCGCGCCATGTTCCTCTGCGGCCTCGCGCCGGTCGTGGTCTCCGTCGTCACGCTGCTGCAAGTGAATGAGCCAGAGCGCTGGGAACAGGCCCACGAATCGGCAGCCCCCCAAAAATCCTCGCTGGCGCAAATCCTCTCGGGCGCGCTCGCCCGCCGCACCTGGGTCAACACCGCGCTGGTCGCCGTCGCCATCATCGGCCTCTGGGCCGGCGCGGTCTACGAACCCACCGCCGTCATCCAGCTTGCGCGCAAGGCCGGCATGCCGCTTCCCGATGCCCAGCGCATGGCCTCCTACGCCACCGGCCTTCTCTCGATCGGCACCATCCTGGGCTGCCTGGTTCTCCCCGGCCTTGCCGACCGCATCGGCCGCCGCTGGACCATGGCGGTATTTTTCGCCGGCATGGCGGCGTCCATCGCCGCCAGTTTCGGCTGGGCCTTCTACCTGCCCCCCGCCCAGGCGCTGCCGATCTTCCTGGCGCTGCTATTCGTTCTCGGCTTTTTCGGCGGCAATTTCGCCCTGTTCAGCCTGTGGCTCCCCGAGCAATACGCCACCAGCGTGCGCGCCACCGCCTTCGCCTTCTGCACCTCGATCGGCCGCTTCGTCGGCGCCGGCGTAAATTTTGCGCTCGCCTGGGGCGTACAGACCATGGGCACCCTCGGCACCCCCGTCGCCCTCACGGCACTCGCCTTCGCCATCGGCATCCTCGTCGTGCCCCTGGCCATCGAAACCCGCGGCGAGGTTCTGCCAAGTTAGGCATAGCCGCCCAAGTCTCCTCCCCCTTGTGGGGAGGGTGGGGGTTTGTGCCTCATAGCGAAACCGAGAAAGAAAGGCGTTCTTTTCTGAAGAAAAGAACCAAAAGACTTTTGCGTCTGGTGCCCACGGAAAGATCCCGGCCCCACTCTTTAAGGAGTGGGCCTCGATCGTGGGAGCGGCGGAGAAACAAAAGTCTTTTGCTTCTTTTCTTCAGAAAAGAAGAACTTTTCTTATTTTGCGCCCCGTTCAATTCACCGTCGTGGAATACAAATCCTCGATCCCCGGCGTAAGCGTGCATGCCCCCGTGCCGGTAATGCTGATCGAGCGCCCTTGCGCCTGCGTGGCAATCAATTGCGCAATCACCGCCGCACCCGCCGTTGTGCCGGCATTGATCGCGAACGCAGGATAGCCGCCGCTCGCGCACCCGGGCCGGTTGCTTTCCGTGCCGGAGAGGTAAACCACCACAAACCCACTCTGCCCCTGAAAATTCGTGGCCGTCGAAATGGATAAACCGATGATGGTTTCCCCGCTGACCGAACCCGCTTGCGCGGAGCCGGCGGCGACCATCATTGCGAGCGCGGCCGCTGCAATCCGGTATGCCTTTGCCATGCGTTGCCAGAGTTCCGCCATCTGCGCAGCCCCTCTCTACTTCGTCGATTTTGTTGAAACATGCAGCGGATTGCCCACCAGATATTCGGCGATGGCGCCAATCGGCAGCAGATCGAGCCCCATCCGAACATTCGCGGCGTTCAGGCTGCCGAAACCCGTGGTAAAATCCCACCCCGCCGAGGCCGCGTAGCCGCCATTGCTGCCGGTGGTAACATCGTGAAACGCCAGCGGCCGCTGCGTGCGGGAAAACTGATAGATCTGGTCCGCGGGAAATCCCAGCCTGAGGCCGGCGGCCGACTGGATGCGTGCCCAAAGCCCCGCGAAGATCGGCGACGCCAGGCTGGTGCCGCCCACCAGCCCATAGGGCGCGCCGTTCATCACGATCGTAACCCCGGTATTCGGATCGCCATCGAACGCCACATCCGGCACCCCGCGTGCGCTGCCGGGCACGATCCCGCTCTGCCAGTACGGCTGCGCTTCCACCACGCTCGGCCCCCCGCCCCCATCCGCCCATGCGGTTTCAGACTGGTAAACCCCGTTCGACGAGGTAAGCGTGGTGCCCCCCACGCCGATCACATAAGGCGACGAAGCCGGATAATCCTGCCCCGGCGTGGGCGCGCATTCGGCGGATCCATCGTCGCCGGCCGATGTCGCGATCGTCTGCCCCTGCGCCACCGCCAGCTCGAACAACTGGTCCTCGGCAGCCACCGTCCCGTCCGAAACCGCACTCGTCTCGCATACGCCCAGCGACGAGTTGATGGTTTTGGCAATGTCGGCCGACACCGCCGCGTTGTAGGCCAACGTCACGTCCGGATCGTTAAGCGTCGGCGCCACATAAAAGATCATGCCCGCCAGTTGGCCGCCGGCTACCGCCAGCAGGGTCTGGCTATCCAGGTTCCATTCCACCTGGCCACTGGTATCGTTGCTTTGCGCCCCGCTATACACCACCGCCGGCGTAAGGCCGGGATAGCCGTTCTGCAATTCAAAGGTATAAAGATCGCTGAGTGTCGGCGCCAGATTGCCTTCGGCAATGATGCCGACGACGGCTGTGGATGCCGGCAAAAGCCCCGACGCGCCATAGATGCTCGCCAGTTGCGCAGGCGTAAGGCCGGCGCCCTGCCCGACCACGCGCCGGTTCATCGTGTGGAACTGATCCAGCGTCTGCAGCCCGACCACCGATTGAACGAAGCCCGCGAGGCTGGCCGGCATCTGGGCCGGCGCCATGTTGGCAATACCCGTCTTCTTGCCGCGCCGCACATGCGACATCGGCGTATTGAAGGCGCTGTGCACAGCATCCGCGGTGCCGTCGGCCACCACGAAAAGATTGTTTTGGGTGGCATGCGCATCGGCAAAGCCCGCCTTCACCAGATAGGCCACCACCTGCTGCGCCTGGCTTGCGTCCGGAGCATACCTTGCCTTCGCCTCATCCGGCCGCAAGGTCGTGCCGCCGGCCGAAAACCGGCTGTGCACGATGGCGCCCACCCTGGCATCCAGCGCCGCCCGGTTGCGCAGTTTCAGCGCCACCAGCAGATGCACCTTCTCCTGCGGGCCGAGCGCACCCTCCACCGTCGCGGTCGTGTCGGCAAACGCCCGCGTGGCTGTCGGCTGCCACGCATCTTCGCCCAAGGCCGGGCCGGCGCACAGGCCCGCGCAAGCGGCGATCAGGGCTACACGAGAGGATCGGTTCAACATATTATCTCAGTCTAACAGACCCTGGGCCGGGTGCGAGAGTGGCAATTTTGCAATAAGAAAGCATGTTCTTTTCTGAAGAAAAGAACCAAAAGACTTTTAATTCTACGCAAGCGTAAAGATACCGGACATGGCCGGAACGTCCGGCGCACGCCGTAGGATGGGTAAGCGAAGCGCCACCCATCACGCCGTGCCGGAGGGCACGTCGGCAAACGGCCCCTGTTAAATTTTTCTTCAGAAAAGAACGCCGTCCTTTTCTGAACGCCCGCCCCTGGCCGCAAACCACCGCATCCGCTACCCTCAATGCAAATTCGAAAGGATTGCACCATTTCCACGACGATCTTGCACTTTCTCCGGCGTCCCGGCCTCTCTGCCTATGCCGCCGCCACACTCATCGGCCTGTGGTTCGCCGGCTGGATATTTCCGACCCTTCTTCTGTTCCACGCGGCCGTGCCGGATTCCATGTTCCGCGGCGACGCCGCCTTGTACATCGTAGGCCAGCGTGCCTATTTCGCGGATAGCTGGCACTGGCCGCTACTGCGCACCACGCTGCTGGACTGGCCAAATGGCGTCAGCATTGCAATGACCGATAGTATCCCCCTGATCGCCCTGCCTTTGAAACTGGTATCGTTCCTGCTTCCGAAGGATTTTTCGGCGATCCACAAATGGATGGCCTTCGCCTACATGATGCAGCCCGTCTCGGCCGTGTTCGCCCTGCGCAGCGCCGGCGAGCGCCGGTTGATCCCGGCGATTGCGATTTCGGTGTTCAGCATCGCAATACCAACCCTGCTGTTCCGCTGGGGCCACATCGCCCTCTCGTCGCATTTCCTCATTCTGCTCGCGATCGGCGTTTACTTTCGGATGGTAAATGGCCAGCGCGGCAACCGGCTCATGGCGATGGTCCTGCTCCCCGCCAGCCTGCTCGTTCACCCCTATCTGGCATTCATGGTGTTCGCAATCCTGTTCGCCGCACCAACAACGTTGCTGATCCGGCAGGAAAGGCGGTGGCGGCAGGCCGGCCTCACGCTGCTGGGCGCATGCGCCATCACAGTCGCACTGCACCAGGTGCTGGGATATCAGGGGCTGCCACCCACCGGCGGCTTCGGATATGCCTCGATGAATGCCCTGTCACCGGTTTATCCAACCCAATCCTATTTCGCCGGGCCAGGCTTTCCGCTGCTGGACGCAACAGGTTTACAAGCCGAAGGCTACCAATATCTTGGCGCGGGCCTCATTCTGCTGCTCTGCGTCTGCCTGATTTCAGCCTGCCTCAGCACGCGCACCCAATTCCTGCGCCGGCACTGGGGCTTGGTTCTGTGCGCCGTGGCGATCACGCTTCTGGCCCTCTCCAACCGGGTTTTCATCGGCGCACACAAGGTTCTCGATCTCGGCCCGGTGCCGCCGTTCATGGACCAGTTGCGTGCCAGCGGGCGGCTGTTCTGGGTCGTAACATACATCATGCTGGTCGGCGCCGTTGCGGCAATCGGGCGCCTCATGCCGCGCTGGGCCGCCACCTTCATCCTGCTTGTGCTGGCCTATGTGCAATTCGCCGATACACGAACCACGCGTTTTTCACTGCGCGCCACCATGCATGGCGGCGCGCAAAAAACCTTGCCGCTCGATACGGCACGGGTGGAAACGCTGCTGTCGCACCACCAACACCTGGTTCTCTCCCCCCTGTTCGGCTGCGGCGCCGACTGGGCCGACCGCGAATTCCAGCAATTGCTGCTCGCCGCGCCGCGCAACCACATCACGGTCAACACCACCTATGTCGCGCGTTATCCCGAGCTCCCCGACTGCGACGCGACCCGTCTCGCAGATGTCCCCGTGGCGCCCGACGAAATGCGCGTATTCCTGCCGCAAACCGCGCAAACCGCACCGTTCGCCGTGCCCGATTGGCAGCACCTCTGCCGCCAGTTCGGCCGCCTCGCCGTCTGCACCCGCCAAACCGCCCTGCTCACCGGCCTGGCACCGCTGCAGGCCCCCGCCGCAATGCTGGACCACGACTACCGGCTGATCACCGGGGAGCCGACAGCTTTGCAGGGCCCAGGCTGGAGCGGCGCGGAGCCGGGCGGCACATGGACCAACGCGCATGCCGCCTTCCTGATCGCCCAATTGCCCGATCTGAAAGGCGCCGACCTGATACTATCCCTGTCCGGCTATGGATTTACCGGGCCCGCGCTGCAGCCCCAGCATGTCGATGTCTGGGCCAATGGCCACCAGGTCGCCGCCTGGGACGTTTCAGGCCGTGTCGACTCGACCATGACGGCCACGATCCCGCAGGCCGACCTGGGCGGCGGCCCGCTTCTGCTGCGGCTCGACATAGCCAAACCCACGCGCCCCTGCGACGTCGGCATGGGCACGGACTGGCGCGAGCTCGGCGTCTTCGTCCATTCTTTCCACTTCGCACCAAAGAACGCCCACACGTGAAGCAGATCCCGTAGGGTGGGCTGCTTCGCAGCCCACCACCGCGCGCAGCCCACCACCGCGCGGCCGACATCAACATCAACGTTCTAAAACCCGATCAGCCCAAGCGCCGCCTCCAGCCGCGCCTCCCAAGCCTCCAAAGACAACATCCGCTCCGCATAAACCAGTCCCGCGCACGAAAGCGTCCGCCACCGATCCTCATGCGAATACGCATCCACCAGCGCCTCGGCAAACGCCGATGGCGTATCCCGCACCAGCACACCCTCCTGGTCGGTCAACGACATGCCTTCCGAGGCAATGCTCGTCACCACGCCAGGCACGCCATGTGCCAGGCTCGAAGCAACCTTGCCTTTGGCGCCCGCGCCAAACCGCAACGGCGCAACCGTCAGGCGCAGCGATTCGAACCACGGCCCGATATCGTCCACATATCCCAGAACACGCACATTCTCTAATCCGGCGGCCAGATCCGCGGGCGCATCGGGCCCGACAATACTGAACGTGCAGCCGGGCAACGCCGATCGCACCTGCGGCCATATCTCGGCAAGAAAATATTTCACCGCATCCGTATTCGGCGCATGCGCAAACCCGCCGATGAAGCCGATCCCGCTGCGCTCCGCGAATGTCTTCACCGGCTTGTATATCCTGCGCGCCAGCGGCATCTGCACCGCCAGGCCCTCGGGCACGGTCTCGGCCAGCAGCGCCTGCTCGGTCGCCGAAACCACGAAGGTCATGTCGCTGCTGCGGATCAGATGCTCCTCCCGATCGCGCAACTGCCCAAGAACGGCGGAGAGCGCTTCGTCCTGCACGAAACGCGCCCGCCGCTCCTCGCGCAGAAAATTCAGATCGATGGAATTGAATATCAGCCGCGCCTGCCACGCATGAATCTGCAGCATCTCCAGGAACGCGCCGCCGCAATACACCCTGCACATCACGCAAAGGTCGATACGCCGCCCCTCGCGCCGGATAAAATCCGCAACGCTCGCCGCATCATCCGGGCGCAGGCACCGTATGCCCTGCGCCGCAAGCCGCTCCCTGGCCGGCTGATCGCCCGCATGTTCCTCCGATGCCGCCAGGATCGTCTCAAACCCAAGCCGATCCAGCGCCATCACGAGATTAACGATATCCACCGACCCCGAATCGCGATCGGGCTTCGGCCAACTGTGATCGAGCACCAGCGCCACGCCACGCCGCCCGCCGGGCGCGACGCCGGCCGCGGCCACGGATGCCCGGCCAAGCACGCGCTGCAGCAGCCGGATCACCCGCCGCGCCGGCCCCCCCGCCCTGCGCGAAAGGCTCCGCTCCAGCATCGTAACCTTGCCGCGCAGCGCTACGATCTCCTGATGCGCCGCAACCATCTTGGTCCGGTCGCGCCCCGCCCGGATCGCCGCGATCCGTTCCAGTTGTTCGGCCGTCACGCTCTCGCCCGAAATGCGCGTCATTGCAGCACCTGGCCCGCCGGGGAAGGATGGAAAAACGCCAAAATCTCGGTATCCCGATCAAGTGCAGCAGGATAATGCGGATCATCCCGCATCAGATTGCCCCAATCGCGCCGCAGCCTGTCATGTTCCTCCTGCGCCAGCGCCCGCTGCGCCAAGGTCACGTCGTCGCCGCGCGAGGCCATTTCGCGATGTTCAAGCGCCGCCCAGGGCGTCCACAGAATGCGATACCCGCAAGCCCGCAGCCGCACGCAAAAATCCACATCGTTGCAGCTCACCGCAAGCGCCTCGTTCAACCCACCGACGCTGAAAAACACCGAGCGCCGCATGGCCATGCACGCACCCGTCACGCCCCACACCTCCCGCGTCAGCGCCAGCAACCCGAACGGCCCGCTCGTATCCGGCGCAAACCGCATCAGATGCCGCGGCAACCCGCGCGAAAATTCGGTCGTCAGCCCGGCATGCTGCAGCCGCCCATCCGGATACAGCAGCTTCGCGCCAACCACGCCCACGCGCGGCTGCACCGCCTGCGCCACCAGTTCACTCAGCCACCCGGGATCGCGCACCGCGATATCGTTGTTGAGCAGCACAAGGATCTCCCCCGCCGCCTCGCGCGCCGCATGATTGTTCAGCGCCGACCAGTTGAACGCACCCGGCCGCCGCAGCACCCGCACCCGCGTGTCGCCTGCCAGCCGCTCCAGCAGCGCCACCGCATCCGCGGCAGTGCTGCCGTTATCCACGATCAGCAACTCAAGCGCGTCGTAATCGGTGTGGTTCAGGATCCCGTCGGCGCACACGCCCAGCAGATCCGCCCGGTCGCGGCTCGGCACAATGATCGAAACACGCGGCGCCGGCGCCGGCACCTCATAAACAACACGCTGCCAGCCTGGCGTATCCGGCAACGTCTCCACGCGCGCCGCCTTGCCGTCACGCGCCAGCGCCGCCTGCACGATGGCCAGGCGCGCCGCATCCTGCCCGGGCGGCCGCGCCCCGCGGTGGCACAGCACATGCGGAATATGCCGGATCCGTTCCGGCCGGCTGGCGCTCGCCGCACGGCTCGCAAGCTCGTAGTGCCAGGCAGGCCCGCGCGCGACCTCCACCCCGCGCACCAGGCTGCTGCGCAGCACAACGAACGCGCCCAGCAGGTCCCGCCCGCGCTGCAACTCCGCATCCCAGCCCGGCTTGAAAAACGGCCGCACCCGGCGGCCCTCGGCATCCATCCAGTCCTCATCGGCAAACACGATGTCCAGATACGGTTCGCGCGCCAGAACATCGGCGGCCAGCGTCAAGGCATCCGGCGCCAACCGGTCGGCGGCATCCAGGAAACACACAAAATCCGTATCCAGCTGTGCCAGCGCCCGATCGATCACATCCCGGCCCGACACGTCCGGCAGCACAACACTCTGCCAGCCTTCGCAGGCCGGCGCATCGTCCGCGCCCATCGCCCCAATCAGAACCAGCCCAAGCCTTGGCTCCTGCACACGGCGCCGGCCGGTTTCCGCAACCACCCGGCGCGACCCTTCGTTGCGTTCAATCCACGCCGCGTATGTGGCAGG
>Ga0116226_10005570_pt1 | contig 11250 bp, 9 predicted proteins | sample S1TSphfallax_FD_89692 | JGI IMG/M metagenome (GOLD analysis project Ga0116226, IMG submission 89692) | Host-associated microbial communities from peat moss isolated from Minnesota, USA - S1T2_Fa - Sphagnum fallax MG | ecosystem: Host-associated > Plants > Peat moss > Unclassified | place: USA... | reverse complement strand
TGATCAACCCCCGCACCGCCGCCGAGATCGTAACGATTCCGCAAGCATCTTGGGCGCAGGTGGATGCGGCCGTGGCGGCGGCCCGCGCTGCGTTCGATGGTTGGTCACGCACCACGCCGGCGGAGCGCAGCCTGTGCCTGCTGAAGCTTGCCGATTTGATCGAGCGCGAGGCGCCGGCTTTTGCAGAACTTGAAGCCCTGAACACGGGCAAGCCGCTGCATGCCGTACGGGGCGATGAAATGCCCGCCATTATCGATTGTTTCCGGTTTTTTGCCGGCGCCGCACGCACCATCCCCGGGCTTGCCGCCGGCGAGTATCTGGCCGGCTACACCAGCATGTTGCGGCGCGATCCAGTGGGGGTGATCGGCTCCATCGCGCCGTGGAATTATCCGTTGATGATGGCTGCCTGGAAGCTGGCGCCGGCGCTGGCGGCGGGCAACACGGTGGTGATCAAGCCCTCGGAAATGACGCCTCTGACATTGCTGCATCTCGGCCGGCTGCTGGCCGAGGTTTTTCCACCTGGTGTGGTTAACATCGTGCTTGGAACGGGAATGACCACGGGGCAGCAGATGATCGATCACCCAGGGATCGACATGGTTTCGTTGACCGGAGATGTGGGCACCGGGCGCCGCGTGCTTGCGGCCGCTGCTGCCAACGTGAAACGCACGCATCTGGAACTGGGCGGCAAGGCGCCTGTGCTGGTGTTCGATGATGCGGATATCGATCAGGTGGTTTCCGGGCTGCGCAGTTTCAGCTTTTACAATGCGGGGCAGGATTGCACGGCCGCGTGCCGTGTTTATGCGGGGCCGAAAATCTACGAGAGGCTGGTGGCCGATCTTGCGAGTGCAGCGGCATCTTTGCGCTTCGATCTGCCGGACGATACGCAAAACGAAATTCCGCCGTTGGTCTCGCAACGCCAGCAAACGCGGGTGGCAGGATTTGTGGAGCGTGCGGCCGGCGCAAGGCACATGGAGATCGTCACCGGGGGCGCGCCGGGAAGCGGGACGGGGTTTTATTATCGGCCGACGGTTGTGGCCGGCGCCCTGCAAACCGACGAGATCGTGCAGAAGGAAGTGTTTGGGCCGGTGGTTTCGGTCACGCGCTTTGCCGATGTGGAGCAGGCCGTAAGCTGGGCCAATGCTTCCGAATATGGGCTCGCCTCCTCCGTGTGGTCGGGCAATGTGGGGCGAGCGATGGAGACGGCCGCTCGGTTACGTTATGGCTGCACGTGGGTGAATTGCCATTTTCTGACGACGGCCGAGATGCCGCATGGCGGGCTCAAAAGCTCCGGCTACGGCAAGGATTTGAGCATGCTGGCGATCGAAGATTATACGGTGGCCCGGCATGTCATGGTGAGACTTGGGGGATAAGGATGCCGGCCCCACTTGAATGGCGGGGTTCTGTATCGTGCGACCGGCACAGGAACCAAAAGTCTTTTGGTTCCTTTCTTCAGAAAAGAACATGCTTTCCTTCAAGTGTCCACCTCCACCAGCGGCGCATGCAACACCCAGTCCCCCCGCCGCCGCAGCACGAATTTGTAATAGGCGGCCGAGGCCAGGATGATCACGGCGGCTGCGACCAGACTGGGCTGCCCGACTTTCGGGTCCAGGCAATTTGTATACACGACATACGCCAGGACAGCGAGCGCCAGTACGGGCGGCCACGGATAGAACGGCATGCGGTAAAAAGCGTGGCTGGTGCTGCCGGTGCGACGGCCCGCAATCACTGCCGCGCATAGGGTGCCGTAAACGACCACAATGGTGGTGCCGGTGATCACGAGCAGCAGGTCCAGGCTGACAAAACAAAGAACGCTGGCGAGCGCACCGGTGACGAGGGTCGCCGCCCATGGCGAGCCGAAACGCGGGCTTACTCGCGTTAGCAACCGGTTTACGGGTGCGGCCCAAACATTATCGCGCCCGCTGGAAAACAGCATACGCGAGACGAGAACAACCACCGCAATATCCGCATTGACGATGGCCAGGGCGACCGAGAGATTTATCACATTGCCAAGGGCCGATCCACCGCGTGCCCGCACGAAATCAACGAACATGTTTTCCGAGCCGAACATCGTGGCGAGGTCGGGCGCGCCCCAGAGCGCCGCCGCCAGCGGCAGCGCTTGCGATACCACGCTGATAACGAGTGCCCATAGCACGGCGCGCGCCACATGGCGCGGCGCATCGTGGGTTTCCTCCCCGAGATACACGGCATTGCCGTAGCCGTAGAAAGCAAAGATGGCGACCGATGTGGCAAGCCCGATCATCCCGATCGGTGTAGGCGCAAGATGGCCGGCGGCGTTGGCGTAAACGGGGTGCGCCAGCATGCCCAGGAACGAGCGCGCGGGAAACAGCACGCCCAGCACCGTCACCACCACCAGCGCCAGCAATTCCAGCATCAGGAAAGCGCCCGTGATCAGCGCATTGGTGCGCACGTTCAGCAGTGCGCAGAGCGTGGTGAACACAACACAGAACAGCCCATCCGCCACCACGGACGTGCCGGGCAGAACGATGTTGATGTAGCTGCCGAGCCCGAGCGCCACCACCGAGATGTTCAGCAGGAGCACCACCATGTTTACACCGAGGATGATAAAACCGGCGAGCGGCCCCAATGTGCGGCCGACGATCGCATACTCGCCGCCGGTGAGCGGAAAGGCCGAGGCAAGTTCGGCATAAACATAGGCTATGAGCAAACTTACGAAGGCGGCAGCAACAAAACTCAGCAGCGCCCCGGTGCCGGCCTGTGCGACGATCCCGGGCACGATGACGAAGATGGAGGAGGCGGGGGTGACGGAGGACAAGGTGATGAGCAGGCAGCCGATCATCTTCATGCTGCGGTTGAATGATGGGTTTACGTGCGACATTCTTGGGTGCGGTCCTTGCTTCTTCTTCAAAGATAGAAATCCAGTTCAACAGGCTGCACCTCCGCAAACAGCGCCTCGGCCTCCGCACGCTTGAGGTCCGAAAACAGCCGTGGAAATTGCGGCGGCAGGTAGGCGCCAAGTGCTTTGCCGTGCTCGAACGCGGATAGCGCCGTGAAAATATCCCGTGGCAGCAACGGGTCTGCCCCACGGTCGGCATTGCCGGTCACCGGCGCCGTCGGCGTCAATCTGTGTGTTACGCCGTGATGCACCGAAGCAAGGATCGCGGCCAGCACCAAATGCGGGCTGGCATCCGCCGCCGCCACGCGGTGTTCGATCCGCCGCGCGGCCGGTGGGCTGCGTGGCACCCGGAACGCAACCGATCGGTTATCCTCCCCCCATGCGCTACTCAGCGCCACGAAAGCACCGGCGCAATAGCGCCGATAGGCGCTGAAGCTCGGAGCAAAAAGCGCCATGCTCTGCGCATGGAAGGCCTGCATGCCCGCAACAGCCGATTCCAGCAGATTTTCGCCGTCGGGCGCGCCAAACCGGTTGCGGCCGGCTTCGTCCACCAGGCTAATATGCACGTGCAACCCGCTGCCTGCATGCGCGGCAAACGGCTTGGCCATGAAGCTGGCGCGTAATCCGTGCTGCGCCGCCACGGCCATCGTGGCCCGGCGTTGCAGCACCGCGTGGTCGGCGGCTAGAACCGGATCGGGACCATGCAGCAGATTCAGTTCGAACTGGCCTGGCCCGTATTCGGAAACCAGCCCGTCGGCCGGAATATTCTGGGATGTTAGCGCGTCATGCAGGGCATGTAGAAACGGCGCAAAATCTTGAACCTGCTGCAGGCAGAGATGGCCGCCGCCGATACGCGCCACGCCGCCGCGCGTGGGCGCCAACGGCACCGGCCGCCCCGTCGCATCTGCGCCCACGAGATAAAATTCAAGCTCCACCGAGACCACCGGCAAAATGCCGTCGGCCCGGCAGCGCTCCACAACACTGCGCAGTACCTCCCGCGGGTCATACCAGAGCATACCCCCATCGCCGTCCCGCATGCTCAGCAGGCATTGTGCAACCATGGGGCCAGCCCAGGGCACCGGCGCGAGTTGGCCGGGCACCGGGAAGGCAGCGCCATCCGGATCGCCATCCTCGGTGCCAAGGCCGAGCGGCCCCAAAGATGCGCCGCGCGCATCCAGGATCAGCGCACTGCGGGAAAAAGCCACGCCGTTGCGCGCGGCACTTGCCCAGGCGGATGCCGTTACGCGTTTGCCGCGCAATGAACCGTTCACATCGGCGACAAACGCGTCCACGAATGCCGTGCCGGGCGGCAGGTTTGCAGTTTCGGCGTTGTGCGGCGGCGGGTTGGTCAACATGCCGTAACTTGAACGATGTTGGTGTTTTGGCAAGGCGCGCGCGGCGGCGCGTGCAAATGGGGGCGTCCAAACGGGGGCGTGCAATTTGGATGCCGCACCGCGGCTGGATTTTGGTGTTGGCGATAACCATGGCCCGGCAGCAACACCTCCGCGCACTTCGGTTCCGGTATGAAAATTGCTACTTCCCACCTCATGCCGCAACCGGCATGGTTCTGTGCCTATCCGTTTCGGTTGGTTGGGTGCGGTGTATTGTATCCGGGCACAGCTAAAGATCGGCCGATCGGTGTGGCGTGTATGCATCAACGGGGAGAGCAATTTTGGTGCTTAAAAAGGTCTGGTGGGCGGTATCAGCGTGTTTGGTGGTGGGTGGGATATCTGGCCGGGCCCTGGCTCAAACCGCAGCACCTCCGCAGTCCAAGCCCAAGATCGAGGAAATTACCGTTACCTCGCAGAAGCGCTCGGAAAACGTGCGCAAGGTCCCGCTTTCGGTCACCGTGCTGTCCGGTGCCCAGATTCGAGCCTCGCATATCGAAAACTTTGCCGATCTCACGCGGGCGGTGCCCAACCTTTCCTTCTCCAGCCAGGCGGGCGAAGGGCTCTCCACCCTTGAGATGCGCGGTATATCGAGCTCCGCGGGCACGGCAACGGTCGCGATCTATCTGGACGATACGTCGCTGACCACGCGAAACCTGCCGACCGAAGGCGCATCCGAACCGCGCTTTCTGGATATTTCGCGCCTTGAAGTGCTGCGTGGGCCGCAAAGTACGCTGTATGGCGCGAGCGCCCTTGGCGGCACACTGCGCTACATCAGCAATCCCCCGAAGATGGATGTTTTCGAGGGCAATATCTTTTCCGAAATTTCCGGCACCTATCATGGCGGCGGGCCTAGCTACGACGAACAAGGCGTGCTTAATATTCCCTTGGTGGAAAACAAGATGGTGCTGCGTGTCGCCGGCGAAACCGGCGGCGATTCGGGCTGGATCAACCTGATCAATCCCGCCAACGGATCGGTGGTGAAAAGCGGCATCAACTCGACCAGCTTCAATGTGTTTCACGGCTCCCTGGTATGGACGCCGACCGATTGGCTGACCCTCACGCCGAATATTTTCTTCCAGGATTATATCCAGCACGATTCCGATGCGATGTATTTGGCGATTCCCAACAACGAAACGCCAAAGCAAGTCTCAGAGCCCGGCAACGACAGGCTGATCGTGCCGTCCTTCACAGTGAATGCCGATCTCGGCTTCGCCAACCTGATCGCAGCGACCGGCAATTACGAGCGCCAGTTCGTGCGCACGCTGGATAGCTCGATCTACGACAATCTCTCGGTCTATCTGTGCAATCCGCTCGATACCGCGATCACCTGCACCGACGATAACGGCAACCCGCTGCCGAACAATGCGCCGACCGGGCTGTTCAACGCCCTGAACAACCGGCCGAGCGAAACCTATTACAGCAACACGGTGCGGCAATGGTCGGAAGAAGTCCGGCTGGTGTCCAAGCCCTATGTGCCGGGCGAAAGCGCTCTGCCGATCACCTGGGTGGCGGGCCTCTATTACTCGGATGAGCACACCACTTCGACCGATACGGAATTCGTGAACGGCGCCAATGCCTTGTTCAACCAATATGGCGTCAGCGTGGCCGATCCCACGGTAATCTCGCAAGGGTTTCCAGGCGATATTGTGAAGAACGAGGTCTACCAGGGCATCACCGCCTACGACACCGCGCAATATGCGGTATTCGGCGAGATGACCTATTATCCGATTCCGAACCTGCGCGTGACCGTCGGCGGCCGTTACCAATACGCACGTGACGGAGAGAGCACGTATCAGAATTACTACTATGATTACGGGGACCAAGGGCTGCTGACCTCCGTCGGTCATTTCTACACTTTTCTGCCAAAATTTGCGATCAGCTGGGACGTGACGCCGAACAACACGATCTACGCCAACGCCTCGAAAGGTTTCAGGCTCGGCAGCGAGAACCGCCGCATTTCCTATATTCCTTCGCAGGTCGGTGATTCCGGAACGCCGAGCTACGATTTTGCCCAACTTGGGCTGCATAGCTCGCCGACCAATTTCGGCCCCGACAAGCTGTGGAACTTCGAACTCGGCGACAAGGGGCGCTTCCTTGGCGGGCGCCTCGCCGTTAGCGCGGACGTATTCTATATTTTGTGGAGCGATATCCAGACGGAAATTCCCCTGGTGACATCGGGCGACGAGTTCCAGACCAATGCGGGCTCGGCCACCAGCTATGGCGCCGAGTTCGAAATCAGGGGGCGCGTGAACGAGAACCTGACCGCCGGTCTTTCGGGCAGCGTGACCAACGCAACCTACGATCACGGCGTGGAGGTGAACGGCGTGCTGGTGAACGGCACCTTCCCGGGGGAGAAAATACCGGGTGTGCCCGACTTCAACCTGACATCGGATTTGAAGGAAGGGTTCCAGCTGACCGACACGATCAGCGGGTTTGCCGGTTTGGCGCCGTCCTGGGTGGGAGAAAGCCATGGCGACGTCGTGCCCACCAACCCGGACTATAAGCGGCCCTCCTACATCACGCTGGATGCTTCGGCCGGCATTGATTTCGGGCGCTGGGAGGTGACCGTGTTCGGGCGCAACCTCACCAACAACAACAAGATCATCCAGCGGCCTGATATCCAGGGCTCCGCGTCGCCCGAATACGAGTTCGACTATCTTGGACAGCCGACACGCAATACGCAGGGCTTCACCCTGCGCCCGCTCACCGTCGGCATGAATGCGAGCATGAAGTTCTAATGCGCGCCGTCACTGAAACTGCGGGATGCCGGAGGGTGGGCTGCTTCGCAGCCCACCGCTTTATCTTGGGCGTTAGCGGAGATCATCGGGCACTGGCCGTTCTTGTTTTGATCGAGCTTTCCGCAGGGCTGCGATGGCTTTAGTTTGACTTCGGCAGTAATTGAGTATGGCATTGCATCTCCCCGATTGGTTCGTGCCGGCCGGTGTTGGGGGGGGGACGAAGGCTTCGTTGGATTACCAAAGCGCGTTAAGATATTCTCATCGGACGCAGGGCTAAGATAAAGTTGTCATGAGATCGCCACCCTTATGAGCGCGGTCTGGAACCAAGGAAGTGTTGGAGGCCCATGAGTGACTCTGCCGAAGGCGATGTAAAGCTGGTTGATATAACCGCTCCGGGCGTGCCGCTCCGGCATGGCAGAAGGCTTTCCGACAAGATCCTGGTTGCATTCCATCACGCCTGCGATGCCCAGGATCTCATGGTCGCGGAGCAATTGCTGCGAACGCTGGAGAACATGGTGACGCGACGCGGCGTGCCGGTTGAACAGAATCGCCGCAAGGCCCTCGAAAGCCTGGTGGCTGCGCATGAACGGCTTTGGCACCTCCGGCACCGGGATAACTGATTAAAAAAGACAGGAAGGTAGGGCTTCTTTTTTGAAAGAAGAAGCAAAAAACTTCTGATTATCAGAGGTTCGCGCTTTGGCGGTAACGCGCGGGACAAAAAAGTCTTTTTTCAGAAAATACCCTTCTAAGATGCCAGCCCGAGCCCATCCCGCAGAATACCATTTGCCTCTTCGGTAAAGCCGCCGCCGGGTACATGTAGAACGAGCCCCGGCATCACCGTGCTGCTACCCCGCCCGCCACGCACGCCACGCAGAATGATCAGTTTGGCCGGTTCACCCGCGTGCGGCCATAACGGCAACAGATACACCTCGGCGCAATCCGACTTTTCCAGCGCAACGACACCGCTGCACAGTAGTGCAGCAGGCAGGATCAGGCTAAGCGTGCCGCGGTGGCGCAGCGCCGATGCCAGAACAGCCACCCAGGTTTCCAGCATGTCGGGCCGAGCCATCTTTGCGCGGCGCCGGTCCGCCTCAGGGGAAGGGGTCGCGTTGTGCTTGTGCCAGGGCGGGTTGGAAAAAGCGTGATCGTAGGTGCCGTCCGCCCGCCAGCTCTCGAGCTCCGCACAAGCCACATGCAATTGGTGGAAATTATTTGCGGCAAAGTTGGTGGCGGCAATCTCGGCTGTAGCCGGATCGCACTCCACGCCGGTGCCCGCCAGGGGAGCCACGCGCGACCCAAGCGCCAGCAAGCCGGCCCCCGCCCCTGTGCCGGCTTCGATCACCCTCTCACCCGGACGGGCCGGCACGCTTGCCGCCAGCAGCAGCGGCTCGATCCCCGTGCGAAATCCTCGTACGGGCTGCACATAGCTGATCCTGCCGTTGAGCAATGTACCCGCTGAAACGGCCTGCGTCACTCTTCGCCGGCCTCTCGCAGCACCCGCCTGGCCTGGTAGGCATCTTCGGCCGTGACGGTGAGGCGCCGTGGGATGGCACCGATGCTGCCCTCCATAGCGCTCAAATGGCTATCAAGCACAAGGCACTCGATCCCCGCATCGCGCAGCAGCGATGTGAGGAAACTCAGCCGCACGGGATCGTTGGTGGTCAGCAGAACGTGCACGAACGTCTCCCTGGATGGGATGGTGGCTAGCGAAGCCGGGGGCCCGGAACCAAAGAACCCTTTTTTTATGTGGCGTCCATATCGTCCCGGCCATGTCCATTCACCGGCAAATGCGAATGCCCAAACGTTTTTTGCTTCTTTTTTTCAAAAAAGAAGCGCTTGCCTTCGCGCGCCTGCCGCGCCCCGATTACCCAGCAGAACCGAGTGCCTCGCCTTGACCCTTATTTGGACCGACCGATATGGTGGGTTGGGCCCCATGGATTCGGCGCCCGTTGCCGTATTGGCTTCGCCACGGTTTTGGCAAGGGGCGCGGCACGCAGATGCTGGGCGCGTCCGCCCAGGAGCCGTCATCTTCATGTTCGGGAGTGTTGATTGGGCCTAGCTGTCAGCGTGCCGATTGCCAGGTCCGAGATAGAAGCGCCGCCCGTTTCGGCTGAGGATGCGCTGACAGCGCTGGCCAGCCTGGTGCGGGACGATCTGGCGGCCTGCAACCGGGTGATCGTGCAGAACATGCAGAGCCAGGTGGAACTCATCCCGCAACTGGCAGCCCATCTGGTGGCGGCTGGCGGCAAGCGGCTGCGGCCCATTCTGACACTCGCCTGCGCGCGGCTCTGCGGCTATCCGGGGCCGGAGGGCGGGGCCCGCCATGTGGCCTTGGCCGCCTGCGTGGAATTCATCCACACGGCCACCCTTCTGCACGACGATGTGGTGGATGAAAGCACTCTGCGGCGGGGCCTTGCCACCGCCAACGCCATCTTTGGCAACAAGGCCAGCGTGCTGGTGGGCGATTTCCTGTTTTCGCGTGCGTTCCAGCTGATGACGGAGGATGGAAGTCTCTCGGTGCTGCGCCTGCTCTCCAACGCCGCCGCCACCATTGCGGAAGGCGAGGTGCTGCAGCTGGTGACCCAGAACGATCTTTCTACCAAGGACGAACGCTACCTGGATGTGATCCAGGGCAAAACCGCCGCGCTGTTCGCTGCCGCCTGCCAGATCGGAGCCGTGGTGGCCCACCGGGGCGAGGCGGAGGAACAGGCGCTCGCCGATTTCGGCCTTTATCTGGGCACGGCATTCCAGTTGGTGGACGATGCGCTCGATTACGCCGCCGACCAGGCGAAGCTCGGCAAGACCGTCGGAGACGATTTCCGCGAGGGCAAGATCACCGGCCCGGTGCTGGCAGCCTACAAGGCGGGCAGCGAACCGGACCGTGCGTTCTGGCGCCGCACGATCGAACAGAGCGAGCAGACGGGCGCCGATCTGGATCATGCGCTGCTGCTGATGGAGCAAACCGGCGCAATCGAGGAAACGTTGGGGCGGGCGCGCAATTTTGTTGATCGGGCGCGGGCGGCACTGGATATTTTTCCGGCGGGGCCGGTGAAGAAATGCCTGCTGGATGTGGCGGATTATACGGTGAGGCGGGGGCGGTAGGAAGGAAGCGCTTTTTTTCTGAAGAAAAGAAGCAAAAGACTTTTACGTCCCCCGCAGCGTCCACGCTGCCGGATTGGCCGTGATCGTGGCGGTGGCGCAGGTCATGTTACGACCTCTCCCCCATGCGATTTTGACCACGCCACCGGGTTTTCCAGGAAACGACGCACTTCGGCCAGATGCTGGTCGGGGAAATAGGGCCGGTCCTTGCACGCCTCCAGCACATCCCACCAGGTACAAAGATGGTGAAGCTGGATGTCCATCTCGGCCAGCTTTTCCAGGCTGCCGGGGAACACGCCATAGTAGAACACCACGAACGCATGGTTGACGATCGCGCCCGCATCGCGCAGCGACTGGGTGAATTTGATCTTGGATCGGCCGTCGGTCGTCAGGTCCTCCACCAGCAGGGTCCGGCGGCCATCGGGCACGTCGCCTTCGATCAGCGCGTTCTTGCCGAAGCCCTTGGGCTGCTTGCGCACGTAAGCCATGGGCGCATGCAGACGGTCTGCAATCCAGGCCGCGAACGGAATGCCCGCCGTCTCGCCTCCGGCCACCACTTCCACCTGTTCATAGCCGATATGCCGGTTGAGCATCTGCACCGCCAGATCGCAGATGCGGGTGCGTGCGCGCGGGAAATAGATGATTTTGCGGCAGTCGATATAGACCGGCGATTTCCAGCCCGAAGTGAGGGTGTAAGGTTCGTCCGGCCGAAAGTTCAGTGCCCCGATTTCAAGCAGGATGCGCGCCGTGGTCAGCGCGGCATCCCTGTCCCATTCCGTCGCGCCATCTGCCGCCATGCGCATGATTTCCCCACGTTCGTCGATCGAAGCTTTTGCAACTTCATGCCGGTGAAGGGCAATCGGGTGGAGACTGCCAAGCACTTCTTTTTTAAAAAAAGAAGCAAAAAACTTTTATGTTCTCGCCGTTACATTCGGATCGATAAGCTTGCATTGGCCGCGCGGCCCTGTTGCGGCTACGCCGCAACTCCTGATAGAGTCATTCCTATTGAGAGTGATTCTTAATTAGAGGTGGCTGACGTGCAGATTGGGCGGCGATGCGAGCGGGCCGTGGTGACTGCCTATCGCGAATTGCGCAGGGCCGGCACCGACGATATGGCGGCCTTCCAAAGCTGCACGACTCTCTATCG
>Ga0116226_10005569_pt1 | contig 11252 bp, 5 predicted proteins | sample S1TSphfallax_FD_89692 | JGI IMG/M metagenome (GOLD analysis project Ga0116226, IMG submission 89692) | Host-associated microbial communities from peat moss isolated from Minnesota, USA - S1T2_Fa - Sphagnum fallax MG | ecosystem: Host-associated > Plants > Peat moss > Unclassified | place: USA... | reverse complement strand
TTGCGCTCGTGGGCCGCGGTGGGGATCAGCACCTTGCCGCCCATGTGGCCGCACTTCTTTTCCGAGGCCAGCTGGTCCTCGAAGTGGACCCCCGCCGCGCCGGCCTCGATGAAGGCCTTCATGATCTCGAAGCTGTTCAGCGGTCCGCCGAAACCGGCCTCGGCGTCACCGACGATGGGAAGGAACCAGTCGCGCTTCACCCCGCCCTCGGCATGTTCGATCTGGTCGGCGCGCTGAAGGGTGCGGTTGATCCGGCGGCACAGCTCCGGCGCCGAATTGGCGGGATAGAGACTCTGGTCCGGATACATGGCGCCGGCGACATTGTTATCCGCCGCGACCTGCCAGCCGGAGAGATAGATGGCCTGAAGACCGGCCCGGGCCATTTGCATGGCCTGATTCCCAGTGACAGCGCCCAGGGCATTGATGAAAGGGTCGGTGTGCAGGGACTTCCACAGCCGGTTCGCCCCGCGCTCGGAGAGGGTGTAGGCGATGGGGACAGACCCGCGCAGCTTTTCCACGTCCGCGGGCGAATAGGGTCGGGAAATGTCGTCAAAACGGCCCGCCGGGGCGCCGGCAATGAGGTCCTGAAAGGTGGTCATGGTTTAGGCCTCCGCAACGGTCGCATAAATTTTGTGGGGGCGCCGCGCTCCCGTGAGGCGGTGGTTAGGCGCTCCGAAGGGCGCCGAACAAGGCGCCAAATACGACGAAAGGATATTTTGTCACGACTTGACCTCGTCACAATAGAGAACTTGTGACAGTCTGACCATCCATGGCCACACCCGAACGCAAACTGTTCCTGGGCGCCCGCCTGCGTCGAATCCGGCGGGATCTCGGCCTGACCCAGACCCGGATGGCGCAGGACCTGACCATATCGCCAAGTTACCTAAACCACCTGGAGCGCAACCAGCGGCCCCTGACGGCGCAAATCCTCCTGCGGCTCGCCCAGACCTATGACATCGATGTGCGCAGCTTCTCCAGCGACACCGATGTGGGCGGGGCCCAGGAGCTCTCCGAAGTTCTGGCGGACCCCATGTTCCGCGACCTGGCCGTACCGCGCCACGAGGTTCAGGAGATTACCGAAACCGCTCCGGGAGTCGCCGAGGCTCTGGTGCGGCTCTATCGCGTTCATGGCGAGCGTCGCCGGGGCGGACCGACCGGACACGGCGTCGGGCGGTCCGATGAGGGAATCCTGGTCACCCCCGCGGACTGGGTGAGCGATCACTTCCAGGCCCAGCGCAATTTCTTTCCCGAGCTCGAGGATCTGGGCGAGGCTCTGTCGGCGGAGATGAATCCCGACCCTCACGGATTTGCCGAGGCGGCCCGCACGCGCCTGGCCGAACGCCACGGCGTTCAGGTGCGGGTGACGCCCGGTGATCTGGTTGAGGACATGGTGCGCCGTTATGACCATCACCGTCGGAGGCTCATTCTGTCGGAACGCCTCGACGGGGCCGGCCGCGCCTTCTCCCTGGCCTATCAACTCGCCCTGTTCGAGGGGGACGAGACATTAAGCGCCCTGGTCGCGCGGGCCGCCCCGCCGGATGGGCCCACGGCGCGGCTCCTGAAGGTGTCTCTGGCCAACTATCTCGCGGCGGCCCAGATGATGCCTTATGAACCCTTTCGCGATCTTTGCGAGCGCACGGGCTATGACATGGAACTGGTGCGCACCCGTTTCGGCGCGGGCTTCGAGCAGGTGTGCCATCGGCTGACGACCCTGTCGCGCCCCACGGCCCGGGGCGTCCCTTTTTTCATGCTGCGAGTGGACCCGGCGGGAAACACCTCCAAGCGGTTCGCCGGCGGCGCCTTTCCATTTTCACGCTTCGGCGGGGTATGCCCCCGATGGCGGATCCACGCGGCGTTTCGCTCGCCCGGAAAGATTCTCACCCAGATCGTGGAGACGCCGGAGGGCCAGAAATACTTCACCTTCTCCCGCACCGTGCGACGCGTGGCGCCGCCGCCCGGCGAGGATGACGCCGAGCTCTCAATCGGCGTCGGCTGCGAGCTGAAATTCGCCGGGCGCCTCGCCTATGCGCGGGGCCTCGACCTGGCCGACCCGGCGGTGACGCCCGTGGGCCCGGCCTGCCGGATCTGCGAAAGACAGGCCTGCCCGCAGCGCGCCGCCGAGCCCGCCAGCCAAAGCCTGGCGGTGGACGAGTTCCACAAAACGGTATCTCCCTACCCCTTCGCACCCGCTTAAGGCCTCTTCGCGGGCGCGTCCTGCGTCAATCATGCAACACCCGGCGCTTGACCGACGCGTAAAGTCCTTATTTGCCTTGATCCGTCCCGCGCTCATCGTCACCAAGCGGGAAAGCGCCCGAGAGAGGGCGTTTCGCAATGCAAAACGAATCCGCGCAAATGCGGTCTGGAGGAAACGTGAAGAAGACGCACTTGTCGCCCATGTCCGGCTTGTTGATGTCGGGCGCCGTCAGTGTTTTGGCTCTGGCCAGCGGCGCCGCCTGGGCGCAGACCACCTCGCCCGCCTCGCCCCCCCCCGCCGAAGCCGAAGCCACCGTGGGCGAGATCGTCGTCACCGCCGAGAAGCGTGAAGCCAATATCCAGGACGTGCCCGAGGCCGTCACCGCCTTCACCGCCAAGGACCGCAATATCAAGGGGATCGAAACCGTCCAGGACCTGACGGACTATACCCCCGGCTTCACCTATTCCAGCCAGCTCGACCGTCCAGCCATGCGCGGCCTCGCCAAGTCCACCAACATCTACGCCCAGGACTCGTCGGTTGCCGTCTATTATGACGACTTCTATTCCAATTCGAGCTTTCTGGTGGGTCGCGACGACATGCTTATCGACCAGGTGGAAATCCTCCTGGGTCCGCAAGGCACGCTCTATGGCCGCAACTCCATCGGCGGCCTGATCAACACCATCTCAAAGCGACCCACGGACGACTATACCGGCGAGGTTCGCGCCACCATCGGTAATTACGAAGCCTATAAGGTGGAAGGCACGATCTCCGGCCCCCTCGCGCCGCACCTCGATTTCCGCCTGAGCGGTGTCTATGACGAACAGAGCCAGGGCTGGCTGCAGAACGTGGTTCCGGGCATGCCGTCGGAAGGTGGCGTCAAGCATGACCCCTATGGCGACTTCCAGCTCCAGTATAAGAACGACACGGACGAGCTGTGGCTCGATGTGAACTCCGCGGGATTTAACAATGATCGCGGCGGCCCGGGCTCTCTGCTAGGCACGCCCACGGCCGGGTCATACGCCACCGCCCTGACCGGCCAGAACCAGATCGCCTTCAACCCGAACTTTCCCTATGGCGGCGGCGCCGTTCCGGGATCTGTGATCGGCCAGGTCGGGACTGACAACCCGGTGGTGACCAGCGGAAACCTGCGCCAATTCGCCCATGCGATCGCCACCGATGTGACGGTGAACAAGGATTACACGGCGATCCTGCATTGGACCCACCACTTCGACAATTTCGATGTGAAATATGTCGGTGGCTACAGCCAGTACCACTACGAGCTGCACGACTCCTTCCAGTCGAACGAGAACGCCAACGACAACTCCCCGATCACGCAATATCAGGTGCCGACGATCCCGGCCTATTGCCAGGGACTGGCCATCGCCGAAGGCTATCCCGCAGCCTATGCGGGCTTCTCACCCTTCTGCCAGCCTCTGACCGTCAATCCTCAGCAGGAGTTCACCTACGAGACCCAGACGGACTGGTTCAGCCACGAGATCACCCTCTCCTCCACCTGGAACAAGAATTGGCAGTGGATCGCCGGCCTCTATTATTACAACGAGACAGACAATAATCCCGTCACCAGCCAACTCAACGGACAGCCGCAGGTCGCCAATCCCATTGGCGTGGTTCCCTTGGCGACGCAGGGGCTTTTTGTTCCCGCCGCGCCCAATCCCGGCCTCTATAACTTCTTCCTGGATTATCAGGACCGCATTCAGAGCGCGGCGGCCTATGCGCAGATTGACTGGAAGATCACCTCCAGGATCAAGCTAACCGGCGGGCTGCGTTACACCTTCGACTGGAAGCATGGGACGGAAGAAACACGGTATGTGGACTTCTCGTCAGGGATTCTAAGCCCCTATGAGTTCGGCTCGGCCCTGCCGGCCATAGATATCACCCCGTCTCTGATTAGCTTCGCGCCGGGGAAAGGCATTTGCAGCCTGCCGACGCTCCAGACGTCCGGCGAATTCGCCGGCGATTACACCCGCTGCCTCAGCGACCACTCCCAGGCCCTCACCGGCACGGCGGGGATAGAGTGGAATCCGAATGATGATACGCTCGTCTATGCTCGCTATAATCGTGGCTATAAGGCCTTCGCCTTCTATGCCGGTTACACCGAGGCGAACGTGGAAGCGGCGCCGGAACATGTCGACGACTTTGAGGTCGGCTATAAGGCGACCTTTGGCCGCAAGTTCACCCTGGACGCCGACGCCTTCTACTACAACTACACCAATGACCAGGTGCCGCTGGGGGTCGTCGTCGGCACGGGCGGCACGGCCACGGTGGTCAACGAGTTTGTCAACATTCCCCGCGCAATCTCCGAAGGTGTGGAGCTCACGGCCCTCTGGCGGCCGATCCGCCACCTCGACCTCAGCTTGACCTATGGCTTCGATCACACCTCGATCCAGAGCTCTTGCAGCCTGGTGAACGGCGTCGCGGTGGGCGCCTGCTACGAGGATGTGGTGGACCCGGGTGGAGTGGCGGTGGGCAATCGCACCGTCGCGCGGACCGGCGGCGTCGCCGTCCAGTCCGTCAATGGAGACGCCCTGCCCCAGTCGCCTGAGAACAAGGTCGCCTTCAACGCGGTCTATACCTTCGCGTTCGATCCCGGCAATCTGATCTTCTCCGGCACCTATATCTGGAAGGACAAGTCCTACTACTCGATCTTCACCCGGACCTATGACGAGGCCCCCTCCTGGTCGCAGGTCAATCTGCGCGCCACCTGGAGCGGGAACCATGATCGGTATGAAGTCGTGCTGTTCGTGAACAACCTCTTCAACACCCTGGGTTATGACGCCGCGGCCGAAGGCTTCGACATCCAGAACCCGGTGAGCAACCCGGCCAATGGCAGCGCCCAGGCGCCGGCTTATGACCTGACGCCACCTCGGGTGTACGGCATGGAGCTTCACTACAAGTTCTAAGAGACGTCTCGCTTACGGCGCGGCCGGGCTGACCCGTTGGAGGTCAGACCCGGCCGTTCCGTTTTTTCAGATCCCGAAGGATTTCCCGCGCCGCGTTGTGGCCAGGCGCCCCGGTGACGCCACCGCCGGGATGGGTCCCCGCCCCGCACTGGTAGAGGCCGGGGATGGGGGTGCGATAATCGCCGTGGCCTAGAACCGGGCGGGCGCTGAACATCTGATCAAGGCTCAAGGCGCCATGCATGATGTCCCCGCCCACCAGACCGAAGGTGCGCTCCAGGTCGAGCGGCGAGAAGATCTGCCTGGCGATGACGCTGGCCTTGAAGCCCGGCGCTTGGGCGTCCACCGTCTCGATCATCAAGTCGGCGACCTGCTCGCGGCATTCATCCCAGGACCGGCCATCCGCGAGGCGCGGCGCCACATGCTGGCAAAAAAGGCTCGCCACATGACGGCCGGGCGGGGCCAGGGTGTCATCCAGGGTCGAGGGAATCAGCATCTCGACGATGGGCTGCGCTGACCAGCCGTCACGCCGCGCGTCCATGAAGGCGCGGTCCATATAGGCCAGGGACGGGGCGATGATTATCCCGCCGGTGAGGTGGTCGCCCGGGGCGGGTTTGGAGCTGAAGCGGGGGAGTTCCGCGAGCGCGACGTTCATCCGGAATGTGCCCGAACCGCTGCGATACCTGGCGATGCGTTCGCGAAAGTCCGCAGTCAGGAGGCCTGAATCCACCAGGCCGTCAAACAGCAGGCGAGGGTGGACATTCGAGACGATGAGGTCCGCGTGTAAGATTTCTCCCGACGACGTCGCGACGCCGCTCGCCCGCCCCTTATCCGTCATGACCTCCGCCACCGCAGCGTCGGTGCGGATCTCGACACCCAGGGCGCGGCAGGCGCCGGCCATGGCCTGCGTGATCGCGCCCATTCCGCCGATGGCGTGTCCCCAGGCGCCTTTCTTGCCGTTCACCTCGCCGAAAACATGGTGCAGCAGGACATAGGCTGTGCCTGGCGAATAGGGCGAGGCATAGGTCCCAACGACGCCGTCGAATCCCAAGGCCGCCTTGATCGGCGCGCTTTCGAACCACCCATCGAGCCAATCGCCCGCCGACTGGGAAAACAAAGCCAGAAGATCCCGCCGGGCGGTTACGTCCAGATGGGAGAGCCGCCGGCCCACGCCGAAACCGTTCGCGAGTTGTTTCAGCATCTCCAGCGGCCCGCCCGCCATCGGCATGTTCGGCGGCGTGGCGAGAACGAGAGCGCGGACCACATCCGCCACCGCCTCCAGGCGCGCGTGATAGGCATCGAGCGCCGCTGCGTCCCGCGTGGAAAAGCGCGCCACTTCGTCCCGTGTTCGCCCGTCCCCCACGATCAGATGATCGCCGTCCGGAAGCGGCAGGAAATTCGCGATCCTGCGCTCGACCACCCGCAGCCCCTGCGCGGCCAAGCCCATGTCCGCGATGACCTTTGGGTTGAGCAGGGAAACCGTGTAGCTCGCCGTGGAATTACGGAAACCCGGGTGGAAGGTCTCGGTGACGGCGGCCCCGCCCACCACATGCCGGCGCTCCAGAACCGTCACCTTCAGGCCGGCCCGCGCCAGATAGAAGGCGCAGACCAGACCATTATGGCCGGCGCCAATCACCACGGCGCGGTCAGTCATGCGGATAGGCGAGTCTCATGGCCGGCGGCTTCCGCCATGGGCCGGGCCCTGTCAATCGCCCGCTCCCCCGGGGCAAAATCGATCCTCTCGCGCTCGGTCGCAAAGCGGACACACGCCGCCTAGGAAATGACACAAGCGCCTTGACGACATCCGCGATCTCGTCCAGCACTGCATGAAATCGAGGTTGCGCCGGCTCGCCGAGCGCCGCCCGAACAGACAAATTCGGCGCCAAAAGCCGGCACAAGGGAGGTTACATGACCAGGACTCGCCTGTTGATGACGTGCGCCTGCAGCGCACTCACAATTTCAGGTTTGGCGATGGCCCAGGGCGCCCTCGCCCAGACGGCCCCGCCGCCTGCCCGCCCCAGTCCCCCCTACGCCGAACCTGAAACGACCATCGGCGAGATCGTCGTCACGGCGGAAAAGCGCGAAGCCAATATTCAGGACGTGCCGGAGGCGGTGACCGCCTTCACCGCCCAGGACCGGAATATCAAGGGCATTGAGACCGTCCAGGACCTTACGGACTTCACACCGGGCTTCACCTATTCCAGCCAGCTTGACCGGCCGGCCATGCGTGGTCTTTCCCGCGCCACGAACATCTATGCTCAGGATTCTTCGGTCGCGGTCTATTATGACGACTTCTTTTCGAACTCGACCTTCCTCGTGGGCCGCGATGACATGCTCATCGACCAGGTCGAAATTCTGCTGGGCCCCCAGGGCACGCTCTATGGGCGCAACGCGATTGGCGGTCTGATCAACACGATCTCCAAGCGTCCGACCGACGACTATACAGGCGAGGTTCGCGCCAGCGTCGGCAATTACGAAGCCTATAAGGTGGAGGGTACGATCTCAGGCCCCCTGGCGCCTCACTTGGATTTCCGCCTCAGCGGCTATTACGATTCCCAGGATCAGGGATGGCTGAAGAACATCGTTCCCGGCGGCCTCTCGGAGGGCGGCGTCAAGCACGATCCCTATGGCGACTTCCAACTGGAGTACAAGAAAGACAACGACGACATCTGGCTGGATACTTATGTCGTCGGATTCAATGGCGATCGTGGCGGCCCAGGTTCCACCCTGGGCACGCCCCAGGGGGGCTCCTACGAGACGATCCTCACCGGCCAGAGCCAGATCGCCTTCAACCCCGCCTTCCCCTATGGCGGCGGCGCCGTGCCCGGATCGGTCGTCGGCCAGATCGGCACGGACAACCCGATCGTCACCTCCGGAAACGAGCGCTTATTCGCTCATGCTTTCGCGACCAACATCACGGTGAACAAGGCCTATACCGCCGTCGTCCATTGGACCCATCATTTCAACGACTTCGACGTGAAATATGTTGGCGGTTACAGCCAGTATCACTACGAGCTTCACGACCCCTTCCAGGCCAATCCCGACGCCACCGACAATGCGCCGATCACCCAATATCAGGTGCCGACGATTCCCGCCGATTGCCAGGGGCTCGCCGTCGCCCTGGGTTATCCGGCCGCCGCCGCGGGGGCCTCACCCTTCTGTACGCCTCTGACCGTCGATCCTCAGCAGGAATTCACCTATGAGACTCAGACCGATTGGTTCAGCCACGAGATCACCTTCTCCTCCACCTGGAACAAGAATTGGCAGTGGATCGCCGGCCTCTATTATTACAACGAAACCGATAATAACGCGGTTACGAGCCAGCTGAATGGCCAGCCGCAGCTTGCCAACCCGATCGCCCTGATTCCCTTGGAAACCACGGGGTCGTTCACGCCGGCCCTACCCAACCCCGGCCTCTATAACTTCTTCCTCGACTATCAGGATCGCATTCAGAGCGCCGCGGCCTATGCCCAGGTGGACTGGAAAGTGACGCCCAAGATCAAACTGACCGGCGGTGTTCGCTATACATTTGACTGGAAGCACCTGACCGAGGAGACGCGCTATGTCGACTTCTCCTCGGGCATATTGAGCCCCTATGAGTTCGGGTCCGCCCTGCCGGCCATCGATATTACCCCCGCTCTGATCAGCTTCGCGCCGGGCCCGGGTATCTGCGGCCTGCCCGTCCTTCAGACCTCTGGTCCTTATGAAGGTGATTATACACGCTGCCTGAGCGATCATTCGCAAGCCCTGACAGGCACCGCGGGTATCGAATGGACGCCCAATGACGACACGCTGATCTATGCCCGCTACAACCGGGGCTATAAGGCCTTCGCCTTCTATGCCGGCTATGACGAGGTCAATACCGAAGCCAAACCCGAACATGTCGACGACTTCGAGGTGGGCTATAAGGCGAGCTTCGGCGGCAAGTTCACCATCGACGCCGATGCCTTCTATTACAACTATACAGACGATCAGGTGCCGCTCGGCGTCACCTCGGGCACCGGCGCCACCTCCACCGTGGTCACGCAGTTCGTCAATGTTCCCCGGGCCATATCGGACGGTGTGGAAATCACCGCCTATTGGCGGCCGATCCGCCACCTTGATCTTAGCTTGACCTATGGCCTGGATCACACCTCGATCCAGACCGGTTGCAGCTTGGTGGGCGGCGTGGCCGTCGGCGCCTGCTACGAAGACTCCGTCGATCCGAATGGAACGGCGCCCGGAAATCGCACCGTCGCCACGACCGGCGGCGTCGCCCTCCAGTCGGTGAAGGGGGACGAACTGCCCCAGGCGCCGGAGAACAAGGTGGCCTTCAACGCCGTCTACAAGTTCGAGTTCGACCCCGGCAACCTGACCTTTTCGGCCACCTATATCTGGAAGGACAAGTCCTATTACTCACTCTTCACGAGGGTTTACGATGAGGCCCCTTCCTGGTCACAGGTCAATATGCGGGCCACCTGGAGCGGCAATCATGACAAGTATGAAGTCGTTCTGTTCGTGAACAACCTCTTCAATACCCTTGGGTACGACGCCGCCGCCGAGGGTTTCGAGCTGCAGAATCCCGTCAGTAATCCAACCCTGGCCTACACCCAGACCTCAGCCTTTGATCTGACCCCCCCGCGCACTTTCGGCATGGAGGTGCACTACAAATTCTAGTCTCACGCCCCGCTGGGCGGTCTTCGTTGGCGGGCGTGGCGAGAGATCGCCGCGCCCGTTTTTCGCTTTGGAAAGACGCCGATTACGCGAGGCAAGGTGTTGGCGTGGCGGTCCCCCGCGCCTAAATCGGCTTTGGGAGGCGCGCTCCCAGGCGCGACCCCAAAGATCATAGGTCCTCAAACTCATGCGTTACCGCACTCTCGGCGCCAGCGATCTGAAGGTGTCGGTGATCTCCCTGGGCTCCTGGCTCACCTACGGCGTCGGCGTTGAGGCGGCGGCGGGAGCTGCCTGCGTGAAGCGGGCGTTTGACCTCGGGATCAACTTCATCGACACCGCTAATGTCTATGGGCGCGGCGCGGCGGAGACGGTGCTGGGCGAGGCCCTCGCGGGCGTCCCCCGCGACTCCTACATCCTCGCCACCAAGGTCTTTGGCGAGATGGGCCCTGACGATAAGGGACTATCGCGCGCGCAGATCCAAAAACAGCTCGACGCCTCCTTGAAGCGGTTGAAGGTCGATTATGTCGATCTCTATCAATGCCATAGGTATGACCCCGCGACCCCGCTGGAGGAGACCTTGGAAGCGCTTACCGCCGCGGTCCACGCAGGCAAGGTCCGCTATCTCGGCTTTTCCGAATGGTCGCCGAAGAATATCCAAGCCGCCCTGGCGGCGACTGGCGTGGAACGCTTTGTCTCCAGCCAACCGCAATATTCGCTGCTCTGGCGCCGCCCCGAGAAAGAGGTGATCCCCCTCTGCGCCGCCAACGGCATTTCACAGATCGTCTGGTCGCCCCTCGCCCAGGGGGTCCTCAGCGGAAAATATCTTCCCGGCGCAGCGCCCCCGTCGGACGCCCGCGCCTCGAGCGAGGCCATGAGCGGCCACATCAAGAGCTGGTTGCGCCCGGATATTCTTGAAGCTGTTCAGACCCTGAAGCCCCTGGCGGCGGAGGCGGGTTGCAGCCTCGCCCAGTTTTCCCTGGCGTGGGTGCTGCGCGAGCCCAATGTCGCCTCGGCGATCGTGGGCGCCAGCCGACCGGGGCAGCTCGATGATAACGCCGCCGCGGCGGATCTCAATATCGATCCCGCCCTCTTCGCGAGGGCCGAGGCTCTCGTGGCCGATCTGCCCGCCCGGTCAGCCTGATGGACGCAACAGTCGACACAGCCCCGCCCTTGGTTCGTGGCGGCCCCACGCGGCACGCCCCGGGACGCGGGGGCAAGGATCTGACGCGAGGGCCCATCACGCGTACGCTGTTGCTATTTTCCCTGCCGCTTCTCGGCGCCAACGCGCTCCAGTCTCTCAACGGCACGGTCAATCAGATCTGGGTCAGCCACACCCTGGGCGAAGTGGCGATCACGGCGCTCGGCAACGCCAACATCGTCATGATGCTCATGCTGGGCGTGGTGTTCGGGGTAGGCATGGCCGCGAACATCCTGGTGGCCCAGGCCATGGGTGCGGGAAACCGCGCCCTGGTGAAGCGCGTCATGGG
>Ga0116226_10005568_pt1 | contig 11252 bp, 12 predicted proteins | sample S1TSphfallax_FD_89692 | JGI IMG/M metagenome (GOLD analysis project Ga0116226, IMG submission 89692) | Host-associated microbial communities from peat moss isolated from Minnesota, USA - S1T2_Fa - Sphagnum fallax MG | ecosystem: Host-associated > Plants > Peat moss > Unclassified | place: USA... | reverse complement strand
TGACCGGACGGTGGAGTTGCTGGCACTGGCGCGGGCGCGGAGCTGGCCGGTGGTGCATACACGGGTGGTGTATGCCGATGACGGGAGCAATTGCGGCGGGTTCACGCGAAAGGTTCCGGCGCTGCGGCGGCTGACCGAGACGAGTGAGCTCTCGCAGCTTGTTCCCGAATTGACGCCGCAACCGGGCGAGCTGATCCTGCGCAAGCACAATGCCAGCGCGTTCTTTGGCACCGAGCTTGCCGGCTGGCTGGCGTCGCGCCGCGTCGACACGCTGTTCATCGCCGGCTGCACCACCAGCGGCTGTGTGCGTGCCACCGCAATCGATTCCTGCAGCTACAATTTCCGCACCATTATCGCCGCGGATTGCGTCGGCGACCGGGCGCTGGCGCCGCATGAGGCGAACCTGTTCGACATGCGGCAGAAATACGCGGATGTGATGACGCTAACCGAAATCGAAACTGCAACTGCAAATACGCCAAACCAATGACGCACAATTCGTCATTGCAAGGCGGCCCCGCCTGCGCGAGGCCAGGCTACGCGCCGAAGCGATCCAGCTTCCTTGCTTCCCATTTTCCGCCGCCAACCAAAGGACCTCACGAATGGCTGACGACAGACTTTCTAACGCGCTGGCGGCGAAAAAGTTCATCGTCGCGCCGGGCATCTTCGACATGATTTCGGCAAAAATCGCCGATGGCATGGATTTCACGGCCCTCTACGCCACCGGCTTTGGCACCGTCGCCTCGCATCTCGGCATCGCCGATGCCGGCATCGCCACCTATTCGGACATGGTCTCCCGGGTCGGCCGCTATGCCCAGGGCTGCAGCAAGCCGGTGATCGCGGATGCGGATACCGGCTATGGCGGGCTGCTCAACGTCCGCCACACAGTACAAGGCTATGAGGCCGCTGGCATTGCCGCGATCCAGATCGAAGACCAGGAAGTCCCCAAAAAATGCGGCCACACCCCTGGCCGCCGCGTCATCCCTATGCGCGACATGTGCCTAAAAGTTGAGGTTGCCGTGGCAGCCCGCAAATCCCCCGACTTTTTAATCATCGCGCGCACCGACGCCCGCACTTCGCTCGGCCTAGACGAGGCGCTAGCGCGCGGCCGAGCCTACCGCAAAGCCGGCGCGGACATCGTCTTCGTCGAAAGCCCGGAAACCGAGGACGAAATGGCCCGGATCGGCCAGGAAATCGACGGCCCGCTGCTCGCCAACATGGCCGATGGCGGACGCACGCCCATTTTACCTGCCGCACGGCTGCAGGATCTCGGCTACAACGTCGCCATCTTCCCGGCCATCGGCTTCCTGGCCGTCGCGGCGGCGGCGGAGCGGGTTTACAGCCATTTGCTCGCCACCGGCTCCTCGCTCAACCGCCCGGCGCATGACAATTACGGGTTTGACCGAATCTGCACTCTGATGGGCTTTCCGGATGTATGGGCTTTTGAGAAAGAATGGGAGCGCCCGGAATGAGTTTTTTCTCCGGCAAAACCGCTCTCGTCACCGGCGCCTCCGGCGGGATTGGCGCCGCGATTGCCCGCGCCCTGGCCGCCCAAGGTGCGGCCGTCGCCGTTCATTACCGTGGCGGCATGGAAAAAGCCGAGGCGCTGGCTGGCGAGATCACCGGAGATGGCCGACAGGCCGAGGCTTTCGGCGCCGATCTTTCTTCTCCCGCCGAGGCAACCCAGCTTGCCGCTTCGGTAGCCGCGCGGTTCGGCGGCATCGATATCCTCGTCAACAATGCCGGCATCATCGAGACCAGCACTTTCGGCGCCATCGACCCGGCCTCGTTCGGGCGGCAGTTCAACGCCAATGTCCTCAGCGTGCTGCTGATGATGCAGGCCGCCGTGCCGCATTTTCCGGCATCCGGCGGGCGGATCATCAACATCTCCAGCAGCCTCGCCATGGCGCCGCAGGAGAGCACTGTCGTCTACAGTGCGTCCAAGGCCGCGGTGAACACGCTGACCCAGGGTTTTGCGCGGGAGCTTGGCAGGCATCACATTACCGTCAACGCGATTGCGCCTGGGGCCACCGAGACGCCCATGACCAGCGGCATACCGCAAGAAATCAAGGATCGCATCGCCAGTTCCACCCCGCTCGGCCGCTGGGCGCGGCCTGAAGATATTGCGGATGTGGCGGTATTCCTTGCCTCGGATGCCGCCCGGTTTATCACCGGCCGGGTCATCACGGTTGATGGCGGATTGATCTAGCGCACCGAAATGCGGGCTTGCGCATCTCTTTTCGTGCAATTCGGCATGGGACTTGACTAGATAGCGGCAGTCTGGCGGACGCCGGCGACGAGCGCGCTTCGAGAGGGTTTTTCGTGGATTTTGCCGAAGACCGAAAAATGAGCCTAAACACGATGGTCGGCATCGCCATCGTCATTCTGCTGCATGTGTTTCTGGTTTACGCCCTGGTCACCGGGCTTACCACCAGCGTTGTCGACGTGATCAAGAAGCCGCTCGAAATCAAGATCATCCAGGCCCCGCTTGCCCCGCCCCCGCCGCCGCCGGCCATGAACACGCCGCCGCCGCCCAAGCTGACCACCCCGCCACCGCCTTATATTCCGCCGCCGATCATCCAGATTCAGCAGCCGACGCCGCCGCCGCCGGTTATCGCCGTCACCACAAGCGTGAAGCCGCCGGCGCCGGTGCAAATGGCAGCGCCGCCGGCACCGGCAGCCGCTCCTTCAACCAATGTCGGCGTCGTCTGCCCGAATGTGGGGGCGGTCGCGGGCCAGCTTTCCGATAGTTTCCAGGATATTGCGACCGCGGATGGAATCGATTCCGCTTCCGTCGTGGTTCAGTTCACGATCAGCCCCGGCGGCGATATCAGCGATCCACGTATCGTTTCCTCGACAGTGCCTGACGTCGATTCGCTGGCGCTGCAAGGTGTCAGGGCATTGCACTGCGACGGGCAGGGCCAGACGGTGGTGGTCAGCGCGCCCTTCCACTTCTCAACGAACTGAACGCGACACGGCTCAACATAATGGTGAATGAACATGGTAATTGAACGCAGATTTCCGCTCATCCTGCTGGGCGCCTTGTTGGTACTTGGCGGGATTGGCGCCGGCGCGGCGCACGCGCAAAGTGCGGCAAGCCCGGTAGCGCCGCCAGCGCTTGCGCCTGCGGCTACCGTGCCAACGGCGGCGGCCGCCGGGGCGCCGGCCGCCGCGCCGGACGCTGGCGCGGCGCAAGCTGGGGCGGCGCCGGCTCTGGCACCCGCCGGCACGGCGCCGGATGGTTCGGATTTGACGCAGACCACGGTCGGCAACCCCTATGGCCTTGGCGCCTTGTGGGCTGGCGGGGATATCGTGGCCCGCGCCACGTTGGTGATTCTTGTCATCATGTCGATGGGCAGCTGGTATGTGCTTATTACCAAGGCCATCGTGCAGTTCCGCATTTTTGCGCAGGCCAAGACAGTGAACAAGACGTTCTGGCAGGCTGGTTCGGTGACCGCCGCGGTGCAGCGCATGAAGCCCGGCACGGCCTTTCATTTCGTCGCTCAAAGTGGGCTGGAATCGCTGGACCAGCATACCGGGCTGCTCGATAAGATCGACATTCACAGCTTCTCAGCCAGCGCCATCGATGATGCAGTGATTGCCGTGCAGAGCAAGATGCAGGACGGGCTGGCGCTGCTCGGCACTGTCGGCTCCACGGCCCCCTTCGTGGGCTTGTTCGGCACCGTCTGGGGCATCTACCACGCGCTCACCGCCATCGGCATCGCCGGCCAGGCGAGCATCGACAAGGTGGCCGGGCCGGTGGGCGAGGCGCTCATCATGACCGCAATCGGCCTCGCCGTCGCGGTGCCGGCTGTGCTTGGCTACAATTTTCTGGTCCGCCGAAACAAGCGGGCGATGGAAATGGTTCGCAAATTCGCCAAGAAATTGCTCTTCGTGCTGCTCAGCGCGGATGCCGCACCTGCCGCCGCCCAGGCCGCGCCGCTCCATAGCGAGCTGGTGGGTGAAATCCCCGCGCGCAGCGCCGCCATCGTCAGGGCCTGACCAATGGCGATGCAGCTTGGCGGCGGCGAGGACGAGGACGAACTGGTTTCCACCATCAACACCACCCCACTGGTGGACGTGATGCTGGTGCTGCTCATTATCTTCCTCATCACCATCCCGGTGGTCACGCACACCATCCCGGTGACGCTGCCGAAGGACCATAACCAGCCGCTGCAGACCAAGCCACAGAATATCAACATCTCTGTCGACCGCCAAGGCGATATTTTCTGGAACCAGACGATGCTGCCAAACCAGCAGACGCTGACGACGGATTTGGCAAAGGCTGCCGTGCTGGTGCCACAGCCCACGGTGGAGATTCGCGGCGATGCTGGCGCGCAGTATAAATCGGTGGGTGAAATTTTGTTCGCCTGCCAGCAGGTTGGCATCATGAAAGTTGGCTTTATCATCGACCCCACCAAATCCGGCAGCTGAGGGAGGATCAAAAAATGGCCATGAAACTGGGCGCCGGAGAGGAACCTGAGGAGATGGTGGACATCAACACAACCCCGCTGATCGACGTGATGCTGGTTCTGCTCATCATGCTGATCATCACGATTCCCGTGCAGCTGCATGCGGTGAACCTGAACCTGCCTTTCGGCCACCCGCCGCCCCCGCCGACACCGCCGCAGGTGGTGGAAATCGACATCGATTTTGACGGCACAGTTTCATGGAACGGCGTGGTGGTGCCGGACCAAGCGACGCTGGATGCAAAACTCTCAGCCACGGCGGCCGAGGCCGACCAGCCGGAAGTGCATATTGACCCGAACAAGCTCGCCAGCTACGGCGCCGTGATTGCCGTGATGGCGGCGGCTGAGCGGCTGGGGATTACCAAGATCGGGATTATTGGGAACGAGCAGTTTGCGCCTTAAGGGTCTTGTTCCGGCCTGTTTTCTGATGCTTGCCGCCGGCGCCGCCCATGCGGGTGGGTTGCGCCCGGCGATCGCCAAGCCTCTGCAGTTCGCCGAGCATTATATTTCGGCCCAGAAATATGCCGCGGCGGAGAAACAAGTGGCGAAAGCCGCGGCGGTGCGGGACAAAACGGCGGCGGAAGATCTCGCCATTGCGCAGGTTCACGCCGCCATTGACGCAGCGGAACAAAACTACCCCGCCGCCTCGGCCGATTACGCCGCACTCATTGCCGCCGGCCAGCTGCCGCAGGCGCAGGTGACGTTGATGGCCGAGGCCGAAGCCAGCATGGACTACCAGGCTGGAAATTTCGCCGGCACCATTGCGACGGTGAAAAAATACTTGCCGCACGACCCGCAGTTCGCGCCGCTGCTTTTGCAATCATACTTGAAAACCAATGACTGCCCGGCCCTGCAGGAGGCAGTGCACAATATGCCGATCCCGCCGCCGGAAACTGATTTGCAGATGGTGGCATTTTGTGACGCCAACGCGAAAGACTCAGCCGGCTATCAGGCCACCATCGCGACGCTGGTGGCGGATTATCCGACGCCCGCCTATTGGACCGAGCTGCTTGGCATGGAGCAGGCCAACCCGGATTTTTCGAATAATCTGGCGCTGGATTTTTTTCGGCTGAAACTCGCAACCGGTGTGCCCGCTGCCGCGGCTGATTATGTGAACATGACCGAGGCCGCGCTGGAAGCGGGGCTGCCAAACGAGGCAGTCTCCATCATCAACCACGGATTCTCAACGGGCGTGTTGGGCACCGGCGCGGATGCGGACCGGCAGGCGCGGCTGAAAACGCTTGCCGCCAAGCGCCTTGCCGCCGCGCAAGCCAATGCCGCGCAACAGCTGCAAACCTCAACCGCCGCGCAGGACCAGCCAACCCTTTTCACCATCGGCCTGAATGACGCCGATTCCGGCAATGCCGCCGGCATTCCCTTAATGGCCACCGCCATCCGCTCCGGCAAATTGACCCAGCCGGGCGAGGCGGAGCTGGAGCTTGGCATCGCCTACCATGAGCTTGGCCAGCAACCCAACGCTAAGGCGATGTGGGAAGCGGTGCAAGGCGGCGGCGCGCCGGTTGAAATGGCGAAACTTTGGCTGGATGTGCGGTGAACAGGACGGAGCCGGGCAATTGAGATCACGTCCGGTGCCTTAAGGCCTCGACCAGCAGTGAAAACGCGGGAGAGGGTTGCCTGCGGCTGGGATAGTAGAGGTGATAGCCTGGCAATCTCGGGCACCAATCGGTCAATACCGAGATCAGGCGGCCGTCATTCACGTGGCGTTCAACCTGATCGATCGGCAGATAGGCCAAGCCAAATCCGTTAAGTGCTGCTTCCAAGACTAGGTCGATCGTGTTGAAGATCAACTGGCCATCCACGCGAACTTTTAGCGTGCGGCCGGCTTTCTCGAATTCCCATGCGTAGAGGCCGCCCGATGTCGGCAGCCGCAGATTGCTGCAGCCGTGCCGGACAAGGTGTTGCGGCAATTGCGGGGCCGGATGTTGCTTGAAATATTCCGGCGCGCCGACGACGGCCATTTGCATGTCTGGCGCGATGCGGACCGCGATCATGTCCTGTTCGACCTGCTCGCCCAGACGGACACCCGCGTCGAAACGGCCGGCGACGATGTCGACGAGCCCGTAATCGAGCACGATCTCGACATTGATGTCGGGGTAATTGCGTAACAGCCTGGAAAGTGCGGGCCAGATGATCGCTTTCGCGGCGTGCTCAACCGAATTGATGCGAATTGTGCCGGCGGGTTTTTCGCGCAATTCGCTAAGCGCCGCCAGGCTGGCGTCAAGCGCGTCCAGGGCCGGCAACAATGTCTGCAGAAGCCGCTCGCCGGCTTCGGTGGGTGCGACGCTTCGTGTTGTTCGTGCGAGAAGGCGAAGGCCCAGATGTTTTTCCAGGCGGAGAATGATCTGGCTAAGCGCCGATTGCGACATGCCGAGCTTGGCCGCCGCCTTGGTGAAGCTGCGTTCCACTGCCACCATCACAAAGGCGGTAAGGGCAGCCATTTGCTCACGTTGCATTCAGTGTGCCTGCTTATAAGCCCATGCGGCTTTTAGCATCTTATTTCTGAAACGGCAAAATGCGATTTGGTTTGCAGAGCATTAGGAGTGAAAACAGATGAATAAAGTTTGGTTTGTAACCGGCGCGAATAGCGGAATCGGTCACGGCATCGCCGAGGCGGCCCTCAAGGCCGGTGACCGGGTGGTTGCGACGGGCCGGCGCATGGACAGGCTGCGCGCGGCGTTTGCCGGCGCGGATGAAGAGAAACTAGCGTTGGTGAAACTGGACATCAGCGAGGCGTCGCAGGCGGGGCCGGCTTTGGGGCAAGCGGTGGCGCGCTTCGGGCGTATCGGCGTGCTGGTGAATAACGCCGGCAACAGCGTGCTTGGCAATTTCGAGGCGTTGAACAACGACGATATTGAACAACAGATGGCGACCAATTTTTTCGGCGTCGTCAATGTCATGCGCGCGGCACTGCCGGTCATGCGCAAGCAGCGCTCCGGTCATATCATCAACATCAGTTCCGTCGCCGGCGCCGTGGGGTTGAAACATTGTGCGGCGTATAGCGCGAGCAAGTTCGCGGTTGAGGGCCTTACCATGGCGGTTGCCGCCGAGGTTGAGCCGTTCGGGATTAAGGTGACGATTGTTGAACCTGGATTCTTTCGTACGAAACAGATCGATGCCGGCAATGCGCGGTTCGCAGCAAATACGATTGCGGACTACGCGTCCGAAGGGGCAACAAGCGACGTATGGGCCGCTTATGACGGCACGCAGCAGGGCGACCCGGCGAAACTCGGTGAAGTCCTCGTACGGATTGCCGGTATGAAAAATCCGCTCAAGCTGTTTGTCGCCGGCAGCGACGCCATCGAGGCGATCACACCTGCGGTTGAGGAACGGCTCAGACTCATGAGGGATAATCGGGAACTTTCAGGTGATACCGACGGCGTGGGGTAGGAAGTTGCCCGGAGCCCGCTAATGCGGCTCTTCCCCGCCAGAAACGTTCATCGATTCCGCCGTTATATAGGCCGCGTCATCCGAGCATAGGAACGCGACCGCCGCCGCCGTGTCCGCCGGCGAACCTGTGCGGCCCATTGGAATCCGGGCGCGCATGGCGGCCAGGTAGGATTCGACGGAAGCATGGCCGTTGACTTCCGCGAAATACTCATTCTGCCAGGCGCCAAGACCGGTGGTTACATGGTTCGGGCAGATATTGTTGACCGTGATTCCGTGCGGCCCGAGTTCAATTGCCGCGGAGCGTACCAGTCCCACCAGCCCGTGCTTGGAGGCGGTGTAGGCCTGGGCGTGGGCAAAACCGGATTTGGCGGCCTGGCTGGCGATGTTGATGATGCGGCCGCCGCGGCCCTGCGGCACCATCACATCGGCCGCCGCGCGCAGGCCGAAGAATGCACCGGTGAGGTTCACGTCGATCACCTTTGTCCAATCCTCTGGCGCCAGCGCAAGCAGCGGTTTCATGATGCTGCCAATCCCAGCGTTGTTGACCCAGATATCCAGCGTGCCATGCGCTGTTGCCGCATGCGCGGCCAGCGCCTGAACCTGTTTCCAGTCACGCACATCGCAAAGGCAGGTAGAAACAACCGCACCTTCCGCCCCAAGCTCGGCCGCCAGCTTGCCGATCTCACGGGCGAAGTTTGGATCGTTGATGCCAGGTTCGACGGCTTGGCCGACATCTGAAAGCACAATCGTCGCCCCTTCCGCCGCCAGCCTTGCGGCGATGCCCGCACCCAAGCCGCCGCGCCGGCCGGCGCCGGTGATCACGGCGGTTTTTCCGTGCAGGCGCTGCGCCATGCTCATGCCTCGATTTCTTCGGTGGTCATGAAGGTCACGTCCGCCATCCCGGCAAAGGCCGCCGCAATTTCCTGCATCACCGGCGATCCGATATCGTTCCAGAAGCCGTCCATATCCTCGATATCGATGATTTCAGCATAGGCATACGGCGCCGGCCCTTCCCCGCCCAGCAGGCCCGTGGTCTTAAAAACCCGGAACGAACTGACGGAGCCCAGCCGGTTGACGCTTGGCAAATCCGTACTTCGCGCCCAGGCCTCGTAGTCAGCCATCTTAACGCCAGGCTTGAGATTGAACAGAGCGATCAGCCGCATGATGAAACTCCCGCTTGGTTAAGAATTCAGATAATCGTCGATGCGCGAAACCTCGCAGACGCTGCTTAAAGCCGCGACGGCGGTTTCATGCGTGGCGGCGTCGAAAGCGGCGCAAACGTCTGCCAGAACGGTGACGGAAAAATCCCGCACGAGCGCATCACGCACGGTGGATGTGACGCCGCCATTTGTTGCGATTCCACAGACCATTAGATGCTCAACCTTGAGTCGCCGTAGCAGCCATTCGAGGCGCGACATGTAGAAGGCGGAATAGGCGATTTTCTCAACTGTGAAATCAACCGGGAGAAGAAGATCAACCGTTTGCTGCCCCCAGGAGCCTGGCGCGAAATCTCCATGACCGAGAAATGGCCGCAGCTTTTGCAAATGCGGCGAAATCAGCGGCGTGCCGCCTGGCCCCGGCACCAGCGTAAACTGCGTTGCAATCACATGTCCGCCGCGTGCCCGCGCCCGGGCCGCCGCGGGCGCTACGCGCCACGGCACTGCGGCCATTTCCGCATTGCCCAGCCCCGCGCGCCCATATGCGCCGTCGGGGTGCAAAAAATCATTCTGCAGGTCGCAAATAAGCAGCGCCGTTTTCATGCGCGGACCAGAATCACGTTGCCGAACCGGTCAACGCGCGCAACAAGCCCCGGGTCCACCACAATCGTCGCATCCGGCTGCTCCAGAATCGCCGGGCCAAGAATCTCGGCGTCCACCGGCAGCAGCAGCCGGTCAAAAATCCGTGCCTCCCGCCAGCCGCCAAACCAGACATCGCGCGCGCCCCGATCCGCCGCCGGCATCGAGGATTCGGACCCAGGTGCCAGCGCCGCCAATTCAAACCGCGGCCGGCGGCCAATGGCGGCGACACGCAAATTCACCAGCCGCACCGCAATGCCTGGCAACAAGCGCCCAAACTTATGCAAATACGCGGATTCAAACGCCGCGCGAAGCACCGCCTCATCCGCTAAGGGGCCGGACAGCCGGACAGCTATGGTGTGCGTCTGTCCGACATAATGCATATCGGCTTCAAAAACCGTTTCGATTCCCGTGACCGCCAGCCCAGTCTCTCGCACCATCGCTTCGGCGGTTTTTTGTTCAGCCAGCAGCCGGCGTTGCAGCGCGGGCGCGTCAATACCGGAGATGCCCAGGTTCACCGTCCGCACCAGGTCATGGCGTATATCCGCAATCACGCAGCCAAGGGCGGACGTCACACCTGGAAAGCGCGGAATCAGGGCCGCCTTCATCCCGACATCGCAGATCAGCGCGCCAGCATGCAGCGCGCCGCCGCCGCCAAACGGTACGAAAGCAAAACGCTGGGGGTCATGCCCGCGCTCAATGGATACTAGCCGAATCGCGCCGGCTATTTTCGCATTCGCCACGCGCACCACGGCCTCGGCGGCTTCCTGCGCGCCAAGGCCAAGCGTCTTTCCGACATGCGTGGCGATCGCCTGGGCCGCGGCGGCAGTATCCAGCCGGGCCAGCGCGCCGCCAATGGGGCGCGCGGCGTTGATGCGGCCAAGCACCAGGTTGGCATCCGTCAGCGTTGGCCTTGTGCCCCCTTGCCCATAACAAACCGGCCCTGGGCGAGACCCCGCACTTTCCGGCCCAACCTGTGGCAGGCCGCCGGCATCCACGCGGGCGATGGAGCCGCCGCCGGCGCCGATGGTGGCGATCTCGATCATCGGCGTGCGGATGACCAGCCCGAATTCAATGGTCGCCTGCGCGGCCATGGAGATTGCCCCGCCGACCACCAGTGAAACATCGAAGGAGGTGCCGCCAAGATCGCCGGTGATGACATCCGGAAAGCCGGCGGCTGCGGCGATGGCCGCGGCGGCGATGACGCCGGCCGCGGGGCCGGAGAGGGCGGTGCGGACCGGCGCTTGGGCGGCGGTGGCGGTGGACATGACCCCGCCATTGGACTGCACGATGTGGAATTTGCCGGCGAATTTTTGCGCCGCCAGTGCTGATTCCAAACGGCCGAGATAGCCGCCCACCACCGGCTGCAAATACGCGTTCAGCGCGGTTGTGGACGTCCGCTCGTATTCACGGATTTCAGGGAGGATTTGCGAGGAACAGGCGACGTGGCCGTTTGGCCAGTCGATCGCCGCAAGCGCGGCGCGCTCATTTTTCGGATTCGCATAGGCGTTGATGAATACGATGGCGAGCGATTCAGCACCCGCCTCGCGGAGCCGATTAGCCGCCTGCGCCACTTCAACAG
>Ga0116226_10005567_pt1 | contig 11253 bp, 9 predicted proteins | sample S1TSphfallax_FD_89692 | JGI IMG/M metagenome (GOLD analysis project Ga0116226, IMG submission 89692) | Host-associated microbial communities from peat moss isolated from Minnesota, USA - S1T2_Fa - Sphagnum fallax MG | ecosystem: Host-associated > Plants > Peat moss > Unclassified | place: USA... | reverse complement strand
CGCCTGTCATCATGCCCATGTCCGGCGCGGCCGCAGGCTTGCTCGGCGAACAGCCGAGAAGCAGCAGGCAGCAGGCCGTAAGCGTCGCGGCGCTGGGAATAACGGGCTTGAGCAGCGGAGATGGGAGTCGGGGGACTATCACGTGTGGACGTTTCCTTGTGGCGCCCGCGCATGTTTCAGCGGGGTTCAAACTCCTGCCGGGGCCCGGGTCAAGAGCCGGCCTTTGCTGGCGCAGTCACTGGGCTTCCGTAAATCAGGGATACTGGGCCAAGTCTTGACTGGAACTCATGGAGTGATGACGATACGGCCAGGGTCAGCTCAATGTTCCCAACATGACATAGCAACGCCGATCCTTTTGGATGCTATCAGAGCCAAGCCACGGTCCGCTTCCCCACTTTGACCAGCCGAACGGCGCTCGCTCACGACTCAGGTAATCGGCGCGCTTTGCTGGTCGCTGGTAAAGATGAACGGGCTGAAGTTGGTCTTGGTGTCGAAGGTGTCCACCCCCTCGGACCGCTTGAGCCAACCGATGACCGCATAGGTGACCGGCGTCGCCAGCACCTCATAGGCCACCTTGGTGAAGTAGGACGAAAGAATCATCGTTACCAAAGTGCGCGCCGAGAAGCCCCAGAACGCGACGAGGATGATCACCGTCGTATCGACAGCCTGCCCGGTGATCGTCGAGCCGATGGTGCGGGTCCACATCCAGCGGCCGCCGGTGAGCAGCTTGAGCTTGGCCATCGTATAGGAGTTGGTGAACTCACCGGCCCAGTAGGCGAGCAGGCTGCCCACCGCGAACCGCGGCACCACCCCGAAGACGGTAGCGAACGCCCTTTGATCCGGCCAGTCCGGGGCAGGGGGCAGCCACACCGCGAAGGCGCCCATCACCGAGAGCAGGCCCATGGCGAAAAAACCCATCCAGACCGCGCGGCGCGAGGCCCCGTAGCCGTAGACCTCGGTGAAGATGTCGCCACAGATATAGGTGATGGGGAAGAACAGCTCTGCGCCTGAGATCTTGAACGGTCCGACTTGGCAGATCTTCGGGCCGATGAGGTTCGAGATCAGCAGCACCACGATGAAGCCGATGGTCAGCGGGTCGAGCCAGCGAAAGCGGCGGCCGGCCGGGGCGGGCGCGCTCACAGAAACGCCATCGACTTGACGCCGTCGAGCTCAAAGCGCTTGCGGCAGCGAATGTTCTTGCAGGCCGCCATCGTATCGTTCAACACCATATAGGACTGCGCCTTGGCGAACCGCGCCCGGTCGCGCTCATCGGCGCCGCGGCCCAGCTGGGCCTTCTTGCGCCGGACCAGCCATGCCAGCTGGTACTCGTCCTGCTTGCCGCAATGCGGGCAGGTCAGCAGGTGGGTGCGCTGCTCCGCCTTCTCATCGAAAAAGTCTCGTTCTTCCATCGCGCACGAACCTCCATCCCAACCGATTCGGGATACAAGCTTTTAGTATTCCATATCGGGCAGGCTCTCTGCCGGACCGGCTGCGTTGTGCTGGCGTTGTGGGTGCCCAACGTCTCGCCTTTGAGACGTGGGATTAGCGCATATGCCGGGCCGGCTGATCTAGACCGGCGAATTAGCTCAGGCCTCTTCGATCTGGCTCCGGCTCTTCGCGCGGGCCTCTTTTCCCGGGCAGGGTCTCTACAATAGGGCTCAGTGCCCAGCCCTGAACCCAGCCCGCAGCGCCGCTACAGCCTGCCACAACGCGCGGCCCTGCTGCTCGTCCCGCGACTGGCGGCGCTCGCCATCCTGCTCATCGGCATCACACTCCGCTTTGAGGATCTCCCCGAAGAGGGTGCCGTCGTGCAGACCCCGCCCAACTCCGGCATCTGGTGCTTCTGGCATCAGTGCACCTTCACCGCTGGCTGGCGGTTTCGCCCCTTCCACCCGCATGTGCTCATCAGCCGCAGCTTCGATGGCGAGCTCGTCGCCCGCACCCTCGAGTTGCTCGGCTATCACACCGTGCGCGGTTCAAGCTCGCGCGGAGCCGTCGCCGGGCTGCTCGGCCTGCGGGCCGTGGTCGAAGGCGGCACGCCCGTCGTCTTCACCGCGGACGGCCCCCGAGGCCCCATCCACGTCACAAAGAGCGGCCCGGTCAAGCTCGCTCAGATGACCGGCTACCCGGTGGGCAGCTTTCATCTGCAGCCCCAGCGTGCCTGGACGCTCGGCTCCTGGGACCGCTTCATGATTCCCAAACCGTTCTCGCGCGTGGCCGTCGCCTGGTCGCGGACCGTCCCGGCGCCGCCGCCGGACGCCGGCGAGCAGGAGCTCGAAGCCACGCGCCTGCTCCTCAACGCCGCCCTCGAGCGGGCTCGCCATACCGCCGAAGAGCGAGTGCGCCGCCATGGGTAACAAGCTGCGTCCATGTTGCCAGGGCCCGAAGCACTACGGCTGGTCCCGATCGAACAACGATAGGCGGACTGATTGATGCTGGTTCGTGACTTCGACTTCGAGCTACCCGAAGAGCTGATCGCGCAGCAGCCGCCCGCCGAGCGTGCAGGCGCGCGCATGCTTGTCTTCAAACTCGCAACCGGCGCGCTCCGTGACGCGCACTTCACCGACCTGCCGTCGCTCCTGCGCCCCGGCGACGTACTCGTCCTCAACGACAGTCGCGTCATCCCCGCGCGCCTCTACGCCGAGCGCGCACGCCCCCAACCTGTCCGACAGCCGGGCCGGATCGAGGTCCTGCTCACCACAGAGGTCGCGCCCGGTGAGTGGAAGGCGCTTGCGCGTCCGGGCCGCAAGGTCCTGGTGGGCGAGCGGCTGCACTTCTTCACCCCAGCAAGGCAGTTGCGGCTCACCGCCGAGGTCATCGCGCGCGGCGAGTTCGGCGAGCGCACCCTGCGCTTTGACCCGGTAGCCGACTTTTACGCGGCCCTCGACGAGCTGGGCCACATGCCCCTGCCGCCCTACATTCACCGCACCGACGCCGTGGCCGACCGCGAGCGCTACCAGACCGTCTACGCCCGGGAGCGTGGTTCGGTCGCCGCGCCGACCGCCGGGCTGCACTTTACCGAGCCGGTGCTTGAGGCGATCCGGGCGCGCGGCGTCACCGTCGCCCCGGTCACCCTGCACGTCGGCCTCGGCACCTTCCAGCCCGTGCGTGTCGAGCGACTCGACGAGATCGAGCTCCACACCGAACGCTATACGCTGCCCGCAGCGACTGCTGAGGCCGTGAATGCCGCCCTGCGCGAGGGCCGCCGCGTCATTGCGGCCGGCACGACGGTGGTGCGCACGCTCGAACACTGCGCCCGCGCGGCTGGCGTCGCGGAACTCACCGCCCACTCCGGACAGACCGGCATCTTTCTCTCGCCAGGCATTGAGTTCCGCGTCGTCAGCGGCCTGCTCACCAACTTTCACCTCCCGCAATCGACGCTGCTGATGCTGGTGAGCGCCTTCGGCGGCTACGACAGGGTGATGGCCGCCTACCGCCACGCGGTCGAACAGCGCTACCGCTTCTTCTCCTACGGCGATTGCATGTTTCTCGCCTGAAGCCGGCCCTCGTGAACGCTTGCGACGATGCTCTAAACTTGAACGCGATGCCCACTCCGGAAAAGCCGCCTGTCTTTCTGCTCGACACGATGTCGTTCATCTTTCGCGCCTATCACGCGATGCAGCGGCAGCGCCCCATGTCCACCCGCGGCGGCACGCCCACGGCGGCTACGTTCGTCTTCGTCAACATGATCAACAAGCTGCGCCGCGATTTTTCGCCGCAGTATTTTGCCGCAATCTTTGACGTGAGCTCGCCCGTCTTTCGCGATGAACGCGCCAGCACCATGAAGACGGTCAATAAGTGGAATATCAAGACGCAGACCTTTGAAGAAGTGGACTACGGCGGATACAAGGCCAACCGTGTCGCCATGCCGCCCGACTTAGCCCAGCAGCTGCCATATATTCGCCGTGCGCTCGAAGCATTTCGCATTCCCATCCTGCAGCATGAGGGCTTTGAGGCCGACGACGTGATCGGCACGCTCTCGGCCGAGGCCGCGCGGCAAGGTTCTCCTGTCTACATCGTGTCGAGTGACAAGGACATGCTGCAGTTAGTCAACGAGCATGTAAAAGTACTGAACCCAATGAAGGATAATTTAATTCTTGATCGCGAAAAAGTAGTCGAGACCATTGGTGTCGCCCCTGAGCAGGTCGTCGATGTGATGGCCCTGCGCGGAGACGCGATCGATAATATTCCCGGCGCGCCGGGCATCGGTGACAAGGGTTCCGTTGAGTTGATCCAGCAGTTCGGCAGCGTCGAGGCCACACTCGAGCACGCGTCCGAAGTCAAGCGCAAGAGTTATCGCGAGTCGCTTGAAAATAATCGCGACGCAATTCTCCTCAGCAAGGAATTAGTGACGATTCACTGCTCCGTTCCGGTCGCGCTCGACTTCGCAGCGATGCAGACGACCGAGCCGAATGTAGCTGCTGTACGCACTCTCTTCACCGAACTGGAATTTACTTCGATGCTCAAGGAGCTTGCCCCCGAGGAGTCCGCGAAGCCCATCGAATATCTAGCGGAACCAACTCCGCGGCAGCTCGCCGAATTTACGGAGCACGCACGCACGCACGGATTTGCACTCGCAGTCGAGGCAAGTCAACTTGAACTCGCCTCCGAACAGATCGCCGAAAAAGAGACAGAGGCGCTTGAGGAGCGCGAGCCGGAATTACGCACGATGATGCTTGATTTCGCAGCGCCTGCAGAGCCCATCAGCCCGGCGCCAGAGCAACTGCATGGTGTGCGCGTCGGGGTCGCTGCGAGCGACTCGCTTGCCCTGTTAGTCAGTGCTGAAGAGGTGCGCGCGCTGCTCGAAGACGAGAATATTCCGAAGCAGGTGCATGACCTGAAGAGCGCGCTGCGGCACCTCTCCGGCGAAGGCATTACGCTGCGCGGCGTGCGCGATGACCTGATGCTCTACTCGTATCTCGTTAACCCGACGCACAGCACGCATCGGCTCTCCGACGTGGCCGCACGCTTCAGCAATCGTCCCTTGCAATTGGAGGGTGAGGGCGCGCTGGCCGAGGCGGCGCATGCCACCTACACACTCGCCGGCGGCCTGCGTGACGATGTCACCAGGAGTAATCTGCGCGAGGTCTACGAGACGATCGATTTACCCCTAGTCCCAGTGCTGCTGCGCATGGAGCACGCCGGTGTGCGCATCGACTCGCGCGTGCTCGGCGAGATGCAAACGATGCTGGCCGCAGAGATGCATCGCGTGGGCGAGGAAGTCTTCGTGCTCGCCGGTCATCGCTTCAATATCAACTCGCCCAAGCAGCTCGGCGATGTGCTCTTCAACAAGATGAACCTCCCGAAACCGCTTAAGTACGGCAAGGGCAAGGTCATCTCGACGGCCCAGGATGTGCTCGAAGAGTTAGCCGCGCACAACGATGTGCCGCGCCTGGTGCTTGAATACCGCCAGCTCGCAAAATTGAAATCAAATTATGTCGACTCCCTGCCGCTGCTCGCCGATGCAGCGGGACGCGTGCACACAACCTTCAACCAGGTGGGCACAGCGACCGGCCGGCTCTCCTCGACTAACCCCAATTTACAGAATATTCCTATCCGGACCGCGCTCGGCCGCGAAATTCGCGCAGCATTTATCGCCGCGCCTGGGCGCGTGCTGCTCTCGGCCGACTACTCGCAGATCGAGCTGCGGCTGATGGCGCATTTCTCTGAAGATCCGTTGTTAGTTGACGCCTATCGCCACGGCCGCGACATCCACACGCTCACTGCCTCAGAGGTATTCGGCATCGCCCCAGAGGCCATGGATAAGGAGACGCGTAATCGCGCCAAGGCGGTCAACTTCGGCATCGTCTATGGCATCTCGCCCTTCGGGCTCGCTGCTAACTTAAGTATCGATCAGAAAGAGGCGCGCACCTATATCGAGCGCTACTTCGAGCGCTATGCCGGGGTCCGCACCTATATCGACAAGGTGCTTGAACAGACACGCACTGAGCAGCGCGTCACCACCTTGTTCGGCCGGTCGCGACCGATTCCCGATATCCAGAGCCGCAACGCAAACCTGCGCGGCTTTGCCGAGCGCACGGCGGTCAATACGCCGCTCCAGGGCACCGCAGCCGACCTGATCAAGGTCGCGATGATCCGCATCGACCGCGCCCTGCTCGACCGCAAACTCTCCACGCAGATGACGCTGCAGGTGCACGACGAACTCCTCTTCGATGTGCCCGAAGACGAGGTGGACGAAGTGCGTGCGCTCGTAAAACAGGAGATGGAGCACGTGATCGAACTCAAGGTCCCGGTCGTGGCCGATATCGGCATAGGCGCAAACTGGCGCGACCTGTGACACTGCTCTAGCATCGAGGTGTGGCTGTCCAGATCGACTCGCAACTCCAGTTCGTCAAAGGCGTCGGCCCGCGCATCGCCGAGTCGCTCCGGGCCAAGGGCCTCATCACTGTCGACGACCTGCTCCACCACCTGCCGTTTCGCTACGAAGATCGCGCCAATCCCATGCCGCTCTCAGCCCTGCAGGCCGGGCAGATGGCGAGCGTGATCGGCGAGGTGCGCGGCAGCGCCCTGCTCAAGACCGCGCGCATGCCGATCTTCGAGATGACGGTCGGCCAGAACCTGCAGACGCTCACGTGCATGTGGTTCCACGGCGCCTACCTCAAAGACAAATACCAGGCCGGGCAGGTGGTCGCGGTCTACGGCAAGGCCGAGCCCTCGCGCACCACGCGCGGCTTCAAGATGATCAACCCGCAGGTCGAGATCCTCTCCGGCCCCGGCGTCGCCCCTGAGGATACCGCGTCAGCCGAGATGGGCCGCATCGTGCCTGTCTATGAGACGCTCGGCGGCGCCCGGCTCAACACCCGCTGGCTGCGCCGTGTGATGTGGAACCTGCTCGCCGAACTCGAAGTGCCCGAGACGCTGCCTCCGGCGATGTGCGCGCGGCTCGGCCTGCCCAGCCGCGAGGCCGCCCTGCGGGGCGTTCACTTTCCGCCGGCCGGCACATCGCTGGTGCAGCTGCACTCGGCCGCTACCCCGGCGCAGCAGCGGCTCATCTTCGAGGAGCTCTTCTACCTCGAACTCGGTCTCGAGCTCAAGCGGCGCAAGACCCGCGAGCAGACCGGCATCCCCTTCACGACCGGCGACAACGTCCGCAAGGCGTTGCGCGATGTGCTGCCGTTTCATCCCACCAAGGCGCAGAAGCGGGCGCTCGGCGAGATCGTCGCCGACATGCGCAAGCCCGGTCCGATGCGGCGTCTGCTGCAGGGCGACGTGGGCTCGGGCAAGACCATCGTCGCGATCCAGGCGATGCTCGTCGCGATCGAAAATGGCTACCAGGCGGCGCTGATGGCGCCGACCGAGATCCTGGCCACGCAGCACTATCTCTCCGCCCGCAAGCTGCTCGAGCGCAATGCCGACCGGACCGGAGACGACGGGACTGGAGACGGCATGGCCCGGCGCTACCGCATCGTGCTGCTCACGGGCTCCCTGCCTGACGACATCAAGCGGCTGCATCGATATCGCATCTCGACCGGCGAGGCCGATCTCGTCATCGGCACCCACGCGCTGATCGAGGATAAGGTCGAGTTCGCGAAGCTGGGCCTCGTGGTCGTCGACGAGCAGCACCGCTTCGGCGTCCTCCAGCGCTTTCGCCTGATGCAGAAGCCGGGCGCGGCCGAACCGGACCTGCTGGCGATGACCGCGACCCCGATCCCACGCACGCTGGCCCTGACGATCTACGGCGATCTCGAAGTAAGCGTGCTCGACGAGCTGCCCCCCGGCCGCACCCCGATCGTGACGCGGCAGGTCCGGGACGAACGCGCCGAGGACGTCTGGAAGTTTGTGCGCGAACAGGCAGCCAAGGGCCACCAGGCGTTCATTGTCTACCCGGTGATCGAGGGCGCGAAGGAAGACCAGCCCGAGCTGGACTTTGCTGCGGGCGAAGGTGACGCGATCGGCGAGGGAAACGAGGCTGGCACGGGTGCCCGCGCCTCTCATGGTGCGGCTCAAGTCGCCGCCAAACGGGCATCAGCCAAGCGAGCCCCGGCCGGAGAGACGGCGACGAAGAGCCGCACCGGCAAACGGAAGCAGGCCGGGCTGCTGGCCGAGGGAGGGCACGAAAGCGAAATTCAGGACAACGGCAAGCCCACCCTCAAGTCAGCCACCGAGATGTACGAAGCCCTGCAGGCCGGCCCCCTCGCGGAGCTCAAGCTGGGCCTGCTGCACGGGCGCTTGAGCGCCGACGACAAGGAGGTGCTCATGCGCCGGTTTCAGCGCGGCGAGATCGATGTGATGGTGGCGACCACGGTGGTCGAAGTTGGCGTCGACGTGCCGAACGCAACCGTCATGGTCATCGAGCACGCCGAGCGCTTCGGCCTGGCGCAGATGCATCAGCTGCGCGGACGGGTGGGCAGGGGGGGCGCGAAGAGCTTCTGCATCCTGATGACCGCCGGACGGGTCTCAGAGCAGGCCGCCGAGCGCCTGGCCGCCATGGTGCGCACCCAGGACGGCTTTGCACTCGCCGAACTCGATCTCGAGCTTAGAGGCCCAGGGGAATTCTTCGGTACACGCCAGTCCGGGCTGCCCGACTTCCGCGTAGCAAACCTGTTGCGCGACCGCGCCCTGCTGGAGATTGCAAAGGCAGAAGCATCCCGTTTCGTGTCAGCACCGGAGACGGAAGCCACAGCGGAGGAGAAACATGCTGTCTGGCGCCGGCTACGCGACGCCTGGCAGCGAAGGTACGGACTTGTAAGCGCGGGTTGAACACGGTAACTCTCTTCTGCGTCATGCGGCCTCTGTCTTCCTCTCGTCTGTCTCGTCGCCTTCAGCCGCTCTCACGCCATGCGTGTAGATCGTCAAATGCAGGCGCACGATGTCATATGCCGTGGACTCGAGCAGATAGCTCGTGCACTGGCACAACTCGGTCAATTCCCGGTGCGCTCTGTGGCTCAACGTGATCCCAGTGGCGACCAGAACGCTATACACCTCGACGCAGTTGGCGCGGGGAAACTCAAATTCGATCTCGGCGCATTCCTCGCCGCTGCTGCCCCGGCTGGTCACCCACCCGCCGCAAGCGCTGACCGCACCTGAGAGAAAACGCAGTATCCGCTCCGGCCCGTCCGGGCTCGAAGAGATCAGTACAAGATTCCAGTCCGCAGACGGCTTTCGATCGCTCATAGTGCCTAGATCGACTGCATGCGGAAAATAGTGATAGGTGTCTTTCTGATCTTTCGGCTACTTTCATGGAATCTTGAGTACCCGGAGGTAACTACGTGTGCCGGTTCGTCTTAGACTTATTTCTTTCGATTATCGTCGTTGCAGGCCTCTGACAGAGACACGTCTGTAATCTGCCGCAGTCGCCGACGGGGGTCAGAGCTTGAGTCAAGAGTCCTCGCAGCCAGTCGTAGCGCGGGCCCGGGCCCTGTCTGCGAGGATGCAGACTGTGTACCATACTTAGGTAACCGTGCTTGTTGGAACCGGCATCGATCTGGTCGAGATCCGGCGCATCGAGGAGTCGATCGGGCGCTTCGGGGATCGCTTTCTCCACCGCATCTTCACCGACGGCGAGATCGACTACTGCCGGAGCAAGCGCGAGAGCGCAGAGAGCTTCGCCGCGCGCTTCGCCGCCAAGGAGGCCGGAGCGAAGGCCCTCGGCACCGGCATCCAGTACGGCATCAGCTGGAAGGAACTGGAGGTCGTCCGCCCGCAAGGCCAGCGGCCAACCCTGCTGCTCCACGGGCGGGCCGCCGTCATGGGCCAGCAACTCGGCGTCAGCCGCATCTGGCTCGCGATCACCCACAGCCGGGACCTGGCCATCGCCACCGTGCACATGGAAGGCGATGATGGCCACGGGCAGGAAAGAAGATTGACAGCGCTGCCGGGGGTTCCTACTCTCTAGCTATGGAAATGATTCCGATCAGCCCCGACCGGAAGGCGCAGCTCGATGCCTATGCGCAGCGGCATGGGCAGGACGCGGCTGCAGCGCTCGATAGTGTCCTCGAAGAGTACCTTACCTGGGAAGAAGAGGATCGCGAGGAGACCATCGCGGCACTTCGCGAAGGCTTTGAAGACATCACGGCCGGGCGTACGCGTCCCGCCGAAGAGGTCTTTGAGGAGTTGCGCGTGAAGTATGGCCTTCCGCGTTAGAGTCGGCGCGAGAGCCAGCCGCGAACTGGATCAAATCTTGGCATGGCTCCTGGCGCAACGGGCGGGCGAGCCGGGTCTGCGGTGGCTTCGAGGCATGCATCGGGCTGTGGCGTCGCTTTCGGAGATGCCTTACCGGTGTCAGGTCGTCTCGCATGATAACCGGACCTCGTCCCGCGAGGTGCGGCAATTGCTATATGGGGGCAGGCCGCATACCTACTGCATTCTGTTCACGATTGAAAGCGACGTTGTAACCATTCTTACGATCCGCCATGGCCGCCGCCTGCGCGAACCTGCATCCTAAGCAACGACGCCCCGCGCCTGCACCCGGAGCTAGTCTGCTATCCTCGGGACCAGCAGGACAGTAGCAGGGCAGATTTCGTCGCAGCGGGGCGCTCGCGCCCACAGGGGGTTTGTGCCGAGCCAGCAGGAAGTGCATTGGTCGCAGCTGAAAGTCGGCGTGCTGGTCTTTGTCGCCATCGTCGCGCTGCTCGCGCTCGTCTTTCTGATGTCCGGCAGCTCGGGCGGCCTGTTCACCCGTCAGCTGACGGTGCGGTCCTACTTTGAGAACTCGTCCGGGCTCAAGAACGGCGCCCAGGTCACTCTCGAAGGCGTCACCGTCGGCACGGTCAAGTCGATCCGCATCGTGCCCGAGCGTAAGCTGACCCCCGTTGAAGTAACGATGAAGATCGCCGCCAAGTATGCCGGCGCCATCCGTCAGGACTCGAAGACCAGCCTGGTGACCCAGGGCGTTCTAGGCGACACCGACGTTGATATCGATAGTGAGCGGGCGGTCAAGCCGGAGATCGCCGATAACAGCGAACTGCCCACCACCGAGTCCCCCAGCCTGACCGACGTGATCAAGTCCAGCCAGGGCACGATCGAGCAGCTCAACACGATCCTCGCCAAGGTCAATACACTCGTCGATACGATCAGCTCGGGCAAGGGATCGATCGGCAAGCTGATCAATGACCCCGGCCTCTATGACAAGGCTGTCGGCACGGTCGGCCAGCTGCAGAGCATCGTCGACCAGATCGGTAACGGCAAGGGATCGATCGGCAAGCTATTTACCGATGACACGCTCTACAACAAGGCCAACGACGCGATCGCGCACCTTGACGCGGTGACCAAGGAGATCGACTCGGGCCAGGG
>Ga0116226_10005566_pt1 | contig 11254 bp, 8 predicted proteins | sample S1TSphfallax_FD_89692 | JGI IMG/M metagenome (GOLD analysis project Ga0116226, IMG submission 89692) | Host-associated microbial communities from peat moss isolated from Minnesota, USA - S1T2_Fa - Sphagnum fallax MG | ecosystem: Host-associated > Plants > Peat moss > Unclassified | place: USA... | reverse complement strand
TCACGCGCAGCGTGCATCCGCACGTCATGCGAAGCGTGCATCCGCACGTCATGCGAAGCGTGCATCCGCACGTCATGCGAAGCGTGCATCCGCACGTCATGCGAAGCGTGCATCCGCACGACGGACAAGTCCTGAAACCGTTTGTTTAGTTGGGGGGTGAGGCGGGGGGCACACCTACCGTGACCTCGGTACGCGTGCCCCCCGCCTTCCTGACCCAGCCAACCCCAAAGCGGATCGTGATCAACGCACGCGCTCCTCGTCGCCGCGGGCTTTGGTGATCCAGGCGCCGCCGGCGGTTGAGTGTTGCACTTCGAAATGGATATGGTCGTCATCCAGGAACACGCAGGCGGTGCGATCGCGTTCGGGGGCATCGGCGGCTGCGTCTTCCGGTTCGAACACCCAGCTGCGGCCGTTGATGGTGAGCAGGTTCCAGCCGCCGGGCGCGTCGCTTGGCGCGCCCATCACCTGGGTGCGGTAGCTCTGCTTGCCATCGCGCGGGGCGCCGAGCGGCATGAAGAACACCAGTGCCACGGTGCTGCCGCCGACCATCTGCTCGCAGCGGAAGAACATGCCGGTGCGGGCGCAATGGTTTTCCGTGCGCTGCGGCGCGCCGTCCGGGCCGGAGCGGACGCGCCAGACACCATCATACACTTGCAGTGCCGCATAGGGGTCCGGTGCGGTGTGCGCGGCCGCACTGCCGCCAAGCAGAGGGGCCATCAGACAGAACCAAGCCGCGCGCCGCATGCCGAACCCTTCCAGGCAGCCTCCCAGTCAGGATGCAGGGGGCCAGCCGCGCCTATCGCAGCCCCAGCACCTTGTGCGTCTGCACCGAGAGGCGCCATTGCGGATTGGCAAGACAGTAGGCAATTGCCGCCCGCGTGCTGTCCAGCAAATCCGCGCCATCCATGGGCTGCAACAGGAAATGTTTGAACGAAAGGGCCGCAAACTGGCCCGGTTCGGCGCCCGGCTGCGGGTACACCAGCTTCAACTCGTCGCCCGCGCGCAGCACCAGCGCCGCGCCGGCTTTCGGGCTGACACAAATCCAGTCCAGACCCGGCGGTGCCGCCTGGGTGCCGTTGGTCTCGACTGCGACGCGGAAACCGCGCGCATGGAGGGCGGCGGTCAGCGCCGCATCGACCTGCAGCAGCGGCTCGCCGCCGGTCAGCACCACCAGGCGGTGGTCGCGCCCGCCTTCCCATTTGGCGGCGATCGCATCCGCCAGCGCATCGGCGGTCGCGAAACGGCCGCCGCCGTCGCCGTCGGTGCCGACGAAGTCCGTGTCGCAAAACCGGCAGACGGCGCGGGCGCGATCGCGTTCGAGGCCGGACCACAGGTTGCAGCCGGTGAAGCGGCAGAAGACCGCGGCCTGGCCGGCCTGGGCGCCTTCGCCCTGCAGCGTGAGGAAAATTTCCTTAACGGAATACAATGACTAGCAAAAAGGAAGGAAGTGTTCTTTTTTGAAAAAAAGAACCAAAAAACTTTTGCTCTTTGGCGTACGCGGCGCAGTTCGAAGTGGGCCGCGTATGCCAACTCGCAAAAGTTTTTTGGTTCTTTTTTTCAAAAAAGAACACTTCCTTCCTTATTCTTTCTTTTCTAAAAGCCCTTTGACCTCATCGAGCGCTTCGCGAAACCGATGATCCAACTGCGCCAGCGCCTCGCTGTTGCTGCGCTGAATCAAGTCCGACAATTCGCGCATGTTCGCCACCGCATGCTCGTAACTGCGTTTCAGCAACTCCGCCTGGCGCGCCGCCTTCACTTGCGGTGTGCCGGTGCTGGCCAGTTCGCGCACCTGCTCGGTCAGCTCGGTCATGCTGTGCTGCATGATTTCCATGTGCCGCCGTGCCACCGCCTGTGCGCCCTCCAGCGCCAGCCGGTTGGCCTGACTCAGCGCGTCCATGTTGCGCCGGTGCGCGGTCAGCAACAGATTGCTATCCGGCAGCGCGGTGGGGAATCGAATGTCGCCAAACAGCCGCGAGACGTCGCCGAACAAGGCGGTCTGCCGTTCGGCCGCGGCGCGATGGAACTGCGTCACGGTTTCGGCGGTGCGGCGCGCCGCTTCCTGCGCGAAACTGGCCGCGGTCTCGGCCATGGTTTTCGGTCTTGGCGTTTCATCGTTCACGGCGATTACTCCTGCGCTGTTGTCTCCCGCGCCCGGTCTACACAAGCGCGGCCTGCCTGCCTACGAACCCACCGGCATGGGAGGGATGGGCGGCGCGGGGTCCTCCGGGAACGGCTTGGGCCCAGGCGGCGGACTATCGCGATCCAGCCACCGCCCGATCTGCTCGGCCCGGGCCAGCGCACGGTCCAGCGCCGCCATGGTGCCGGAAAGGTCGGCGCTGTCGTCACGCTCCCAGGCGCGCAGCGTGTAAAACCATAGAGCGGTCAGGCCTTTGATGCGCAGAAGGCCGGTGATGCCGGTTGTGGCGATGCCGGCGCCGTCCAGCATCCAGGCCATGCTGCGCGACGTGGCGGTGGCGAGCAGCAATGCGAGCCCGGGCCGTGCCGGGAGCGCGCGCAACAGCGCGCGCACGCCGGCGCGGTGCTCCTGCAATGCATCGAAGCGGCGCATGACAACGTCGAACAGTCGCTCCCGCGGCGTGCCCTCGGTGATCGCGCCCGTCAGCGCGGCCTGGTCGGCCAGGCGGCCGAACCGCAACAAAATGGCGTCACGCCCAGGGAACCGCGCCCGCGCCTGTTCCAGCGGCAGCGCCGCCTCCCGCGCGGCAGCGCCGACGCTAACCGCATCCCAGCCATCACGCGCGGCGAGCGCGAACGCGGCGTGTATGAGGGCCTTGTCGAACGCGGTGTCATCCATGCAGGACAGTTAGGCGCGGCACCGGGTTTTGTCAGCCTGCAAACGGTGTGTGGCCGGCCGTGTCACCCGGGCCGGGGCCGAAAATGTAGCTGTGACGAAGCGGTCCGGACGACAACCACGCAAGCGGACGCGGCACCCATCGCCCTTGCAACAAGACTGACCCAAGCGGCCATTTTATCGAATGGCTCAGCGTGCCAGGTGTTTACGCGTCCAGCAGACCATACGTCCAAACGCGCCAATGCCAATGCCAATGGCGCTGCCGCACCGCCCACGGCGCGCACCAGCGCCAAAAGTTCATCCAGAGTGACGCCCTCACGCCGCAAGTTCAGTTGCGCGTCGGGCCGCTGCCGCAACCGCTGCGTGCACAGCGGTTGGCCAAGCGGCCGCCTCCATCAGCACGGTCAGCGCCGCCTCGGTCGTGCCACGCGGGCTGGTCACGGCCCGGCGAAGGTCGGCCGCATCCGCCGCGCTGGACGCAAGCAGTGCGCCGGCGCCGGCGACGGTCTTGCGCGCCAGCAGCCGCGCCAGGTCGGCCGGCAGGCCTTGCGCGATGCCGGCCTGCTCCAGCAATTCCGCCAACAGGAACACATAGGCCGGCCCGCTGCCGGACACCGCCGTGACCGGGTCGATCAGCGCTTCGTCATCCACCCAGGCAACGTCCCCGACCGCGCCCAGCAGCAGGTCGCACAAATCGCGCTGCGGCGCGGTCACGCCGGGTCCGGCGCAAGCGACCGTCATCCCCTGCCCGATTGCAGCCGGCGTATTCGGCATTGCGCGCACCACCGGCGCCACACGCCCGGTCGCCGCCATGATCCCATCGATACGGCGCCCGGCCATGATGGACAGAACCACCGCGCCGGGCGGCAGCACACGCCCCAGCGCGGCCATGACGGCATCCGCCATTTGCGGTTTGACCGCCAGGATCGCGGCCGCCGGCGCAAACCCGGCCGGCAATGCGGTCAGATTGCCGGCCACGATATCGCCGGCCCGCGCAATGCCGGGCACCGGCGAAGGATCAACGAGAGCGCTCGGCGCCAAACCTCGCCTGGCCCAGCCCGCAAAAAGCGCGCCCCCCATCCGGCCCGCCCCCAGCAAAAGGACGGGCGGCAGCGTGGTCTGGCTCACGCCTCGCCCACACACTCCAGCATCGCGGCCTCCAGCGCGTCCGTCGGGCTCTTGCCGCCCCACAGCACGAACTGGAACGCCGGATAGAACCGCTCGCACTCGGTAATGGCGATATCCACCATGTCCTCGAGCGATTCGGCCGATGCGCCCGGCGCGCCACGCAACAGCACCGAGTGGCGGAACAGCGGCATGCCATCATCCTCGTCCATGCCGAAATGGCCGATCCACAGCCGCTCATTGGCCCGCACGAGCAGTTCATACAGCGCCGCACGTCGCGCCTGCGGCACCTTCAGGTCGAACGTGCAGGTGAAATGCATGGCGGAGATTTCATGCGACCAGCTGAAATACAGCCCGTAATCGCACCATTTCCCCGGCGCTTCGGCCGCCATCTCGGCGTCCGATCGTCGACCGAACACCCAGTCATTGGCCGAGACGATCTGCTCCATGACATCGAGCGGGTTGGCGGCCGAGGCAAGCACTTGGGTAAAACTCATCGGAGGTCTCCCCGGGGTGAAGGAAGGCCGGAAGTGCCGCGACTCGCGACATCAAGACGTTAGCGGCCGAACGTGAGTCACCGCAAGATGAAGCTTTCCTAAGCTGAATTTTCTGTAAGAAGTAAGGTCTTCTTTTTTGAAAAAAAGAAGTAAAAACTTTTGCTCCAGCGCTGTCGCCACCTGACGCGAAGCTGGGTGAGCTGGTGCGTATCCAAACAGACAAAACTTTTTTGATTCTTTTTTCAAAAAAGAACATACTCGCTTCGCTCATCCTCATGATACAACAATATTTACGCCCGCGAGCGAACCGATACCGTTCAGTTCAATGCTGGTGCCGTCCTTGAGTGTGATGACCTCGCTGCCATTAACCACGCTGCTGGCGTAACTCGCGTAGCCATGCAGCATAATCGTATCGTTCACCGCATTGAAATTCTGAATGATCGCGCTGCCGCCGGCCAGGCCGTTGGTGAAGCTGAACATGTCGGCGCCGCTGCCGCCGACGATGGTGGCAGCGCCGGCGCCGCCCAGGAACATGTCGCGGCCGCTGCCGCCGCTGATCGTGCAGGCGCCGCTGCCGGCCTGGAACACGTCATTGCCCGTGGCGTTCGCGCCCCACAGCACCACGTTGCCGCCGCTGGCGACCAGGCTGTCATTGGCGGCGCCCACCAGCCAGACGAAGTTGCCGGACGCGGCGCTGACGGTGCTCGCACCATTACCCACCAGGTAGAAGCTCGGGCCGGGGGCGCCGGTAATCAGCGACGGTCCGGTACCGCCGAACACGGTCACCGCGCCCGCGCCACCTGCGAGTTGCAGATAGCCGCTGCCGCCGACGATCACCGCCGTGCCGGCGCCGCCATTATACTGTGTAAAGCTGGCGGCGCCGGCGAACACGACGCTGCCATTGCCGCGACCGCCATCGATGTCCAGCTCACCCGGGTCGCCGATAATGGCGCTGGGACCGGCGCCGGTGATGATGGTGGTGCGGCCGGCGCTGGCGGCAAAGATCGTGTCCTGCTGCACCGCCCAGATCGTATCGTTGGCACCGGGGCCGCCCGAGCACAGCACCAGGTCATCACCTTGCGAAACGAGATTGCTGGCCGTGGCGCCCAGATAGACCACGCTATGCGCGCCGCCCGCCGTCGTGATGCGCGAATCACCCTGGCCGGTAATGATCGTGTCGTTGCCGCCGCCATAAATATCAGCGGCATAATTGGCGAAGAACAGCGTGTTGCCGGTGCCGCCGACCATCGTATCGTTCGCGCCGGTGCAACTGATCGTATCGTTACCGTCATTGCCCATCAGCAGCGCATTGCCGGCGCCGCCATCGGCGAGCCACACGGGATTATAGCCCTGCGCCAGCAGTGCGGTGTAGCCTGCCGGCAGCCCCACGATCGTGCGCGGATCGGGATCGCTCAGCACCGCGAAATTCGCCGTGGCCGGCGCCGGATTGTCCCACGAACTGCCGTCCGGCGACGTATCGATCCATGCTTCGTTGCCGTGCGCGGTCTGCATCGACGCCAGCACATCCTGTGCTGCCTGCGGCAGATCCTGCCAGAAGGTAAAATCTTGCACGACGCCGAACGTGCCGCTTGAGCTGTCTGTCCCTGGATTACGCACTGTACCTCCTCCGCCACCCCAATCCGTGGTCTGGGTGGTGATAACCGTGCCGCCCGCTGCCGATGCCGCCGCAAAACTCTGCCCCAGGCCCACGCCGACCATGTTCAGCGCCGCCACCACGAGGCTGCCGTCCAGCAGCGTCAGCACGCCCAGATTGGGCGCGGTCTGAACATATTCCGTGTCTGTAACGTTATTGACCGCCAGCACTAACTGGTCGCCGTCGCCGAAATTGGCGATGTCGGCGGCAGGTACGGCGCTCAACGCTGTCAACGTCCCGGGCCCGGCGAAATCGACCAGCAGGCTTGCCGCCGCGGTACCCGCCAGCGCCAAGTCGGCGCCGACGCCCACCAGCAACGTGCCGGTGCCGGAGACGTCGCCCAGCGTCAGCGTGCCGCCGCTTGCGGTGATCGTTCCGTTATCCACCAGCACGCCGATGGGGTCCGCAGCACCCGCACCCGACAATATCGCACCCGCATCGACCGTGACGGCGCCCGCGGCGGCGGCGCCGGCCGTGCCGATTTCGACCGCGGAGGACGCATCCACCGTCAGCACCGCCGCCCCGGACAGGGTGAGCCGCGCGGCCTGCACCGTAGCACCGCCGCCGGCGATCAGCGCCCCGCCGGCCATCGACAGCGTGGCGCCGGTGTCGAGCGCGCCACCCTGCAACGCGACACCGCCAAAGATCGTCGTGAATCCGGCATCGATGTCGGTGCCGGTGCTCAGCGCGAGCGCGCCGGCCGCGCTCGCACTACCGATCGCGAGCGTGCCGATCGTATATGTGCCGGCGAGTGCCACATGGCCGTAGAGTGCGAGCGTCGCCGCATCGGCCACACCGACGATGTCGGTATAGACCGACCCGGCGGCCCCCTGGATCGTGACCAGATCATGCGCGCCTGGCGCTACGGAAGCCGGGTCCTGACCGGCGCTGACATCCTGCCAGTTGGCGGCATTATTCCAGCCGGTGCCGGCGCCGCCGATCCAGCGATAATCGTCCGGCGTGGCCGTGCCGCCGGAAGGCCCGGTATTGTTCTGGCCCTGCACGGAGATCTCGCTGCCGTCGCCGTCCGGCGCGATCGAAAAAGCGTCGCCGGCGAAATCGCCGGCGAGCAGCAACGTGCCGGCGATCGCGCTGCCTTCATATAATGTCAGCGTGCCGATATCGCCGGCGCCCGGCGTATATTGCACCGCACTGACCTGGCTCGATCCGGTGACGATCGCGTCGCCGGGCCCGAAGCCGAACAAAGTGGCCTCGGGCGTCTCGGCGGTGCCGGGCAGCAGCAGCGTGGCCCCGCCCGCGGCGGCGAAATCGATGGCGCAATTATCCACCGCGGTCAGCGCCAGCGTCGCCTCGGCGCCGATCGCCAGCGTGCCGAAGCCGGACACCGCACCGACCACCAGCGTGCCGCCCGACGCGGTCAGCGTGCCGTTCACCACGACCAGCCCGCCGAGATTGACGGCGCCATTGCCACCGGCGGCGACGCCGCTATCGACCGTCACCGCGCCCGCGGTCGCATTGCCCGCGCTGCCGATTTCGATCACGCCGGTGGCGTCCGTCTGCACCGCGCCGCCCGCGCCGCCGCCGAGCGCCAGGCCGGCGAGTTGCGCCGTGCCGCTGCCACTGACCGACAGCACGCTATATGCCGTGCTATCCCCCGGCGTGCCGTCCCCCACCGACAGCACAGCGCCGATCGACAGCAGCCCGCCGGTGCCGACCAGCAGCGTGCCATCCAGGATTGACGCCTGGGCGGTCGCAGTGAGGCTGGAGGATGCACCGACATCAACGGTCCCCGCGCTGAGCGTGCCCGCTTGCGGGCCGCCGATGGTCAGCGTTGACGCCTCGAACGCGTGCACCAGCAGCGAATTGCCCCAGAATTGCAGGCTGGCGCACAGGCCCGGGCCGCCGATCGACTGGAAAGCAATGCCGTTCGGTCCGGTGATCTGCACCGCGTTCTGCGCCCCCGGCGGCGCCAGCGCCGCACTGCCGGTGGTGACATCGTACCAGTTGGACGTGGCGCTCCATGGCCCGCCCGTGCCCGGATCGGCCCAGGCGAGCAGGTCCGTATTGCCCTGGCCGCCGCCACCGCCGCCGCCGCTATTGCCGCTCAGCAGCACCTCAGTGCCGCCCGCGCCGTCCGGCGCCAGCAGGAAATGGCCGCCCAGCACGCCCGCCAGCGTCAGCCGGTTGACCAGCGTGCTGCCGTAATACAGCGACAGCACCGTGTTGCCGCCGGTGTAACCGGCCGTCACCGCGGTGATCGGATCGTTCTCGATGTCGATCGCGTCACCTTGCGCAAACCCGGCCAGCGTGCCGGTCACCGTCACCAGTTCATCGGCCAGCAGCAGCTCGCTGCCGCTGCCGGCGAACGCGATCCCCATCGCGGTGCCGGCGTTCAGCGCCAGTCCCGCGCCCGCGCCGATGCTCAGCACGCCGCCGCCGCTCACCGCGCCCAGCGTCAGCGTGCCGCCGAGCGCCGCGATGATGCCGTTATCCACGATCGCACCGAACGGATTGACCGATCCGTTGCCCGCCAGCACCGCCCCCGCATCGACGGTTACTGCGCCCGCTGCGGCCCCGCCCGCGGTGCCGATTTCGATCACGCCGGTCGGGTCGGTAGTGATCGTATCGCCGGAGCCGCCGCCCAGCGTCAGCCCCGCCGCGGTGATCGTGCCGCCCGCGGTCGCCGACAGCGCGGTGACCGGCAGGCCGACGCCGCTCGCCCCACCGCCCATCACCAGCGTCCCGCCGACGCTCAGCACCGCGCTGCCGGACACCGATAGCGCGCCATCGCCGATCGTGGCCGCGCCTACGGTCAGCGTCGACCCGGGCAAGAGGTCGAGCGCGCCGGCCTGTGCCGTGGCGTTCTGGCCGATCGCCAGCGTGCCGACGTTGAAAATGCCCGCGAGCGCCACGTTGCCGCCCAAGGTCAGCGTGGCGGCGTCCGCCGGCCCGGCAATGACGGCGAAGCTGCCCGCGGTCGTCGCGTCGATCGTCACCAGATTGTTCGCGCCGGGCGCCACATGCGCCGGGTTCTGCCCGGCCGTAACGTCGGTCCAGTTGCCGGCATGCTTCCAGTTGCCGCCACCGCCGGCGATCCATTGATACATGTCCGGCCCGGTGGTGCCCGGCGCCGGGCCGCCGCCGCCGCCGCTGGTCTGTGGCGCCACCGTGATCAGTGTGCCGAGCCCGCCGTCGCCGGCGGTCAGGAATGCGTCGCTGCTGTAATTGCCCGCCAGCGTCAGCGTGTCGGCGACCTGGCTGCCGTACCACAGCGTCAGCACGCCGATATTGGAGCCCTTGGGCTGATAGGTCGCGGCGCTGATCGGGCTGCCAAGCATGTCGATCGCATCGCCCGGTGCGAACGCGCTGATCGTGCCTTGCGGCTGGTCGAATTCGGTGGCGATGGCGAGCGTGCCCTGCGCGCCCGCGAACACCACAAGCTCGCCGGCGCCGGTGCGGCCATTCAGCGTCAGCGCCGCGCCGGCGCCGATCTCGAGCGCGCCGGCGCCTGTCAGTGTGCCGACCAGCAGGTCCCCGCCGGCTGCGGCGATGGTGCCGTTGTTCAGCTCGGCGCCATACGCGTTGGCGTCGCCCTGACCCGACAAGGTCGCCCCCGCATCGATCGTCAGCAGGCCGGGCGCCGCACCGCCGATCGTGCCGATTTCGAGGCTGGACGTCGCATCGACATAGATCGCCGCCGCGCTCGCATCGAGCACCATCGAGCCGGCCTGCACGCTGGCGCCGTCGGTGGCATCCAGGCCGCACACCGCGGCGCCGAGCCCGCTCTGTCCCACGCCGAGCGTGAGCGCGCCGGATACCGACAATGCGGTGCTGGTGCCGCTCGCAAGCAGATTGCCGCTGGCCACGGTCAGCGTGCCGGCGCTCAAATCCCCCTGACCCACCTCCAGCAAGCCGCCGCCCAGGCCGGCGCCCAGCGTCACCGACGTCGCGACGAAGCTGCCCGCCAGCGCCGTATTGCCGGCGAACGCCGCCGCCAGCACGTCGCCCTTTCCGGTGATGGTCTGAATCTTGGTCCCGGTCGGCCCGGCAATGCTCACAGTGTCCTGCGGTCCGGGCACGACCAGCGACGGGTCTGCCCCGCTGGTCACGTCGTTCCAATTGGACGCAAGCGACCATGCACCACCACCGGTTGCAAGCCAGGTGAAATCTTGACCCATACAGCCGCTCCTGCCTGGTGTTGGAGCGGTCAGTTCTGGACGGCCAAAGCTTAAGGCCGTGGAAAACATACACGCATAGGTAGAATAATGTAAAGGTCTTTTAACCTTCGCGTGCAGAGCTGAGACGCCTGTCACGGCACACGAGTCGGCCGCGATCGGGGATATTTTCGGTCTCCGCGCTCTACGAAGGCGTCGCGTTGCCGCCGCAGGAAGATGACGGCAGGTAAGGCAGCAGTTCTTTTTTGAAAAAAAGAACCAAAAAACTTTTGCACCTTGGCCTACGTGGCCAATGTCGAATGGCGCCGTGTGGGCCCATGAGCGAAAGTTTTTTGCTTCTTTTTTAAAAAAAGAAGACCTTCCTTCCTTCCCACCTGCTATAAGCCACGCCAGCACAGCAGCGGGCGCAGTATGATCGCGGGGGATAGCTTGACCGGGCCATCGACGCCCCGGCGTAGAGCGTTTTTCCTGGCGCTCGGCGCAGTGATCATGGTCGCCGCCGCCTGGGCGCTGGACGGCGCAATCGGCGTGCCGATCGCGGCCGGCGCCATGCTGTTCGGCTGGCTGGCCTGCTGGATCATGCGCCCCGCGCCGCCACCGGCGCTGGCCGCGTCACCGCCTGCGCCCGAGCCACCGCCCGGCCCGACCGCGCCGCCGCTGGATCGCGACGCGCTCTCCAGCCTGCGCCACGATCTGCGCGGCATCCTGTCGCCCGCCCTGCTGATGTCCGACCGGCTGATCGCCCACCCCGACCCCGCCATCCAGCGCGCCGGCAACGTCATCCTCCGCACCGTCGAACGCGCCACCGCGCGGCTCGAGCCGCCGGCTACGGCCGCGGCGGCAGATACCGCTCCATAACCAGCGCGATTGGGCGTCCCGCCGCGTCCCGCAGCAACGCCTCGTGCTCCAGCACGAACGCCTCGCCGGGGGCACAGAACCGCGCCGACAACAGCTCCCGCGTCGGCCGCAGCGGCCGCACCACAACGCCGAACGGCGTATCCGTCCGCGCCAGCGCCGCCACCATCGCCGC
>Ga0116226_10005565_pt1 | contig 11255 bp, 8 predicted proteins | sample S1TSphfallax_FD_89692 | JGI IMG/M metagenome (GOLD analysis project Ga0116226, IMG submission 89692) | Host-associated microbial communities from peat moss isolated from Minnesota, USA - S1T2_Fa - Sphagnum fallax MG | ecosystem: Host-associated > Plants > Peat moss > Unclassified | place: USA... | reverse complement strand
TGGCCACAACTTCAGCCCGCGCCCTTTCCGCCTGCAATGCCGAAGCACTTATGTTCATCACTCCAAACAGATTCATACTCAGCCCCCTTATTCCCCATCAATACTTCTACTTGCAGCCAATACCCAAGAAGCTACTTTAAGCTATTTTCCATCTGCTCCTACTTGCCATCCACATGGATCGCTTCCGAAATCCCTGCCAGCTCTCGCTTCAAAAAAGCCGCACCAATCTTGAATTTCAACTGCGCATCCGCCATCTGCATTCCCTCACGGTCCAGCGACACATTGTTTCCGTCCGGGCGCTCCGTCAATCCATCCACTTCCTTCACCTTCGGCTTCAGCTTCGCGCTTCCAATACTGCCATTTCCTTGCTCGCCGAATGGTGCCATCGCCTCCAGCACCCCACTGCCCGCCGCCAGCGCTTGTTGGAACTCCGCATCAAAATCGATCCCCAAACTCCTATACCCCGGCGTGTCGATGTTGGCTACATTCCCCGCAGTCAACTTCATCTCATCACTCACCAGGTCCAGATACTTGCCCAGCGCGTCCGTCATTGCCGTCGATACCAACATTGCCTCTGCCCTCCTGTGCTTTCTCTTCCTTACCTGCTTGCCGCCCAAACCGGAACTCGTGCCCACTCCACTGTCCATATTTGAAGCATGAACGATAAAGTCTGCGGCTCTTATGCCGATATGCAGATCAGCCACCATCCGCAGACTCTATTTGTGAGAACTAATTTATTTTTCTAATCTTTCCCGCTCTAAATTAGTGCCCTCTATTTTTGCTCTTGCCTTTGACCTTCCTGTACCCCTGTCCTCTGCCTTTAAGCCTGCATCCTTCTCTCCAGATTGAACCGGATCTCCTGCTCCCCAATCTCCGGCTTGCTCCCCGACAAGATCGCCGCCCGCTCCAGCACATGCGCCAGTTCGCGCACATTCCCTGGCCAGTGGTGCCGATACAGCTTCTGCATCGCGGCCAGGCTCAGCCGCTTGATCGGCATCTCTTCCCCCATGCGCTGGAGAAAATAGTTGGTCAGCAGTGGAATGTCATCCATCCGCTCCGCCAGCGCTGGCACCCAGATCGGAAACACCGTAATGCGGTGGTAAAGGTCTGCACGGAAACGACCTGTCTCAATATGTTCATCCAACGGTTGATGGGTTGCTGCAATCACCCTCACATCCACGCGGACATTTTCGTTGTCTCCCACTCTCTGCAACTCGCCATTTTCCAAAAACCGCAACAGCTTCGATTGCAACGCCGCCGGCATCTCCCCAATCTCATCCAAAAACAGCGTCCCCTGGTGTGCCGCCTCAATCCGTCCGGTCCGCGATGTCACCGCGCCCGTAAACGCACCCCGCGTATGCCCAAACAATTCAGCTTCAAGTAGTGATTCAGGGATTGCTGCGCAATTCAAAACAGTAAACGGTTTATTTCGCCGTGGACTCAGCCGATGCAGCGCCTGCGCCACCACTTCTTTGCCACTGCCCGTCGGCCCCTGCAACAGCACCGATGTCCGCCGTGGTGCCACCAGCCGTACCGCCCTCACCAACTCCCGCATCACCGCACTATCGCCCACCAACTCCGGTATCGGCAGAGCATGGACATCGTTCCCGTTGTTCTCGCCCCACGGGTCCTGCCCCACTCCACCAAACTGGGCAATCGCGCTGGGCAATTCAACTTGGTTACCACTATTTTTTCCAATCACATCACTATTGATTCCATAAGTGGCGCTTGAATTTTCTTCGGCCATCATTCTGGCTAGAATTCCCGCGCCCGACCCAATCATGTTCGTTACTTGATTTCCATTGTCACGAGTGCCAACCTCTGCCACCGGGACCACACTCGGAGCAATGTTCCACGCCGCATCATCGCCATCCACACTGCCCAACCCGACTGAACTCATCTCGTCCTGCACCTGCCGCAGCGCATACAACAACTCGCCCCGGTGAGGATTGCGTACTCCCTCACGCTTCTCCCCACTCACCTCCAGCGCATCCACCCGCAACACATCCAGCGCCGGATACAACATTGAGAGTTGCGCCGTGAACTCGCCCACTTCCAGATCAGGCAGCCACGTGTCCACCAGCAGTGCGATCACCGAATTGCCCTCCAGGTGCGCCAATGCCTCTGCCCCGCCACCTGCTTCCATCACCCGCCAGCGTTGCAGCGTTAGGGTCTGGTTCAGCTTCTGCCGAAATGCAGCATCCGCACTGGCCAGCACCACAGCCCGCGTTCCCTGCGTACCCACGCTTGCCGACCCGCTTCCAGCCCCATTGCCTCTTTCAACTACACTGCTGTCCGCACTCTTCATGGAAAACAGCGTTCTTGCATTGCCAAAGGTTGAATTCGCCGATATTGAACTTCCCTGCTTGGCCCCAAATTGCTTCACACCAAAAGATTTCAATCGTCACCTCGAAAAAATAAATAGATTAAAAATTACTGGCTATTGGATCAATTGCATTCAGCGCGGTACTTTCCGTGTGGCTTGCCACGCTCAGTTTTGTCGCCACCACCGGGTAGCAACGCTCCAAATACAACTCCAGCGACTGCGTGCTGCACTTCAGGTCTCCGCCCATTGCCTGTGCAATCGTTCTTACAATGCTCAACCGGGGTATCCCGCCCAGCACATGGTCGTACTCGGCCTGCGCAAACGGGTCAATCGACTCCAACTCCGCACTCCATGCCGCCTGCCCCTTGTCCTCCGGCAGCCTCCAGTACAGGCACACCTTCTCCTCGCTGATATCACACCCGCATTCCGCCTTGTTCACGTCCTCGCGCAGGGCATCGTTCAAGTGCCACATCGCCGTCATCAATGCGCTGCGACTGGCCCGTACATATACCTCACCCTTGCTGCGGCGCTTTGGCTTGGCAAACGCCACATGCATCCGCGCAGACATCGGCACCTGCGAGGCCACCGTCAGCTCCAGCAGTTCTTTTAGGGAGATTTCCTCCGTCTCATGCGATCGCACGCCCATCACCAGTAATTCGCGGAATGAATGCACCATTGCCGCTAGGCGTACACACTCATCCATGCTGCGTCTTGCAAAGTCACGCAGCACCTCCGGTTCGTCCTGGGACAGTCCGAACTCCAACAAACACCTCATTGCTGTCAATGGCTGGCTCATTCGGTGCAATGCCGACTCGGCCAGTCTCTCTGCTGCATCCATCTTTTACGCTCCCTTTTGTTCTGCTGCCAGCATCTCTTGGATCCCCACAGTCGAAACCGGCTTCCGCCGCTCGTCTATATTCCGCTCAAACAGGTTGTTTGCCACCTCTATGTCGATTGCCGCCTCCATCAGCGGCACGCTCGACAGTGCAGAGTCCGTCAACGCCGAGTCCGCCATCTGGTTTGCGCTGTTTGCTATGAAATTTGTGCTTTCAGGCGTGCCCTCTGCAAGCTCGCCAAACAGATTGATCTGCTCAGAATTGCCCTGCTTTCCATCAATGCGGCCAGCATTATCGCCTTTATTTTCTATGCGATCATCCGAAACACCTACAGCGTTACTTTTGGCCTCTGCGTTGCCTTCTCCGTTGTCAAATATCCGATACCCGCTTCCCCGCACCGTCTCAATCAGGCTGTCACACGGTTCCGGTCCGGCCAGCTTCCGTCGCAGATAGTTGATGTACACATCCACCACATTTGTCCCGGCATTTGGAGACATCTGCCACACTTTCTCCAGCAGCTCGCCGCGCGATACGCACTCACCACGCCGCAGCATCAAAAACTCCAGCAGCGCATATTCCTTTGCCGTCAGCGATATACTGCGTCCGTCCATGTGTACCGTCCGCGCTATCCGGTGCATCTCCAAACCACCGCAACGCAGCGTTGGATTTACCTGTGTGTTCCGCCGCCGCATCAGTGCGCGACACCGTGCCACCAGCTCATGGAATGAGAATGGCTTAAGAAGGCAGTCGTCCGCGCCCAAATCCAGGCAGCGTATCCGCTCTTCCACGCCACTCCGTCCGGTCAGCACCAGCACGGCCATACCATTAACTTTCCCTTGGATCGCTTGTAGCACGTCGATTCCGTCCCGCCGTGGCAGACTCAGGTCCAGCACCAGAAGGTCCGGCACCTCTGCCGTGATCACTTCCAGTGCTGTCTCCCCGTCGCCCACCCAGGCCACGCGGTGTCCATCCCGTTCCATGCTCTTTTTCAAGAACATGCCCAGTGCTTTTTCATCTTCCACAATCAAAATTCGTAAAGGTGTCTGCGTCGTCACAAACTGCTCCTCATTCGAGGCTCCCGAAAGGTTCTGCTCTTCGATATTCATATTCGATTGCTTTCTGTATTAAGAGTTTTGGATCTTGATTTCTGTAGTGCGGTGGTACTGGCTGTAGTTCGGTTGTCTTGCGGTCTATGGTTGGCGTACTTATATTTATTTGCGTTGCTGCTTGTGTGCTGCGTGAGTTTTTACGATGCAACAGACCGCCGGGCATTATCCACACATTTCCTGTGAAAATGCTTACAAGAATTTCCATTAGAGGAAAGATCACTCATATTTGCATCCGTGTTAGTGCAAATTTGCAAATTGCAACACTTTTACTGTCCAAATTTGTTACACCAGTGACTCAATTTGCGACACTGCTTAGATTTTTTTCAGCAAAAGTTGTACCCCGCACCCTCTGCAAAACTCTCTCGCATCAACAAATTTTGCCGATCTACTCAGATGTGCAACCTGGTACAGCAATCGTTCCCCCATATCGCAACAAAAGATAAGCGAGAGTCATGCCCCAGCCGCTAAAATTTCCGAAGTCTCAGCTCGACCGCCGACCGCGCGTCCTGCTCGTTGATGATGACCACATCATGTGCGATGCCATCGCCGAAACCTTGCAGCTCGGTGTCCGCGAAAGCCATACTGACCAGATCCGCCCCATCGCTTCCCACGTCACCACAGCACTCGGCCTGCATGAAGCCATGGGCCTCATCAACTCCCACGTCCCCGACAATTTTCCCTGGGACGTCATCATTGCCGATGTCCACCTCGGCACCGACTACGGCATCGACCTTCTCCGCGAAGTCCGTGGCCGCTCCATTCCTGTCGCTTTCGTTCTCATCACGGGCCGCGCCATGCCGGAGGACTACCTCAGCGCTATCCGCTATGGTGTTGATGACATGTTACTTAAGCCGTTTTCGCCTAATATGCTCCGTGAGTCCATCACCCGCAGCTTTGGCCGTATTGAAGAAACCCGCAGCCGCGTCGACCAGCTCCGTCGCTATTCTGAAGATGTCCATGACATGCGCTCCCGCCTCGCTGACACCAGCCAGAATTCCATCCGTATTGAAAATACTGTCGTCGAGTCCCTACTGGAGGCCCTTGAAATCCGCGAACCTGGCTCCTACATGCACTCCCTCCGCGTCCAGGCCTATACCGTCTACTTCGCCCACGCCGTCGGTTATCCCGACTCACTCCTGCCGCAGTTGGAGCGCGCCGCCATCCTGCACGACATCGGCAAAATTGGCCTCGCTGACAAGCTCCTCTTCAAGCCCGACGGCATGACCCCGTCCGAGCATGAACGCACTCACACCCACACCATCCTCGGCGAACAAATCCTCAGCCGCATTCCGTTTTTGCGCTCTTCCGCGCTTATCGTCCGCCAGCACCATGAGCAATTCAATGGCTCCGGCTATCCAGACGGTGTCACCGGCGATGCCATCTCCCTCGGCGCACGCATCTTCAGCATGATGGACTCACTCGACTCCATGACCACCGACCGCCCCTATCGCTCAGCGCTCAGCTTCAACCATGCCTGCATTGAAATTCAAAACTGCGCTGGCACCCAGTTTGACCCGCGTCTCTGCGAGCGCTTCGCCCAAATCCCTCCCGCCGTCTGGCAGGAAATTCGCCAAAAAGTCGAGCAGCGCCGCCTCACTAAAGTCCCCACCGAAGCCGGTGCCGTCCCCCAACTCTCCATCCGCAACTAGACACCATCTTTTGCCTAGTCATACCACGGTGCAGGGCCCAGCTTTTCGCATTGGATGCTTTGGCTCCTGCACTTGCCCTTCGCCTCTATGTAGTCATTCTGAGCGCAGCAAGGAATCTGCTTCTTCCTTTGACTCGCTTTTGACTCGCCTTTGATCTTTTAATCCCTAATCCTTGTCCCCTAAACCCTGCTTTTCGCCCTTGACTTTCCTGCCCTCTACATCTTTCCCAATATCCAGTCCCACAGCGCCAGCCGTGCCTCCAGCGCCTTCTCCGCCGCCGCCGCCGCTTCCTGCCACAGCCGCTCATCCTCTCCGCATAAGTCCGCCACCATCTTTAGTGACAACGGCCCGTGGTCTTCCCCATCCACCTCAATATGCCGCTCCAGATACCAAATAAACTGCGAATATCTTCCCTGTGTCCGCTCATTCAAGTCCCGCACCAGCGCCCGAAACATCGCCGGAATCAAGTCTTCGCGCCCAAATGTAAATGCAGCCGCCTGTGCATGAATGTCCCCCGCTGCAATCACATCAAACGTACTACGCACAAACGCGCGCGGCCCCTTCGGCAACTCATCCAGACCCAAATCATTCCCATCCATCGCCAGCCGCTGCACCAACTTCTTTATCAGCCCTGTCTCCGCTCCGCACTGCTCCATCGCCTCCAAATACACTTCAAAGTGGCTGATCGCACGGCCCTCATATACATCCGACTCTTCCCCCAGCACAATCTCGTTGATAAACCTTCGGCTCTCGCGAAACTTCGTCGGCACCCACGGTACACTCACGCACGTCAGCCTCGCCTGCAACGCCTTCAGCAGACTCATAAAGTCCCACACCGCAAACACATGGGCCTCCATAAATGTCCGCAACTGCCGCTCATTGCCAATGCTCCCATACAGCGGATGCGCCGCCAGCTTCTCGCGCAACGGGGCAATCCGTGCCTCAATCATCGCGACCGACTTGACTCCCGCGTCCACTAAATTTTCTGATGAATTTTCTGCTATTGAAGATGTCATATCAACATTATCAATCACTCCATCTCCCTCATATTGACTAAATGAAACTCACATGAAATCCCGCACGCCTTACAGTAACCTTACTTGCTCCTTCGCCCCACAAACTCTAAGCTCTATGAAGGCTGCAGATCATGCGCAGCCAGAGGAGATTAATTTGTCAGAAGAATTAAAATGCCCATTCTCAAGCGGAGTTCGCAAAAACACAGTAGCAGGCACACCCTCCAATGCTGATTGGTGGCCAAACCAACTAAATTTGAAAATTTTGCACCAGCGCTCCCCGCTGTCCAATCCCATGGGCGAAGACTTCAACTATGCTGAAGAATTCAAAACTCTCGATCTCCACGCAGTCATCAAGGACCTCCACGCCCTCATGACCAATTCCCAGTCCTGGTGGCCCGCCGACTATGGCCACTACGGCCCCTTCTTCATCCGCATGGCATGGCACAGTGCCGGCACCTATCGCATCGCAGATGGTCGCGGCGGCGGCGGCTCAGGCGCACAGCGCTTCGCTCCCCTCAATAGCTGGCCAGACAACGTCAGCCTCGACAAGGCACGCCGCCTTATCTGGCCCATCAAGCAAAAGTATGGCCGCAAGCTCTCGTGGGCGGACCTCTTCATCCTCACCGGCAGCGTCGCACTCGACTCCATGGGACTCAAGTCCTTCGGCTTCGCCGGTGGCCGCGTCGATATATGGGAACCGGAAGAAGACATCTACTGGGGCCCGGAAACCACCTGGCTCGGCGATGAGCGCTACAAAGGCGACCGTCAGCTCGACAATCCCCTCGGCGCCGTCCAAATGGGCTTGATTTACGTCAATCCCGAAGGCCCCAATGGCAAGCCTGATCCAGCCGCCGCCGTCCGCGACATCCGCGAGACCTTTGCGCGCATGGCCATGAACGATGAAGAGACCGTTGCCCTTATCGCTGGCGGTCACACCTTCGGCAAGGCCCACGGTGCTGCTGATCCCAACAAATACGTAGGCCCCGAACCCGAAGGCGCTCCCATTGAGGAGCAGGGCCTCGGCTGGAAGAGTAGCTTCGGCACCGGCAGTGGTGGCGACGCCATTAGCAGCGGCCTTGAAGGCGCATGGACCACCAACCCAATCAAGTGGGACCTCAACTATCTCGAAAACCTCTACAACTATGATTGGGAACTCACCAAGAGTCCCGCTGGGGCAAACCAGTGGACACCCAAGAACGGTGCCGCAGCCGGTACCGTACCCGATGCTCACGACCCCTCCAAAAAGCACGCGCCCATCATGTTCACCACGGACCTGGCCCTCAAGACGGACCCCAGCTACGACAAGATTTGCCGTAGCTTCCTCGCAAACCCTGAAAAGTTTGCTGACGCCTTCGCCCGCGCCTGGTTCAAGCTCACTCACCGCGACATGGGCCCCATCTCGCGCTACCTCGGCCCGCTTGTTCCCGCCGAGCAGCTCATCTGGCAGGACCCCATCCCCGCACTTGACCATGAACTGATCGACGACAAGGACATTGCCGCCCTCAAGGCCAAGCTCCTCGCCTCAGGTCTTTCCATCTCCCAGCTTGTATCGACCGCCTGGGCGTCGGCTGCAACCTTCCGCGGTACAGACAAGCGCGGCGGAGCCAATGGTGCTCGCATTCGCCTCGCCCCGCAGAAGGACTGGGAAGTCAACCAGCCCGCCGAACTCGCCACCGTCCTCACCAAGCTCGAAGCCATCCAGAAGGACTTCAATTCCGCATCAAAAGGCAAAAAAGTCTCCCTGGCAGACCTCATCGTTCTTGGCGGCTCCGCTGCCATTGAACAAGCAGCCAAGAAAGCTGGCCATGACGTGAAGGTCCCCTTCTCGCCCGGTCGTATGGATGCATCTCAGGACCAGACCGATGTCGAATCCTTCGCTGTGCTTGAGCCAACCGCAGACGGCTTCCGCAACTACCTTCGCAAGGGCCACGAGGAGACCGCAGCCCAGTTGCTCATCGACCAAGCCAACCTGCTCACTCTCACCGCACCGGAGCTGACCGTCCTCATCGGCGGCCTCCGCGCCCTCAACATCAACTTCGGTCAGTCCACGCATGGCGTTTTCACCAAACAGCCCGGCGTTCTCACCAATGACTACTTCACCAACCTGCTCGACATGAACACCAAGTGGCAAAAGTCCGCCACCGCACCCGGTGTTTTGGAGGGACATGATCGTGCCACTGGCGCTCTCAAGTGGACTGGAACCATCGTCGATCTCGTCTTCGGTTCCAACTCCCAGTTGCGCGCCCTGGCTGAAGTCTATGCCGCCTCTGACGCGCAAAAGACCTTCATCCATGACTTCGTTGCAGCCTGGGCCAAAGTCATGAATCTCGACCGCTTCGACTTGGCCGTAGCCTAACCTCATAACTAAACCATCTGCACGAGTGCCCCATCCTTTACAGCATTATCGTAAAGGGTGGGGCCTTCCCTTTTGCCCTTAGCGCCAACGGCGCGTCCTATACCAGCATGGGGCGAAGCCCCATGTTACTGATCAAAAGAATTCCAAGGGCTGAAAGCCCGACCTATCTGCCTTCCCTGTCCCCTAAACCCTACTTTTACCCCCGCCTCTGACTTCAATCAACCTGTATCACTGAAAATCACCGTTAAGCTTTACCTTGGATCCGTGGTCGCGCCTTCAATCCCGCTATAATCCAGTCAGCATGAATTACGACGCAGTCCTTATCGCCTCCTTCGGTGGCCCCGAGTCTCCCGACCAAGTTATGCCCTTCCTTGAAAACGTCCTCCGCGGCAAAAATATTCCCCATGAACGTATGCTCGAAGTCGCCGAGCACTACTACCATTTCGGCGGCAAAAGTCCCATCAATGACCAGAACCGTCAGCTCATCGCCGCCCTTCAGGCTGAACTCGCCCTGCACGGCCCCGCACTTCCCATCTACTGGGGCAACCGCAACTGGGGCCCCTTCTTCGCCGACACACTCCACCAGATGAAGGCCGACGGCATCCGCCGCGCTCTCGCCTTTGTCACTTCCGCCTTCAGTTCCTACTCCGGCTGCCGCCAGTATCGTGAGGACATCATCCGCGCCCGCGAAACCGTCGGCGAAGGGGCCCCCGTCGTCGATAAAATTCGCGCCTTTTACAACCATCCCGGATTCGTCGAAGCCGTCGTCTCCCAGATCGAATCCGCGCTCGCCACTTTCACGCACTCGCAGCAGGAAGCAGCGCAGCTCATCTTCACCGCACACAGCATCCCCATCTCCATGTCGCAAACCTGCGACTATGAAAAACAACTCCTCGAAGCCTGCCGTCTCGTCGCAGAAAAACTGGGCCACACCAACTGGCGCCTCGTCTACCAGAGCCGCAGCGGCCCACCCTCGCAGCCCTGGCTCGCTCCAGACATTCTCGATTGCCTCCGCGAAATCAAATCCACAGGTGGCTCTTCAGACATCGTCATCGCCCCCATCGGCTTCGTCTCCGACCACATGGAAGTCCTCTTCGATCTCGACACTCAGGCGCACGAACTCTGCATCGAACTCGGCCTCAACATGGTCCGCGCCAAAACCGTCGGCACCCATCCCCGCTTCATCACCATGGTCCGCGAACTCATCACTGAGCGCCTCCAGGACAACACCGAACGCCCAACCCTCGGCATCCTCGGTCCCCGCGCCGACTTCTGCCCCACAGACTGCTGCCCCGCGCCCACTGCCACCCGTCCTCCAACCGCAGACCCATCCTCACCTACCACAGATGGCTCGTCTCCAGTGTTCAAAATTGAACAGCCTAATACAAGATAGAGAAAATAACATTTACAGATAGATTTCAATCTAAGCAACCACTAGGCCACTCTTCCGGCCCCAGAGATACGGTTATTTAAAAACTCGTTATGACTCCCTCCAGTTCACATAGGCACATAATCCCACATACAAATCCATCAATTTTTTCTTGGAGTCAACACAGCTCCATCAAGCTCACACATCAACGAAGCTGAAGTTGAACGCGTCCCGGAACTGAATTTCCCCGACAAACGGCGCCCCACCACACTGTTATGAGGCATTCTCAGATGACCCAGCACTCCAAGAATCCATTTGATCCAATCGCCTTTCTCTCCCACCCGGGGCTCGGGCGCCGCATCGTCTCTATCGCCCCCAAAGAGACATTTTTTTCTCAGGGGGATGTAGCTGACTGCATCTTTTATCTTCAGCAGGGCAACGCGCAGCTTGTAGTCGTCTCCGCAAAGGGAAAAGAAGGCACCATCAGTATGATCACCGCTGGCGAATTCGTGGGGGAAGAATCGCTAGCGGCAGTCGTTGGCCTGCGCATGGCCACGGCCTCGGCTGTCACTACCTGCACTGCACTCAAAATCG
>Ga0116226_10005564_pt1 | contig 11256 bp, 11 predicted proteins | sample S1TSphfallax_FD_89692 | JGI IMG/M metagenome (GOLD analysis project Ga0116226, IMG submission 89692) | Host-associated microbial communities from peat moss isolated from Minnesota, USA - S1T2_Fa - Sphagnum fallax MG | ecosystem: Host-associated > Plants > Peat moss > Unclassified | place: USA... | reverse complement strand
TGTAGACGGCGTCGGCGAGGCTCCAGCCGGCGGCGACGTAGGCGGCGGTGGCGGCGGCCATCACCACGGCCATGTAGATGAGGCCGACGATCAGATTGCGGAAGGGCGATTCCAGCCAGCCGCGGAGGGCGAATTTGGTGCGGTATGCCGCCATGGCGGCGAGTAGAGCAATCCGTCGGCGTTGGCGATAGGGCGGTGTTAGCCCGAGAGGTACGCCGCGAGCATCACGAGTCCCGCGACCGCCAATGTGGCGTGAATGCCCAGAATCATGGTGGGGACTTCGCGGCCGCGGGCGCGGAGGATGGGGATGGTGGCGGCGGTGAGCAGGCCGGCGGCGATGAGGATGGCGGCGACCAGGCCGAACGAGGCGGAGCCGCTTGCGGTGCCGCGCGCGGGGCCGCGCAAGGCGAGGAGGAGGACGACGAAGCCGATCAGGCCGAGGGTGCCGTGGGCGGCGCCGGGGAGCCAGAATGCGCCGGCGGGGCGGCCATATTGGGCGAGGGCGATGAGGCAGACGCCGAACAGGGCGGTGAGGGCGAGGAGGGTGGCTGATGTGGTGAGCATGGCGGCTTTCGAGGAAGGACGTGTTCTTTCTTGAAAGAAAGAACCAAGACCTTTCATTTATGGATGACCCGGCGGTTGCAACGGTTTGAGTCTTATCCAGAAAAGTCTTTTTGCTTCTTTTTCTTCAGAAAAAGAAGATTCTTCCTATACTAATCCTAGGTCTTTTGCATTTCCCGCCTTTGGAAACACCTGCGCGATCTGCCCCGCGTCGAGCCCATACATGCGCCGCAGCAAGCCGCCGAACAGCGCCCGATAGTCCGTCAACACGGGGTAGTCACGGTTCTGGAACAAGGTGGCCTGGCTGACCGCGATCTGGTCGCCGGCGATCTCGCCGCCTTTGATGCCGCCGCCGAGCACCCAATAGACGCTGCCGTGGCCGTGATCGGTGCCTTTGTCGCCGTTTTCACGGAAGGTTCGGCCAAATTCGGAAATCACCACCACCACGGTGTCGTGCCAGGCGGCCGGGCCGATTTCGTCGGCGAAGGCGGCCATGCCGCGGCCGAGCTCGCCGATGCGGTCGGCGAGGTAGCCGGTGGCGCCGCCTTGGTTGACGTGCGTGTCCCAGCCGCCGACGTCGACGAAGCCGAGGGAGAATTCGTCGCGCATCAGCCGGGCGATGCGCCGCGCGGAGAGCTCGAGACCTTTGGGGGAGACGGCGCCGCGGCTGGCCTGCGTCATTTCCTCGGCAATCGAGCGATAGACTTCGTCGCGCACGGCAAACCCCTCGGTGACGGCGGGGGCGAGGGCGCGGCCTTGGTACATTTGCGTGATCAGGGCGGCTTGACGCGCGTCGATGCCCGGTTTGCCGACCGAATTGAGGCCGATGTTGGGGATTTGCGGGCCGCCGCGGAACATCAGCGGCAGCTGGTCGGTGAAGGCGATCGGGCGGCTGCCGGCGAGCACGCCGGCCAGGCGGCCCATGAAGCCGGAGCGGTAGTCGCGGGCGCCTTGGACGGATTGGCCCAGCTCGATGGTGTCCTGGGTTTCGAAATGGCTGCGGGTGAGGTCGTCGGTGCCGGCGAAGGGGACGAAGGCGGCCTGTTTGGCCTGCCAGAGAGGGTAGAGGGAGTCTTTCAGGGCGGGGTGGAGGCCCCAGTCGGCGGTGAGCGGCAGGGCCGTGGGGCGGGGGACGGCGAGGACGGGGCGGGACTGGTAGTAGAAATCGCTGGAGACGGGGATGACGACGTTGGCCGCGTCATAGGCGCCGCGCAGGAACACGACCAGCAGGCGGGCGGGCGCCTTGGGGGCGGCCCAGACGCGGCCGGCGACGGTGAGCGGGCCGATCGCGGCCAGGGCCGCCAGAAGATCGCGACGCCGCATGGTCAATGCTCCGTCAATACATGAATTCGGGGGAGGAGAGGAACAGGGTGTTCCAGTCCTGCGGCGAGGTCGCCTGGTCCAGCGCGGCCCGGGTGGTGGTGCTGAGCTGGTCGCGCAACCGGTTGAAATAGAGGGCGTTTTGCAGCACCGGGAAGGCGGGGTGGTCGGCGGCGTTGGGTTCGTCCGGCCGGAACAGGCCGGCCGATCCGGAGCCGATCTGGCGGGCGATCTCGAAGCGCAACGCCATCTGGCCCGGTCCGTTCCACGACGCCGAGCCGAGCGGATAGCCGTCCGGCGTTTCGTGGTTGTAGAGGCCCTCGGCCATGCGGTTGAGCCAGCCGAGGATGGGGGCGGGGTTGAGGATGATTTTGTCGTCATAGGCGAGGCGGACCGCGGAGAGGGCGAAATGCATCGGGTCCTTGAAGCGCTGGCCGGCGGACTGGGTGAATTCGGCGGCGTGGAACAGGGTGCTCAGCACGGCGGCGATGTCGCCGTCGGTGGTCTGGAAGGTTTGCGCCATGCGGCGGACCAGGGGGTCGGGCGGCGTGTCCTGCAGGAAGAACACCGCGAGTTCGCGGGAGAGGTGCAGGGCGGTGGCGGGCTGGTGGTCGAGAATGTCGAGCGCTTCGCTGACCTCGGCGAGGCCGCTGCCCTTGATCTGGTGGCCGAGGAAGAGCTTGTCGCCGTAATCGTGGCGGGCCGGGTTGAATTCGAACAGGCCGTCGCGCACCAGCTGGCTTTGGAGCGCCGGCGGGAGGTGGGGCGGTTCGGGGCGGGGGTCGATGCCGAGGCCGGTGAGGATGCGGGCCAGCTCCTCCACATCCTGCTGGGTGTAGCCGGCGCCGACGCCCATGGTGTGCAGCTCCATGATTTCGCGGGCGTAGTTCTCGTTGATGTGGCCGGCGGCGTTCTCGGCATTGTCGAGATAGCGGAGCATGGCGGGGTGGGTGGCGGTGGCGGTCAGCAGATCACGGAAATGGCCGAGGGCGTGGGGGCGGAGCGCGCGGTCCTCGTAGTCGGCGAGCATGGGGCGGATGTCGGACTTGTACTGGTGGACGTTGAAATGGTTGAACCAGAACCAGGTCATCTGCTCGCGGAGCTGGGCGGGGTCGTAGAGGTCGCGGAGCACCTGGCGCTCGGCGGCCTGTTTGGCGAGGTCGCTCATGGCCTGCTGGTAGGCGCGCTGGGCGGCCTGCTTCTGGTCGGCGTCCGGCATCTGGTTGGCGGCGCGGCCCTGGGCGGCGAGCTCGATCACCAGGTCGGCCATGGGGCGCCGGGAGATCGTCATTGCGTCGATCTGCGCCTGGGCGGCGGCGGGGAGCGCGTCGGCCGGGGTGGGGTGGAGCTGCCAGTCCAGCCATTTCTCGGGACCCATGGCGCGGAGGCGGGCGGCGGAGGTGGTGCTGGCGCCCCAGGTGACCCGGTCGAGCAGCAGCAGGTCGGGCGCGGGGGCGGCGGCTGCGCACAGCAGTCCGGCGGTGAGGAGGGCGAGGCAGGCAAGGAAGGCTGGGCGCCCCTGGTGATAAGTGTCTTTGAGGAAGGGGACCAACTCCTTGGCTGCAACCTCCATGTCGGCCCCCTTCCTCAAAGACATTCCACATCTAAGGTCCAGGGGCTTGGCCCGTCGCGCGAAGGCGCGCTCCGGACCTTGCGGGTCCTGGCAGCGCCCGGCTTCCTTGCTTACCACAGCCCACCCTCACCAGCCAGGATAGTTGCCGATCCGTTCCGGATCAGCCGCCGAGGTAGGCTTCGGCGACGGCGGGGTTGCGGGCGATGTCGGGAGCTGGGCCTTCGAGGACGATCCGGCCGGTTTCCAGCACGTAGGCGTAGTCGGACACATCGAGGGCGGCCGAGGCGTTTTGTTCGACCAGGAGGATGGTGGTGCCGTCGTTTCGCAGGTCGGCGATGATGGTGAAGATTTCTTCGACGAAGAGGGGCGCGAGGCCCATGCTGGGTTCGTCCAGCAGCAGCAGTTTGGGCGCGCCCATCAGCGCGCGGCCGAGGGCGAGCATCTGTTGTTCGCCGCCGGACATCGAGCCCGCAGCCTGGGCGAGGCGTTCGCGCAGGCGGGGAAAGCGGGTGAGCACGCGGTCTCGGCGGCGGGCGATTTCGGCGCGGTCGCGGACCAGCCAGGCGCCGAGGGTGAGGTTTTCGTCCACGGTGAGGTCGGCGAAGATCTGGCGGCCTTCGGGGACCTGGCGCAGGCCGAGGGCGGCGATGCGGTGCGGGCGCCAGCCGGCCATGTCCGTGCCGTCGAGCAGGATGCGGCCGGCGCGGGGGCGGACCAGGCCGGAGAGCGCGCGCATGGTGGTGGTTTTGCCGGCGCCGTTGGCGCCGATCAGGCAGACGACGCTGCCGTCGGGCACCGTGATGTCGATGGCTTGGAGGGCGAGGGTGCGGCCGTAGGCGACGCTGAGGCCGGTGATGGCGAGCGCGCTCATCCGGCGCGCTCGGTGAGGCGTTGGGCCATTTTGGCGCCGAGATAGGCCTCGACGACGACGGGTTCGGTGCGGATGTGGGCGGGGGCGCCGTCGAAGATGCGGCGGCCGAAATTCAGCACGGTGACGTGTTCGGCGATGTCCATCACGAAGCCCATGTCGTGCTCGACGAGGAGGATGGTGGTGCCGAGGTCGCGGATGCGGTGGACGAGCTGGCCGAGGGCGGTGGTCTCCGCGGGGTTCATGCCGGCGGCGGGTTCGTCGAGCAGCAGCAGGCGGGGGCTGGACGCCATGGCGCGGGCGATTTCGAGGCGGCGCTGGTCGCCGTAGGAGAGGGCGTCGGCGCGGTCGTTGGCACGGGCCTGCAGGCCGACCAAGGCGAGGGCGGCCTGGGCGCTGCGGACGGCGGCGCGTTCCTGGGCGCGGAAGCGGGGGAGGCGGAGCACGATTTCGGGGAGACTGGCGGAGAGGGTGACGTGGGCGCCGGTGAGGACGTTTTCCAGCACCGTCATGGCGGCGAAGATGCGGATGTTCTGGAAGGTGCGGGCGATGCCGAGGCGGGCGCGGCGGTCGGCGGGGCGGCGGGTGATGTCGGCGCCGGCGAATGTGATGGTGCCGGCGGTGGGCGGGACCAGGCCGGAGAGCAGGTTGAACAGGGTGGTTTTGCCGGCGCCGTTGGGGCCGATGACGGCGTGGACGGTGCCCTCGGCGACGGCGATGTCGACATGGTCGACGGCGACCAGGCCGGAATAGCGGCGGGTGAGGCCGGTGGTTTGCAGCAGGGGGGTCATCGTGGGCGGGCCGGGGCCGCGATGCGGCGCATGCGCCAGGCGAGCAGGCCGTTGGGCAGGAACAGGACGGCGAGCACGATGATCAGGCCGTTGAGGATGCTGCGCATGTCGGTCACATCGCGCAGCAGTTCGGGCAGGAGGGTGAGGATCCAGGCGCCGAGCACGGGGGCCAGCGGCGTGCCGATGCCGCCGAGCAGGGCGTAGGAGAGGATGGTGACGGCGGGCTCGAAGCCATATTCGTTGGGGCCGATGAAGCTGGAGACGTGGGCGCTGAGGGCGCCAGCGAAGCCTGCCAGCATGGCCGACGCGAGCAGCGCGCCCATGCGGTAACGGCCGACATTGACGCCCATCATCTGGGCGGCGGTTTCGTCCTCGCGCATCGCCTCCATGGCGCGGCCGACGCCGCTGCGGGCGATCAGCCAGAGCACGGCGATGGCGGCGAACAGCAGGCCGTAGATCATCCAGGTTTCGGCGCTGTCGGGGATGCCGGAGAGGCCGAGCGCGCCGCCGAAATAATCGACGTTGAGGTAGACGGCGCGCAGCACCTCGCCGAGGCCGATGGTGGCGATCGCGAGATACACGCCGGATAGCCGCAAAGTGGGGCCGCCGATGGCGAAGGCGAACAGCATCGGGGTGATGCAGGAGGCGGGCAGCACCAGCAGGAAGGGCAGTTTCAGTTTCAGCGTGAGCAGGGCGGAGGAATAGGCGCCGAGGCCCATGAAGGCGGCCTGGCCGAGCGACAACTGGCCGACCGCGAGCACCACGTACATCGACAAAGCGAGCAGGCCGTTGATGCCGAGGGAGTGGATGACGTTCTGGTAGGTCCAGAGAAAATCATCGAGCCAGCCGGGGTATAGCCAGTCCGGAAGGGTCATGCGCGGCGCACCGCGGAGCGGCCGAACAGGCCGGAGGGGCGGGTCCAGAGCACGGCGACCAGCAGGCAGAAGCCGACCGCGTCCTTCAGGCCGGAGGCGAGGTAGCCGGCGGTGGCGACCTCGATCACGCCGAGCAGCAGACCGGCGATGACGGCGCCGCGCACGTCCCCGAGGCCGCCGACGATGACCACGACGAAGCCGCGCAGCATCATCTCCTCGCCCATGTAGGGCTGGATGGCATTGAAGTTGAGCCCGATCAGGACGCCGGCCGCACCGGCCAGGGCGCCGGACAGGAACGAGACGAGGGAGGCGAGCCTGCGCGTGTCGATGCCCATCAGGCCGGCGGCGTCCGGCCGTTCGGCCATGGCGCGGATGGCGAGGCCGAGGCGGGTGCCGCGCAGCAGAAGGATCAGGCCGCTGACCAGCACGATGGTGGCGATGAGGATCAGGATCTGCGCCATGGTGATGCGCACGCCGCCGATCAGCAGGGCCTCGGCGCCGATCAGCTCGGGGGGCAGGCGGCGGATGTCCGAGCCGAGGATGGCGGTGGCGGCGGAATAGAGCGCCAGCACGCCGCCCAGGGTGACCATCAGCGAGGCGAGCTCGGGGTTGCGGGCGCGGTTGAGGCGGGACAGCAGCAGGCGGTCGATCAGCATGGCGATGACGCCGGCGCCGATGGCGGCGAGCGGCAAGGCGGCCCAGATCGGCATCCCCGCAGCCCGCGTCGCGAACAAGGCGATGAAGGCGCCGGCGGAGAAATAGAACCCGTAGGTGAGGTTGATCACCCGCAGCACGCCGAACATCAGCGTGAAGCCGAGCGCGAACAGCGCATATGTGGCGCCGAGCAGGATGCCGTTGGTGAGCTGTTGGGCGAGCATCCGGGTGCAATAGCGCAAGCTCTGCCCGGACGCACCATGCGCCCGGGACAGATCTGCTATTTTACCTCATTGCGCGCGGACGGTTTATTTCGCGATCACGAATTTCCCGCCCTGCATCTTCAGCACCACGACGCCCTCGGTGGAGGCGGGATCGCGGTGGTCGGTGAAGGTGAACGGGCCCATCACCCCGGTATAGTTGGTTTTGAGCAAGGCGGGGGTGATCTTGTCCGGCTCGGCGGCACCGGCGCGGTCGATCGCGGCGGCGACGATGAACATGCAGTCATAGGCCTGGGCTGCGAACTGGTCCGGCTCGGTGCCGGTTTTGGCCTTGAACGCGGTGACGAAGGCCTGGTTGACGGCATCGGGCTTGCCGATGAACCAGGGGCTGCCGACCAGCAGGCCGTCGGCCGCGGCGCCGGCGATCACGCCGAGCTTGGGCGAATTGGCGCCGTTGCCGCCGATGAACTGCGTCTCCTTGCCGAAGCCGAGCTGGCGGGCCTGCAGCAGCACGCCGGAGACGGGTTCCACGAGGGCGGAGATGCCCACCGCGTCCGGCTTCAGGCCCTTGATTTTGGTGAGCTGGGCGGAGAAATCGGTGTCCTTGCTGCCGAAGGTCTCGATGGTGAGGATGGTCAGGCCCAGCTTGTCGGCCGAGGCCTTCATCACGTCGAACCCCGACTTCGAGAAGGCGTCGTCGTTAGCGTAGATCAGCGCGATGGTCTTGGCGCCGCGCGACTGGGCCTTTTTGAAGGTGACCGGCACCACATCCGATTCCGGGAGCGAGGTGCGGAACACGTAGGGCCCGATGTCGGTGATGCCGGCGGCGGTGGTCGACGTGCCGATGATCGGGATCTTGCGCTCGTTGACCACCGGGCCGACGGCGAACATCTCGTTGGACAAGGTCGGGCCGATGATGGTGACCACATGGTCACGGCCGATCAGCTTGCGGGCGGCGTTGATCGCCTGGTCCTTGCTGGCCGCCGAGTCCTCGACGGTCAGCGCGATCTTGCGGCCGCCGAGGACGCCCTTCTTGTTGATCTCGTCGAGCGCCAGTTCGAGGCCGCCCTTGATGGCCACACCGTAGGCGGCGTTCGGGCCGCTGAGGATCTCGATGGCGCCAACCGGGATGGGCGCGCCTTGAGCCCGGCCGATGGCGGGCAGGGCAGCACTGCCCGAGATGGCGGCGACGGCCGCCAGCAACTGACGTCTCAACATGAACGGTTCCCCCGAAACAATTTCCGGCACCCTACTGCAACAGCCTCGCAGATCAAGGCATGGCGGCCCCGTTGGGTTTGCAGGCCGCCAGGCGTTGGGGTTGGCTGGGGGTGATGTGTGTGGTTGGGAAGGAAGGTCTTCTTTTTCTGAAGAAAAAGAAGCAAAAAGACTTTTTTCATGAAGAGGTAAGGGTTGCGACAACAAAACCTAAATGGATGAAAGTTCTTTGGTTCTTTCTTTCAAGAAAGAACAACCCTTCCTAGCAGAGGCGCGGTAATGCTCGCAGCCAGAGGTTCACCCATGACCGTCACCACCCTTGATCCGAACACCGCGCTCATCATCATCGACCTGCAAAAGGGCTTCGTCGGTTTCCCTACGGTCCATCCCATGGATGGCGTTCTCGCTCGTGCGACTTCGCTCGCCGCCGCCTTTCGGCGTCGCGGGTTGCCGGTCGTGCTGGTCAATGCTGCGGGCGGTGCACCCGGCCGGGCCGAACGAAGTGCCAATCTGAAGGGCCTGCCCGCGGATTGGACTGATCTCGTGCCCGAGTTGAACACGCAACCTGGCGATCTGCTGGTCACGAAGAGGACGTGGGGCGCCTTCACCAACACCAACCTGGAAGCGCAGCTGAAGGCGTTCGGCGTTACCCAGGTGGTGCTCGGCGGCGTCGTTACCAGCATCGGCGTAGAGTCGACCGCCCGCCACGCCTATGAACTTGGATTCAACGTCACCCTCGCACTCGACGCGATGACCGATCTCAGTCTTGAGGCGCACGATAACAGCATCCTCCGAATTTTCCCGCGGTTGGGGGAAACCGGTTCCACGCACGAGATTGTCGCCCTTCTCGATCGCATCGCCCTGCAAAAATCCTGATTTGCGCATCGACCGCATCGGGAATGCCCTTCTAGCCGCGAGGGTAGCCTTGTTGACCTCTTTTAGGCGGCCTATCATCGCACTGATTACAGGATTCAAACGGTGCCGACACGAGACGCGGCTTTATCGTCAGAGCTGACTTTGCCGTTCAGTTACAATGGCGTGGTTGGTGCGATCACCGCTGTATGCGAGCCTAACGACGATCCTGCGTTGCGCGGATGCGCTGGAGGAAGTCTGAATTTACCATTCTTGACTGCCACCATCGCCATCAAGCTCAGTGGCTACCGCGCCATGGTTGGTTGGGTTCAACTCGTTCGATCGAGTGATAATGCCTCAAAAGGCGCAGCATTCGAGATGGATCCCTTCTCCCTATTTGCAGAGGTTGAATCGCCATACTGTTTCTACGGGCATCTTCCTACATTGTTTGATGGCCCCTCCCGTACCAGCCGTCAGGATATGTCCTGGATCGCCCATAGCTTCCTTGCTGTCTCTCCGGTGCGTCCTGTCGCCCGTAGTGTCCGACCGCTGGCGGGCTTCTCCTGGGGCTTCGACATCCGCGCTCAACACGTCACTTTCCGTACGCCAACCGCCCTTACAGAGGACGAATGGCACGATCACTTGACCATCCTTGGTGCGGCATATCCAAATTGGAGCTTTGCCGAGGATGGCTTACACGGTTGAGCGCCATGGCAAGGCGCGGGTCTTGCCCCGGCACGGGCTGATCTGCGGCCGAGTAGGTCTGAGTCGGCCTGTGGTCGATCATTGGTGGCGCACTGCCAGCTTGTGTTTGCCGGTTTGGGCGAGATCAGACAGCAAGTTCTTCTTTTTCTGAAGAAAAAGAAGCAAAAAGACTTTTGTTTATGAAGAGTAAGTGGTTGCAGCAGCCCTAAATGGATAAAAGTTCTTTGGTTCTTTCTTTCAAGAAAGAACAACTCTTCTCCTGGCCTTCAAACCGCGAAACGCTCGCGTTGCCGTGGTGTGGGTCACGCGCTAAAAGCCGGCATGACCTACGTCCCGCCTCTCGTTCGCCCTGTTGGCCCCGCCGCCACCGGCGTGCCCGATCTGTGCATCGTCGTGCCGGTGCTCAATGAGCGCGACAATATCGCGCCGCTGATCGGCAAGCTCGACGCGGTGCTGGACGGCATCGCCTGGGAGGTGATGTTCGTCGACGACGACTCCAAGGACGGCACGCGGGACGCCATCGCCGCCATCGCGCGGAGCGATCCGCGGGTGCGCTTGTTGCACCGGATTGGCCGGCGGGGGCTGGCGTCGGCGTTCATCGAGGGGGCGCAGGCCAGTCTGGCGCCGTGCATCGCGGCCATGGATGGCGATCTGCAGCATGACGAGGCAGTGCTGCCGCGCATGTTCGCGGCGCTGCGCGACGACGGCGTGGAGATCGCGATCGGCAGCCGCTACGTCGCCGGCGGCGGGGTCGGCGACTGGAATAGTCGGCGGGCCGGGATGTCGAATTTCGCCACCAAGCTGTCGCACCTCGTGTTGCGCACGCCGGTCGCGGACCCGATGAGTGGGCTGTTCATGATCCGCCGGGAGGTGTTCGACCGCGCCAGCCGCCGGCTGTCGGCGATGGGGTTCAAGATCCTGCTGGATATCATCGCCTCGTTGCCCGAGCCGCCGGTGATCCGTGAGCTGCCCTACGAGTTTCGCAACCGCGTGGCGGGGGAGAGCAAGCTCGATGCCGGGGTGCTGCGCGACTATCTGATGCTGATCCTGGACAAACTGGTCGGCCATATCGTGCCGGTGCGGTTTCTGCTGTTCGCTGGCGTGGGCGCGCTGGGGATCGCCGCCCACCTGGTGGTGCTCAGCATCGGCCTCAAGCTGGCCGACCTGCCGTTCGGCCAGGCGCAGCTGGCAGCCACCGCCGCAGCGATCCTCGGTAATTTCACCCTGAACAACGTGTTCACGTTTCGCGAGCGACGGCTGCAGGGCTGGGCGTTTCTGCGCGGGCTCGCCACCTTCGCGGTGATCTGCAGCGTGGGGGCGGCCGGCAATCTCGGCGTCGCTACCTTTCTGTTCGATACCGCCCGATCGTCCTGGTGGCTGGCAGGTATCGCCGGCGCGGTGATGAGCCTGGTGTGGAATTATGCCGCCAGCTCGGTGATCACATGGCGACGGTGATCAGCCCTTGGCATTCTCCTCCCGCGTGGCAATGTGACCGTTGGTGTTTAGGGGTGCTCTGTCGGAAGCAAGCAAGGCTGGGCTCTGCCCAGACCCGCAAAGGGGCACACGCCCCTTTGAACCCCCAGACTTAAGGGTGTTTGAGGAAGGGGGCTTACTCGGAGGT
>Ga0116226_10005562_pt1 | contig 11259 bp, 8 predicted proteins | sample S1TSphfallax_FD_89692 | JGI IMG/M metagenome (GOLD analysis project Ga0116226, IMG submission 89692) | Host-associated microbial communities from peat moss isolated from Minnesota, USA - S1T2_Fa - Sphagnum fallax MG | ecosystem: Host-associated > Plants > Peat moss > Unclassified | place: USA... | reverse complement strand
CTCGGGCTTGAGGTTCGGATTACCGGGCGTCACCTGTTCTACTTGGGACAGTGTTGAGCCGGTGACCGGGTTGACATACTTCGAATTATTGACATAGACGTAGGAGGCATTTCCACCGGAGGCCAGCTCGTTCAAGCTGGGCGCGCGGAAGGATTTGGCGTAGCTGAAGCGAAGGACGAGGCCGGGAATGGTTTCCCAGCGCAGGCGAATCTGCGGGTTCTCGGTGCTGCCGAAGTCGGTGTATTTATCCACGCGGCCATCGGCAATCACGTCCAAGGAGTAAAAGCCGGGGACGTTCCACGAGGGGCTGGTAATCGGGAAGTCGGCCTCGGTGTAGCCGCTGAGGATTTTGCGCGAGGCAGCCGTGTCCTGTTGCGGTGCCTCACTAATGATATCGCCGCTGACTTCCTGCGGCGAGTAAAGCTGGTTGAAGCGCTCGAACCGGTATTCGCCACCCACGGCGGTCTGGATCGGGCCGGCCGGCAGATTGACGACGGGGCCGTTGAACTGGAATTGTTCGCCAATCAAGGAGTAGTTACCCCTTTGGTAATCATCGGCCCTGATCGCATTGAGCGAGCTCGCGCTTAGGTTTCCGCCGCTGGTGAAAGGATTGTAGGCTGTCGCCGGATTGGTCGAATTAAGCGCATTCTGGAAGCCTGTGGCACTGACCAAATTGAGCCCGCGGTCATTGAGGAAATTGTCGCCGTAGTTCATGGCCACGTTGGCGGTCCAACTGTCGCCGAGCTTGAAGTTGATCGAAGGGACGGCGCGGAAGTACTCGCTGTCTACCTCCTCGATGCGCGGCCCAAGCTGGGCAAAGCGGTAGCTTAGGATATCGATGGGTTGGCCGGTAGCATTGTACGGATTGGTGGTGGGCACTTGGAATACGGCCGCGCCCTGGATGCTCGAACCGGGTCCTGCGATGTATTCGCCAGTCGGACCGGAGTCGCCATCCAGCAGCGAGTAACCGCTCGGACCTGACTCCGAAATGCTCCGGTTGTGGCGATACTGGAAGTCAATGTTCGGCGTGATGTTGCCGTCGTAAAATTTGTAGGAGTAATTGAGATAGAGTCCATAACGGGTCTCGTCCGGAAAGGTCGAGGTGTCAGGATTGTAGTCGTAGGGCGGGCCGAAGGAGCCGGGCAGGACATCGGGTCCACCCGTTGTGCTGGTGAGCGCTCCACCGTCCACGCCGGGCGCGATGGAAAAATTGCTGGTGGGGGTGTTGGTGCCGGTGGTGTCGCTAATAAAGGAGCCGGGGAAGTTGCGACCGCTGCGCAGGTCGTAGCCGCCGTTGGCCGTTTGGTTGGCGCTGGAGGAGATGACCTGGTCGCCGGCGAACTGGGAGTCTTGGTGCTCGTAGTCCGCTTCGATCACGCCGAAGCCGTTTTTGTCGAAGGTCTCCAGGTTGCCCATCATGGTGTAGCGCTGGAGGAAGGAGTCCTTGTGCGTGGTGTTGCCGAGGAAGGTGTCGACTTCGCCGTTTTCGTCGCCGGGGAGGCTCTTTTTCGTGATGATATTGACGACGCCGGCGATGGCGTCTGAGCCGTATAGGGCCGTGCTTTCGGTCAGAACTTCGACATGGTCGATGATCTCGACCGGGATGCCGGAGACGTCCACGAAGGGATATTGGCCATTGCCCAAACCGGGATAGTTGGCCACGCGGTGGCCGTTGATGAGGATGAGTGTGGCCTGCGGTCCGAGCCCGCGCAGCGAGATGTAGGCGGCGCCGGGCGTGAAGCCGTTCCCGTCAAAACCGGGATCATTGATGCCGCCCTCCTGAGGCAGATTGCGGATGATGTCCTGAACCGATTGGTAGCCGCGCTGCTGGATCGTATCGGAGGAGATGACTGTTACGGGCGAAGCGCCTTCCGAGTCGGTGGTGGGGATGGCCGAGCCCGTGACGTAGATCGGTGCCATTTCCTGCGTGGTGCCTGCGGAGGTCGTCGTGCCGCTGGTCGTTATGCCCGACGTCGCAAGGGAAGGGGTGCCTGTGGAGGTGGCCGAGCCCGTGGCCACGACCGGCGCGGCGGCGACGGGCGCGGACTGGGCATACACGCCGGAAGGCGCGAGTGCGACGATCACAACTAAAAAAAGACCACGGTGCGCAATACGGTTCATTTTATTTCCCTTCTGGTTTTTTTTGACCATTTGCCTACTCGACCGACCATCTTTATGGCCACGCTGTTACATTTTTGCAACGAGCAGGGAAAAGCAGATTGTAAGCCGTTTATTCACATTTTAGAAAATATTGCCCGGCAATATTTTTACAGTATTAGGCGTAAAAACTTAACTTTTTGTAATTCCTGATCCGGGCCGTTGCCGCCTAATGAGCTGTCGATTGGGCTATGTCGTAGACGACCGGGACGTGGATGGTTTGGTTGGCGAGCTGGGCGTTTTTCCAATGGCCGTAGACGAAGTTGCGCGTCCAGACATCGAGGATGCTGGAGCCGCTGGATTGCACCACCTCGGCGCTGGAGACGGCGCCATCCGAGCCGAAGACCACTTCGATGCCGACGGTGCCTTCCTGGCCGGCGTTGCGCGCGGCGTAGGGGTAGGATGGTGCGGGCAGGCCGGAGGAACCGACCCGGGCGACCGAAAGAGCCTGCGTCTTACCCTCGCCATGGGCATTTGGGGCGGTGTAGCGCGGCTTGATCTGGGTGACGGGCTTGGGCACGGGCTTCTTGATCTCCGGCGGCGGGACGACCTTGGGCTTGACGGTTTGCTCCACGAACTCGGGATGCGGCGTCGGCGGCGGGGGGGGGTCCTCGTACACGAGATCCACCGCTACCGGCTCTTCCGGCGCAGGGCCATTTTCGGCGAGGGCACCGCCCTTCATCAGCAGGTCCCGCAGCGACATGATGCCGAGCCAGTACATGATGAGGCAAACCAGCGCGGCCACCGTGACGTGAATGCCAATCGACACGGCCACGCCGCGACCGACGTGACGGTGCTCCTTGGGATAGCTGGAGATGAGGATGGGGGTTTCGGTTTCAGGCATGGCAACTGGGAAAGCAAGCTCTCTATATCGTGGGAGGACTCATCGCCTCGGGCGAGGTGAGCGAGGGAGGCATCAGGCTCGATGGATCGGTTGCCTCGGGCAGGGAGGAGGCGATGCTCTCCGAACGCTCCTTCGTCTCGTGGTAATTCAGCAGTACTTCCACCTTGCCGCAGGCGTTCTGCAGCTCGAACCGGAGCCTGGTCACTTTGACGGCGAAGTAGTTGAGGAAGACGAGGGACACCGCCGCGATGGAGAGACCGCAGGCGGTGGCGATGAGCGCCTCGGCGATTCCGCCCCCGATGGCCTGCTCGGAAAGTTCCGCGCCGCCGAGCTTGAAAAACGCCCGCATCAGGCCGGTCACGGTGCCGAGCAAGCCGAGCAGGGGCGCGAGGGTGACGATGGTGTCGAGCCCGACCACGTAACGGCCGGCCCGCTCCAGCTCGATGCCGGCGGCGGCCTGGAATGCGCCCTGGAGCGAGGACTTTTGCCAGTGGCTGAGGCCGAACCAGAGCACGCGCAGGATGGCGTCCTGCGAGGTGGCGGCCAGCGCGACGGCTTGCTTGACCTCATTCTTTTCCAGCGCCTGGTAAACTTGCTCACGCTTGCCCGGCTCGCGGCGGCGCAACTCGGTCTGCCACCAGATGCCGCGTTCCACAATGACGCTCAGCGCCACGAGCGAGGTCAGGAGGATCGGGTACATGACCCAGCCGCCCTCGAAAAATGTCCTTACCACAATGAGGTTCATAGTCAGCCTCCGCTCTTTGCCGCCCGCTCAGCACGGTTAGTGCCAGAGTGAGGGTCGATTTACTATTGCGCGTCACCGAGGGATAGCAACTGCCCGGAGTGAAAGGAAGCGCGGCGGGGCCAGACCCACGGCCTGCTTGGGCGAAGGGGTGCTCCAGGAGGGCGCGCGCTAATCCCCTTTGCCGTAGGAGGCTTCCACGCGCTCGGCCACGTCGCGATAGGTGGTGGCGACCATGTAGATTTTCTTCCACTGCTCCAACGCTTTATCGGGTTGCTTATTGGCCTCATAGGCGAGGCCGAGATTATAAGTGACTTCCTTCTTGAGCTCTTCCTTCATGTCGGGGAGATCGTGCTCGGCCTCGAGGAAGCGGCTGATGGCGAAGTCGATCATGTTGCGCTTCATGAAGGCGAGGCCAAGAAGATTGAGCGCGGGGTAACGGATGCTCGGCTGGGTGTTGATCGCCTGTTGTAATTCCTCGATGGCGCGCTTGTACTGGCCGTCCTTGAAGAGGGCCTCGCCCAGCTGGAAGCGGAATTCGCCGTCGTTGGGCTGCGCCCGGACGCGCGCCTCGGCCAGTTCCAGGCGAAGTTTGTTGATCTCCAGCTCCTTTTGGTCGAGGGCGGCCTGGCATTGCGCCCGCGCCTCGGGTTCGGTCTGCTGCGCCAGTTCTTCCCTCTGCACCATGATGTCGGACTCGGCCGCCTTGATCCGCAAATCGCCGATGACTCTTTCCAGCGAGGAGTCGATGCCGCCGCCGACGGTGAAAGCTTCCATGTACCAGGGGATGGCGTTGGCAAATTCGTTGCGCTGTTCGTAGAGCGCCCCGATTTTCTTGGCGTGGATCGGATTGGCGCGGTCTTCCTGCCATTTCTGGTAGTTGAGCTGGATTTGCTCCTCGATTGACTCGGTGGACTTGACGATTTTCGTGTCCTGCTCGAGCGTCTCGGACTCCTTTTCGTCCTTGAGCGCCTTGCGGAAGTCATCGGTCTTCTGCGCTTCCTCCCACTTCTCGTGGCTGAGCGCGGCGCTGGCTTCCTTCTGGCCGCTGAGGGCTTCGCCGTCGCGGGCATCGATGTCGAGAATGCGCTGATAGGTCTTGTCGGCCTTGTCATGCATTTTGGCTTCCATGTAGCCCCGGGCCAGTTGATGCAAAATGGGAATGACGGACTTGTCGCCGGGCTTCGCATCGGCCTTGCCCTCGGCCAGCGTCTCGTAGGCGAAACACTTGATTTCCGGACAACCCAGCGCCGAGCCTGCGTCGCCGAGGGCGGCGTTGGCTTTCTGGTTGTAGGGATCGGTCTGGAGAATTTCCTCGGCCGCGATCAGTTGCTCCTGGGGCGTTTTCTTCGAGCTGAGCTTCATGGCCAGCGTGCTCGTGCGCATGCTGGCCATCTGGCGCGTCAGCGTTCCGATTGTCTTGTGTTTTTGGATTTCCGCGGCGCGCAGCACCCGGCGTCCTTCGAGGTAAATCGGCTCATCCTTGAGTACGGCCTGGAGCAGCGTGATGGCATAGTCGTAGTTCTTCGATTGAATGGCTGTTTTGGCCCGTTCAACCTGGCTTCGACTGGTGGGATTCAACTCCCGTAGCGTCTTCACGCTCATAAAGATAGAGTAGTGCTTCAGAAATGACGGTCAAAACAAATTGAGTTTTTAATGCGCAAAATCGCGTTTGCGGAAGAAAAAAGAATCATGTGAGGTGCGTGCCCCCCCCCGGCGGGGGGAGGGCGTTATGTTCCGTTATGATGTGGTATGGAGTGGTATGGAGTGGTATGGACTGCAACGTTGGGCATGGCGGCTTGGGGCGGAAATTGGGGTTGTCATGGCGGCATTATCGCACGTTTTGGCCAGGGGCGTTAGCCTTGGAGAGACAGCAGAGCCTGGAGAGCTTAAAATCTTTCGTTTACCTCTGGAAAAAAAGTTGGCGCAGGGTAGCGGAGGGTTTTGTCTCGACCTCTTGGGGCTGCGGCGAGCTCCGCGACGGGGTCGGTGATTTTTGCGGCCTCAACCGAGTTTGCGATGACAATCGCACTCCGCCGGCCAGCGTCCGGCGGCTACCGCGTGAAGTGGTGCGTTGCCGTGGTAGCCGCCGCTGTCCCAGCGGCGGGCTCGGTGTTTTTCGCGGTATCAACCGAGGTGCGTTCCTCTCCGCGCCACCAAAATCATGTGCGGGATTTCTTGATGCGCTCGAGCTACTTACTGCGCGGCCTGACTCGCGTGATGCTCCTTGAGGAGCGCGATGAGCTGCTGCTTCTGGTCCGGCGTGAGCACGGCCATGATTTGCTGGCGGCGGTCCTTGCCGGGCTGGGTCTTGGCGCGGATTTGCTGGATCTGCTGCTTTTGCGCCTCGGATAAATTGAGCTGCTCGATGGCCTGCTTCCAGAAGCCTTTGTGCTCGCCTTCGCTGTTGGGGGTGGTGGTGGAGGTGTCCGCCGCGGTGCCGGTGTCTGCGGCGAAGAGCAACGGAGCGAGTGTCATCGAGCAGCCCAGGACCAGCCAAAGGAAAGAGTTCTTCATACTTGAGGAGACGCGCGCGCGGGCGAAAGGTTACAGCATTCCGTTTTCCGCGCCTCTTTCCAGGCTTGGTTAAGGATGGGTCAAGGCTTGGCCGGAGCGGCCATCGCTTGCGCTCTGGCCAGGTAGGCGTGAATCTTCGGAAAATCGGGGTTGAGCTGCAGGACTTGCTCAAACTGGTCCACGGCCTCACGGGCGCGGCCCAGGTGCAGCAGCGTGGCACCGAGCTCAAAGCGCATGCTGGGATTCTCCGGGTTGGAGCGCAGTACCTGTTGGAATTCATCCGCGGCCTCAGCAAACCGGCCTTTTTGCAGGAAAACGCCGCCGAGATTGGCGCGAGCATTGGCAAAGGCGGGATCGAGCTGGACCGCCTTTTCCAAGCACGCCTGCGCGCGGTCCAGTTGGCCGGTCTGCATCAGGCAGATGCCGATGTTGCAGTAGGCTTCGGCGTCGTCCGGCTTGCCGCGCAGGGCGATCTCGTACTGCTGGATGGCCTCATTGTAGCGGTGATCTTCCAGCAACGTATAGGCGAGCTTGTTGCGCGGTATGTAACCGTCGGGATTGCCTTGCACGGTATAGGTCCAGAGCGCTTTCTGGCTGGCGAAGCGCGGCACGTAGGCGCGGCTCATCCCGGCGAGGCCGAGAGCCAGGATGGCCAGCGCGATTGCGCCATAGGGACGAAGCGAGAGGTTGATCCGCCCGGCGAGGCTTTCCAACCCGGCCACCAGCAGCGCGATGAGGCCGATGATGGGCAGATAAACGAGATGATCCGCCACCCAGGCGATCTCGAAATATTTCATCCGGGCGAGGCCGATCACGGGCAGGATAGTGATCAGAAAAAAGCCGAGGCCGAAAAGCGCGTGCCGTCCCCAGCTTTTGCGCCGCAGCCAAAGTCCCGCGAGCAGCAAAGCCAGGCAGGGAAAAGCCAGTGCTTCCAGCCCCGCGGGAGCATCCAGGGCCGAGCGCGCGTAGATGGGGAGGAGGCCGACCGGCAGCAGGAATTTGCCGAGGTAGAAAAAGATCGCCGCACCGGCGCGCAGCAGGCGTTCGCCGGGGGTGCCGAGATCGACCGGGGCGATGTGAATTTCCGCGCTCTGCGAGAAAGCGGGATCCTGAACGTAGACGGTGATTGCGCCGAGGCCGGCCGCGATGACCGCATACGGCACCATGCGCACCAGCTCCCGCCGCGTGAGGGTTTGCCGCTTCCACCAGCAATAAAGCAGCAGCACGGCGGGCAGCATCACGGTCGATGTTTTCGCCAGCATGGCGGCGAGGTAGAGGAGAATCGAACGCGGGTAGGCGAGGGGCTTGCCTTCTTCCGCGTCGAGCCACGCCTCGCAGGCGAGCAGGAAAAACGGGAGCGAAAAGGTGTTCTTGATCTCCGCCACCCAGGCCACCGATTCGACCATGAGCGGATGCACGACGAAGAGCAGTGCCGCCAGCCAGGCCCAGCGCAGGCCGAGACGGCGGAGCAGATGCCAGATCAGGAAGGCGCTGGTCACATGCAGTGCCAGGCTTACCGCATGATACCCGAACGGGGCCATGCCCCAGAGTCGCCACTCGATCCAGAGCAGGGTTGAGGTCAGCGGCCAGCAATCACGCGTCGGCGAGGCGAACCAGATTTCCCAAAGCCCGTGCAGACTGCGCATGCGGTAGTTGTCGGTGATCAGGAGGTCGTCATCCCACAGCCAGTCGCCGGACAAGGCGCAGCCATAAATCCCCAATGCCGCGAGGACGATGACGGACACCTGCGCGAGGAGCATCCATGACAAGGACGCGGGCAGCCGCGCGAACGCATCCGGCGCGCGTTCCGCCGCCGCCGCGCGCTTCCTGTTCTTTGCACGTTTGGCCATAAGTGCTCGGGCAGCAGGATGAGATTTGTCGCCCAATTTATGCGAGACAACAGGGAGGGAAAGCTCGGAGCGCGCGGCCAGGGATCTTGTCCTAATACGTTATCGCGCTGAAGACGGGGTAGTTCTGGAGCTTCTCGCGGCCCTTGAGGAATTCGAGCTCGACGAGGAAGGCGAGCTCGACGATTTCGCCGCCGCATTTTTCCACCAGCTTGGCCGCGGCATCGGCGGTGCCGCCGGTGGCGAGCAGGTCGTCGATGATGACCACGCGCTGATTGGGCTCGATGGCGTCGACGTGCATCTCCAGCACGCCCTGGCCGTACTCGAGCTGGTATTCATAGGCGTGGCTTTTGTAGGGCAGCTTGCCCTTCTTGCGCGCGATGGTCATGCCGATGCCGAGGTAATGCGCGAGCGCGCCGCCGAAGATGAAACCGCGCGCGTCGATGGCGACGATTTTCTCCACGCTTTTGCGCTGGTAGCGTTCCGCGAAGATCGTGACCGCGAGCCGGAAAAGCTGTCCGTTGGCCAGGATGGGCGTGATGTCCTTGAAGACGATGCCGGGCTTCGGGAAGTCGTGCACATCGCGGATGTTGGCCTTGAGCCGCTCGATGGCGCTGCGGAAGGAGGTGCTCATGAGGGCTTGATTTTGTCCTGCTTGTCGAGCGCGCGCTTGATCTTGCGCAGGGCGATGTTTTGCAACTGGCGGATGCGCTCGCGCGTGACCTTGAACTTGCGCCCGACTTCTTCGAGCGTCATCTCTTTCTTGCCGTCGAGGCCGAAGCGCAGGGTGATGATCTTGAGTTCGCGTTCGTCGAGGACGTGCAGCAGGTCCATGACCGCCTTGCGCAGGTTTTTATCGCTGAGCATGTCCGACGGCATGGCGGCCGATTCGTCGCCGATCATGTCGCCGAGTGATGCGCCGTCTTCTTCCTGGCCGACGGTGGCATCGAGCGAGGCGGGGCGGATGGCCGCGGTGCGCAACTGCGCGATCTTCGCCGCGGGCATGTTGAGTTCCTCGCCCAGTTCCTCGTCGGTCGGCTCGCGGCCGAATTCCTCGGCCAGTTGCATGCCGACGCGGCGCATGCGCGCGATCTTGTCGACGAGATGCACGGGCAGGCGGATGGTTTTGCTCTGGTTGGCGAGCGCGCGTTTGATCGACTGCTTGATCCACCACGCCGCGTAGGTGCTGAGCTTGCCGCCCTTTTTCGGGTCGAAGCGCTCGACCGCTTTCATCAGGCCGATGTTGCCCTCGGAGATGAGATCGAGCAGCGGCAGGCCGTAGGAGGAGTAGTCGTGCGCGATCTTGACCACGAGGCGCAGGTTCGCCTTGATCATTTGCTGGCGCGCAGCCTGGTCGCCTCGTTTGATGCGGCGGGCCAGCTTGACCTCTTCCTCACGGGTGAGGAGCGGAGTTTGTCCGATCTCGCGCAGGTAAATTTTTATCCCAGAATCACCGTCGTCCGAGTACATAAGAGAAGTTAATGCCCGAGTTGGGCACCCGGCCCAACCCGAGCATGGTTCGCCCCCGAGGCAATGCAACCTTTAATTTCAGGGAGGCCGTTTTGTTTACGATTCGTCGGCCAGGGCGGCCTGGGCTGCCGCGAGCCGCGCGATGGGAACGCGGAAGGGTGAGCAGCTCACGTAGGTGAGGCCGATTTCGTGGCAGAAATGGATGGAGGCCGGATCGCCGCCGTGCTCGCCGCAGATGCCGAGCTTGATGTCCGGGCGCGTTTTGCGGCCGCCGGCGATGCCGAGTTTCATCAGCGCGCCGATGCCGGTGCGGTCGATGGTGGCGAACGGATTTTGTTTTAGGATCTCCAGCGTTTGGTAGGCGGGGAGGAAGGAGCCGGAATCGTCGCGGCTCATGCCCAGGCCCGTTTGCGTGAGGTCGTTGGTGCCGAAGCTGAAGAACTCGGCTTCCCGGGAGATTTCGTCCGCGACCAGGCAGGCGCGCGGGATTTCGATCATGGTGCCGACGAGATAATTGAGGCGCGTGCCGTGTTCCTTGCTGATCTCCGCCGCGATCTGGCGCACCAGCGCGGCCTGGAGTTCGAGTTCCTTGGCGAAGCCGACGAGCGGGATCATGATCTCGGGTTTGACCTTGATGCCTTCCTTCTGCACCTCGATGGCGGCCTCGAAGATGGCGCGGATCTGCATCGCGGAAATTTCCGGGAAGAGGATGCCGAGACGGCAGCCGCGCAGGCCGAGCATGGGGTTGAACTCGTGCAGCCCCGCGACGCGGCGCGTGACTTTTTCCACCGGCACGCCGAGCTTGCCGGCCAGTTCCTGCTGCTGGGCGGGCGTGTTGGGCAGGAATTCGTGGAGCGGCGGATCGAGCAGGCGGATGGTGGCGGGCAGGCCGTTAAGCGAGCGGAAGATGCCGGCGAAGTCGCTCTTTTGGAAGGGGAGCAGGCTGGCCACGGCGCTTTCGCGGCCTTCCTTCGTGTCAGCCAGGATCATCTCGCGCACGGCGTCGATGCGGTCGCCCTGGAAGAACATGTGCTCGGTGCGGCAGAGGCCCACGCCTTGCGCGCCGAAGGCGATGGCGTTGGCTACCTGGTCCGGCTGGTCTGCGTTGGTGCGAATCTGGAGGCGGCGCAGCTTGTCGGCCCAACCCATGAGCTGGGCGTAGAGGCCGTAGGTCGCGCTCTGCTTCGCGTCGAGGGTTTTGTCGATGAGGACCTGCACGATTTCCGACGGCGCGGTCTTCAATTCCCCGGCGTAAACGTCGCCGCTGGTGCCGTCAATCGAGAGGTAATCGCCTTGGTGGAAGACGCGGTTGCCGACGGTGAGGGTGTTTTTGTGGTGGTCGATGTGGAGGGCGTTTGCGCCGCAGACGCAGACTTTGCCCATCTGCCGGGCCACGAGCGCCGCGTGGGAGCTTACGCTGCCGCGCGCGGTCAGGATGCCCTCGGCCGCGAGCATGCCGCGGATGTCTTCCGGCGAGGTTTCCTCGCGCACAAGCAAGACCTTGCCTTTGACCGCTTCCGCTTCGGCTTCATTCGCGTTGAAGTAAATCCGGCCGGTGGCGGCGCCGGGACCGGCGGGCAGGCCGGTGGCGATCCGTTCCGCGTTTTTGATCGCCTGGCGGTCGAAGATCGGGGTGAGCAGCTGGCTGAGCTGGTCCGCCGGCACGCGCGCGACGGCGTCCT
>Ga0116226_10005561_pt1 | contig 11259 bp, 10 predicted proteins | sample S1TSphfallax_FD_89692 | JGI IMG/M metagenome (GOLD analysis project Ga0116226, IMG submission 89692) | Host-associated microbial communities from peat moss isolated from Minnesota, USA - S1T2_Fa - Sphagnum fallax MG | ecosystem: Host-associated > Plants > Peat moss > Unclassified | place: USA... | reverse complement strand
TTGATAGCCTCAACTTAAACTGACAGTAAACTCATAACTAAAAAAATGGGTAACTGTCAGATCAGGTCTAAACTTCTACATATAATAAAACAGAATTTTTAATGCGACAGCCCTGGGGTTCAGTTGGGTTTTTATAGCATTTATGACAAATACTATAAGCTATACTTAGAGCAGGTCCAGTAGAAAATTAGTAGTTTTGTCGATGAACATAAAAGTAGAGCTTAAAAAGTTTTGTAAGCAACCAAGCGATCCGCAAGTTAAAGCCAGCTTTATTACTGCTATTAATCAAAGTTTCCCGAATTTGTTTGGAGATTTGCGCGAAGCATTTAGTGCATTTTTGCAAAATCCCAATGAGAAAGAGAAAAGGTCGTTTGAGGCAGAAATTCTGGATGTTGGTATCCAGTTAGATCGGGCATGTAACGTTCAAGCTAGAAAAGATTTGAAAGTAGTTTTTAATGAGACTTTGCAGGCTTGTAAAGATTTACCTTTAAATTTAAATACAGTATTTAATGATTTTTTTGATGCGCCACAGAGCCTTAGTAAAGATGAGGTAAATGCTAAGAGAGGGGTTCTTGTGGAAGCACTCCGAAAGAGTGTTGAGGAGAATACTAATCTTATAAAAGCTGAGCTGAAGCGATCGGGAAACTATAATGATGAAGACGAAGACGATTTTCAGGATGCTTTCGAAGAGCGGGTTAAAAAAGATGTCAATATTCAACAGAAACAAAAACTGTTAAGAGCAATTGACCAAGATGGAAGAGGAAGTGGGTTAGGGGTAGAAGAGGCGGATGTTGTTTTCACTACGCTTTTTAAGCAAGCAATTAATGAAAAAGACTTAAAAATTTCGCATATTAGCCAACTAGGAAACTCGGCGAACAAAAAATATGTGGTGGAGGCCACAGATCAGCAGGCTATATTAGTAAGTAGACTGCGACAATTTGCCCAAGCAGCGAGAGAAGTTTATCCGCTGTCAGCTGCTGCAACAAATATCTGTGATAAGTTGGCTACTAGTATTGACAAGGCATTTAAAAGTAAAAGTTTTAAGGGTTACTCTAACGAAGAAAATATTTTTCGCGATACTTTAGGCTATTCTTCTGAACAAAAATCTTTGTTACGCGAATTAAACCAAGATATCGAAAAATTTTTTTCTGATAGATTATTTTATGATGCTAATTTAACAGAAGCGTTGGTAGAAAAAGCTGAACGCGCAGGTAAGGAACTAGGTGTCTATATTGATTCAGGCGGTATCAAGCATGTGCGAGAAGAATTTTGTTTACAACAAGCAATTACTGCTATTACGAGACATGCTGAAAGCTATCGGAAGAATTTCCCTGAGGATGCAGACAAGGCAAAAGCGCTTGTCAATGATTTAGCCAGATTAACTGATAATTTTTTTGTTACAACTGATTTTCAAGAGGATACGCAACGAAAATTTTTACAAGCCTTCTGTAAGCGTCTCCAACAGGATCAACAAGTTTTAGCAAGACACCATGGTTGGGGCGATGTTATGGAAAATATTGCGTTAGCAATTTCTAGTATTTTTGTGGTTGGTATTATCCCGGCATTGTTTAAATTTTATAAACGAACGATTGAAGGAGATAGTACATTTAGCTATTTCCCATCAAAATCGGAAAGTTTGGCTAAAGATGCATTTGAAGCCGCTAAAAATATTACTACCTCAAATCCTTCAGCTAAACATTAATTTAATTATTATTACCTCTTGGTAAAGTCAATTACAGTAGATTTTATAGCTATACTTATAACGTAAGGTGGGAACAGAAGGTTTTTATATGGATATGGGTGGTATCAAAACAGCAGTTAAGGAGTTTTGTAAAAACCCAAGCTGGGACAGGGAGCAGGCACTGATTGCTAAAATTGACCAAGCTTGTCCTAAATTATTTGAAAATTTACGTGTGTCGCTTGATGCTTTTTTTAAGGATCCCCATGAAGAAGTTACTAGATATTTGCTTAAACAGGCTATTTTAGCGGCAGATGCAGAATTTTCTGCGGCTTATAAGGCTAGAGATGAAGATGGAGAACATGAATTAGGAGTAGATGATTTAGAGCAAGTCTATCATTTTATTTTCAATCAAGCGCTTAATACAAACAATGAACTAAAAATTTCCCACATTAAACAATTAGCTGAATGGACAAAAGAAGAAGCGGCTAAGGCAAGTCAGCAACAAACTAATAGTCAATTGACAGAAGCTAATAAAGGCGTAGCCAAGCATCAAATGGCAGAACAAGTTATTATCGCTAGTGGATTAGGATTACTAACCAATTCGATTAGACGCGCTTATCCACTTTCTCATAATGCTATAACTGTTCGTCGTGATTTATTAAATAGTATAGAACGTTTAGTTCGGACTTCAGGTCTTGACAAAAACCGAAAATCTTTGTTACGTAAATTGAAGGATGAAATCCGCGAATTTTTTTCTGATAGATTATTTTATGATGCAACTGCAACAGATTTATTGATAAGCCATATTAAACAGGTAAATGAAGCATTAAATTTAACGATAGATGATGTTGATATTCGCCATGTTCGGGAAGAGTTTTGCCTGCTACAGATAATTACTATAATTGCAGTACATGCTAAAAACTATCAAGATAAATATTTTGAAGATGCACAAATAGCCAAACAGTTGGCAAAAGATTTAGCACAATTAACTGATGGTTTTTTTGTGGCTGCTGATTTTAGTGAAAAAACTCAACAAAAATTTTTACAGCAGTTATCTAATCGTATTCAACAAGATCAGGAAGTTTTGGCAAAACATCATGACGGGGGCGAGTTAGTGGAAAATATTGCCTTGGTAACTTCTAGTTTTGTTGGGATAGGTATTGTGCCAGCGTTGTTTAAATTTTATAAGCGAACGATTGAAGGGGATAGTACATTTAGTTATTTTTCGTCAAAGTCAGAACATTTAGTTAAAGATGCATTAAAATTAGCTAAACAGATTACTACCTCAGATTCATCATCAATCAAGCCTTCTAGATAGTATATCTGTGAGGTCGTCATTGCGAGCGCAGGATGCGCGTGGCAATCCAGTAACTATATTTAATGTTTCTGGATTGCCACGTCGCGCTTCGCGCTCCTCGCAATGACGGTCTTACGAGGAGTGTAGCTTCTTAAGCTAAAACATGATTAAATAAACCTATCACTAGGGGTGCTAAACGTATACATATTAGCTGAGAGAGTTTTAGCCAAAACTCAACCCTTTGAACCTGATTGGGCTAGAACCCGCGTAGGGAATGTGAATAAGCAACAAATTTGTGTTTTATTCTTTTCCCTTTTGTTTCTAGTCAATTAGTATTTTGCTTAAAACAAAAGGATCCTCCCATGCAAATCCATTCATCGTTTCGTCAACCACTTTCTGGCTCGAAGAAAATTTATCTTGCTGGTGAAATATATCCAGATATGCGTATTCCTATGCGTGAAATTAGCTTAAAAGGTGGTAGAACGTTTGTAGTTTATGATACGTCTGGTCCTTATACTGATCCGGAAAGTATTGTGGATATTACGGCAGGATTGCCCGATTTGCGATCGGTTTTTATCGAGCAACGAAATGATACTGAAAAATATCAATCTAGAATGATTAAACCGGTCGATAATGGTTACCGGGATAAAGATAAAACATTGCAAAATCAGGCAAAAAATTTACAAAGGCAGCCTAGGCGCGCCAAATCAGGTTGTGCTGTAACACAATTGTATTATGCCAAACGCGGTATTATTACCCCAGAAATGGAATTTGCAGCGCTGCGCGAAAATCAAAATTATCAGGTAAAATCTGCTAAAACTATTACTCCAGAGTTTGTTCGTGATGAAATTGCACGTGGTCGTGCAATTATTCCGGCGAATATTAATCATCCTGAATCAGAGCCGATGATCATTGGCCGTAAATTTTTAACCAAAATTAACGCTAATATTGGCAATTCTCCGGTAGTTTCTTCGATTGAAGAAGAAGTTGAAAAACTTATTTGGGCCATTAGATGGGGCGCAGATAACGTGATGGATTTATCTACTGGTAAAAATATTCATACCACTCGTGATTTTATTCTACGCAATTCGCCAGTACCAATCGGTACAGTACCCATTTATCAAGCATTGGAAAAAGTGGGTGGTGTTGTTGAGGAACTGAGTTGGGATATTTTTCGCGACACATTAATTGAACAGGCAGAGCAAGGTGTTGATTATTTTACGATTCATGCTGGTGTGTTGCTGCGATTTATTCCACTCACAGCTAAACGTATTACGGGTATTGTTTCGCGTGGTGGTTCCATTATGGCTAAATGGTGTTTAGCACATCATCAAGAAAATTTTCTTTATACGCATTTTGCTGAAATTTGCGAAATTATGAGAAGTTATGATGTTAGTTTTTCATTGGGTGATGGATTAAGACCAGGTTCAATTGCTGATGCCAATGATGAGGCACAATTTGCTGAATTAAAAACATTAGGTGAATTAACTAAAATTGCTTGGGAACATGATGTGCAAGTGATGATTGAAGGCCCAGGGCATGTGCCGATGCATTTGATCAAAGAAAACATGGATAAACAATTAGAGTATTGTAGTGAAGCGCCTTTTTATACTTTAGGCCCACTGACGACTGATATTGCTCCTGGCTATGATCATATTACCAGCGCAATTGGTGCTGCGATGATCGGTTGGTATGGTGCTGCGATGTTATGTTATGTCACACCAAAAGAGCATTTAGGGCTGCCGAATAAAGAAGATGTGAAACAAGGCATTATTGCTTATAAAATTGCAGCACATGCAGCTGATTTAGCAAAAGGACATCCTATTGCACAATATCGCGATAACTTGTTGTCACAAGCGCGGTTTGAATTTCATTGGCAAGATCAGTTTAATTTATCATTAGATCCGGATACTGCACGTGCTTTTCATGACGAAACTTTGCCACAGGAATCGGCCAAACAAGCACATTTTTGTTCAATGTGTGGCCCCAAGTTTTGCTCGATGCAGATTACACAAGAAATTAGAGATTACGCGGAGCAAACTACTTCATGTTGATAGCTGGTATTGTTGGCGCTGGAATTATGGGGCGCTTACTTGCATTTAATTTAATTCGTGCAGGGTGGCAGGTTGTGTTGTTTGATGAAAATGGAGAAAATGAAAAAAATACTTCATGTAGTCAAGCAGCAGCGGGCCTGTTAACCCCAATTTCCGAATTAGATAAAGTAGATAAATTAATTTTTTGGTTAGGACAGGAATCACTTGCTGTTTATTGGCCTGATATTCTCGAGCAACTAGCTACTGAAATTTATTTTCAACAAACTGGCAGTATTGCACTGGCACATCCTAAGGATCAAACAGAATTGGTGCATTTTATCGATCGAATTTCTCGCCGTTTAGCTGAGGATAAAAATACCAGCCAAAGCAGCAGATATTTTGAACAATTGACACAACTTAAACTGCAAAGGCTTGAGCCTGAATTAAACAAATTTCAAGTGGGATATTATTTTCCTCAAGAAGGACATATTGATAATCAAAAATTATTGCATGCACTTGGAGCTTATCTTTATCAACAGCAAATTACTTGGCATAGTTTGACTCACGTGAGTAGTGTGGAGTCTTTTAAAGTTAGGGTAGATACTAAAACCTATGAATTTGATATGGTGTTTGATTGTCGTGGATTAGGCGCAAAATCAGCATTTGCCGATTTGCGTTCAATTCGCGGTGAATTGATTTGGCTCCATGCGCCGAATGTACAGATTAATCGCCCAATTCGATTTTTACATCCACGCTATAGTTTGTATATAGTGCCAAGACCGCAAGATATTTATTTGGTTGGCGCAAGTGCAATTGAAGCAGAAGATATGAGTTCAATTAGTGTTAAAACTGCGCTGGAATTATTAACTGCTGCATATTATGTGCATCCAGGGTTTGGTGAAGCACGTATTTTGCGAACGGTGACTCATTGTCGCCCGGTGTTATCTCATCATTTACCGAGAATTAAAGTTTGCGCTGGGTTGATAGCGATAAATGGTCTTTATCGCCATGGTTATTTAATTGCTCCAGCCATTGCGCATGAGGTTTTACAATGGCTTAACCAAGGTATATCGGCAGTAGCTTATCCAACATTATGGGAGATGTCGTGATTACTATTCGCTTAAATGAAAACGTCTGTACACTTGAACAAGAATGTTCGCTACAAGAAGTTTTGCTACGTGAAGGATATACTAATCCTTGTGTTGCCGTGGCAGTCAATAAACAATTTATTCCGCGCGTGCAGTATATCAACATTTTTTTAAAAGATGGTGATAGTGTAGAAATTGTATCGCCAATGCAAGGGGGGTAACACGAGTATGTGGCAGTTAGCTGATCAATTTTTATCAAGTCGGTTGTTATTAGGAACAGCGCAATACTCATCATTGGCAGTGATGAAAGAAGCATTAATGACTGCGCGAACAGAAGTTATTACGGTTGCTTTGCAACGCCAGTTACCAGCAAAAAACGGAGGAGAGCTTTTTTGGGACAGTATTAAAAGTTTAGATTGTCATTTGCTACCAAATACTGCTGGTTGTCGCAATGCAGATGAGGCAGTAGTTACTGCAGAAATGGCACGAGAATTGTTTGCTACAAACTGGATCAAATTGGAAGTGATTGGTGATGATTATAATTTACAGCCTGATCCGTTTGAGCTGGTTAAGGCAGCTAAAGTATTAATACAGAAAGGTTTTGAAGTTTTTCCTTATTGCACCGACGATTTAATTTTGTGTCAACGTTTGGTTGATTGTGGCTGTCGTATTTTGATGCCGTGGGCCTCGCCGATTGGATCGGGTAAAGGGCTGATTAATCCCTACGCTTTGGCAATGTTGCGCCAACGATTTGCACATATTACCCTAATTATTGATGCTGGAATTGGTAAGCCTTCACATGCAACTCAAGCGATGGAACTAGGTTTTGATGGAGCGCTATTAAATACTGCTGTAGCGATAGCGGGGGATGCAGTGAAAATGGCAAGTGCTTTTCGTGATGCGGTAATTGCTGGCCGTACAGCATATGAAGCAGGATTGATGCCAGAGCGAAACGTGGCTCATCCTAGTACTTCTTTATTAGATACACCGTTTTGGCTACAGGATGTTTCATGAGTATTTTTCCGGATTGCGGTCCAGACCCTTTAGGGCTTTATCCCATCGTTGATAGCGTAGCATGGTTAGAAAAATTGTTACCGCAGGGGATTAAGACCATTCAGTTACGAATTAAAAATAAACCATCTTCGATATTAGCAAAGGAAATCAAGCAAGCTATTGAAATAGCTAATCAATTTACTGCACGACTTTTTATTAATGATGAATGGGAGCTTGCAATTTCTTGTGGAGCTTATGGTGTGCATTTAGGCCAAGAAGATTTAAAAAATGCAGATATCGAGAGAATATGTCAGGCTGGCTTACGATTAGGAATTAGTACACATAGTGATGAAGAAGTTTTACAGGCAGCTAGTTTAAATCCTTCTTATGTTGCTTATGGATCAATTTATCCTACAGTAAGTAAAACTTTGTCATCTTTGCCGCAAGGCATTTTGCAACTTAAAAGAGTAGTGAGTAGTTTGTCATATCCTGTAGTAGCTATTGGGGGTATCAATCTTGAACGTATACCAGAAGTACTGGCCGTTGGTGTAAATGGTGTGGCTGTTATTTCTGCGATTAGTCAGGCAGATGACCCAATAGCGATGACTAAGAAGTTATTAGCAGCGGTGACTTTCTGCTAAAACTCAAACACTATCCCTTTTCCAACATACCCCAAAAATCCAGCAGCTTTTGCATCAGGTTTTTCGCCATCGTTGTAATGATATAACCACATTTTTCTTTTTATTTCAGCAGGCAATGTGGCCAATTCTTCAAATCGAGTATGTACTGTACTATCTATCTTGCTGGTTTCGCAATCATGAAAAATTAGATCCGCCTGTTGATAAAAAGGTAGCATAGTTTTAGGAGTGAATTGAGTATCAGTAGTGATAAAAATATTTGTGTTGTTTAGCTTGAAAAATAAACCATAGCTTGGGTTTAATTCGGAACCATTATAAGTATGAATGGTTTTTACAGTGTGAAAAGATAATTTGTTCCACCGGAATATGCCACTATTATTAATACGGTGTACTTTAAAAAAAGTATCTATTGATGAAGGAACGCCGGAAATGGAGTGCATTCCACCTTTTAGAGTATTTTCCCATAGGGAATTGAGTAGAGATTCATGAACGTATAAGTTAGGTGGTTTTGAAGATGAGTGCATATAATGGGTAAAACCAAGCCATTCAAGGCCACCAGCGTGATCAGCATGTAAATGGCTGATATAAACATCATTGATGTCGCAATATTTTAGTCCTTGTTTAGCTAGTGAACGGCGTGCATCAGAACCGCAGTCGATGAGCAAACAACGACCATCTTCTGTTTGTACTAGCATATTTGAATGATAATTCTCGATAGTGAAAGCCGACCCGCTTCCGAGAAAAATAAGTTTTATTTTCATCCTTGAAGTATAGCCCATTTTTCTATTTCGTAAGACTATCAAATGATTTCACCCACCTCTCCTCTCCCGCGAACAGGGCTGTTCAACGCTACCCGTGAGGCCGTCATTGCGAGGCTTGCGTTTTTTGCAAGCCGAAGCAATCCAGTGTTACTGGATTGCCGCGCGCATCCTGCGCTCGCAATGACGGCCTCACGGAGAAGTTATCCTCTTAAGTTGACGCCTATGGGATGAGCGATAGGGCTATAAAAACGTCAAATATTCCATAAAGTCAGGGTTTTTACCTCGGACTAAATCTAGATAGGCCCCTTTGATAGTAGCAGTAATAGGGCCAATATTTCCTTTGCCTATTACTTTGTCGTCAATTGAATGAATAGGAGTGATCTCTGCTGCAGTGCCAGTGAAAAATGTTTCATCTGCTTGATAGGCCTGTTCAAGGTTAATATCTGTTTCAATGGTTTGAAGAGATAATTTTTTTGCTAATTTAATGACGGTATCTCGGGTAATACCAGCAAGAATAGTACCTAATTTAGGGGTGTAAAGCGTGCCTGATTTCACCATGAAAAAGTTTTCGCCTGCGCCTTCAGAGATATAGCTTTGATCATCTAAAAGTAACACTTCATGATAATGTGTTCCTTTTAACTCAAGCGAAGCTAGAATACCATTCACATAATGACCACATAATTTTGCATCTACAATAGTCGATTTTGGGTGAATGCGAATATAGCGACTTGTTTTTATATCAACGCTATCATGCGGTAAATAAGCGCCCCAAGGCCAGCAGGCAATAGCAAAGTCTACTGGATTACCAATGGGATTGACTCCCATTTTTTCGTAGCCGTAAAAAGCGATTGGTCTTATGTAACCTTCTGCTAATTCGTTAATACGGACTACAGTTTTAATAGCTTCAATAATTTCATCACGCGTATAAGGCAAATTCATACTTAGTGCATTTGTCGAATATAAAAGCCGGTCTACATGTTCTGGTAATCTGAAAACCGCTGTTCCTTGAGCTGTTTTATAACAACGAATTCCTTCAAATGCACCACCACCGTAATGTAGGCCATGAGTTAAAACATGGATTTTAGCTTCCTCCCATGGGATTAATTTGCCATTAAACCAGATTGTTTTGGTTGCTTGCATGAGGCTGTTCCTATTTGTCAGTTTCGCTAATTCTTGGTTGTTACTACTATTTTGTCAATGTATACCTCTCGGGAACAGGTTTCGAGAGGTATAGCTTTTATAAATAGCTAAAAATTCCTGTTTATCGGGATAAATGGTATTTGGGCTTACTGCCGTTTTTAATATGACTTCTGTATCTTTCAAGCCATCGCCAGTGAGGATGCAAATCACTTTTTTATTGCGTAGTTTTTCTGCGCCAGTAAGTTTTTTTAGTGCTGCAATGGTAGTTGCTGAGGCAGGTTCAACAAATAAACCTTCTTGGCTTGCTAATAAATGTTGCGCTTGTAATATTTCTTGATCATCAACAGCAATGGCAGTGCCTTGTGAAGTATAAATAGCATTTAATGCTTTTATTCCATCGATGGGGTTAGGTACGGCAATAGCGCTAGCAATGGTGTTTACTGTTTTTAAAGGATGAATTTCTGTTTGGTGTTGTAAATAGCTTTGTACAACTGCATTAGATCCTTGTGCTTGTACGCCAATGAGCTGTGGAATTTTGTCAATTATTCCAAGCTGTTGATATTCACTAAATCCCTTGGCATAGGCTGCGATATTAGTGCCACAACCTATTGGTACGACAACAGCATCAGGTGTTTGAAAAGACAACTGATCAATCAGCTCAAAGGCTGCGGTTTTTTGTCCTTCAACCCGAAATGCATAATCACCTGCCAAATAAAACCCCATTTCTTTGGCAATAATTTCTGCTAATTTTGCGGCGTCATTATAGTTTCCTTTGATTTTGACAATTAGGCCACCAAAAGCAATCAGTTGTGCAAGTTTTGCCAGTGATACATCTTCAGGTACTAAAACAAAGCAGGGAATTTTTGCTACTGCGGCATAACAAGCACAAGAAGCTGCCATATTGCCGGTTGATGCAAGAATGACTGCTGGTGCAGAAAATTGTTTAGCGATAGAAATATCAACCGCCGAGCCACGATCTTTAAAGGAACCAGTTGGATTTTTCCCTTCTAATTTAAAATATAAATCTAGATTTAATTGTTTACCTAATACCTTGCTTTTTAGTAATGGAGTTGCAACTTCTCCTAACGAGACAAACTCTGAAGTAGGTTTAATTGGCATTAGCGGCAGATATTTAGCTAGTGCAGGCGGTATAGATTTAAACTCAGTTAAATTTAGTTCTGCTTTAGCTTTGGCCATATCGATGAGAATTTCCCATGGCGAATGATCACCAGTAAAAACTAAATTATTGGCTATCACTGGCTTTTTGCTAATAAATTCAACAAGTTGGTACATGGACTTTTCCTAACAAGGTCTTAGATTAGCGCTTACCTTGTAAGTATAGTTCTTATTTTTCACTACTTTTTTATGCAACAGCGCTATTTTTGTATGAGAATCTGTATGGCCGAACAGCCATAAAATAAATTTATGGCTGTTCGGCCATATTTTCCGGTATGCGTCAGGTTAAAAAACGCTTGGTTTAAGTATTTGAGTATTTAGATTCTTATCACTATTGTTTTGTTTTCGCCGATTCAACAGTGAAGTGCAACAGAGGGTTTAGATTTTTGTCGCGCAAAGAATACCTCAAAGGGAGTTTTGTAGTGTAACACTTTTCTGGGTCGATGATTCAA
>Ga0116226_10005560_pt1 | contig 11260 bp, 8 predicted proteins | sample S1TSphfallax_FD_89692 | JGI IMG/M metagenome (GOLD analysis project Ga0116226, IMG submission 89692) | Host-associated microbial communities from peat moss isolated from Minnesota, USA - S1T2_Fa - Sphagnum fallax MG | ecosystem: Host-associated > Plants > Peat moss > Unclassified | place: USA... | reverse complement strand
TTGTGGAATTTCATATATGCTCCCATTTTCTTTGCTTCAAATAACAAAATGGACCTTGTTATGTGCTAATCCAACATGTTTTCTCAACTAAACTATACCATAATTAATAGAAAAGAATACATGCAAACCACATGCATTTTTACTAATTGGAAAAACTTGCAACACCATGTAGAAATTAGATTCCCACCTTGCATTCTAGCTCCAATGCCTTGGTAAATTGTTTTTACACATTAATAAGGGGGCCTACACATTCCTCCATGGTTGGTACATGTCCATGTGTTTGGGCTTCACATGAATAGTTGGCAACCATCGAACACTATCCAAACCATGGGTAGTTCCAAATCATGGACATGGACAACCTCTTTTATGAACATTATAATCTTCATGATCAATTGGCACTTTATGAAACATGGTTTTTCAAATGGTTCAAGTTGACTAACTAGTCATTTTTTATTAATGGACGTGTCCATTTTGATTAAAGGCCCAAAACATGTATTTTTTGACCAATCAAATTGATTAGAATGATTTATTTGACCAATACATCTAGTCAAGTTAGACACCTTAGTCAAAATGGCAAATGGATTTTAATCAAATGAGACATTTACTCGAATTGAACATAAGTAATAGACATCATTAGTCAAAATGACCAATGTACTCTAATCAAATCGGACATCTTAGGCCTAATACATACCTACCTCCTACTTCCCACTTATAATTTTACAACCTACCTACCTACCAACCTACCCGCCCGCCCACCTACCTACATATTACCTGCCTACCTACTTACATGTCTATCCTCCCACCTATAACCTACTTACATATTAACTACCCACCCACTTACCTAAATGTATTACCTACTTACCTATCCACCCACCTATAACCTACCTACATATTAAACACCTACCTACTTACCTATCTACCTATCTGCCCACCTATGACCTACCTACACACACACATACTTACATACATGTATTATGAACTTACATACCCACCCACCCACCCACCTATCTCCTATAACCTACCTACCTTCATACTTCGTACTCTTGTAACAAAATGTCGAAATAAACATGTGAAATTAAAAAATTGACAAAAGTTGAACACCTTTTGATGGTCTATCCATTGGTTATGAATTTGGTTTATCATTAGGGAGGTCAAGGGTTCAATTCCTAACATTATAACCTATGTACATGCTTAAAGGGCTAAGGTAGGTAAGGCAGGCTAAGTAAAATATACTAAGTTAAGTTAAGGTAGGTCAAGTAGGATATGGTAGGCTAGGGTAAGCTATCACCTACCTACCTACCACAATTTTTTTTTCATACGGGCAAAAATTTGGCCAATCAAACTGACCAATCAAATGGACCATACTCTATTAGTAAAAAAAACCACCCTATTCATGATGGACATGTCGAAATCAACTTATCCAAAATGATAAAGTGGTTTTTTTTACACTTGTTCAAATTGGGTATTTTTTTATTAGATTTGCTAGTCGAAGTACCATGTTTTATAGTAGTGTGGTTTCATAGGTACCCATCAAAGTTATATTCAAGGACTTGTGTATTCTTATTGTAAAACCACAACCAATTGCTAAATATTGACAACTAATTATAGATTATTCCAGCTACTATTAAGTACATTCCAAGAACCAGAAAGCACCAAAAAAATCAAACCTCAAACTTGCAAGATTCAAAATCATTATAGTTTAAGATGGAATCCATGCTTCACAACTAAATATTATACCTTTATGAACTCCAACTTCTAAATTTTCAGCAGTTAATAATATTTAGCATTTAACTTTGCCTCCATGGATGGTTTCCATTTTTGAACTATAAAACATTTCTAGGACCATAGTGGGCCTTCCAATTAAAAGGTCAATCCAAAACAAAGTGTACGTTTCTAATATACTTGGAAGGTCCACTAGAAGGTCAATTTAAAAGAACACATGTTTATGATTTTAATATAAAAAAGATAATGGATTGCACAAAGATTAATGTGGAAACTAACATTTTATTTACCAAGGAATATTGCACATTCAAAAAATAAATAACAATTGAACAAACAATAAAATATTCTTGAATGACAATAGGGGTTTAGGCTAGTTTGAGAGAACATCTTAGCTTCTAGATTAGTAGCCTTTAGATGTGTTTCACAACATCCAAATTTGCCATGAGACTTAGAGGTGTTGAATCTGCCACCAAACTTTCTTGAACAAAGGTCCTACACAACATACAACCCTAAAACGTGTTTGGACAAAAAAATTTAAAACACAAATTATTTACAAAGGAGACTTTATACTTTAAAATTCCATGTTCTTCAAGATTCTTGCAAATGTACCTACATGTTGCTCTTGATAATTTTTATTTTTTAATTTTATGAAGACCATCTAAACCATAATTCCATAACTAACAAATCTCGTTGTCCAAATATGCAAGTTCTATGACTTTAGACTGGCAACAACAATGCATCATGAATTCAAAAAAGAAGAAGATTCAAAGTAGGTTAAGGATCAATTTACAAAATATTCCTTTCAAATGGGCTTCTATTACATGGTTGAAATCAAATGCCAATGTGTGGAAGTAGATCAAGCAAAACAATTACCACTAAATGTCAAGAACATGATGTACAAGTAGTCACTATCCACCATACTGCACCAACTAATAGATCTACATGGAGAATTACAACTCACACTTAATCCAATATTAACAATTATTGAACTATGTAAGGAAATTTTGAGATGTTCACTAATAAGGCAAGTATTAAAAACCTTCTAAAAAATCAACATTTTATGTTGCATTGATCATGGATTGGATATGGTTTAAAGCCTCAATAGGTAGTGTGTAAACTTGAGATCCATTTATATCGCACTTTTGTTTATGTCATGCAATAGTCACACTCAACTTTGTTACTATCACCAAGTGCGAGTAGATGAAGGTTGGCCCTCCATCACATAAGATGTAGGATTGTGAACTATGTCTTTTAGTCTGTAGGGCACCATGTGAATCAAATTGAATATGCTAACATAATTAACATGGTTACATGGACCATCACCTCCATTTGTGTAGAACATACAGAAACGAAATAATTTTTTTATTTGTAATGAAATATTGTCTAGTCCAACATACCATATTTGATGCAAGTTACGTGTGTACTTGGGATTGTTTGGGCATTAAATTGATCAACTTGGTCAATATCCTTAGGTTGACTTCATAAAATAAACAATTTACAATTTTTCACACTAATGAATAACTAGCATGCTCTTGATCAAAATGGGTTTACGAGAAGGTCACAACATTTAAATCATTGTGAAGTTTGACATTAGTAAGTTTCACATGTTTAGATCTAAGTGCTTGCTTAATAGAGGCTCTAGCACCATCCCATCATCCCTTTCCATGTCCATTGCTAAAATAATTCCACAGCATGCATGTTCCAAGAGGTAACTCTCTGCATTTAGTTAGTGACGGGTAATGTGAAACATAAAACATGGACCTTCCACATTTAAACTATGAAGAGTAACCATCTAAAAATACAATGTGTTCCATAGGCATGGAATAATTATGATTTTGAAGGACTTGTATGTGTAACCCAAAACAATGTTACAAAAACAAATTGTCATGCATCTTGTCATCACTAATGTAGAAGAGATAGTCAATCACAATCCTAGTGTCAAGTTTCCCATCCCAACCCAACTGTATTATGAAACTCAAGTGCACAAGGATGGTGACTTGGAAACTGAACCAATGTTGAGATTGAATTTCATTTTGCCATTGGAATATGTAATTTTCAGCGTAGTCAACAACCAATAAAAAATTAGTTAGTAGTTAGATTTTCCAAACATGTTATCTTGTTGTTTTGCCTTGAAGTTATGAACAACAAATTCAACCAATTTAGGTTTCAAGAATGTGATTAACACATGAGGAAGGGTTTGTTTATGCTTGAGATGTAGAGCATGCCGGTCCTTGCCATCATCAAACCTTCCTACCCATATTTTTTCAAATCATTGCCATGGTGCTATCACCTCAACACTAACATCAATTTCACAAGGGCAAATTGGCAATGCCAGAATTCTACACGTAGAACAATCACCTTGATTGCATTGTAAGTTATGAAACTCATCTATCTCTTCCTTTAAACACAAAATTTGATCACATAGATTTTTTACATGGATGGCAATTGCATTGTTGGCAACATATTCTACCTCACCAAATGGTTTACAAATCTTGCAAGGGCACATATAGTTTTGATGAAAGAACCTTATCCACATTGAATTGTAACCATCTTTTAGTTCATTCATCTACACATGATAATAGTAACAACAAGAATTGAACTCATTTAATCTTTTACAAACCATGGTTTCAATTTGTTGTTTGCTCCACAAAACAAACATAAAATGCAAGTTATAAGCAAAAACATGTGTAATCAATTAGTGGGCAGGGCTTCCCACCCGGTTTGGCTGTCTCAAATCAAACTCCCCTCCCTCCCTGCTTCTACCCTTGTTCTACCTACATGCTCGCGTGCGCTTCGCCACCTACAATGTTAGTTCCCTCCGGCCTCTAGGGAGCTGGCGTTGCTGAAGCACGGCACGGGCCAACTTGTGCTTGAGGTGTTGTTGCTGGCCGACCTGGCGTTATGTGGCATCTAGGAGCACCATTGGCTGGGCTTTGGTGAGCTTAAGGCCGAGGGCTACTCCTTCTGATACTCTAGCCACCGGCATTTGGTGCGTGAAGGCATGGTGCTTGCACTGTCCACTAGCGTTGCTAGCAGCTTGTTGCCCTAGCTGGCAGTATCCCCCCGCCTCATGTGGGCTCAGTTGTAGCTAGAGAAGGGTTTCAAGCTTTGGGTTGTGCTATGTTATGCCCCCACATACTACACTAGGGATCAACCTAAGGATGCCTTCTATGAGGCCTTATCCTCTGTGGTTGTTGCCATTCTTGTTCGTGACCTAGTGTTGGGGGACTTCAATGTTCAAGTGGGATCCAGTGCTTGCGCATGGGAGGGTGTGCTAGGTGGTTTCAGCCCATCTTCAACTGTGCAGCCCCCCACAGACACATGCCCCCCATAGACAATGGCATGTGGTTACTTTCCTTCTACTTGTCCCATCGCCTCTCCTTGGCGGCTTCCTACTTTGCCCAGCTAGCCCGCTGGCAGGCAACCTTCACTCACCAAAATGTTGCGGGTTGTAGCACCACAATTGATAGATTGTCTAGAACATTGTTTTAATACAATGCCAATATGTGTTTATGTGAGGATTCATTTTTTCTTTCTGATTAAATACTTTCACCTTGATTATATGCAAATTCGTATATATAACACATTAAAAAAATTAAAAAATTAGACAAAAAAATTATCTTAAAAAAAAACTTGGGGCATTCTATTTGAAGGACTAGCAATACCAAAAGAATTGCCCAATATCAGTTTCTAAATTTGGTATTTGGCCAAACCCTTTAAATTGTTCTCAATTGAGTATTCGATAAAGACCCACCCCTTATACCTTGCAACACAAGTTTTGAAACACCTTAACCTGACTCACCCCTTCAAATGTAAATAAGTCTAAGACATGGTACTGGTTGTTCTTAAGTTGAAAAACAAAACAAAAGACTTGGCCCCAAAGGGTCTTTCAATCCTTTAAAATTTACTAACCACACCCACTATGTATTGGAAGAATCAAATACTTGCACAACACTAGTATTTAGGGTTTAAATCATTAAATAGGTCTTGATTTTAATTAAACCCGTGTATTTGTATGGGGACCAATTCTAAAAATTGAGAAAAAATAGATTTGAAATGTTGCATTGAAATTATATTACATTGCAAGTTGCAACCTTATTTTACCCCTAATAAAATTCATGTGTGGGGGTTGAACTAAGGCTCGCTTTAGACTGGGAGTCAGGGCTAAAAAAACTTGGGGCCAATTTGAGCATTTTTGGCTTGTTGTTTGGCCCCAAGTTACTAATAAATGCTAGAACATTGACATCAAGATATTAATAAATGCTTGAACATTGGCCCCAAGGGTTGCAAATTCTAAACCCTAAACCCAACTTCAATGGTATCCTTTTTTCAGCCTAGGGCCCAATACAATGCCATAAAGTTCAAAATTTATTAGTAACTTGGGGTAGATTGAAAAGATTTTTTCTCTTTCCGTCTTGGCTCCTAGTTTAAAACCCTTGTGGCTCATTTCAACTTTTGCACCAATAGGAATGGTTGATTTGAGTTGAACCCTGGCCATAAACCCTAAACCCTTCACTCCTCATGTGGTGGGCCTAAGGTTGAACATTTCCAAATCTTGTGCCATGGGATGAGGGCATAGGTAGGGTTTAAGGTTTATGTAGATCTTTTAAATGATAATGAAATGCCTTCAAGTCTAGTTCATCAATAGCCTCTTTCTTTCACTCCTTGAGTTTTTTTTGTTGGCTTCAAAAGCACAACAAGAAAAAGGTGCAAACCAGTGTTGGGCAGTTACCCAATTTGATGAGTTAGAACCACCATTTCTAGTTAGGGAAAAACCAAATCCTAAACCTTTTTAATAGAGAGTCAACTATGAGTTAACTGAAATTTAATTAACATTTTAGACTAGGATTTAACTTGGAGTTAATTAAGAATTAACCGGGAATTAACTTGGACTTAATTAGGAGTTAATTAAGACTTAACTAGAAGTTAATTAATATTTAATTGGGTCTTATCTAGGACTTAACTAAGGGTTAACTAGACTTAATTAAAAATTAATTAAGATTTAACTAGGAGTTATGGATGAATTCCATCCATTGGAAGATGGTGTTTAATATTCACATTTATTACATGTTAAATTATCATGATAATGTTTTTGGTCTTGATGATCTAAAATTAGGTACATTTGAGGATACATGCCTGCTAGTAGTTGTTTAAGTTTCAACACTTAGTGCACCATTTAGTTTTGGTTTTGAAATCATTATAACCCTGAGTATTTTGGATCTAGATGGAGGCTACATGGGAGCTGTTGAAAATTCAATTGACCCTCCAACAAAAAACATGGATTCCTCATAGTAGGTTTCTTTTCCCCTTGCATTTTTTCATAGTCAATGATGGTAGTCAATTTGATCCTATCTAACCATGCGATGTGTCATTTGTCATTCTGTTTCATAAACTTATAGCTTTGGTAGTACCACTAAAAAGAAGAAAAGTTTCATTACTTATAACCAATAACATGGCACAACATCTATGAAACAACATATTTTGTCTAAAACATCCAGTTGCTTGGTGACATTGGAAAAATGTTAATTTAACACTTGTTGCAGAAAAAAACTATCGGGAAAAGGGCAAACAAAAATTTGTTGGCTATGAGGTCATCATAGAACATTTTGGTAGTGTTAATCCTTACAAGAAGGATTATTTAGAACAAAAGAATTTCATGGAGGATTTGCTATTTTTTGTTGGCAAAGGTTACATGTTTATTTTTGTTGTGGAAAATCAATGGTTGAGGCATATGGTCTTGCACCAAAATTCCTAGAATTGTGTTTCCTAATCGGAAACAAATGATGTAACATGCCATCCCTTCCTTGGTGGCCAAAACCATGGACCATTATGTCATGCTAACTTTGGATTATTGTGAAAAAACAATTGGTTTTTAAATTTGTGGATGTCTAGATCTAGACATGATACCTTTGTGCTTGTGATTAATTTCATTAATCCATAATGGGTACCCTGCCATGTAACAATGGGATTGTTTGAAATCATTGATACGGTTGGAGTTGCCAGTAGTGTAGGTGAAGGACCTACTTTCTCCTTATTCCTTGTTTGACAAGTTGATTGCATATGTGAAGGACAAAAGTGGCAATCTATCCACCTTCACATGTGCTTTCAACTTTGTGGTCATATGTGCCCTTTTGGGATTTGCAACTCCTTGGCAAGGGATTTGTTTTGGCTAGGCTTTTAGCAAAGCATGCCAATATGCTTAAAATGATGCAAATGTTTGCCTAAGCTTTTGGGAGGTTAGTTTGAAGGCCACACAATTTGCCTTGCAAAAAAAATTATGTGGACTAAGAAATCTAGCAAGGGACGCAATGAATGGAAGTGGGCTTGCATTGATGCAAGGCTTAGCCATCCTAAACAAAAAACCCCAGTGAAGACCATGTTTGTTAGCAAGGTTATTTTCTTCCAAGAAACCCTAGAATATTGAGATGCCATTAATTTGTGCTATGGCAAGTAGGAGACTTTGGAGTTATAGGGCCGTGTGCTAGTGCACAAACATGGGTAATTTACAAAATAGTATGTGAAATTATGCTTTTTGTTGTGAAGTAATGTATCTTCAATCAAACTCGAGGTTATTAGTTAGTTTCTGATGCCCTAAATGTTACATTTTCAATTAGTGTTTACATGCAGAATGAGATTCAACAATTTGAAAACACTTATTCAAATTTTATGAAGAGGGATTTTGAATTTGAATTGTAAGCATTTCACATGCGTGTAATGGGAGAAGTTTTACTTGTCTTGGCTCCACTTCTAGCCTCTTCATCTACTTATAGTTTGAGCAAGGTTCACAACATATTGGCATTAATGTTGGACGTGCGGTTTAAGTCTTTGGACATGGTGAAACATTTGTAAGATGGGCCAAAGTAATTCCAATGGTGGTAAAATGTGATAGCAAGGTTTTGATACCATTGTTGCTAGTTATGTTTCAATTCCAGATCTTGGAATTTATATCCTTTTTGAATTAGCCACAATTAATGATGATGATCCAATTTTTTGGGTAGTGACCTCTAATGAATACACCATACATGGGTTGTTGAAAAAGTGAATTGATTTTACTCTATCACTTGCATGTGAAGCCTCATGATTGTGCATCGCCCTTCACTTGGTGGCAATTGCATGAAACAAGGTTTCTAAATGTTTCATTTGTGGCATGGTAAATCCTTGGGATTCCTGGGTCCTAAATTAAGATCGAACAAATTTTCAACATAGTTGGAATTTTGACAAAACATATATTGTTGGAAAGAATTTTTTGAAAACTATAAAATATTGCCCTTGCATGCTCCAAATAGGCTTGCTTCAATTGGAACTCATTTGATGCCTATTTTAAAAAGATTTGTGGTCAAGAGTCAAATTCCCATGTGTTTGTAAGAGATGACACCATCATTGTATAGGTTTGCTAAGGAACAAGATGCCACCAATGCAAGGAAAGTGTGTTGGTGGGTGGCCCCAAAATTGGTTTTTGTTTATAGTGAATCAAGAATTGAAATTCCCTTCAACAAATGACTAAGTAAGACTAAACAACTTTGAGGTCTAAAACATATTTGGTGGGCAAGCTGACAAATGTCATATAAAGTGAAGATTACGATGCAAAAGATTTTGTGGACAATTCAACAAAGATGTCATTTGTGAAAGTGATCCATGACATGAATGAACCAAATCTAGAGCCACAAAGAATTGTTCAACACATCATGCACACATTGATGAAGCTTCCATACAATTGGATTGCATTTGAAAAAGGTTATTGAAGGTAACCATAAATAGTTTGTAGTTATCAAATGCAACCATAAATAGTTTGTAGTTGCTATAGATGAAGTTTGGTGTAACTTGCATCATCTTTCAAAAATGACATGTTTTGGACTTGTAGATTTTATAAAACCTCATTTGGTCAAGGAATCATGTTGTCATGTGCAATCATATTTGAGATTTGTGAATCTTTCTTCTTTAAACATTTGAAATTTGTGAATCTATGTTCTGTAACGATGATATCTTTCTTGTAAACATAAGATACAATGATCATTTATAGTCTTACACAAGTATCATCCATTCATCACCTATATTTTTCAATCATGGGTGATTGGACCTTCCATTGATAATGTGTTTCAATAAATGTTCCTATACAATTGATAAGAATTGAATAATGAAAAAAAATCAATAGAAACTCATTTGAAGCAATATTTTTTAATGCAAATACAAGCCAATCATTTTTTCGACTTTAATTTTGGTTTGCATTCTTTTTCTTTCAATTGTGGGGATTTATATTGTACCGATACTACATTATACATTTATTTTTGTTGAAATTATTTTTGAAAGTAAAAAAAATTAAAAAATTCTAATATTTTTGGAACAAAAATGAATTTGAAACAAACAAAAAACATTGAACGAAAACACTTAAACAATCCTTGTTTTCCATTGCCAAAAGGGTCATTGTCCAATGATCAATCACATTGGCGGCCAAAGAGAATGGTGACCCAAAATGGTTGTTGATGATGGAAAAGTTGGTAGTCAAAAATTCAGCAATAGAAAATGTGGCGACCAAAAATGTGATGATTGAAAGTTGGCAACCAAAAAATGTGGTGATTGAAAACGTGGCGATTGAAACTTGGCAACCAAAAGCTATGGCGACTAAAAACATGGCAACTAAAAGCCAAAGACTCAAAGTTGTGGTGACCAAAAGTTGTGGTGATTAAAAACGTGGCAATTGAAAACTGGTGATCAAAACCTTTGATGATTGAAGTTTTGGCAATCAAATTCATGCGGTGACCAAATATTTATAGACCAAATTCTTATGGTGACCAAAAACCTCACAATTAAATTCTTGTGGTGATTGAAATTTTGGCAACTAGATTTTTATGGTGATCAAAACACTTTTCAATCACCACAAGGTTTACAACAACCAAAATGGCTCTAGTTTTGATTGCTTGTAAGCTTGCCTTGGGTAGCCCAAGATGCCATCTGATTTGGGTTGACCCAAGTTGACCCTATATTGACATGATGAAAGGTTGCGTCTGCATTTAGATGAATTTGTTGCATCATGATGGACACACAAACATGATGACAACCCTACATTCTATGGACATTGTGTACTACATGATCCAACACTTGAACTACATTGCATATTGTGCATCCCATAGATGTCCTTGCACCTAAGGTGTTCAACCCAAATTCAACTTCATACACATTGTTTAAAAAATTGATTAAAGTTGTGTTCAAAGCACTTGATTGACATTTCATAGCACTTTCAAATGTTTTAGATTCCTCTTACTCTTCGTATAAAGGTTCGAACTGGGTTTCTACCATTTACCCTCAAACCTTTTTTACCTATTCCGCAACCTGCACAGTTTTTTTAGATCACAAAAATTCTTTCATGCTTACAATTTTTGAATCTCAAGGTGCAACCTAATTGAAAACAAAGATGTAGCTTGCAAACTACACAAGCCAACAACAACAACCTACAAAGAAACAGGATTTACACAGTTGAAAGTGTTGACAATGTGTGACCCAAAAAGGAGGGGTCCAACTTACAGCCAACACCATCGAACCC
>Ga0116226_10005559_pt1 | contig 11260 bp, 8 predicted proteins | sample S1TSphfallax_FD_89692 | JGI IMG/M metagenome (GOLD analysis project Ga0116226, IMG submission 89692) | Host-associated microbial communities from peat moss isolated from Minnesota, USA - S1T2_Fa - Sphagnum fallax MG | ecosystem: Host-associated > Plants > Peat moss > Unclassified | place: USA... | reverse complement strand
GGCCGGTCTGGCCGGCGCGCTCAACGCGCATTTCTCCTCCTTCATCTCGCCGGCCGAGTTCGGCTTCGAGAATGCAGTGGCGATCTTGTCCTATGCGGTATTGGGCGGCGTCACCACGCCGTTCGGGCCCGTGGTCGGCGCCTTCCTGCTCACCGCCCTGCCCGAGCTGCTGCGCGAGTTGCACGGCCTGCGCGGCGTCTTCAACGGCTTGATCATCGTGCTGGTGATGATCTTCCTGCCCAAGGGCCTGCTCGGCTTCCGCACCAAGAGGGTTGGTTGATGACCGACGGGTCTTTACAGCAAGTGACTCCCGGCATGCGACGGCACGCCCGCGCTGGCGACAGCGTCGATCAAACAGGCAACATGGCTTGGCGCGGTAGCCCGGCGCTTGAGGGGCATATAAAATGACCGTACTGCTGCAAGCAGACCGAATCGGCAAGAAGTTCGGTGCGCTGGCCGCGGTGGACGGCGTCAGCTTTACCGTCGAGCAAGGCCATGTTCATGCGGTGATCGGCCCGAACGGTGCCGGCAAGACGACTCTGTTCAACATGATCTCGGGACTGATTCACGCCAATTCCGGCGCGCTGACCTTCGGCGGGCAGACCATCACCACCATGCCGGCCTATCAGCGCGCCACCATCGGCATCAGCCGCACCTTCCAGAATATCCGCATCTTCGCCGACATGTCGGTGCTGGAGAATGTGATGACCGGCATGACGCCGCATCTCACCCAGCCGGTCTGGAGCATTTTGTTCCGCCTGCCCGCCGCGCGGCGCGAGGAGCACGCGGCCCAGGCGGAGGCGCAGCGCCTGCTCGACAAGGTCGGCATCGGCCATCTGGCCGGCAGCCGTGCCGCCGATCTGGCCTATGGCGATCAGCGCCGCCTGGAGATCGCCCGCGCCTTGGCCGCCAAGCCGAAATTGCTGTTGCTCGACGAGCCGGCCGCCGGCATGAACCCGACCGAGACCACCGGCCTCCTGTCGCTGCTCAAGGATCTGCGGGGCGACGGCTTGACCATCTTGTTGGTGGAACATGACATGGGCTTCGTGATGGGGATTTCCGACCGGCTGACCGTGTTGAATTTCGGCCGCGTCATCGCCGATGGAGCCCCCCACGAGATCCGTCGCGACCCCAAGGTGATCGAAGCCTATCTCGGCGCCAAGGTCGCAGCCAAGCTGGCGGCGGAGGGCGAGCTGTGAGCGCCCCTCTGCTTGATGTCACCAACCTCTCCCTCGGCTATGGCAAGATCGCCGCGGTCAAGGAGATCTCTCTGTCGGTGCTGCCCGGCCAGGTAGTCTGCCTGATCGGCGCCAACGGCGCCGGCAAGACCACCACGCTGCGCGGTCTGTCGGGCCTTTTGTCCCCGCGCGGCGGTTCGATTCGATTCGACGGTCAGGATATCGGTGGCCAAAAGCCGTACCGCATCGCCCGCGCCGGCCTGATCCATGTGCCGGAAGGCCGCCAGGTGTTCGCCGAGATGACCATCGCCGACAATCTCAAGATGGGCGGCTATCTGATCTCGGACAATGCGGTGATGAAGCAGCGCTTGGAGCATGTCCTCGACCTGTTCCCGCGCCTGCGCCAGCGCTTGGCGCAATTGGCCGGCTCGCTGTCGGGCGGCGAACAGCAGATGCTGGCTATCGGCCGCGCGCTGATGGCGGAACCCCGCCTGCTGCTGCTCGACGAGCCCAGCCTCGGACTGGCCCCCCTGGTGGTCGAGGAGATCTTCGAGCTGATCGCGCGGCTGAAAAAGGACGGCAAGACCATTCTGGTGGTCGAACAGAATGCGCAAATGGCGCTCGAGATCGCCGATTACGCCTATGTACTGGAAAGCGGGAAAGTTAAACTGTCCGGACCCGCTGTCGAGGTGGCCTCCAATCCCATGGTACTGGAGGCCTATCTCGGCGCCCTGAAAGCTTAGAGGCTGCCGCGCTTATGGATCTTCTGACGGTCGGTTTATCCTCGGCTACCGCCATTGCCGGGCTTGCCGTAACATTGCTGGCGCTGTGGTCGTCCGATCGTCGTCACCTTGAACTGCCCGTCTTCGCCGTTGCCCTGCTGATGATCGCCTCAGGCCAGATCATGCTGGTCCTGCTGTGGAACGTCTCGGTTTTCTTTTCCTATTTCGTTGGAAACTTTATCGTTTGCGCCGGCACGCTGGGAATATGGCGTGGCTGCCGCACCCTGATCGGCAAGCCGCCTCTGCGCGGGGCCGAGATTGGCGCGCAGGCGATGCTGTCCTCTCTGATGCTCTATTTCATCTACGGGACACCCAGCACCTATGGGCGAGCGATCGTCTTCGCGACATTCATGACGATTTTCACGGCCCGTGCGGCGCTCGAGCTTTTTCGGGATCCGCCGACCCGACGCTCGCGCGCGGCGTGGCTGATCATCGGCTGCCTGCTGACGATCTCGGCGATTTTCGTCAGTCGTGTCGGACTGGTTCTGCAAACCGGGACCGTCGATTACTGGCCGGACGAATTGGGCCTTTCCGTGCTGTTCATCGGTCCGATGGGATGCTGCATCGGCATCGCGCTCGGTGTTTTCTGGATGATTTTCGAGCGCATCGCCGACGAGTTGCGCAACCGAAATCTCGCCTTGGAGACGGCGCGTCAGGCGGCGATGCAAGCCGACAAGGCCAAATCGATTTTCCTGGCCAATATGAGCCATGAAATCCGCACGCCGATGAATGGCATCATCGGCTGCACCGAAATCCTGCTCGATTTGGCGCCCTCGCCCGAGCAGCACTCCTATCTGGTCATGCAGCGCAATGCAGAAAGCCTGCTGCTGACCATCATCAACGACATTCTCGATTTTTCGAAACTGGAATCGACCGGCTTCACCCCCGAACAGGTGCCCGCCGATCTGCATTCCATCATCGGCGAGACAGTGGCTCTGATGCGCGCCCAGGCCGAGGAGAAAGGCCTGGCGATCTGCGCCGATATCGACCCGGCCTTGCCGCAATGGGTGATCGGCGATCCGGCCCGGCTGCGCCAGATCCTGCTCAATCTGATGGGGAACGCCGTCAAATTCACCGAGACGGGCGGCGTCTCGCTGACGGTGTCGGCCGAGATGAACGGATCGCCCGCCATCCGCTTCGCCGTGACCGATACCGGCATCGGCATTCCGGCCGACCGCCAGCATCTGCTGTTCCATGACTTCTCGCAGGCCCATCAGGCGTCCGCCCGCTATGGCGGAACCGGGCTGGGGCTGGCCATCTGCCGGCGCCTGGTCGAGGCGATGGGCGGCATGATCGGCGTCGACAGCGAGCCGGCCCGCGGCAGCTGTTTCTGGTTCGTCCTGCCGCTGGTCGAGGCGCCGGCGGCCGCTGTCACGCCCGCTTCGCCGCCAAAGCCCCTGGCCGGAGAGTCTCCGACGCCTCAGGCCCGCATTCTGGTGGCCGAGGATATCAAGGTCAATCAGGTGATCATCGAGCGCCTGCTGATCGGGATCGGCCATCAGGTCACGCTGGTCGAGAACGGCGCCGAAGCCGTCGAAGCGGCGCGGACCGGCAGTTTCGATCTGGTGCTGATGGATATGCGCATGCCGGTGATGGATGGCGTCGCCGCCACGCGGGCAATCCGCGCGCTCGGCGGCCCGCGCGGCGCCATTCCGATCCTGGGCCTCACCGCCAATGCCACGCCCGAGGACACCGCGCGCTGCCTCGAAGCCGGCATGAACGACCATATGATCAAACCAATCGACCGCGCCGCGCTGGCCCGCGCCGTGACCAAATGGTGCGCCCGGTAATAACAGCGGTCCCGGGGGACGCCTTGAGATGGTAAGGTCACCGGTCGGACGTCGAGGGCCTCCATGCTTCTGGATCTGAGAACAGTCTATTTCTCATCGGCGACAGTTCTCATCGGTTTTACGGCGACTTTGCTCGTCCTGTGGTCCTCGGACCGGAACCGGCGCGAGCTGCTTACCTTTGCTCTTGCCTTCGGGCTGTTGGCGGTCGGCTTCATCGCCGGGCCGCTTCGTCCTTTGCTGAGCGAGAATTTCGCGCCCTTCCTCGGCAATGGCTGCATCAATGCCGCCATGCTCGCGGTCTGGCGCGGATGCCGCCAGATCGCCGGCAAGGCGCCGCTTCCCGCCATCGAGGTCCCCGCATTCCTCGGCCTTAACTGCCTGGTATTCTGGTTCACCTATATCGACCTCAACACCATCGCCCGCATCGAGCTCGGCTCGCTGGTGGTGGTTGTCACCTGCGCGATCTCGGCCGTGCATCTCTATCGAGACCGCAGCCTGCTGCGGTTTCGCGCCATCCGAGTGCTGATCGGCTGCTTGTCGCTGGCCGCCCTCTTGTTTCTGGCGCGCGTCCTCGTCAGCATCGGCCGCCCGCCAATCCCCGACTATATGAACCCGCCCACCCCCGTGGTGATCGCCCTGGTGGTCAGTCTCGGCATCTATATCGTATTGGCGCTCGCGGTCTGCTGGCTCACCTTCGAACGCATGGCCGAGGAGCTGAAGCTGCGCAACGCCGCGCTGGAAACCTCGCGTCTGGCCGAGCGCGAGGCTAACCGAGCCAAATCCTCATTTCTCGCCAATATGAGCCATGAGATCCGCACGCCGATGAACGGCATCATCGGCTGCACCGAGATCCTGCTCGACATGTCGCCCTCGCCCGAGCAGCGTCCGTATCTGTCCATGCTGCGCGAAGCCGAGGGGCTGCTGCTGGCGATCATCAACGACATCCTCGACTTCTCGAAGCTGGAATCGGCGCAGATCACGGTCGAGACGGTGCCGGTCGAGCTGGCTTCGGCGGTCCAGGGTACCGCGGCGCTCCTGCGCACCCAGGCCGAGGATAAGGGCTTGGACTTGAGCACGTCGCTCGATCCGGCACTCCCGGCCTGGATCATCGGCGACCCGATGCGCCTGCGCCAGGTCCTGCTGAACCTGCTGGGCAATGCCATCAAATTCACCGTGGCGGGCGGCGTCGCGCTATCGACCGAGCGATGGGACCACAATGGCGCTCCGATGATCCGCTTCATTGTCAGCGACACGGGAATCGGCATCTCGCCGCATCGCCACCACCTGCTCTTTCAGGATTTCTCGCAGGTGCATGAGTCCGCATCGTTCGGCGGCACCGGTCTGGGGCTGGCCATATCCAAGCGGCTGATCGAGGCGATGGGCGGCGAGATCGGCGTCGAGAGCGAGCCCGGGCGCGGCAGTCGCTTCTGGTTTACCCTGCCGCTGGCGGAGCCAGCGACCCCGGTCATGCCGCACCCCGCCGAGGCGGCCTCCGTGAGCGGCTCCAGCCTTGAAATCCTGGTGGCCGAGGATGTGCAGGTCAATCAAGTCATCGTCGACCGCATGCTGACCCGCGCCGGCCACCGCGTCACCTTGGTCGATGACGGCGCCGCCGCGCTCGAAGCGGTCCAGGCGCGCCGCTTCGACCTGGTGCTGATGGATATGCGGATGCCCGGCATGGACGGGGTCGCGGCGACCGAGGCGATCCGCCGCCTGCCCGGCTCTGAGCGGAGCATCCCGATCATCGGCCTGACCGCCAACGCCACCCCGGAAGACGCCGCCCGCTGCCGCGCGGCCGGCATGAACGATCACCTGATCAAGCCGGTCGATCGGACCACCTTGCTGCGCACGGTCACGGCCTGGGGTCGGGTGAAGAGCGGTTGACGCGCCTTCTGCTTACGACGCACCCCGCTCATGGCGCGGAAGCGAATCGACAAGCTCGATCCAGGGCAGCCGCTCCGACCAGAAGACATGGAATTGCGGGATCACCGCCGTCGGATCATCGAGCGAGGCCGCGTAGAAATGGATTTCGTCGGGAAATCTGTCACTTCGATAGGCGACCGGCGTGCCGCAATCCCGGCAGAACAGGCGCTCAACGCCCGATGAGGACGCGTAAATCGTCGGCGCAGCGCCGGTGAATCGGGCGCACTGACGCAGAACGCCGACGAACGTCGTGAAGGGAGCAGAGCAATTGCGCCGGCAACTCTCGCAATGACAATGGCCGCACCAAAGCTCGGCCCCCTGATACTCGAAGGAGACCTTTCCGCACAGGCAGCGGCCACTCTTAGTCATGCTCAAAGCGCCTCGATGATCGCCTTCACCAGCGTCCAGCAATGCCCGACGGTATCGATCTCGACATGCTCGCCCGGGGCGTGCGCGCCGCGGATGGTCGGGCCGAAGGAGATGATGTCGAGGCCGGGATATTTGGCGCCGATGATGCCGCATTCCAGCCCGGCATGAATGATCTGGATCGCCGCCTGGCCGCCGAACTGCTTGGCATAGACCTCCTGGCAGAGGGCCAGCAGCTTGGACGAGGGATTGGGCGTCCAGCCGGGATAGCCGCCCGATCGTTCGACCTGGCAATGCGCCAGGCGGAACAGGCTCTCGATCTCGTCGGCCAGCAGGGCGGTGCCGGAATCGCGTAAAGACCGCACCATCAGATTGGCCGAAAAAAGACCATCGGCCAGGGCGATCACGCCGACATTGTTCGAAGTCTCGACCACGCCGGGCACGGCGTCGCTCATCCGCTTGACGCCATGGGGCGCCGCATTGAGGGCGAACAGCAGCAGGGTCTGATCGGCGTTGGAAATCACCGGGCCGGCCTCGGCGGGCGACAGGGTGATGGCGATGCCCTTCTCCTGAGCCGCCAACTCGTCGGCAATCAGATCCCGGAACGCCGTCAGCCGCTGTTCGAGTTCGGCTTCTTTGGCCGGATCGACGGCGACCTCCGCCCAGGCTTCGCGCGACAAGGCATTGCGCGCCGTGCCGCCGGAAAAGCTCTTGAGATGGACCAGACCGTCGCGGGCCAGACCGAGCAGCAGGCGAACCAGCAGCTTGTTGGCATTGCCGCGGCCGCGATGGATGTCGATGCCGGAATGGCCGCCGCGCAGGCCATTCAGGGTGATGCGACGGAATATCCAGCCCTGCGGCGCACTCTCCTGGCTGCATTCGCGCGAAACAGTGACGTCGCAGCCGCCAGCGCAGCCGAGATAGAACTCGCCCCATTCCTCGGTATCGAGATTGAGCATCCGGGTGGCCTTGAGGATGCCCTCCGCCAACCCGTTGGCGCCACTCATGCCGGCCTCTTCATCGACGGTCAGCAGCACTTCGAGCGGCGGATGGCTGAGCGTGTCATCCTCGAGCGCGGCCAAGGCCAGCGCCACGCCGATGCCGTTATCGGCGCCGAGCGTGGTATTCTCGGCCACCAGCCAGCCATCCTTGATCACCGCGGTGATCGGATCCTTGGTGAAATCGTGCCTTGTGCCGGCATTGGCCTGACAGACCATGTCGAGATGGGCCTGCATCGCCAGGGCCGGATGATTTTCCTTGCCGGGCGAGCCGGGCTTCTTGATCAGCAGATTGCCGGCCTGATCGATCAGGGTCTCGAGGCCGCGCCCGGCCGCCCAGTCGGCCAGCGTCTGGCGCAGAGCGGCCTCCTGCTTCGAGGGACGGGGAATCGAGCACAAAATATCGAAATGGCGCCACACCAGGGAGGGTTCGAGCTGCTGCATGATGGTCACTTGATTTGTTGAAGCGGAATTGGGCGACAAGCTGGCATCTGGCGCGCGGCTTGGCAACTGTCGCGGCCGAAAAAACGCCGGAAACCCGCGACCGGTCAGCAATCGCTCAATTTACCTTGCTTTTTAAACAAATAGACTTTGGTTTCTCTCTGTTACTATAAACAAAATATTTATTGTCACAATGATCGGGCCGAGTATTATTGTATAATAGCAAGTGATAAAACGTGACGATCGCTACTATCGTCACAAATCTGTGACGTTCGTCATAGCCTCGACTGATTCAACAGGATATCAGAGGGGCCTTTAAGGAGAGAATTTTGTCGGCATTATCGCAGGCCCCGACACTCGAGCCATTGTCGCAGATCGAAGACGCGTTGAAGACCGACGTCATCGATATTCTGCGCGGCTGGTTTGACCGGCTTGCCGGCATGGATCGCGCCGCCGCCTATGAGACGGTGATGAACGAGCCGGAGATCCTGCACGACGCCTTCACCCTGCTGCGCCGCCAGCCTCAACTCTTCTCCAGCGCCATCGTCGATCAGCACGGCCAGGCGGTCGAGGCCAAGGACGATCAGCGCCTGCGCTGCGGCGAAACCCTGGGTCACATCAAGACTTTGGTGCTGCGCGCCGCCGCCCGCCGCCATTTCCGCCGCAAGCTGGGCGGCTCGCGCACCGTGCTGGTCAAGCCCCAGCGCCAGATTGGCGCACTGCGCCGCCTGATGGAAAAGATCGGCATCGTCAGCCCGCCGCCGCTGCGCCGCCGTCGCGTCACTGGACGTGGCGATTCGCTCTATCAGGCGATGCGCGACTATCTGCAATTCGATTGGCAGGCCCGGCTGATCCCGCATTATGTGCAATTCTCGGTCGAGACCATCGCCGAATTGGGATCTTCGATCCTCGAGATCCGCGAACCGGCCGAACTGCGCGCTTTGGCCGGCGACGAAGGCCGCGCCGCCCTGTCGCAGCGCCGCCGCCCGCTCTTCCTCAGCGGCGCCAGCCAGCTGCTGAAATCAGGCAGCGACTCGATCGATTCCGAACTTCTGTGGAAGCTGTGGGACCAGATGGGCATGAACCGCCTGTTCGAGGATATCGACGTCACCGAGACCCGCAAGATCATCGCCGAGATCGCCGCCACCTCGAAGATGGCGATCAATCTGCTGATGCCGATCCTGGGCGAGGATGTGCGCCGCTTCGTCAGCTTCCTGTTCGTCGCCTACAAGAATTTGGGCCGCATCAATTATCGCAATGTCTTCTCCGACACCGGCGCCACCCAATGGATGGCCAAGGTCTATGTCGACCGCCTCTCCAAGCTGCCCGGCCTGCCGCCGCCTTCTTTCGAGGAAATGACCGAAATTTTCTCGACGATCGTCTCCTCGCCGACCAAGCCAGGCGAATAACAAACCCGGCTGCTTCCCCGCTGTTTTTGCTTTAGTCTCAAAGCTCAAGCAACAGTTGGATAGTCTCTTGGCGCCACCATCCCTGACCAGACTGGGCTTCGGCCAGCATATTCCCAACGGCCTGGCGGTCGGTGCCGGGGTCGGGCTGGTCGGCGTCATTCTCGGCAATATGTTCGGCTTCACCGATGGCATGGTGGCGGGCACCGGCGCCATCTGCGTTTCCTTGGGCGACCTGCCCAATCCGCTGACCAGCAAGCTGAAGATCCTGCCGGTTTGCTGGCTGCTGGCCAGCCTGTCCGCGCTGGCGATCTCACTGGCCGTCGGCCATCCCCTTCTCCAGGGTCTGCTGGTGGTGCTGATCAGCCTCGGCGCCGGCATGCTGGTCGGCTATGGCCGCTGGGCTCTGCCGGTCAGCGTGCTGACCATGCTGGCGGTGGTGTTCACGCTGGGAACGCCGATGAGCGGGCTTGACCAAGCCCTGCATCACCAGGCCTTTTTTGCCGCCGGCGGCTTTTGCTACCTGCTGATCTCGTTTGTCATCACCCGTGCCACCGAGCGCAGCAACCGCCGCATCGCCGTCGCCGAAACCTTGCGCGAATTCGGGCTCTATCTGCGCGCCATTGCGCGTTTCTACGACGAGCGCGCCGATCTGGCCGAGGTCTACCGCCAGGTGGTCGAGCAACAGGCGGCGCTGGCCGACCATCTTCAGGCGGCCCGCCAGCAGATCTTCCTCGGCAGCCGCGACAGTGCCGCGAAAAGATTGGCGGCGGCGATCATCCTGCAGGTCGATGCGCTGGACACGGTGGTCTCGGCCCATGCCGATCTGGGACCCTTGCGTCGCGGCGAGACCGGCCCGCTTCTGCCGGCGCTGGTCAGCAATCTGATCCTCGAGCTGGCCGGCGATATGGAACGGCTGTCGGACGATCTGCTGCGCTATCGGCGCTCGCTGTCGTTACGCGATCGAAAGGACTCGATCGATCTGATCAGCCTGGAAGTGTCGCGCCTGACCCAGGACGGCAAAACCGAGGCACGGGCGCTGCGCGCGGCGCGGGCGACGCGGACCAAATTCACCTGGGTCAACGACCATTTGTCGCGCCTGCCCAAGGTGATGCAGACCACCAAGGGTGCCGAGGCCCTGCTGGAAGGCATCGACCTCGCCGCCTTCGTGCAGCCTTTGTCGCTGTCGCCCAAGCAGTTGCTGCGTCATCTCACCCTCTCCTCCCCGGTGGCGCGCCATGCGCTGCGCCTGGGTGCCGCGATGGGCGCCGGCTATCTGCTGATCAGCCTGGTGCCTTGGCTCAGCCATGGCAATTGGATCCTGCTGACCATCGCGGTGATCCTGCGCGCGCAATACAGCGTGACCCGCCAGCGCCGTAACGACCGCATGATCGGCAATCTGATCGGCTGCGCGCTGTCCGCCGGCCTGCTGCGCACCGGCCTGCCCGATCTGCAGCTTGCCGTGATTCCGCTGGCGATCGCCGTCGGTCAGGCCTATGTGCGCGTCAATTACATGGTCACCTCGACGGCGGCCTGCGTGATGGCGCTGATGGCGCTGCATTTCCTCGATCCCGCCGCCCACTCGCCGATCGGCAGCCGCCTCATCGACACCGCGATCGGCGTCGCCATCGCCATCCTGTTCAGCCGCCTGCTGCCGCGCTGGGAATATCAGGAGGCGCCCAAGCTGGTCGATACGCTGATGCACAGCTTCACCGATTATATGGGGAATGCGCTCAGGATCGAGATCAGCGAGCAATCCTATCGGCTGAGCCGCAAGACCATGCTGGAAAGCCTGGCCGCCATCACCGAATCCGCCACCCGCGTCGCCGGCGAGCCCGAACATGCCCGCACGGCGATGCCAGCCGATCTCGGCGTGCTGCTGTCCGCCGCCTATAGTCTGGCGGCGCAGATCGTCGGAATCCGCGTGCTGTTGCGCAACCGCAAGGACGACATCAACCGGCTGTTCGCCGAGCATCTGCTCGACAAGACCCGCGGCGCGGTGCTGGACCAATTGGATCTTTCCCACGACGCCGACGACCCGCCCGATCTCGACGATCACGATGAATCCCATGCCGATGCCGAGAAGGCGCTGCGGATCCGCTGCAAGGAACTGTGCCTCGACGCGGTCAAGCTGCATGAAGTCGCGGCGCAGTTCCGGGCGGTGACTTAGCCGGGCAAGAAAGGCTGGCGAGCCCGGCACGGGCAAGAGGCGATATGCGGGCTGGGTCGCCGGGCATGACGAAATCGCCAAGAGCTCGACACGCGGCCAGACTGTAATCGTCGAAGGCGCCGGACATTTCATCTATCTCGACAAACCCGATCTGGTCTTGAACAAATTCAAGTAAGTGCTCGGCAGCGTCAGAGGAACGTCGAGGT
>Ga0116226_10005557_pt1 | contig 11263 bp, 9 predicted proteins | sample S1TSphfallax_FD_89692 | JGI IMG/M metagenome (GOLD analysis project Ga0116226, IMG submission 89692) | Host-associated microbial communities from peat moss isolated from Minnesota, USA - S1T2_Fa - Sphagnum fallax MG | ecosystem: Host-associated > Plants > Peat moss > Unclassified | place: USA... | reverse complement strand
AGTGTATCGACGGCCTGCGGCGCGTCGAACACAGGGCTATCGCTAAGCAAGAAGGCCCTGGCTGGGAAACTCCGCCGCCCTTCCATCTGATGCTTTAATCTCAGCCCGGTGTTCGACCCTCCCGGAGGGTCGAACCTTCTGGGACGCCCAGCGTCCCGACGCCTCCTCGTCAGCCGTCGCGCGCAGGTCGGGTCAAGGGTTCAAGCGTAGCGTCCCTTGATGCGGCCGAGCACGGCGGCCTCAACCCCAGCGCCAACACAGCGTGCGACCGTCGCCTGCGGCGTGCAGGCGTTTGCGCCGCCGGATAGCGGCTCAGGCGAAGGGAAACTCGGCCTCGTACTCGATGGTGAAGTTGTCCAGCGTCACGGGCATGCCGTGGCTGCCGAGCGGCTTGGCCTCCGCCTGGATATAGACGCCTTCGGAGAGGGCGCGCTCGTTGCGGGGGATCATGCCCTCGAGCTGGATGCGGTGGCCGAGCACACCCATGCTCATGCCGCCCATGGGCACTTCGAACACCGCATCGTCCTTGAACACCCAGCTCTGGTCGATGGAGAGGGACGAGAGCAGCACCGAATAGCCCTCGCCGTTCACCTGCAGGAACCCGGCGACGTCCAGGTTCGGACCCTTGGCGCCGATCAGGCTGGCCAGCACCGTCGCCGGGATGAAGATGCGGCCGATGGTCGGGGAAACGCGCTGCATGGTGAAATGCTTCTGGGTGTCGCGGCTCCGGTCGGCGGCGGCCTGGCCGGGCCAGATCTCCCGCTGCGCCGGCAGGCTGAAGGCGCCGAGGCGGTCGTAGTCGTAGCCGAGGGCGCGCACGTCGACGATCTCGCCGGCGCTGATGGGCGGAGCGGGGCGTCCGGTCTCGTCGACGAAGCCTAGGAGCTGCTCCCGCCGCCAAGCCGGGGCGTAGGTCTCGTTCCCCCAGATCGAACTCCACTGACGCCAGATGCGATCGACGTTGGAGTGGTGGAACCAGAACAGGGGATCGCCCGGCGAGGTCGAGAGCGTGGTCATGTCGCCGCCGACGAAGATGTGCACCATGTTGTGCCCGTACTGCTCGGCCGAGCCCATGTAGTTGTCCAGGGGATCCCCGAGGTTGGGCGCGCCGAAGAAGTAGTCGAAGCTGTCCGCCGGCCGCCCCAGGAAGTCCGCCTCGCGCCCCTCGACCTTCACCTGCAGACCGATGAAATCGCTGATCCGGCTTTGCGGACCGGCGTCGCGGCGGGCGTGATAGAAGGGGCCGGCGCGGTCGAAGAACAGCGGCGGGATGCGGTCGTCGCTCCAGTTCCAGTAGGGCATGGCGAAGCGGTCGTGGCCGGAGACGCGGGCGACGATCCGCTCCCAGTGCAGCATCTGCATACGGTGCCAGGCCAAGAAGCGCCAGGAGTGGTGGTGGCCCCAGCGCATGTCGGCATGGATAGCGATCTGGCGCCGGATCGATAGAGGCCCGTCATCCCTCGCCATGCGCGGCAGGGCGATGCGCAGGGCGAGAAGATCGTCGTCATTGGGCGAGAGCGCGCCCACATCCCGCCGGATGCGAGGCTCCGCCTCTTGGGCGTCGGCTTGGGCGTCGGCTTGGGCGTCGGCGCCTATCCCGGCGAGGAGTGCGGCGGCGCCGAGGGTCTTGGCGGCCGCGCGACGGGAGAACTCGACCATGGACGCCTAACCGCTCCTGAACCTTTCGCCACACGCTGAACGCCTTCCCCAGGCGTTCAACGCCTGCAGGGTGCGGGCTCAGTCCGGGAAATGCGAGCGAAAACCCTTCATTCGCGAATGTCGGTTATGAACGTTGCGGGGAATGGAGGCTGGCGCATGAGTGGGCATGACGAGCGACGACGGCTGCCGCGCCGGCGCACCCGCCTGTCGGCGGCGGTGGTGAGCGGAGACGAGGTGGTCGCCTGCACCGTGCGCGACAAGAGCCACACCGGCGCGCGCCTCTTGATCGAGACCGGCAAGAGCGTGCCGGACGGCTTTCATCTGCTCGAATTGACCACTGGAGACCTGCACCGCGCGCAGGTGATCTGGCGCGACGCCGCCTTCGTGGGCGTGACCCTGCAAGACCGCCGCAGTCTCGATCAGCCGCGGGCGGAAGATCAGCCCTTCGTCGAGATCCGCGAGCGGCTCACCGCCCGACGCTGAGGATCCCTAGAGCCTGTCAGGCGAAACCGCATACACTTTCGCCTGACAGGCTTAGCGCGGCTTGCGGAACTTGAAGGCGAACTGGTCGGTGTGGCCCCGGATCGAGGGGTCTTACACCAGGGCCGCATACGGCTAGGATCACGAAAAGGGATTTCGCTCCGGTCAAGAAAGTCTTCCGCTCGTTTTGTCGCCCTTTAGCAGCAGATCTGCGGACTCAGAAACAGGCGTTGAGGCTCGCCAGCCCCGCCCTTCCCTTGCTAAGCAGTGCCCCCAATCGGGAGCGACGTGGGAGGTCGAAGATGACGAAGTTCGGACTGGCGATGGTGTTCGCCGCCGCGATCGCGGGGCCCGCCGCTGTGCATGCCGCTCCATCCGCGTCCTCGGCCGGCGATTGCGCCGCCCTGACGACCCTTGCTCTGCCCGAGGCCAAGGTGGTCGGTGCGGAGACATCGACGCAATATCCCTCCGAAGCCGGGGTCAAGGGCTCCCCGCCCGCCCCTTTCTGCCGCGTGCGCATCGCCGCCCATCCCACCGCCGACTCCGACATCCGCATCGAGCTTTGGATTCCTGCGGGCGGCGCGTGGAACGGCCGCTATCTGCAGGTGGGCAACGGCGGTTTTGCCGGCGCTATCCCTTATCGCAGTCTGGTGATGGGCCTGCGCCGCGGCTACGCCGTCGCCGGCACGGATGACGGGCATGTGGCGGGCAAGGCGGAAGCCGACGCCGCCTTCGCCCTGCACCATCCGGAAAAGGTGGTGGATTTCGGCTGGCGGGCTTTGAAAGAGACCACCGACCTCTCCAAGACCGTCCTCGCCGCCTACGCCGCCCCGCCGAAGTTCTCCTATTTCAACGGGTGCTCGGACGGCGGACGCGAGGCCCTGATGGAGGCGCAGCACTTCCCCGCCGATTTCGACGGCATCGTCGCCGGCGATCCGGCCAACGACTGGACCCACCTGCAGGCGGCGGGCGCCCTCGGCCAGCAGGCCCTGTTCCGCTCCAAGGCGTCCTTCGTGCCGATCAGCAAGCTGCCCGCCCTGCAGGCCGCCGCCCGCAAGGCCTGCGCCGACGAGACCGGGGTGATCGAGAATCCGCTGGTCTGCCGCTTCGACCCGGCCGTGATCGAATGCAAGGGCGCGGAGAGCGACCAGTGTCTGACCAAGGCGCAGGTCGCCACCGTGCGCACCTTCTATCACGGCAGTCTCGACGCCAGCGGCCGCCCGATCATCCCCGGCCTCGATCCCGGCGCGGAGGCGGAGACGCCCAACGGCTGGGGCCGCTGGGTAATCGGTGATGCGCCGAGCGGGGGCGAGGCGTCCCTGGCGTGGAAGTTCAACCACGGCTTCCTCGCCTATATGGTCTACGGCGATCCGAACTACGACCTGAAGACCTTCCGCTATGAGCGGGACATGCCGGCCATCGAGCGCAAACTGGCGCCGATCCTGAACTCCACCTCGCCCGACCTCTCCGCATTCAAGGCGCGAGGCGGAAAGCTGATCCAGTACCACGGCTGGGCCGACCCGGCGATTCCGGGGCGGGACTCGATCCTCTATTTCGACCGCGTGCAGAAGAGGATGGGCGACACCGCGCCCTTCTATCGCCTGTTCATGGCGCCGGGCATGCTCCACTGCATCGGAGGTCCCGGTCCCAGCGCCGTCGATTGGCAAGGCGCGATCTCCGCCTGGGTGGAGAAGGGGCAGGCGCCGGACCGGGTGATCGCCGCCAAATTCGTCTCCGACGATCCGGCCTCGGGCGTGGCCCTCAAACGCCCCCTCTGCGCCTTTCCCAAGGTGGCGCGCTGGGACGGCTCGGGCGACAAGACCAAGGCGGAAAGCTTCGTCTGCGTGGCCCCGTAATCCTGCGATCTTTCGCAAGGCCGGTATGGGCGCGCTCTTTACTGACGCGGCGTCAGGGCTAGAGGTTGCGCCCAACAAGACACCAACAGGAAACGCCGGAGCTTCTCCATGACCGTGATCAACAGCGTCGCCGATCTGACCATCGAAGGGGATGTCGGCGTCCTCACCCTGAACTCGCCGCCGGTGAACGCCCTCTCCGCCAACGTGCGCGACGGCATCCACGACGGGATCAAGGCGGCTCTCGACGACCCGAAGATCAAGTCCATCGTGCTGATCTGCGACGGGCGCACCTTCATCGCCGGCGCCGACATCACCGAGTTCGGCGGCGCGGCCAAGGGCGCCAGCCTGTTCGACTGCCAGACCATGATCGAGGACGGCGCCAAGCCGGTGATCGCCGCCATCCATGGCACGGCGCTTGGCGGCGGGCTGGAAGTGGCGCTGACCTGTCATTATCGGGTGGCCGTCCCCTCGGCCAAGTGCGGCCTGCCGGAAGTGAACCTCGGCCTTCTGCCCGGCGCCGGCGGCACCCAACGCTTGCCGCGCATCGTCGGGGCGGAAAAGGCCCTGGAGATGATGACCTCCGGCGCCCACGTGCCGGCCAAGGACTGCCTGGCGATGGGCCTGGTGGACGAGATCGTCCCCGAAGGCGAGCTTCGCGCCGGCGCCGTCAAGTTCGCCGAGAAGGTCGTGGCCGAAGGCCGACCCCTTAAGAAGGTGCGCGAGCTGAACGACAAGATGGAGGCCGCTCGCGGCCATCCCGAGATCTTCGAAACCTTCCGTAAGGCCAACGCCCGCAAGTTCCGCGGCTTCCTCGCCCCCGAATACAATATCCGCTGCATCGAGGCGGCGGTGAACCAGCCTTTCGAGGAGGGCCTGAACACCGAGCGCAAGCTGTTCATGGAGCTGATGACCGGCTCCCAATCCGCCGCCCAGCGCTATTCGTTCTTCGCCGAACGCACCGCCGCCAAGATCCCCGACGTGCCGGACGACACCCCGATCATCCCGATCCACAAGGTCGGCATCATCGGCGCCGGCACCATGGGCGGCGGCATCGCCATGAACTTCGCCAACGCCGGCATCGCCGTCACCATCGTCGAGGTGAAGCAGGAAGCCTTGGACAAGGGCCTGAAGGTGGTCCGCGCCAACTACGAGCGCAGCGCCAAGAACGGCCGCTTCCCCGAGAGCGAAGTGGACGTGCGCATGGGCCGGATCTCCGGTTCTCTGGAGATGCAGTCCTTGGCCGACTGCGACCTCGTGATCGAGGCGGTGTTCGAGCGTATGGACATCAAGAAGGACATCTTCACCAAGCTCGACGCGATCTGCAAACCGGGCGCGATCCTGGCCACCAACACCTCGGCCCTGGACATCGACGAGATCGCCGCGGTGACCAAGCGGCCGGACGCGGTGATCGGCCTGCATTTCTTCTCTCCCGCCAACGTCATGAAGCTGTTGGAGGTCGTGCGCGCCGACCATACGTCCAAAGCGGTGATCGCCACCGCGATGAAGCTGGCCAAGAAGATCGGCAAGATCGCCGTCCTGGTGGGCGTGTGCCCCGGCTTCGTCGGCAACCGCATCCTGGCCGCCCGTGGGCGCGAGGCGCAGAAGATGGTGCTGGAAGGCGCCATGCCCTGGGACATCGACCGAGTGCTCTATGACTTCGGCTTCCCCATGGGCCCCTTCGCCATGTCCGACCTCGCCGGCCTCGACATCGGCTGGGTCAAGGAGACGTCCAAGGGCGAAACCATCCGCGACGTGCTCTGCGAAGCGGACCGGCGCGGTCAGAAGACCGGCGCGGGCTATTACGATTACGACGAGAACCGCAACGCCAAGCCCTCGCCCGTCACCGAGACGATCATCAAGGATTTCATCGCCAAGTCGGGCGCCAACCCGCGCCAGATCGACGACGAGGAAATCCTGGAACGCACCCTCTACGCCATGGTCAACGAGGGGGCCAAGATCCTGGAGGAGAAGAAGGCCATCCGCGCGTCGGACATCGATGTGGTCTGGCAGAACGGCTACGGCTGGCCGGTCTATCGCGGCGGTCCCATGTGGTGGGCCGACAGCGTCGGTCTGCCGAAGATCCTGGAACGGATCAAAGCGTTCCAGGCGGAGATGGGCGATCAGTGGACGCCCTCGCCGCTGTTGGAACAGCTGGTGGCCGAGGGCAAGGGGTTCAAGGATTTGAAGTAGGCTTGGTCGGCTCTGCCCCTGGATGAGTCTTCGGTCAAAAGGGGGTTATAACGGGCCTTGTTGAGCTTGGCGCTCCGATCCCTAAGGCGTTGATGCGGCCGAGCACGGCGGCATTGTCCCAGCCTAATCAAACGAGGAGGACCCTAAACTGCGGCGCGGGCCAGCCATGGGCCAATCTAAGCGAAAGCTGGTATAAGGCGAAGCCTGGCGATAGCCTCCCTCCACGCGCCACCCACGCCGCCGATGAGGTCGCCATGATCCGCCAAGCCCTGCTCGCCCTGACCTTAGCGCTCACCGCCGCTTCCGCCGCCGCGGCTATGCCGGCGCCGGTGGGTCGCCTGTTCCCCGACTCCGCCCTGGTGGTGCAGCCGCGGTTCAGCGACGAGATCGTCGGCCATGGCCCCGACCTCGTGTTCATCCCCGGCCTCGCCTCCTCTCGGGAAACCTGGAAGGCGACGGCGGAGCGGCTGAAGGGTCGCTATCGCCTGCACCTGATCCAGATCGCGGGCTTCGCCGGCGAGCCGTCCCGCGCCAACGCCTCGGGCGAGGTGCTGGTCCCCACGGCGGAGGCGATCGACGCCTATCTCGTCGCCGCGCATCTGACGCCGGCGACGTTGATCGGTCACTCCCTCGGCGCCACCACCACCCTCTACCTGCTGGAACGCCATCCTGAGCACTATCGCAAGGCGCTTTTGGTGGACTGCCTGCCGTTCTTCGGCGCCCTGATGGCCGGGCCCACCGCCACCTCCGACAGCGTCCGGCCCATGGCGGAGCGATTGAAGACGGCCATGGCGGGGAGCGACGACGCCTCCCGCGCCGCCTCCGAAAAACAGGTCCGAGGCATGGTCACCTCGCCCGCGGGGCAGGAGCTGGTGATCGGCTGGAGCCGCCTCAGCGACCGGGCGGTGGTGGCCACGGCCATGGCGGACGATGTGGAGCTGGACCTGCGCCCCGGTCTCGCCGCCGTGCAGACGCCGGTGACGGTGTTCTATCCCGACAACGTCTCCCTAGGCGCGCCCAAGGGGGCGATGGACGGCTTCTACGGCGCGGCCTTCGCGGCTTTGCCGAACAAGACCCTGGTTCGCTTCGACGACAGCCGCCACTTCATCATGCTGGACCAGCCGGACAAGTTCGCGGCGGCGCTGGACGCCTTCTTGGCCCCTTAAAGCTCCACCACCCCGTCGCCGTGTGGGGCGTGCGGCCCGGCCGGCGGGAAGTGCTCCGCCAACGCCGCGCCGCAAATCTCCACCGCGCGGACGAAGCCCGAGGCCGGGTCGGCGCTCTTTACCCCAGCCACCAAGGCGGCCACGGCCGCGTTCCACGCCACGTCCCCAACCTCCCGGTGGATCGCCTCGTCGGCCACCAGCTCCACCTGCCGGTCGCTGAGGCAGGCGAAGATCAGGACGCCGGTGCGGTCCTCCACGTGGCTGAGACCGGTGGAGGCGAAGTGGGCGAAGGCCGTGCGCTTGACCCTATGGCGCACCAGGAAGCGCGGCGTCAGCCCCCGGCGCACCACGGGAATAGAGACGATGGCGGCGGTCAGGGCGAATAGCGCCGCCTGTACCAAGGCGTAGATCCCCAGGGCGCCGCTGAGCGCCTGCCCGAACCCCGGCGCATCGCCCCAGCCGCCGTCGCTGAAGGCCACAAGGGTCCAAGGGTGCAGTCCGGCGAGCAGCGCCAGCGGCGGCAGGATCAGAGCGACGGCGGCGGCCCAGGCCAAGGGCACCTCGCGGTATTTCGACACCTCCTCGGCCACCAGGCAGAAGATCTCGCCGGAGGTCTTTTCCTCGGCCGCGTGAATGGCGGCGGCGATACGGGCGTGGTCCTGCGGTTTCAGCATCACCAGCTCCCCGACGATCCGCCGCCGCCGAACGATCCGCCGCCGTCGCCGAACGAATCACCGCCGCCGCCGCCGCCGCCGAAATCGTCGTCGTCACGACCGCCGCCCCCGCCCAGCATGCCGCCGATCAACAGCAACGGCCAGAAGCCGCCGCCGCCGCGCCGTCCACCCAGCACCACCGCCACCACGACGATGACGAATAGGATGGAGACGATGGCGTGCAGCGGATTCTCGCGGCCCGCGCTCCGGCTGGAGGCGGCGCTCGCCACCTGCTGCTCCGCCTGGGCCGCCTTCTGCTCGGCGGTGGAGGGATCGGCGCCCATCTGCTCGATCAGGGCGTCGGTCCCGGCCACGACCCCGCCCGGCACGTCGCCGGCGCGGAATTTGGGGATCACCTGAGTCTGCAGGATGACGCTGGTCAGGGCGTCGGTAAGCGTCCCCTCCATGCCGTAGCCCACCTCGATCCGCACCTTGTGCTCGGAGGGGACGACGATGAACAGCGTGCCGTTGTTCAGCCCCTTCTGCCCGATCTTCCAGGCGCGGCCGAGCTGATAGCCGTAGTCGGCGATGTCGTCTCCCTGCAGCGAAGGCAGGGTGACCACCACCAGCTGGCGCGAGGTGCGTTGCTCAAGATCGGCCAGCTTTTCAGTCAGGCTGGCCTGCACGTCGGCGGGCAGCACATGAGCGTCGTCCACCACCCGCCCGGTAAGCGGTGGAAAGGTCAGCGCCGCCGCCTGCGCCCCGGCTGGCGTCAGGATCAGGAAAGCCAGGAGCGAAAATAGCGCGGCGGCGGCGCGGGACATGGATTTTGACCGTTACTGCGAGGAACTCGTCGCTTTACTCGACGAGCTGGTGGTGGTCGTGGCCGTCGATCCCGCCGGCGGGGCGATGTCGAAATTCACCTTCGGCGCGGCCTGGGCCGTGTCCGCCGCGGCGAAAGGCGTGATCGGCTTTTCGTCGTGATAGAGGGTCGAGGCCCAGAGCACGCCGGGGAAGGTGTGCAAGGTCGTGTTATAGTCCTGAACCGCCTCATTATAGTCCTTGCGGGCCACGGCGATGCGGTTTTCCGTGCCTTCGAGCTGGCTTTGCAGCGCCATGAAGTTGGCGTTGGAGGTCAGCTCCGGATAGCGCTCGTTGGCGACCATCAGCTTGCCCAGGGCTTGGCTGAGCACCCCTTGGGCGTTGGCGTACTGCTGCACCTTGGCCGGGTCGCTGATCTGCGAGGGATCGACGCGGATCGAGGTGGCCGAGGCGCGCGCCTGGGTCACTTCGTCGAGCACGCCCCGCTCCTGCTTGGCATAGGCCTGCACGGTGGAAACGAGGTTCGGGATCAGGTCGGCGCGGCGCTGATAATAGTTTTGCACGTCCGCCCAGCGCGCCTTGGCCGCTTCCTCCTTGGTGGGGATGGCGTTGACGCCGCAGCCGGCGAGGGACAGCGACAGGGCGGCGACGGCGCCGAGAGCCAGGCCGCGCGAAAGATTGGATGTCACGGAACGCCTCTTCAGGGACGCGCCTTCGTAAGGCGCGGGTTGAGCTTAGCAGAGAACGTCAGATAGGGGTAAGGCGGCCGGCGGGAAGGCCCCGACGCATTAAGTCTCTGTCATCATTCCAATGCGTCCCTGCCGCTGCACTTGCAGCTTCAGGGGCGCGTTCTGCGTTAAGATAGCATGTCCGTCGCCGAACTCGAACCCGCGCCCTTCGAAGAGGTGCTGCTGATCTGCTCTAAATGCGCCGCCAAGCTGGGGCGCGGCCGCAAGGGCAAGACCGAATTGCGCGGCGAGCTGAAGCAAGCCTTGAAGACGCGCGGTCTCGGCAAGTCCACGCGGGTGGTGGAGACCACCTGTCTCGATCTCTGTCCCAAGAACGGCCAGACCATCGCCCTAGGCCGCGACCTCGCCGCCGGCCGGCTCTGGGTCTTCGGCCCCGATGCGGACGGGGAGGCGGTGGCGAAACGGCTTTGCGACGCGCATCCGCCTCTTGCGGCGAACGCCCGCTAGGCTCAGACCTGTCCCAAGCGTCGCTTGAGCGACCGATGCTGGGAGAACAATCCGATGCTAGGCAAGACGGTCCTGTTGGTCACCGCCCTCTCGGGCGTCGCCGCCGCGGCGACCGCCCAAACCCCGGCGCCGAGCCAGGTCCGCACGGGGGTCGCGGCCTTCGGCGACTGGCGCACCGACGCGCCGGGCGTGGTGCGCAAGATCGTCGTCGGCGATCTCGACAAGCCCTTCGCCACCCCCGGCGTCGCCGCCGGCTCCACCGTGGCGCCGAAGCCCGAGGGCGCGACGCTGAAGCTGCCGCCGGGGTTCAAGGTCGAGGCCTTCGCCAAGCTGGACGGCCCGCGTCTGATCCGCGTCGCGCCGAACGGCGATATCTTCGTCGCCGAGACCCAGGCCGGGCGCATCCGCGTGCTGCGCGCCAAGGACGGCGCCGATAAGCCTTCGGAAATCTCCGTCTTCGCCGAGACCCTCGACCGCCCCTTCGGCATCGCCTTCTATCCGGCGGTCAAGCCCGAGTGGGTCTATGTGGCCAATGTGGATTCGGTGGTGCGCTTCCCCTATCGCGACGGCGACCTGAAGGCGCGTGGCCCCGCCGAAATCATCATCCCCAAGCTGACCGAGAGCAAACGCGGCCACTCCACCCGCGACGTCGCCTTCTCCCCGGACGGCAAGCGCATGTATGTCTCCATCGGCTCGGGCTCCAATGTGGCCGAGGAAGTGGCGAAGAAGACGCCGGAGGAGACCAAGGCCTGGGCCGACAGCCACGCCCTCGGCGCCGACTGGGGCGCGGAGACCAACCGCGCCGACGTTCTGGTCGGCGCGCCCGACGGCAAGGACATGAGGGTGTTCGCTGCCGGCATCCGCAATTGCGTCGGGCTCGCCGTCAACACCAACGGCGACGTCTGGTGCGCGGTGAACGAGCGCGACATGCTCGGCGATGACTTGCCGCCCGACTATGTGACCCGGATCAAGGACGGCGGCTTCTACGGCTGGCCCTGGTATTACATCGGCGATCACGAGGACCCGCGGGCGAACGTGAAGGACCAGCGTCCCGACCTGAAGGACAAGGTGACGGTCCCCGATGTGCTGATCCAGCCCCACTCCGCGCCCCTGCAGGACGCCTTCTACACGCCCGTGCGTGGGCCCTCGGCGTTCCCTGCGGAGTATCGCGGCGATCTGTTCGTGGCCCTGCACGGGTCCTGGAACCGGGCCAAGCGCACGGGCTACAAGGTCGTGCGGGT
>Ga0116226_10005556_pt1 | contig 11263 bp, 6 predicted proteins | sample S1TSphfallax_FD_89692 | JGI IMG/M metagenome (GOLD analysis project Ga0116226, IMG submission 89692) | Host-associated microbial communities from peat moss isolated from Minnesota, USA - S1T2_Fa - Sphagnum fallax MG | ecosystem: Host-associated > Plants > Peat moss > Unclassified | place: USA... | reverse complement strand
GGCCTCAACAGAAGCTATGAACTCGTTTGGCAACGGCGACCTTTACATGGAGAAATTCATCGAACGTCCTCGCCACATTGAGTTCCAAGTACTGGCAGATGAGCATGGCAATGTGATGAGCCTAGGGGAGCGCGAGTGCTCGATCCAGCGGCGCCACCAGAAATTGATAGAGGAGTCGCCATCCCTACAAGTGACCCCGAAGATGCGGGAAGAGATCGGCAAGACGATCAAGAAATCGCTGCAAGATATTGGCTACCAGAACGCAGGTACGATTGAATTTTTGATGGATGAGGACGGCAAACTCTACTTCATCGAAATGAATACCCGCATTCAGGTGGAGCATCCGGTGACGGAGTTGGTCACGGGTGTTGATTTAGTGAAGGCGCAATTGCGGATTGCTTCAGGAGAAAAGCTAAGTGACATTATCCCTGAGCCGATTACGATGCGCGGACATGCGATTGAGTGTCGTATTAATGCTGAACATCCTGAGAAATTTACCCCCTCAGCAGGCAAGATCACAGTGTTCAACGTGCCGGGTGGCAATGGGGTGCGGGTGGACACGGCGCAATATGCCGAGGGCGTTGTTCCCCCCTATTATGATTCGATGATTGCGAAGCTGATCGTGCATGGCAAAGACCGCGATGAAGCGATGGCGCGGATGCATCGTGCGCTGGGAATGTTTGTTGTGCAGGGAATCCATACTACGATCCCATTGCATTCGAAAATATTCGAGGATGAAGAATTCCAGCGCGGTGATTTCGACACGAAATTTATGGAGCGTTTTTTCGAGCGGCAGGCTGCTGGAAAAAGTTGAGATTGCCGGATGCTGACCCTCTCGCGTTTCTATGTCATTCTCGATGCTGATTTTATGGCGCACCGAGGTGTGTCGGTGCAATGGTTTGCGCAGCAGATGCGGGATGCTGGCGTAACGCTGTTGCAGTATCGCGACAAGCATGGAAGTCCGCAGCAGATTCTTAATAACGCAGCCATCATCAGCGAAGTATTTGCAGGGGTTGACTGCACCCTTATCCTGAATGACCGGGCTGATCTGGCAAAGCTGGCAGGATGGCATGGTGTGCATGTGGGGCAGGATGATCTATCATCTGCGGGTGCACGGGCGGTTTTGGGTGCCGATGCGGTGGTTGGAATCTCTACCCATAATGAAGTGCATCTTCGGGCAGCAAATGCGAGTGATGCCAATTACATTGCCATTGGCCCAGTGTTCGCGACGGGAACAAAAGAAAATCCCGATCCGGTGGTGGGGCTGGATGGCGTGTTGATGGCGCGGAATTTGACCGAAAAACCGCTGGTGGCGATTGGTGGCATTACTCGTGCGAATGCTGCAGGAGTGATTGCCGCGGGTGCGGACTCAGTTGCGGTGATTTCTGATTTGCTGCCGACGGGCGCTGGCGAAACTCCGGAAAAATCAGCACGAGACTTTCTCTCGCTTTTACGATACAACTGACGCACGTGGTCTCATCAGAAAAACTTACAAATGAAGCATCGGCAAGGCCCCACTTTGTGCAGGGCATGGGGTTGTTTAGCGCGACGGCGATTGTTGTCGGGTCGATGATAGGGTCTGGCATTTTTATTGTGTCGGCGGACATGGCACGTGACACCGGCTCGCCTGCCTTGCTGATTGCTGCGTGGTTGATAACGGCAGTGATGACGCTGATTGGCGCACTCAGCTATGGGGAACTGGCTGCGATGATGCCGAAGGCCGGCGGGCAGTATGTGTATCTGCGCGAGTCGCTGGGGCCGTTATGGGGATTTCTCTATGGTTGGACACTGTTTCTTGTCATACAGACTGGAACGATTGCAGCGGTTGCCGTGGCCTTTGGAAAATTTCTTGGCGTGTTTTATCCCAAGGTATCTGCAACAAACTGGTTGTGGCATATTGCTCATGTGCCTGCCTGGCCAGTGGGGCCGATGGTGCTGGGCAACATGGAGATTGGCCTGAACACGGCAAACCTAACGGCCATAATCGTGCTGTTTTTGTTGACATTGGTAAACACGCGCGGAGTGAAGTTTGGCGCGCTGGTGCAAAATATCTTTACCTCCGCAAAGGTATTGTCGTTGGTGGCGATTTTGACGCTGGGCTGGCTGGCGCGCAACCAGATTGCCATGGCGGCAAATTTTGGCGTGGGTTGGAAGAATTTTTGGAGTGGTGCGGGCTGGCATATGCTGCACCCGATAGAGGTTGGCGTTGGCGGGCCTACAGTGTGGGTGGGGATTTTGACGGTGCTGGCAGTGGTGCAGGTTGGGTCGCTGTTTTCATCGGATGCATGGAACAACGTGACGTTCACTGCGGGTGAGGTAAAAAATCCTCGGCGGAACTTGCCGTTATCGCTGATGTTGGGCACTGGCGGAGTGCTATTGCTGTATATTTTGGCGAACTTTGTGTATCTAAGTGTGCTGCCGCTGCATGGCGATGCTGACGCGACCACGGTGATGGGACTAGGCATTCAGTTTGCTGAGGCCGACCGCGTAGGCACAGCGGTGATGTCGCAAACGCTGGCCGGATATGGTGCCAAGTTGATGGCGATGGTAATTCTTATCTCCACCTTTGGCTGTGCGAATGGAATGGTGTTGTCTGGGGCGCGGGCGTTTTATGCGATGAGCCGCGATGGATTATTTTTTAAATCTGCGGGTATATTAAGCGCGAAGTCGAATGCGCCGGTTGTATCGCTATGGCTGCAATTTATTTGGGCGGCACTGTTGTGTTTGTCGGGCAGCTATGGGCAGTTGCTCGACTATATTATTTTTGCAGTGCTGGTGTTTTATGTGCTGACGATTGCAGGACTATTCGTGCTGCGGGTGAAACGTCCGGATGCAGAGAGGCCGTACCGTGCATTTGGGTATCCTGTATTACCAGCTATATATATAGTGATGGCTATATGGATATGTTTGGTATTGCTGCGATATAAGCCGCAGTATACGTGGCCGGGGCTGATTATTGTGCTGATGGGAGTGCCGGTGTATTGGATTTGGAAACAAAAAGCCAGTGAAGTTATGGAAGAAAATTAAATGAGAAAAGTGGAGTTGTGACAGGCATGAATAGATTGCTTACGACCAAGCCGATTGAAAGCATATTGGGCGAGGCTGATGAGACGGGCGAGCACACACTGAAGCGCTCTCTGGGGGCCAACAATTTGATTGCGCTGGGGATTGGCGCGATCATTGGAACGGGAATTTTTGTGCTGACAGGGCCAGCGGCGGCACTGTATGCAGGACCGGGCGTGGTGTATTCCTTTATTTTTGCAGCGGTGGCCTGTGTGTTTGCAGGGCTTTGCTATGCAGAATTTGCGGCAATGATTCCTGTAGCCGGGTCAGCGTATACATACGGCTATGCGACTCTGGGCGAAATTTTTGCGTGGATCATTGGCTGGGACCTGGTGTTGGAATATGCCTTTGGCGCAGCGACGGTGTGCTCTGGATGGAGTGGTTATGTTTTATCGCTGGGGCAGGACTTTGGATTGAGGTTGCCGCCTGCACTGGCAGGAGTGCCGGGGTCCGTATTTGTGTTTTGGAACGGGCACTGGGAATTACTAGGGCGCGTAGCAGGCAAGCTGGCAGAGGCGGGAATTGATCCGGCGACGCTGCCACAGCAGCATGGCGTATTCAATCTAGTAGCGTTTATTGGGATATGCCTGGTGACGACGATCCTTGTGGTGGGCATCAAGGAGTCAGCCAACTTCAATAGTGTGATCGTTGCCGTTAAGCTCATTGTGCTGGTGATATTTCTGGGGCTTGGCGGATATACGCTGCTACATCATCCTGAAATGACGAAGGCAAATTGGCATCCGTTTCTGCCGCCAAATGCAGGAAAATTTGGTGAATTTGGCATGTCTGGTGCTTTACGCGCTGCGGGAGTGATCTTCTTTGCATACATCGGATTTGATGCTGTATCGACGGCAGCGCAGGAGGCGAAGACCCCGAAGCGAGACATGCCACTGGGCATCCTTGGGTCGCTTGCAATATGCACGGTGCTCTATATTTTGGTATCACTGGTGCTGACTGGACTGGTGAATTATCGCGACCTTAATGTGCCGGACTCGCTGGCAGTGGGCATTGATGTCACGGGATTTAAATGGGGCAGCCTGCTGGTGAAGTTTGGCGCATTGGGCGGGCTCTCCAGCACGATGATTGTGATGCTGCTGGGGCAGAGCCGGGTATTTTTCTCCATGTCTAAAGATGGATTGCTGCCGAAGTTTTTCAGTGATGTGCATCCGAAGTTTAGAACGCCATGGATTTCGTCAATTACCGTGGGGTTGGTGGTGGCGACATTTGCATCCTTAATTCCGCTGGCATCGCTGGGCGAGATGACGAGCATTGGAACATTGCTGGCGTTCATTATTGTTTGCGCGGGGGTGTTGGTGCTGCGCAAGAAGAGGCCGGAGCTACCGCGCCCATTCCGTGCGCCGTGGATGCCGTTTACTCCAATTGCGGGCATTTTGGTTTCACTGGCGATGATGGTAGGACTTCCACTGGCGACATGGTTGCGTTTGTTAATTTGGTTGGCGTTGGGGTTGATTATTTACTTCAGTTATAGCAGGCATCACAGCAAAGTAACTTCTTGGAAATAGGTTGTAAAATTTATTGGGCAGACGGCAACACAGGCAGTGAGACGGTGTCGACCGATGTGGGTTCATCACGCAGTTTTAGATAGAGCAGCGTGCCGTTGGGGCGGGGAACTGTCAAGGTTGTTCCTGCGAAGTTGGGCGGGAGGGTGACGACTTTGCCTGTGGCATCAAAGCTTGCATCCGATGAGATGGAATTAATGAGATAGAGATTGTCGCCGGAGAGGGTGCAGGATGCATCCTGCTGAATGGGGCAATGCACTTCTTTGAGCACAGGTACACGGATGAGGTTTGCGAGGGGCTGCCAGTCTCCGCTGCCATCCGAGGTCACAGCGCGGAATTGAAGACTGCCAAAGGCTGAGTCACCAAATGCTTTTTGCGGATACAGCGTGGCCAGAACGGTGTGTGCATCTTCAAGCACTAGAGAACCATCATCAAACGAAAGTTGAGTGTGCAGAGAACCGTCCTGGGTGGCGACTTCGATTTTTTCATCCCGCGAGAACTTTGCTGGGGCCTCGGTATTGATGAAGAAAGTCAGTGTAGCGTTGAGCGGCAGATCGTCCGGGCTGGAGAAAAGAAAAGCAGTCTGGGCACTTGAACTGGGCATTTGAATATTTTTGCTGGCAAGCGTGATGCGCGGGCGTGATTGGTCGACAGTGAAGGCCAGCTCGAGCACACGACCATCCTTCAGTTTTATGTATGCTGTCTGCCGTGAAGCTGGTTTCAGGCTGGATGCATTGAGGTTATTGGGTAGAGAGAGCGGCAGCGATTCTTCCTCGTTTGCGACGGTAATATTTCCGGGCGTGAAGAGGAGACCATCAATGATGACGCTGGTGATCTGGTCTAGTCCCTTGCCGGTAAGGACGGCTTGGGTGTCTCCGGCGTGGAAGACGAGGCGTCGGGGAGTGGGTGGATCAGCGTATGCGTTGAGTGCAATTTTTTCAGGCTGCTGCTGACCATATTGCTTTACTTGAAGTAGGAGCGGGCCGGGCATTACATTTTTAAGTGCAAGGCTGACGGTGAGCATGTGGGGTTTGGGAGACTTACCCGCAGACCAAGTGACAGGGATGGTGATGCCATCCGAGGTGGTTGCTTGAATGGAGTCGATACAGGCGGCACCATCCGAGTTGAAGTCTATGCTCACCTCACGACCGACGACAACCTGATTTGCCTCTGATGAAGACAGAGTCAAATGCCTACTGGGTGCAACTTGCAGATTGAAGGTGGGGCCGGTGTAAGAATCAAAGCCCCAGTTGCCCTCCACCGTGCCGCGGAGTTCGCTATTTGTGGAAAGTTGCGGCAGGTCTGACAATGCATTCGCTGAGAGAGTTAGACCACCCTGCGCAGCACTAGCGACGAGGGGCAAATCAACTTGTTTCGGGGATTTGATATGAAGCATGAGTCCATGCGCATAGCTGCTGGAAAAAATTAACGGTGCGCCTTCGACAGGAAATACAAGTGATGGCTTGGTGAGACACAGCACCTGGGTTGGGTCGACTGCATGGAGCGGCGGCAACTGTGCAGCTTGCACGGCGGGTAGGCCAATCACCAATACTGATTTGGGATTATGAAAAGATGGCGGATTGTTCAGCTTTAGATTGAGATCGTCCCCGGTGGTCATGGCCAGCGCAGGAATGTACTGATATTGCGCCGTGTGTACGTTACTCATGATGCGCACCACATCCACTACTGAGCCAATATAGGCTGAATAATATCCACCGCCGACTGCGGGGGTGCTGGTGGCGTTGGAGAGTAAATCGGCGGTTGCTCCGCTAGTGAGTTGCGCGACTAATGATGTGTGTCCATCATCCATCACCACTGCGTTCTCTCCGGAGGTAAGGCAGACAATTTCCTGGCCGGGACTGCGGTTGAAGCAATCTTGATTGATTTTTATGTCGAGGCTGCGGGCCAGCAGGTCAGACTCTTGCTTCAATTGTTTCGTGTCAGAGCTGGGTATCTTTTGAATGTTGTTGACGTAAGTTTCATAACGTGCGCGGTCAAAGCTGGCAGCGTTTAAGTCTTGCGAGGCGCGTACAAAAGCGCCGGGGCGGCCCTTTACGGCATTGCGTAATGTTGTGAAATCTCCGCCGGTCGTGGGTGCCAGAAAGAGTAGTGCTTGCTGCGCATCATCGGGAACGGTAACTACTACTCCTTCATCGGCAACTTTTTTGTCCCATGTTTCCACGCGCGTGAACCAGTTGTCCGGTGGCGGATTAGTAGAACCACGCAAAAAGCAGGCGATCAACAAGTATCGGGCTGATTGGTCTGATGGCAGGGCTGAATGGATCCAGAGTCTATCACCGGGAGCGAGGTTCGGTGTCTGTGAGATGGGAAGCTCTCTGCCTGCTCTGGTTACCTTTACTTCGATCTTCGGGCCAGCGAGATCAAAGCTGGCTGGGTCAGCAGAAAGGTTGGTGGTGACAAGAAGTGAGACCAGGAGAGGAAAGAGAATTGCAGGTCGCATGCCCATACTTGAATTTTAGACGCTCGATAGCAGTTGAGCGTTGCATTGGAATTAGCAGGGAATTCTTGAAAGGTTCGATCACCTCTGACGGCCACGGGCGGACATTTCATCCGATGCGATTACACCATCTTTAATATGCACGATGCGGTGCGCATACTCTGCAATGTCCGGCTCATGTGTTACTAGCACAATGGTATTGCCTTTGGCGTGAAGATCGTCCATAAGTGCCATAATTTCATCGCCGGTTTTAGAGTCGAGGTTCCCCGTCGGCTCATCGGCGAGGATGATGGAAGGGTGATTGACCAAAGCGCGAGCGATAGCGACGCGTTGGCGCTGCCCGCCGGAGAGTTCATTCGGCTTGTGCATCATGCGTGTTCCCAGATTGACTGATTCCAGCGATGCCCTGGCGCGGGCAAGGCGCTCTACCGCAGGGGTGCCGTTATAGATAAGGGGCAACTCCACATTATGCAACGCAGTAGCACGCGCCAGCAGATTGAATGTCTGAAAGACAAACCCAATTTCTTTATTACGGATCCGGGCCAGCTCATCATCATTAAGATCACTTACCAAATGTCCATTGAGCCAGTAGGAACCTTGAGTGGGAGAATCGAGGCAGCCGATCAGGTTCATCAGAGTGGATTTACCCGATCCAGATGGGCCCATAATGGCGACATATTCATTGCGACGAATGCGCAGATTCACTCCGCGCAATGCATGGACCTGCTGCTCGCCCATTTCGTAGGTCTTCCAGAGATTTTCGACAACGATAATATCGCCATCGGCCATAGTCGCCGTAGTGGATGTATTCTCTGCGTATGTATCAATTGCCATAAATTCCTCCGGTTGCTGGCCTGCAGCTAAGAGCCACTATCAGTGGTGATGGTTTGCGGGGTCTTATCGATCTTTACAGGCCAATTATTTTTTAGAGTGCGCAGCACTTTGTATGGGCCAATTACGATTTGTTGTTTTTCATTTAGACCGCCTAGGACTTCAATCTCAGTAGTTCCGGTTATGCCGGTTTGCACGGGGACAAATACGGCATGAAGACTGCCTTTGATTTTCTGCAAAGTAAATACGCCCTGAATTGGCTGAGTTTTAGGTTGTGAGATGTTTACGGCAGCGCCGGATTTTTTACTATCAAGGGCTGGGTCGTGCAATGTGAGTGCTTGTATCGGAATCGTGAGCACATTTGGTTTATGCGCTGTCGTTATTTTTGCGGTTGCAGAGAGGCCGGGACGTAGTTCTGATGAAGGATCATCCAACGTGACAATCACTTTGAAGTCTTTGGCCTCTTCGGTGCCAGTGGTGCTTTGGCTTGTGGCAATACCGGTAGTGCGCAGCAAAGCCTGGTCGCCCACCTCAGTCACATGTCCCTTGAAGATTTTTCCGGGCAGGGCATCGACGCTTACATCGGCACTCTGTCCCAGGGCAACATTGACGATGTCTGTCTCGTCCACCTTCACCTCAGCGGTGATAACAGACATATCAGCAAGGGTCATTAGAGTGGAGCCTTCGGCATTTTGAATGCCCACAACAACCGTCTCGCCTTCGCGCACTGGCACGTTGGTCACAAGAGCGTCAAACGGGGCACGGCTTACGGTCAGGTCAAGACTGTACTGGCTGCCCCGGAGGGTTGCAATAGATTGGTCAACTTGGCGGCGCGCGGCCTCGGTCTGGGCATGTGCTTGTGCAACTGCGGCCTGTCGCTGGGCAAGAGTCGCTACATCCACGTCATAGGCCGATTTTTTTGCATCATAATCTGCTTTTGAGACGAGCTGCTCTTTGTACAAACTTTGATACCGCTGGTAGTCAAAGGCCTTTTGCTCCAAATCGGCTTTTGCCTCTTCAACATTGGCCTCAGCAGTTTTTTCATTTGCCATGTCAGCCAGCACAGTACTTTGATTGGTTGAGATGGTCTCTTTTTGCGCGGCCACCTGCGAGGCAGGGGACTGGTCTTCAACCTCCGCAACGATTTGGCCTTTTTTTACAAAGTCGCCTTCTTTGACGTACAGATGAGTAATCCTGCCGAAGGAAGTTGCGCCAAGATTTACATAGGTTTTTGGTTTTATCTGACCAGTTCCGCTAACGGTTGAGACCAAGTCCTCGCGCGTAACTTGACCAACCAGTACTTTTGTCACTTTCGACTGGCTACTGTATATAGTGGCGCCGATTATGACAGCCACCAGCAGAACTAGGCCTACAATAACGAGGATTTTTTTCTTGCTCATGTATATCGTTCAATCCTTCGAGCACTTGCAGTGTGATGGCTATATTGCAAATTTTCTGTCTAATGCAGAGTGTTTGGATAGCAGTCCATAGCGAAAACAAAACAGGCACAGAAAAGTTATTTTTTTGATGCCTAAGCAGTTCCAAATTCGTCAAAAAAATGTCAAACAAAGAAGTCAAATTTGACACCAAAATTCTGGCTCAATCATAGCAGGAACACCTTGTATCTGGCGGTGCTAAACCTTACAATGTGGTGTGGCGCAGATATATAGTGCCAAGGAGTCAAACCATGTACATCCTTTCCAGAAGTTTTCGTTTAGTGGCACCAGTATTGGCCATCTTCAGTGTCGTCAGTATGGCGACCGCTCAGACGCAATCTTCCACTTCACCCGCGCAACCGAGCAACCAGCAATACGATCCATTGCATCGTCCGTTGAGCGACCGGGAGAAAGTGAATCAACAGAAAGAGTTGAAGCACGAGCTGAAAGGCGAGTACAAGAAGTGGTTGGATGAGGATGTAGTTTGGATCATCAGTGATGAAGAGATAAAGGCGTTCAAGAGCCTCTCCAATGATGAAGAGCGGGATAACTTCATTGAGCTATTCTGGCTAAGGCGAAATCCGAATCCAGATTCACCAGAAAATGAGTATCGTGAAGAACACTACCGCCGCATTGCCTATGCAAACGAGCATTTTGCAGCCGGAAAGCCAGGATGGAAGACTGATCGCGGGCGTATTTATATAGAGTTTGGCAAGCCGGATGATATTGATGCCCATCCCAGCGGCGGCGACTATAACCGTCCAATGGAAGAAGGTGGCGGTCAGACATCTACCTACCCTTTTGAGATTTGGCATTACCGGTATCTGGAAGGTATTGGCGACAATATCGACATTGAATTTGTGGACACCTGCATGTGCGGCGACTACCACATGACCTATGATCGGTCAGAGAAAGACGCCTTGATCCACAACCCCGGCATGGCACCCACACTGTTTGAGCAGATGGGTGTGGCCAAGCCAGAAGACCGCTTTAAGAGTGGTGTAGAGTCATTGGGCGCTGGCCCCTTGAGCGCTAGCAATCAAAGTAAAGAATTTGACCGCATCAACCAATACGCAAAACTGACTGCCCCGCCACCGATCAAATTCAAAGACCTTGAAAGCGTAATGGTCGACAGTACGCTGCTGAAGGGGCCAATTTTCCCCTTTGAACTGCGTACTGACTATGTGAAGGTCACGAATGACACTATATTGGTGCCAATAACAATCCAGATGCGGAACCGGGACATGACGTTCACTACAAAAGATGGCGTTTCGCGCGGTACTGTAAACATATTGGGTCGCGTAACCACTCTGACGGGACGCATTGCACAGACCTTTGAAAACACTGTGCAAATAGATGAACCAACTGAACTGCTTGCGAAAGCGCAAGATAACAGCTCCGTCTACTGGAAGGCTTTGCCATTACGTCCGGGCCGCTATCGCTTGGATGTGGTCGTCAAGGACGTCAACAATCAGGAGCACATCGGCAAGTGGGCCCGCGGTATTGAAGTACCCAAATATGATGATGATCAACTTGCAGCATCTTCTCTGATTCTTGCCGACCAGATGGAACGCGTTCCCTCCAAGGAGATCGGTGCTGGTAATTTTGTTATCGGCAATACTTTTATTCGTCCGCGCGTCAGTTCCAGCCCAACCATTCCGGTACGCTTCAAGCGTAACCAGAACCTGAGCTTCTGGATGCAGGTCTACAATCTCGGTATTGATGACAAGACCAAACAGAATGGTGCTACAGTGCAGTATCAGGTTGTAAATCTGGACACCAACAAGACTGTCTTGAACACGACGGAAAGCACGAACAAGATCAATCCAAATGCAGATCAGGTTACGCTGGAGAAGACAATGCCCCTTGCGAGTCTGGCCCCGGGCAATTACAAACTGACAATCACGGTGGATGATGCAGTAAAGTCAGGACAGACAGGAATAAAACAACAGGTC
>Ga0116226_10005555_pt1 | contig 11264 bp, 10 predicted proteins | sample S1TSphfallax_FD_89692 | JGI IMG/M metagenome (GOLD analysis project Ga0116226, IMG submission 89692) | Host-associated microbial communities from peat moss isolated from Minnesota, USA - S1T2_Fa - Sphagnum fallax MG | ecosystem: Host-associated > Plants > Peat moss > Unclassified | place: USA... | reverse complement strand
TCCTCATGGATGAATTGTTTGCTAATAAAGGGTAAAGATTTCAATCAAGGAATTCCCAAGCTCTAATCCCACACATTGTTATGCTCATTGGCTCTCCTCATCAATGAAATTATTTTTCGTGAATGTGAGATGATAATCAAGGAATTTTCAAAGTCCTAATCTTATAATTATTGTGTTCATTGGCTCTCCTCATGGATGAATTCTTTGGGTAAACATGATATCACAATCAAGGAATTCCCAAAGGCCTAATCTTGCACGTTAATGTGCTCAATGGCTTTCCTCATGGATGAAAAATACCCAAAAAAAAGCATGAGATCATTATCAAGGTATTTCCCAAGCACTAATATCACAAATTACTATGCTCATTGGGTCTCCTCATGGATGAATTCCTTTTAACAAATGCATGCTTGAGATTGTAATCAAGGAATTTCAGATTTTATTTTGAATCATGCAAATTATCATTATCTTTTACCTCATTCTCACATACCATTGAAAAAGCTCCCTTTAAAATGAAACTAAATTATAACCAAAATTAAATTTAAATATTAGAGTACAATCCATGATTTTAAAAATGATTTGGGCTTCGCACTACCAATGATGATGATCAATTGACATAAGGTCAACATATTAATATATAATTTTTAAGTTATTTAAATAAATTATTTAAAAATAATTAGTTACTAAACATTAATAATCCATATAAACTATCTATGAAATCATTTTCAATTTCCTTAATTTTAGAATATGAGATTTAGTTTTCACCTACTAAAAAACATTAATATTTTTAACATTCATCATGTCCTTTTTGCCAACCTCATTGTTTCCAAAAAAAAAAAGCTTTTCGAGTTCTTTTTAACATCCACAATGTCCTTCCTACAATGCTTCCCAACAACCCCCAATTTGAAAAAATATAAACCCTAATACTCACAACATCCACTATGTAATTGTTCTTTAATGCAAGATTGTATCCAACATCTTCAATTCTCAAATTTGGTAACATTTGTTACATTGATGTCCCATCTTGGGATGTCCTTTCAAGACCTTGGCTTAACAACAATGATAGTCATTTACTAGCTCAACTTCTTATGGAAAAAATGGATCAAGTCTTCACTAATTCTAAACCAAAATCAAAGTTCAAAAGGAATATATATTCTATTGATTTGAAAAAGAAAGTAATTAGAATAAAAAATAAATAAATAATGTTTACCAATTCTAAGGAGAGTGTGGTTACAAGGGGCAACATAAAATGCCCACCCCTAAATCATGTATGGAGGTGATGTTAAAAGATTGTTAGATGCCACTTCCCATTTAATATTAATAAATTTAATGTTAAAATGAGTTTGTTGAATCTAACTAATTTCATAAACATTACATTTATATAAATAACGTAGACTTGTCCAACTTTGATTGAATATTCTTAATGAATATTTCATTTTCAATGTTGATTTGAATATGTTTCTAATTATGATTAAAAGATGTTCACTAAAATATCACCCCAAACAAATTAAGATGAAATTTTGTGTAAATTTATTATACTATTATTAATTTTGAGTAAAATCATCATTAAATTGAAAATATCAATATTAGTTACTAAAAATGTCAATAACTTAATTTTTGAAATATAATTAGAATGGAACTTCGTATTGATTTACTTGTAATTCTTAGCTTTAATAAAACCAAAAACTACCATCATGTTAAATAAAATGTTACCAATTGTTGGAATTATGAAAATTAATCAATATCAAATGCATTAAAAATGTATGGATATAGAGTGGTTTAATGGTTTAAAAGACACTAAGACATGTGCCATTTCATATGAAACATGTTGAAATTTAGGACACTTAAAACAATTTGCAATCATAATGTGTAGGTCAAAAACTTTAATTATAATTTAAGATTCATTTTTCAAAACATAAGCAATGTATTATTTAATAAGCCATTAAGTTCTAAAATGTAGTTGTTAAATGAAAAGGTGAAACACAAATGCATTTGAATGTGAATCATGCATACTTAAATACAACATCCATAAAATAATCTCTAGGTTTTCAAGACCTTGGTGTGATACATAATGATAATATGTTAAAAGGCATATGATTTATGGTTAACATGCAATTGATCTAACCAAAATATTAAATCTTTGAATAACATAGAATTTGAAATCAAAAGCCAAACTTTGAACATGTTTTAATTACATAAAAAATAGGGAATTTTTATAATTTAAAATTTTGTTATCAACTTTTATCATTTTTAAAGCCTTACTTATCTCATTTTGCACCCAATTTGCAAACACTGGTTTATTCCACACAAACTAGATCATTTTATTTTTTCTTCCCTTTTCTTGTTGCCTTCTTTGTTTTATTTTTTCCTTTTGTAAAGCTTTTATGCTAACAAGTCATTCATCCTTGCATGCATTAATTAAATTAATGACACACATTGAGAAAAAGTTGTAACCCCAACATATTCATGGGATGTATAAAACACAACATGATATAATAAATTTGCAAATATTTTCAAGATTTTTTTAATATTTTTGATTAATACAGTACAAAACAACTTCAACACATGTTTGTAGAATAATTAGTGAATTTTGAAATTTTCATGTCAAGAATGAAATATTCTTGAATATTCCAAAAGACTATGCATTTTTCTTCACAAAATTTTGTTCTTTGAAAAAACTAAATTTGAAATTTACAATATTTTACAAATAATATGATTAGTGTCAAAGATGCCAAGGAACTGTAATAATAAATAAAATGTAAATATAGAAATGACATCAATGTATAATAAATTATGCAATAAATAAAATGTATTTTTTGTCTAGTAGGTCATATTTGCATAAAGGACAAGGATCACCATATGAACCACTTGGGCTTTGCATTGCTAGGCACTATTAGTGATGATCTACCATTTTATTTTAATAATGTGTTCGAATGCAAGTATTTGAAGAATGGAGATATATTTTTATTTTTTATGTTGTTATGCAAATGTGATCACATTTGTGACACACTGTAAATAGATTTTTATAGGGTGTCCAAATGTTGTATTGGATGCATATGCTATTGTGAAAAATCCACAAGATGAATTGTCTAATTGTTGCATAACATTTGCATATGAATACAATAAGTGTTTTACATTCATGATGTTAGTAATTGGAAGGTGTTGTTTGGTAATTTTTTCATTGTCAATATATTTGAATCATATATTGTGTAGTGCAGGTCTAGTGTGGATGCATGTATTTAAATTAAAATCTAATGAATATTTTTTATGAAAATGTTTTGAAGACAATTAGTTGGGTATCTATGTATAATTCCTATGATTGCATATGTGTGTTGTTGATATCCTTTCGATTATAATTTTTGAACATATAATATTAACAAATTACAACTACTAATTATTAGTCGTTCAACCATCCATTTGGATTGAAAAGAATATTTTCATTGTTGTTATTTAATTGGAATTCTTCATGCCAATAACCAATGATACTATTGTCAATATTGTTGTCATCTAAATCATAATTAAATGTTTGTTCTTTTCTTTGTAGGATTTTAGTGGATTATTATTTTGGATATTTTTAGTTATACTATGTTTTGAAATAAGTTCCAACATTTCTACCAATCATTTTTTGAAGTTAGTTTTGTTTATGTTTTACATAGTAATATTTTGTAGGATTATGAGTCCATCTATGGATCGTAGATCTAATAAGGTTACGCATATGTTGTGCATATTTAAACGCACATTGTTAGGTGGTTGCCAAAAAATGTTTATGATTAAATTGTCAAATGTTTGTCCTTATGCTTTGAAATCTACGAAACAAAAAGTTGAAGCAAATGGCAATTGATAATTATTGATTGTGAATGTTTTAGAAGTGTTTGATTTCAATATGTGATAGTGATATTGAAAATTCCTTGCTATGGGTATTATTGGTATGACATTCTTAAGGAGGCCTTTTATTTTTTTGTTCTTTTCTATGAACTCGTTAAAATTGATTAAAACATTTATGGGGGGATGCATTGTAACGTTTTTCTGTATCCATTTGGAATCTATGGGGGAATATATTTTCAATGTATCTTATGCTTCCATTTACAATTCCTAGTTTAGGATATAATTGTTTTGTTATAATGATTTTCTATCATGGATGCCAATGCCATGGGGTTCATTCCTTTGAATGTTCATCCATAATTTGTATTGAACTTGTACATAACTCTTAGTTTAGTTTTAATTCACTTTTAGTTAAGTTTTAGTTCACTTATTGTTAATTCATAATTAACTTATAGTTAAGTTATAATTAAGTATGAGTTAACTTCAAATTAACTCCCAATCAACTTCAAGTTAACTCTTAATTAAACTCCTAGTTAACTCATAATTTACAAATTGTTCGAGCATAATTTTCAAGGTTATTGTTTTGTGAAGGTATTGTGTAACTTTGTAAAACTGAAATTTTTGGTACTTTGAATTCGTAAAGGCTATGGGTATTATATTGAGGGTGTTCATTATTAAATCTATGACAATAGATGTTGTTGATTTTATTTATCAAGCACCATAAAATTCATATGGACATGAAGAATTAAAGTAAGTGGGTATGTGTTGGTAATCAACCACAAAATTGTGTATGACATATTGTTGATTTGATGAGTTTTTATCAATTGTGACAATTTCGTAATTGACATTAGTAATTATCATTTTCATTTTGAACATTTTGATTTTTTTCTTATCCATTTGCCCATGCTGACAAACTATACCTAGGTATGTAATTGAAATCACAATCAATTATGTGATTTGGTAAGTTCAATAAGTAACTAATTGCTTTAATGGCTATTTTTTTGTTGACTTTCTATTGTATTTAAACAACTTATGAGGTGATGTCAATTTTTGTTGATCGAGTCATAATTATTATTTGGGATTTCGTTTTTTTTTTAAATTGTATTGCGATTTGAAAAATAGAATACATATGTGAAATGTAAATAAATGTTTTTGCAATGTAATATGTGATGTAATAAATAAATGATTTATTGTCTTTACTGGAAATTGCTATAAATTTCAAATCATGATTACATCTTGAAGCCAATAATATCCATGGATTTGTATTATTTAACTATTTATTAAATCTTTTTATGTGTAAAATTCTCATATCAATGTGAAAATGAGTTTCATTGACTAAAAGTTGAGGGAATCTATACCTGCATAATTTTTTAACATATTAACATCTTTTTTGTAACATGTTAGATTACATACGTGTCTATTGCATGTATTCATTAATTTATGAATGTCATTTTGGAATAGATTTGTAAAGATTTGGTGTTTTGCAGTGCAAGGATGTATGTTATCAAGATTATCATCAATGCATTTTGTATATGTCATTATTGAACATGATTTATATTGATTGATGTCTCGTGTAATTATATCATTTAAATAATTAATCATATTTTGTCAAAAAATCTTGTCATCATGCAATGTTTGTATAAGTGTTTTGGGATTTGGATAATCATTAAGCCATAATAATGTGTGGATACATAAGTTGCCATTTTTTATAGTTTCATAACATCCATAATAAACTTTTATGTGACTGAAAACACCAAAATTATTATTAGATAAATTATTTGTGTTTTTTACTTGTAACATATATTTGAAGATAGGATTGAGAATAGTGTGTACAAATATAGCTTGAACTTTTGGATTTATCGCTACATATTTGCATCTTTCATTTCTTGTTAGGATATTTTTGTCATGGAATAAATCAAGATTCATGTTTTGTCCACTTTAAACCATTATCAAAAGATGATGAATGAATGTGGGATTTAAAATAAAAAACAAACTTAATGTTCCCATAAAATTTACCATACTAATAATTTGGTCTCTTTATGTTACATGACTACTTCTGAAAACCATGACATATTTACTAGAAAATTTTAAATGTTGTAATAAACTACATATATATTTTTTGAAATTTATGTTTTGTGGGTTAATAATAATTTCATTGAAATTTATAGTTTGTATTTCATTGAAAAGTTCTCTTTCATTCATGTTTGATGATTTTGATACTATATGTTTCTATGACTCATGTTTTTATAATGTTTAGTTTCATCATTTTTAAAAAATTGGTGTAAGTTTGTGATATTTGTACAATGTTCGACATTTGCAAGTTCAATATTTGTCAATTGGAACATTGATCTCATTATTGACTTTAATATATCATTTTCAAGCAACATGTTGAGAACATCCATATTCATAGTTGTATTTTTGTACATATTATATGATTCATTTTTAACCATGTGAGCCATATGGTTATGTACGTATAATAATTTTCAACTTTTAATTAATATTGTATAGATGGGTGTGAACTTCCAACACAATGTTTTGCAATAATATTAGATAATGATTCGAATGACAATGGTAACGTGTCTAGAAGTTTTATCGCACTTTCAGGATCTTGTGCAAAACTTATAATTTTTTCTTTGAGTAAATGTTGACATGTTGTGTTCCCTTTATCGGTATATTTCAATTGGACCAATATGGTACAACAATAGTAACATGTTATCAAAAAAAAATTCTACCATCATCAATTTCAATGATATTTTGGGTGTGATGTCAATCTACAAACCATTGGCTAATGCAAGTTTTGGCATTTTATTATTTTTCAAGGAAATATAATAGGTTTTAGATGATGAAAATTAATGTTCAATAGTTGAAATAACTTGATTTGGTAACAAGAATCCTTCCAATTTTGGATGCATGTGTTTGGTGTTGTTCAATAATTCTTCTAGGATGAATTCAATATCATATTGAAAATGAAATTTGGGATTCATCTTGAGTACACTTTTCATATGTCTTAATTTTTTTTTTAATTTGAAATATCACATATTATTAGTTAATGTATAAATTTATTTTCATTGCAAAAATGCAACAAAGTTGAATCTCTTTATGAAATTGTTGAATTTTTAAAAACAATACATGTTTTCATGTCAGTTCATTTGTGGTGGAAAAACATCTAATTGATGTATTTTGCAATTATTTGAATAAATCTTTCATCATTTAGCATTAATTAAAATTTAAAAATATTTTTCTTTTAATTCTTCTGAATTATTTTTCTTCCATTCTTACCTTTGGGCATTATTTTCATCTTATATATATAGTTTATTTTTATTGTAGTTTGAATTGTCATTATCAATAATTAGTTGGAATTGTATTTGTAATGAAACTCAAAATTGATTAAATTGTTGTATTGAATTATGATGTTTGATATTTGATATGTGGATGTAAAAATGTATGAATTATTTTGATTAAATGCTCATAATATAATAATATAATTTATGATTATATTATAGTTAATAAAAAAACTAAATAATTTAAATGCACATGGAACAATATAATGATGTATGATGTGTAATGGTGATTTGAACATTATAATGGAAATATATATTCACATTAATAAATGAGTTTTATAAATAAATGTGTTTTTTTATCCAATTCTAAAAAAAGCTTTAGGGTTTAAGGTTAAAAAAAATTGTATTCACATGATAAATGTGTGGTTATTGTATCTTTTTTTATCAGGTTTACTTGATTTAGTAATTTAATTGTTATTCATTCTAAAGTTAATTAGTGTTGTTTGGAAATGAAATGCTTCCAATATCTAATGTAAAATTAGATGAAAAGTAGATCTCCTAAATTTATTGTGTTTCCATCAATTAATTATTATTTTTGGTCAAAAATTTCAAATGTGTTTTTAAAAATTTAATTGTTATTTTGTATGGCAATTTTTAAATTTTTTCCACACTAATTCTAGCAGTTTTGAGGTTGTTACTATGGTTTTTGTTTTTATATATATGTTGAAAATGACTTCTTAGTTTTCATGCCAAATTCAATTGATACATTTTTTTCTCCAATGTTCACTCCATTTGGGTGCAATCACAATCAAATAAACCAACAATGATGAAGGCTTCAAGGACTACATTCCTTTCTGTGGTCATTATGAATGTTTTTTGAATGTGGATAATCAATTAAAATCATCTCAATTTTTTTCTCATCAAAATTCTTCTATAAAGGGAGTTTTTAACTTAGTAATTTGTAAAATTGATTGCTTTTGATGCAATTATTGTTCAAGTTCACAGGTCTTTTATTAAAACCAAAACCCAAAAACAAAAAAAAATGAACTTTTTTTTTTGGATTCTTCAACATTCATATTAGTCCTTTAACATTATATTCCATGATTAACGTGGCATTAAAGTGACACCACAAAAATATATCTAACAAAATTATAGTTTTTATGAAATTTTGGCTATTGCCTAATGTGCTTTTTGGGTTGTTTGATTATGACTACACCCATGTTGATATTTTACTTTTATATTCTTTGATGAATTTTGGGTCATTCAAATAAATGAAAATTCAAATTTATTTTTCTTTTCAAAATTAAAATATGCACAATCAATTTTTATTTTTGAAATGGGGAATTTTTTTTCACAAAATTTCATTAGGGTCAAAGTAATTTGTCATCGAAGGTTTCCAAATGTGCACTATGCAAGTCTTTTAAATTTGACAATGCTTCCAAGAGATGTAAAATTAACAAATGAACATGAGAATATTGGAAAGGATATGTATATATAATAGAGAATATTTAAAGTTTTTCATGGTAAAGCTCAAATGTAGAAGAAAAATGTTTTTGGGACAACACTAAATACTACACATCAATGTGCATTCTTGAGCAACATTCACATCAAGATTTCACATGCCTTATGAATGGTCTATACACAATTGTTTTGGTTCTTTTTCACTCTTGGCTATTGGAGCTTGTTTGGATTGACTCCTCAAGGCTCTCAAGATTTGCCACAACCCATTCACACTAGTTGAACAAACACATGCAACAAATGCTACTACACATTCATTAAGACAACAAAAATCAATTTATGATTTATTACAACAATAAGAGGATCAAGTTTTTGGCCTTTCAATTGTTGTCTAAAAGATAGTGGATCCTTGTACAATGATGATTTCACGCCAACCCATCCATCACCCCTTCCCAAATTGACGAAAGGAACAATTATTGCAAGTTCATCCATAATAGACCAAAAGTTTTAATACATTCAATGTAGTCAAAGACATGAACAAATGAATAAAGACCATTTCATGTGAAGCAAAATAGTGATGGAGGGAGCATGAGTTACATTGTCCATCATCGACTTTCTATTTCTCTCGAGTATTTACTTCAACAACCACAACCAGCAAGTTTAGAATTTACAATTGAAATCCAAAAGCTAAAAAAGGAAAAAAAAAACCAAGAGTTAAAAGAGGTGGAAAGTGGAAGAGCTTGGAGGTGATGATCATGGGGGTGAAATGAAACGAGATCAAGCTTATCAAACAAAGAACTAATGGAGCGAGTTCACATGCAATAATTTTAATTTGGGTTGCCACATGTACATGATGAAAGATCATTGTAGCAACCAAGTAGGAAAACAAATATGCAATTCAAAAAGGAAATAATAAGGTTGTAACAAAGAAGATCAAGAGAATAAATATGCAGTTCAAGAAGGAAGGAATGAGGTTGCAACAAAAAATAGTAGGAGAACAAAGATGTAGTTCAAGAAGGAATGAAATTATAGTGAAAAAAAGTAGGATAACAAATACATAGTTTCACGAAGGAAGGAATGAGGTTGTAATGAAGAAGGCAAACCGCCTAAACCATCATATGGAATATGATACAAACAATGAATTACAAAATTAAATTTAGAAATCTCTATATGAAACCATCTTTGTCGTTGTTGCCAAAAACTTTGGTGAAGCTTTCAGAAGTTGTGGAGAGAATGAGGGATGCAAAAATGGTTGGGTTCGACTTCAACATTGCCTATTTGTTTTTGTTTCATATTCATTTACATCTATGTTGTTTGTGACCAAGAGGTTTGTCTCATTCTTTCTTTTTTTGTGAGAAATCCACTCCTAGATTTATAACTTATTTTATTTTGATGGGGGCTCTAAAAGGATTTTGAGTAACTTTATTTGCAATAAGTACTACTGTTAATGCTATACTATGTAGTAGGAGAAGGAAACTTTTTCTATTATGGCCTTCTTGTTTCTTTCACCGCAATTTATGCCATATTGACATCATTTTCTTCTTTTCTTGATCAAATCCTCTTTTTTCTTTTCTTTTTTGCATCATTTGGCTACAAGTTTTCAACCTTACCATTGTTCCAAACATCTTCTTGCTATGCAACATCACTCTGCACATAAGACAAATGCCTATCACAACTTTTTCTTTTTTTTTGGTTTTCTTATCATATTTGTTTTGTTTGAAGCAACATTTCTTCTTCTTGTACTTCTTGATGGACAATTTAGAGGAGCAAGATGATTATGTGGTCTTGAGTTCTATCCATAATGCATATAACAATGATATGGCAATTCTCAAGGCATTTGAGACATTTGCTTCCATATATACAAGCTCCAAGATTCTTATCAATGTTTCGAGTACCAAAATGGTTTCTTTCCTTTGAAAAAAATGGGAGAACAAGGACCTTGTCGAACAAGCTTAAAAAAAACACATGCACACAAAAATCAGCAAGTCTCAACAACAATAATGTTTGTTGTTAGGTTTCGGGTTCAAAGTCTAACTTTGTGGAACAATTGTAAAAATTTAGATTGATATGAAAAGAAAATTGGATTGAAATGAATTTTAAGGTGTTTGTTTTCATGTGTACAAGACTTAATAAGATGTGATCCGGAATAAGCGAGGTGTAGGAAACATCCTTAATATGTACAACCAAAATTACATTTGGACCAATTTGTATTTTGTGAATTCTTTTTGTTGTGTGTTTTCCATAATTGATTTTTCTTGTGAACTTGGGTGGGTTGTTGTGATAATGAAAGATTTCATTATAGGCAAGGTTTCCATTCCCATCAATCTTTTGTCAATCCTCCTTTTGAGCATTGTTGAAAATAGTATATAACATGTTCTCATGGGTTACTTTTGGAAATTCTAAGCAAATGAGTTTGTGTTTCTTCCACCCATTATTCTAAAAGGTCTAGTAACAATTCTAGGTCTGGTATGCTTCTCTTCTACCTTACACAACAACATATTTTTTAGGTGTGGGTTTCAAGAGGATGAGAATGCATAAAAGCCCTTAGGGTTTTTTGATGGTTTTTCTTATAAGGAGGGGAAATGGTAGAGCTTGGATCCTTCTAGAGCTTTGGCCATCTCATAAACTCAAAAGGTTGGGAAATTGACAAATAGTGGTTAATTGACTATTCAATATTTGGTGATAATTGATATGGTACTTGTTCAT
>Ga0116226_10005553_pt1 | contig 11265 bp, 8 predicted proteins | sample S1TSphfallax_FD_89692 | JGI IMG/M metagenome (GOLD analysis project Ga0116226, IMG submission 89692) | Host-associated microbial communities from peat moss isolated from Minnesota, USA - S1T2_Fa - Sphagnum fallax MG | ecosystem: Host-associated > Plants > Peat moss > Unclassified | place: USA... | reverse complement strand
TTTCACAAATCGAATCAATCTTCCTCCCAGCTGCGGAAATTGAGCACGTCGTCGATGCCTTCCGATTCCCGCAGAATTCTCTTCAGCTTGGCATGTCCCTTGCTCGTCGCCGACGCCGTGAAAGTCGCCCGCTGCACCCCGCCCACGGTGCTCCGCTCGAGGTCGGTGAGATGAAGGCCTTCGGAATCCATCGCGCGCAAAATCGTCTTCTCCATGGCGTTCGCGTCCTGGCTTCGCACCTCGTAAATCCGCAGGTAGAGCTTCAGGTTCGACCGTTTCTCGATCACCCCCACACCCTCGAGCACGACGATCACAGCGACCGTCGCCAACGCGGCCGGCGCGTACAATCCAGCCCCGCACGCCATCCCAATCGCGGCCACCGCGAACACCGTCGCCGCGCTCGTCAATCCGCTCACCCGGCTCTTGTTGTGCAGGATCAGCCCAGCGCCGAGAAACCCAATACCCTGCACGATGTTCGCGGCAATCTGGCCCTTGTTGCTGCCTGTCTCGCCGGCGATGATCGGCGACAAAAACGTGAACAGCGAGCAAGCGAAGCAGATCAACAGATTCGTCCGAATCCCCGACGGTTTGTGGTGCAGCTCGCGATTCAAACCAACCGCGCCCCCAAGCAGCGCGGAGACCAGCAGGCGTCCGACCACCCCGCTGGCCAAGCCCATCTGCTCGACATTGCTGAAGCTCGTCATCTGCCCATCGCCCAGCACGTTCCCCATCCTCGCTCCTGCCCGCACCGGCTGATCGCAGCAACGGCGCGCGGGTTATCGAACCGCGGCCTCGCGCGAAGCATAAATCCGCAAGTTTCGCCCATCGGTCAATTGAATCACCGTCAGCAATTCCAGACCTTCCGGATGCTGCTTCACTGCGTTCGCCACCGGACCGCCATCCACCGCAACAATCAGCGAAGCCGCGCGCGCAGGATCGCTCAGCGCCGCGCCCCACTGGTAATAATCCCCTTCGTTGATCGTCCTCTTCAGCGGAATCCCCGCCCGTTGCAACGCCCCAGGGTGCTCCGACGTCTCCATCAGAATCGCCCCGGTCGTCCGCCGCGACAGCGGCTGCAACGTCAGCGCCATCGTCTGCTCGTCCAACTTTCTCGTTCGCGAATTCGCGATAGCCTCCTGCAGCGCCAGCGGTGTCGCCCGCAGAAGGGCGAGGCTGTTGCCCAAAATCGCCAGCACCGCCGCGGCCACTATCCACGGGCCTGCCCCAGGCGCCCGCCCCTTCGCGACGCCGAGTATCCACGCCACAAATGTTGCTCCAAACAGCGCGAAAGCCGGCAGCATCTCCATCCCGTATCGCACGTTGTACCACGAGAACGGCCACCACACCGGAATAAAAATCGGCACCGACCCATAGGCCACCGAATACGCGTAAAACGGCAGCGGCATCCACAGCAGCAGAGTGGCCGCAAAATTCCGGCGCCACAAACTCGCCGCGCCGGCGACCGTTCCGCCGATCGTCAGCCAGAGCAGCGGGTTCGCGAAGCTCGCCGGCGCCGCGCCCAGCTCGGCCGCCTTCAGAAAGTACATTGCCGACACCCTCATGCTATGCCAGCCAGGATGATGCCACGCGCCAGGCGGAGTCGTCCGCGCCTCGATCGCCTGCGCCGAATACGGCCCGCGCAAGAAGTCCAGCGGGTCCCCGAACTGCCGCGCGTTGTAAGCCATCCACGCCAACGGCGACGCCAGCAGCAGCGCCGTGAACAACCAGAACGCCCCGCCCACCAGCGTCCGCCAGCTTCCGCTGCGAAATACCGCGACCGCCGCAAGCACCCAGGCGAAACTGGCGAAGATCCACCCGTCGTACCGCGTGAACACGGCCGCCACCAAAACCAACCCTGCCGCAATAAGTAACCGCGACGCGCGCAATTCCTCGGCGCGCCTCCCGATTCCCCCCTGCACCGCCCGGCAGAACTCCGCGAGCAGCAGCGTCGCCCAGATCATTTCGGCGAGAAACAACGGCTCGGTCATCGCCGTCGTCTGCATGTAGAGCAAGCCGGGATTCAGCCCGTAAAAAAGCGTTGCCAGCGAAGCCGTGCCCACGCCAAGCCACATCCGCGCGAGCCGGTACATGCCCACGCAGCTCAATATGTAACAGCCGATGGAAGGAATCGCCCCGGCCAAACCGCTCTGCCACCAGGCCATGCGCCAGACAAACGGCAGCATCAGCAAATGCGGCAGCGGCAGCCACACCGAGCCGAGCTGCTTAAACCCCGGAGTGCGCGAATCCACCACCCGCCGCGCGATGTGCAAGTGCGCGACGGCATCGCCATACAACAGCAGCAGATCGTGCCGCGCGCAGTAGCCGAAGACCACGAGCGCCACAAAGGCGGCCACCAGGCCGACCAGCCGCGACTCCCGACCCCGTTGCTTGCTATCGCGAGAGACGGCGATCTCAGTCCCCACTTCAATCCCCACTTCAATCAAGATGGGACAGCTCGCGGAAGTGCTGGAATCGCGCGTCGATCTCTTCGCGGCTCAGTGCCTGCATCCGTTCGGTGCCGAACTTCTCGACCGCGAACGAACCCATCACGCCGCCGTAAAACATCGCCCGCTTGAACGACGCGGGCGTGACCTCGGGCTGCGAAGCAAGGTAGCCGAAAAATCCGCCCGCGAACGAATCGCCTGCCCCAGTCGGATCGACGACCGCGTCGAGCGGCATCGCCGGCGCCCGGAACGGGACGGCGACGATGCCAGCCGTTTCGCTCCCGAACGACCGCTCGCTGAAGAACGCCGTCGCGCCATACTCGCCATGCTTGATGATCAGCGTCTTCGGCCCGGTCGCCATGATCCGCTTCGCGGCCCGCAGCAGGTTGTCTTCGCCTGCCAGCATCTTGGCCTCCCCGTCGTTGATCAGCAACGCGTCGAGCCCCACCAGCACTTTTTCGAGGTTGGCGCGATGGTCGTGGATCCAGTAGTTCATCGTGTCCCCGCAGACCATCTTCGCCTTCGGCATCTGCTGGCGAACACTCGCCTGCAGCACCGGATCGATATTCGCCAGGAAAAGAAAATCGCTGTCTTCGTAGCCCGCTGGAATCTTCGGCGAAAACGTCTCAAAGACATTCAGCTCCGTCTTCAGCGTCTGCGCTTCGTTCAGGTTTTTCAAATACGAACCCGTCCAGTGGAAGCTCTTTCCCGCGACGTGTTCCAGGCCCCGCGTGTCGATCCCTCGCCTCGTCAACACGGCTTCATTCTCGGCGGAGAAATCCTCCCCAACCACCCCAATCACGCGCACCTCGGTGAAATAGCTCGCCGAGAGGGAAAAATACGTCGCGGCGCCACCAAGCACCTGCTCGACCCGTCCATGAGGCGTTTCAATGCTGTCGAAGGCGACACTGCCCACCACTAAAATCGACATCGCTAAGCCTCGGCTTTCACAGGAAAATATTTCCCCAACAACAGGTCAAGTCGTTCATGAACTTCAGCCGAGATCGCCGACGGACTCGTCAGGATCGCGTATTTCAGCGCGCTCGCGCAGCCGCACGCGCGTTCTGTAGGAATCGCCGCAACCGCCGCCGCGACCACCTTGCTCGCGTTGACGGCGTTCTGGTTGAGCACCGCGATCACCTGCTCCACCGTGACCGCGTCGTGGCCCTCGTGCCAGCAGTCGTAATCGGTGACCATCGCCACCGTCGCGTAGCAAATCTCCGCCTCGCGGGCCAGTTTCGCCTCCTGCAAATTGGTCATGCCGATCACGTCGGCGCCCCAGCTGCGATAAAGGTTCGACTCCGCGCGGGTCGAGAACTGCGGCCCCTCCATGCACACATAGGTGCCCCCGCGCTTGCCCACCACCCCGACCGACGCGCACGCCGACTCGATCGCCCTGCCGACGACCGCGCAGAGCGGATCGCCGAAGGCGATATGCCCGACAATCCCCTGCCCGAAAAACGTCGATTCGCGATGAAACGTGCGGTCGATAAACTGGTCGGGAATCACAAAATCCGTCGGCTTGTGCTCTTCCTTCAGCGAGCCGACCGCCGAGACGGAAAGAATCCGCTCCACGCCCAGCTTCTTCATCCCAAAGATGTTCGCCCGGAAGTTCAGCTCCGACGGCAGCAGCAAATGGCCGCGCCCATGCCGCGACAGAAAAGCCACCTTCCGCCCAGAGAGATTGCCAAGCACAAAGGCGTCCGACGGATTGCCGTAGGGGGTCGTGACGCGATGTTCTCTAATGTTGGTCAGGCCCGGCATCGAATAAAGCCCGCTGCCGCCGATAATGCCGATCTCCGCTTCTTGCAAACCACGCTCCGCCGCGTCCACCCGGATATCCGAGAAAACAGGACGCGTCTTTCCATTCAAGTTGTCCCTTGAAAAGTATACCGATTCAGTCGAGACCTTACCGGAGATCGGTCGCCGTCCAAATACTTGGGTTGAATCGGTCGAGGTCGATCGCGCTGACTACCCCCTCCGCGACGCACAAGCTCTGGGCTTGGATTTTGTCCACTATGACCTCGATCAATCGGTTTCGAATCTCGCGCTAGTGTCCCGAGGCGTCGATTCGCTAAACAAACAGTGTCATCCCGAGCAAGCGCCTCAGCGCGCGTCGAACGGACCTGCTTTTCCTCCACCCGCCCTCGCAAACCGGTCATCCTGAACAAAAATTGCGAAGCAATCCGGTGGAAGAGGTGGCCTTCAGGCCACCGTCCCGACACCCCCCCAAAAAAGGGCTTCAGCCCTGGGCTCTCGCCGCGCCCCGAAGAACCAAAACCTGTCAAGTGCCCCAAACCGCCCAAAACCCCGCAACTCCCTCATTCCAAACGCCAAAATACTTTCCAAAACTTGGCCGAGTGAAAGCCCCAACTTGATAAACTAGGAATAGAGATCAAATACGGAAGAGACAAGGGGTGAAAGCCGCATTTCCCGCCCCGCCAACGCCTATTAGGCCCAAGGACCTCCGCTAACCGCTCTTCCGCTAACCGGACCTCCGCTAACCGGACCTCCGCTAACCGCTCTTTCGCTAACCGGACTTCCGCTAACCGGACTTCCGCTAACCGGACTTTCGCTAACCGGACCTCCTCTAACCCCCTTGTTTACACGACTCTGCGGCTAACCGCAACAGAATGAAGACTTTGAAGGTTGACTAGTCAACTCAACCCCAACAAAACAAGGAACTTGCTTGCAGAGTAGGGGGAGGGGGGGGAGGAGAGGCGCCGGACGCGCATCCGACCGGACAGACGGCAAATGCTAAGCCGTTTGCGCGACTTGCATGTCGAGTTCAGCCACTTTGAGCGCGTCTTTCGCCTTCATCTGGCTCGCAACGCTCAACGAGCTTCCGAGAAACTGCATGTAAGCCTTCAACGACTGGATCCGAATCGGAGCCGGATCGAACGGCCTCGACAGGAAGTCTATGTCCGATTCCACCATGTGACGAATCACCAGCAAGGGAATTGGGCTCCGCAACGGACGAAACGCCGAATTCCGCAAGCCCGGAGACATGCTGATCGGGTGAAACTCGCCCAACATCAACCCTTCCTTCACAAAGCTCGGCTTCATCCGCCGCTGCGGAGCGTCGATCACTTCCGTAGCTTCTTCCGTAGTCACATCCGGGAAAATCAATACCCACGATCCGAAGATGTCGATCTTTCCCGCTGCCTTTTCGTCCGACAAAAAACGTTCCCGAAAGATCGGAACGATCTCCTCGATCTCCGGAATAATCGCCTTCCCGCGGTTCTCGAACTCGATCACCGCGAACTTCAGCGATCCGCGCATCATCGATTCCGGCACAAACGGGCAAACGTTCCCCGTTCGGCCAACCAGCTTGCTCGGCCGCCCCAGGAAATGCTCGCACCAATCCACCGTATCGATCAGCAGATCGTTGCTGCCATCCCGAGGCAAACCACGCACTTCGTCCGCCGTGTGCAAATCCACTCGTCTCCCGCCAGGAATCGCCACGAAATCCTCTGCCTGAAACTGTGATCGTTCCGTCTGCATTTCTCAGCCTCCATGATATTCAAGAAGAGAATTCAGCCCGCGCTCCGACCGCGCCCGACGAATCGGCGCCGGCTCCGCGCTTCCACTTCGACCACTCGTATCCAGCCTCTTCGCCAACTCCTGAGCCAGCACTTCCACATGCGGACGCGTAAAGATCGTCTGATGCGATCCGGGAATCTTTTGCAATTCCAGGTTTCCCTGGATGACTGGTTCCCAACCTTTGCCCAACGACTCGGGCGAAAGCTCGTCTTCGGCGGCGAACAACACCGCATCGCCTTCAATCGCCTGAGGATGGTAATTCTCCGCAAACAGCGCGATGTATGGATCCAGCCCGAACACATTGGGGTAAAACGTCCCCTCCCGATGGAACTGCCGCAACGCCCAGATCTTGAACATCAGTTGGTTATAAAGAAACTTTCGCCAAACAGTGTTCACTATCCCGCTCTGCGACAGGCGGGAGAGTTTCTTCCTCCAGTTGCGCGCTCGCTCCCTCAGCTTGACGGGATCGCCAGCTGGAATATTCTCCGCTCGCTGGGCAAGATGGAATTTGCAGTCGAGCAAGGCCAATAAGCCGATCTGCTTGCCGCGACGACGCAACTGCGTGGCAATCTCGAATACCAGCAGGCCGCCAAGGGAATGACCCGCCAGGTAGTATGGCCCGGTTGGATCCACGGCGCAGATTTCATCCACATACCGCTCCGCGAAAGCTTCCAGGCGCAATTCTTCCAAAGCCGCGTTGACTGGCGCGGTCAGTTGAATTCCATATACTGGCTGGTTCGGCCCAAGGCTCTCCGTCAGCGCCCGAAACAAGAGCAGATTGCTGCCCAGCCCGTGAGAGATAAACAGCGGCGGCAGACTTCCCTCCGCTCGAATGGGAACCAGTCCGGGCCAACCTTTTTGCGGCAAGTCATGAATATAGGCGGCCAATTGGTGAACGGTCGGATTCTGCACTAGCGCGGACAGTGGAATCGTTCTCCCGGTAAGCTTTTCGATCTCGGCGAACATTCTCGTCGCCAGGAGCGAATGGCCTCCCAGATCGAAGAAATCGTCGGAAGGGCCGATACTTCTTACTTTGAGCAACTTCTGCCAGATCGCGCGGAGCCTCGCCTCGATATCGTCGGCTGGCGGCTGAACCGCTAAGTGCTGCGCGCGCGCTTCGAACTTGATTCGGATCTGTTCGAGCGCCTCGCGATCGATTTTGCCGTTGATCGTCATCGGCAGGGATTCCAGCGGTATCAACTCCGAAGGCAGCATGTAAAACGGAAGTCGTTGACGCAGGAAATCGCGGAGCTGATTCGAATCCACACCGGTCTCACCGAGGAAGTAGGCCGCTAGACGAAGGTCGGCTGGTCCATATTCAACCAACTGGACACTCGCGGCATGCACCCCCTCGAAATCGCGAATTGCCGCTTCGATCTCTTCGAGCTCGATGCGAAATCCGCGCAACTTGATCTGATTGTCTGCGCGTCCTTGGAAGTCCAGCCGCCCGTCGGACAGCAGACGGCCCAAATCGCCGGTCTTGTAGATTCTTGCTCCCGGCGTGGAATCGAAGGGATCGGGCAGAAAAGTTCGCGCTGTGAGCTCCGGACGGTTCAAATACCCGCGCCCCACCCCAACTCCCCCGATATACAACTCGCCCGTTGCGCCTGGTTCTACAGGATTGAGGTCTTCGTCGAGAACATGGATCTTCACGTTGTCGATGGGCAGGCCCAGCGTAATCGTCTCGGTGTTTGGAGACACCCGCTCGCGAGTGGCGCAGATCGAAGTTTCGGTTGGCCCGTAATGGTTCCAAAGCACCCTGGTCATCGACGTAAGCGTCTTCGCCAGCGAAAGCGGGAGCACTTCGCCGCCGGTGATGATTTGCAGATCGGGACTGCCTTGCCAGCCCGCCTCCAACATAAGCCGCCACGAAGTGGGGGTCCCGAACACCAATGCTGCCCGGTTCGCGTGGATGGTCTCGATCAGCTTGAGGCCATCCCCGGCGAAGTGGCTTTCCATCATGTGGATCGTCGCGCCCGATGTGAGTGGCACATAAATCTCAAGGTTCGATATATCGAACGCGATCGTCGCCGTCGCGAGCGCCACATCCTTGGGCTTGAGGTCCAGATCTCGTCCAATCGCGCGAACGACATTCGCCAAGCCGGCATGGCAAACCTGGGCGCCCTTTGGTTTCCCGGTCGATCCGGAAGTATAGATAACATAAGCCAGTTGGTCTGGCGACGGCTCGCTTGCCACAAACGAAGATTGCTTTTGCTCGATCGGGCAAACGTCTTCAATGCATAAAATATTCGCTGCAGTCGGGGGAATCGATTCGAGGAGAGCACGCTCGGTGAGAATATACTCGACCCGCGAATCCTCAAGCGTGAAAGCAACCCTTTGCCGAGGATTGGTAGGATCGATCGGAAGGTAAGCTCCCCCCGCCTTCCATACGCCAAGCAGGGCGGCGATCAACTCCGGCGAGCGCTCCAAGTACAAAGCCACAAGGGATTCGCGCGCGACACCCGCGTCGCGAAGACAAGACCCGATCTCATTGGCTCGCTCATCGAGTTGCGCATAGCTCACTTGGCGCCCGCCAAAAGAGACTGCGACGGCACTCGGGTTCAGGTGCCTTTGCCAATCGAATAGTTGCAGTACTGACGCCAAATTGTGCCTCACACTGGTCGCGCGCAGTTTCATTCAATGAGCGTGAAGAGGGTTGACCGCAAAAACTTCGCCCTTCGTTCTATGTAGCAACACCAAATCGACCACATGAGATTGACTTTGGTTCTTTCCATCGACTTCGAATGCGGAGTAACCACCTAGCTAACCAATTGAAACGAATGCGGAAATCAATAACAGCCGCAATCTTGCGCGGCGCTCGGTCACCTATATTGTACCCTGCGCCAAGAGGTCGTTTCTCTATTGGGTCATGCCAGGCTGGCGAATATAACTGTGCCTAGGCACCCAGTGAACCACTGCGGAATCCATTTCCGGAATTTGATTGCCTTCCTCCAGAAGAACGGCCAAACGTACTGATCGGATGCTACGAAGCAGTTGAATACCGAATGAACAGGCTCTGGCGAAAGGCCTGCCAAACGGAAGTTCGTTCTTCGCCGAACCTAGAAACGTGCTTCAAGATAACGACGAACCTGGTCCGTGCGCGCTTCGAACAAATAGTGGACTGCAAAGGCTGCCGTGGCTACCGGCACCATCACCTCCGCGAGCAACAAAGCCGTGTGCCCGTTGAGCGGCATTCTCCTGAATTTGCCTACCAGCACGGCGCTTGCCATGCAGAGCACAGGACCATGGGTGACATAGAGACTGTAGGAGATTTTCGACATGAATCGCGCGCACCTGCGGTATATTCCCAGTCCTGAAGGCCTCCGGAAGTGCAAGAAGCAATAGAGCGCTACGAAGAACGACAAACCCTGCAAAGAGTCCTGTATAAAAGCGCTGGGGGGATGAAGGATCGACAGCGCGTTGACTCCCAGGATCAGCGCCAGGCTCAACCCGGCGAACAGGCGCTGCGACCTCTCGGGGATCTTCAAGGGCAGCAGCGCGGCGAGCGCCCCCAACAGCCAAATCCCGAAGTACATCGCAATTTCGCGGCCGACAAAAACCAGCATTGCTATCATTGCGGCAAGCAAGAGCAATCGTTTCCATGCAACGAGGCCGCGCGTCACCGCCAGGGCCAGGCACGGGAAGGCCATGTAGTACCAGAATTCGTAGCCGAGACTCCATAGCGGCTGATTGGTGCCTAAGGGCGTGACCCGGCCGCCTTGCAGAAAGAACAAATTCCCCAGAAAGGTGAGAGGTGTTAGCCGAGCGACGATATTCCATGCCGGCCCCTCAGGCCCCATGTCATACACCGTGCCCTGGCCCAGAAAGTAATGCACACCGATGCGATCGAGCGTGTAACCAAGCACTAAAGCGGGAATTAGGACCATCCATAGCCTGACGGTTCGGTGAATCAAGTACTTCTTCCACGACCATTGGTTTTGACGCAGCATGCGGATCACACTGCCGCCAACCAAGAAACCGCTCAGCACGAAAAACACCATAACCGCTTCGTGGGCGAAACCGAACACCTTCTTTTCGGCGGGAGCTCCAGCAGGCTTGAGATTTCCGCCTACAGAAGCATGAGTTTGAGCCGCGGGCGCTGCGGGGACAGACCTAATGAAAAAAATCCTCAAATGTCCCACGAGCACGACGGAAGCCGCCGCTCCACGCGCCGCATCCAGATGAATCGAATATTCCGGTACTTCTCGCGTGACTGGAACCTTCTTCTCGTCCAGCAAAGCGAAGGCCATGTATCAACTCCCATTGACAAGTTAACTCAGTTTAACCATTAGTTCATCAGGCTCTCGCGACCGCATGCCGATGCTCCTCTTATCGGCCGTTGCGCCTTATTCCGCCAGATTACGACAGGCTCGCCATCGCCTAGAGAATAATCGACCTCATCCGCGTCGTACGGAACCTTCTTGGAGTACCATCTGCAAAGCCAAGGCGACTCGTCGATTGTATCGCTGTATACCGGATTCTCATAAACGACGAAGACCTCTCGGCGCGTCCGACTCGCGGCTTCCTCCAGCCGGGTCAAAATCACCGACACCAATTCGCGGTGGAAGGGATGAAAGAGGAAGACGACCAGATCTCCCTCGGGAAACGGGTACTGCATCGCATCCCCCTGGGCAACCTCAATCCTCGGTCGATCGGGGTACCGCGAAGAGAGGGCGCTGACGTTGCGGCGGGCCTGATCGACCATCTCCCGCGAGATCTCCACTCCTGCGATCCTGCGGAATGAAAACTCCGAAGCGATGATCAAGGCTCGGCCTTTGCCGCATCCCAAATCCACGAATGTGCGACTTTCCAGATCGGGAATAGCCCGAAGAGCCTCGCGCACACAACTCGGCTGGCACCCCGCGTAACCCGTCGTGTGGGCATCGGAAGGCTTGCCGGAAGTGATAAGCCACCAAGGGAGATTGGTGCTTGTATCGATCCCATAAGCGATATCCAAGGGATGGCGCCGCTTCCACGGATGTCCCTGATTGAAGGTGTTATGCAAGTTGACTAGCGCGCCTCGCAAAAGCGGCGTCCGGCTGCAGTACCCGATGATCCGACGTGCCAACTCTTTGTTCACGTCTTGTCACTCCTTGGCAGGGTTCAGCTTGCTCAAAAGAACTAAGACGGCGTAATTTCCGAGTTGACTAGAAGCGGCTCAAGCTCGGTCGAAGCGGATTTGACACGCGGCTGAGGGAAGTACGCGTTCAGAACATATTGGCTCAACATGCGCTGGGTATTGAAAAAGGAACCGTTTAGCGCGATCGTCGAGCGCATT
>Ga0116226_10005552_pt1 | contig 11266 bp, 7 predicted proteins | sample S1TSphfallax_FD_89692 | JGI IMG/M metagenome (GOLD analysis project Ga0116226, IMG submission 89692) | Host-associated microbial communities from peat moss isolated from Minnesota, USA - S1T2_Fa - Sphagnum fallax MG | ecosystem: Host-associated > Plants > Peat moss > Unclassified | place: USA... | reverse complement strand
GTCCGCGCCCACCGCAGCTCATGCCGCAGCAGCGCCTTAAAATTCGCCTCCGGCACGGTCGTCGCCGGAATCACCTGCGCCAGCGTCAGCCGAAAACCCTGCGCCAGCACCAGCCGCCCCAGCACCTGGTCATCCGCCAGCCGGTCCGCCACCGCCGCCAGCCCGCCCACCTGCGCCAGCATGGTCCTGGTCAGCGCCATCGTCACCCCCAGGCAATCCTGCCGCCCCAGCCTGCGCGCCAGCAGCGCCCCCGGCAGAAACGTGTAATTAATCTGGTTCGCCCCCATCGCGGTCGCCAGCGCCGGCGTGCCCGCCAGCGCCGTGTACAACGTCGTCACCAGCCCCACCCCAGGCTCGGCCAGCGCCGCCACCACCCGGTTCAAAAAATACGGCGGCACATGAATATCGGCATCGGACATCACCAGCGTCTCATACTTCGCCGCCGGCATCATATTGATCAGATTGGAAATTTTCCGGTTCTGCCCGTGCAAAGCCGCATCAATCACCACCGCCACGTCCTGCGCCGGGTAACGCCCCCGCAGCCGCGCCAGAATCTCCAGCACCGGGTCAGCCGAGCTGTGCACGCCGAACACCAGCTGAAACCGCGGATACTCGATCAGAAAAAACGATTCCAGCGCCAGCTCCGTCAGCGGCTCCACCCCGCATAGCGGCTTCAGCAGCGATACCGGTGGAAACTCAGTCAGGCGCGGCGCCGGCTGCGCCACAAACCGCGCCACCAGCCAAGTCCCGATAGCCTGCTGGGCCACCCCGATCAGCGCGAATAGCCCGGCGATCAGCGCGAGGTCGTGCAATGCGGCCTAGCCGGTCAAACAGCAAGAACTTCTTTTTTGAAAAAAAGAAGCAAAAAACCTTTTGAGTCCGGTCGGCATGTTGAGCAACCTAGCATTAATTTCGATCCTGTCGCGCCCAGAATGAAAAAGCTTTCATCCCGGTATCCACAAGATTTTTTCAAAAACGAAAAACCCCAGCCTTATTTCAATCCTGCAACGCTCCACCAGAAAGCGCCTGCACCTTGGACTTCAACGCCGCGATCAGCTGCGAGGCGTCCCCGGTGCTCACTTCGGACGAAAAATCGGAAGCCTGCACCGCCACCTTGCTGATGGTGCCGTTGAACAGCACGTCGGTCGCCTGCCATGTCCCGCCGGCATCGGTCATCACGTAGTCCAGCCGGGTTGGTGAGCTGCCATCGGCGGGCACAATCTGCGTCTCGACGATTTTCTTCGCCCCCACGTCGCGCTCCGCCGGCAGCAGCTGGATCTGCTGGCCGCCATAGGCGGAAAACCCGTTCACATAGCTCGCCACCGTGAACTGCTCAAACACCGATTCCAACGTCTGCTGCTGCGCCGCCGGAATGGTGGACCAATAAATCCCGACCGAATTCTGCAAAATCACCGACAAATTCAGCGTCTTCGTCACCACCGGGTCGATCTGGTCATACCGCGACTGGAAACTCGCCCCGGCCGAACCCGCCTTCATCAGCCCGATCAGCGCGGTATCAAGCGTCTCGACCGGCTGCGCCTCCGGCGCCGCCGCCAGCGCGGGGCCGGAGATCAACACGAAACCAAGGGCTGCGGCGGACAAGAACTTCTTCATGCGGCGCATATTGGGTCATTGCGCCGGAATTGCGACCAGATCATCACGCGTATCAGACCCCAGCGCGGCCAAAGCGTTGTTCACGATGTCGCGCGCCGTCAGCCCCGCATCCACCAGCTGCGCCGCCGGTGCATTATGGTCGATCAGCCGGTCCGGAAAACACATCGGCCGGAATTTCAGCCCCCGGTCAAACAGCCCCGCCCAGGCCAGCTCATGCGCCACGGCGGCACCAAACCCACCGGCCGCGCCATCCTCGATGGTAATCAGCACCTCATGATGCGCCGCCAGCTGCCGCACGAGGTCCTTATCCAGCGGCTTCATGAACCGCGCATCCGCAACGGTGGTGGTAAACCCTCGCGCCGCCAGCTCATCGGCCGCCCGCAGCGATTCCGTCAGCCGCGGCCCCAGCGCCAGAATCGCGACATTCGTGCCTTCCCGAATCACCCGCCCCTTGCCGATCTGCCAAATCTTCCCGCGCGCCGGCAGCGCCACACCCAGCCCCTCGCCGCGCGGATAGCGGAACGCGCTCGGCCGGTCATCAATCGTGGCGGCCGTCGCCACCGCATCCATCAGCTCCGCCTCGTCGGACGGCGCCATAATCACCATGCCCGGCAGGCAGCCCAGATACGAAAGATCAAACGCCCCGGCATGCGTCGCGCCATCCGCGCCAACCAGCCCCGCCCGGTCCATCGCAAACCGCACCGGCAAATGCTGCAGCACCACGTCGTGCACCACCTGGTCATAGCCGCGCTGCAAAAACGTCGAATAAATCGCACAGAACGGCGCCATCCCTTCGGCCGCCATGCCGGCGGCAAACGTCACCGCGTGCTGCTCGGCGATGCCCACGTCAAAAATCCGGCTCGGAAACTGCTTGGCAAACTTGTCCAGCCCCGTCCCGCCCGGCATCGCGGCCGTGATCGCGACGATCTTGTCGTTCTGCTCCGCCTCGGCGATCAGCGCTTTCGCAAACACTGCGGTATACTGCGGCGGTCCCGGCGGCGCCTTGGTCTGCTCGCCGGTCACCACATTGAACTTCGCCACCGCATGGTACTTGTCGCCGGACGCTTCCGCCGGCGCATAACCCTTGCCCTTCTGCGTCACCACATGCAGCAGCACCGGCTCCATGCCCTCGGAATCCCGCAGATTGCGCAAAACCGGCAGCAAATGGTCCATATTATGCCCATCAATCGGGCCCACATAGTAAAACCCCAGCTCCTCAAACAGCGTCCCGCCGGTCAGTATCCCCCGCGCATACTCCTCCGCCCTTCTCGCCGTCCGCTCCAGCGGCTGCGGCAGCCGCTTCGCCATCTTCGCCGCAAAATCGCGCAAACTCAAAAAGCTGCGCGAAGAAATCAGCCGCGACAAATACGCGCTCATCGCCCCCACCGGCGGCGCGATCGACATGTCATTATCGTTCAGCACCACAATCAGCCGGCTCTTCATCGCCCCGGCATTGTTCATCGCCTCATAGGCCATGCCAGCACTCATCGCCCCGTCGCCGATCACCGCGATGATATTCTTGGTCGACTGCGGGTCCTGCAGGTCCCGCGCCACCGCCATGCCCAGCCCGGCCGAAATGGAGGTGGAGGAATGCGCCGCTCCAAACGGGTCATATTCGCTCTCAGACCGCCTGGTGAACCCGGATAAGCCGCCCGGCTGGCGCAGCGTCCGTATCCTATCCCGCCGCCCGGTCAGAATCTTATGCGGGTAGGTCTGGTGCCCCACATCCCAAATCAGCCGGTCCCGCGGCGTATCAAACACCGCATGAATCGCCACCGTCAGCTCCACCACCCCCAGCGACGCCCCCAGATGCCCGCCGGTCACGGACACCGTATCGATCGTCTCCGCCCGCAGCTCATCGGCCACCTGCCGCAGCTGCTCGCCCGAAAAATTGCGCAAATCGGCGGGAATTTTAACCCGGTCCAGAAGGGGTGTGCGCGGCTTCATGCGTGATTAACCTTAATCAAACCGGCCGGCCGTCCCATGCGCATGCTCTCGACATCCTTTACCAACTCAAAACCGCCGCCGGTGGTGGCGGCCACCCCTGATGGGGCCAGTCTTTTCCACGAAGCTCCAACTTTCCGCAAACCTGTGTCACACAAACAACATGATGCCGAGTCGAACGCAATTTGCTTCACATAGTCCTTCAAAACCAGGTTTGCCAACCTTGCCACCAACGGGTACATGTCAGCTATTCTGACCATAATGCCCCTGATTTCGAAACCCTTACTTACGCTCGCGCTTGCGAAATGTGGAGGCAATGACCTATGTCTAAACCCAGAATGACGAACAGCGTGACCCAGCGGCAACAGGAAGTTTCTTAATGGACGGCTTACAGCCTCTTAACACGACGAACAAAACCATCCGCGTCATCCTGGCCCAGCCCCGCGGCTTTTGCGCCGGGGTGGAGCGCGCCATCGACATCGTGGAGCGCGCTTTGGTGAAATTCGGCCCCCCCATCTATGTCCGCCATGAAATTGTGCATAACCGCCATGTCGTCGAGGATCTGCGCGCCCGCGGCGCCGTGTTCGTCGATGAACTCGATGAAGTGCCAGAAGGCGCCATGACCGTCTTCTCCGCCCACGGCGTTGCCCGAAAAGTGGAAACCGCCGCCCGCAGCCGCGCTCTCCCCGTCATCGACGCCACCTGCCCCCTGGTCGCCAAAGTCCACGCCGAAGGCCGCCGCTACGCCGCCCAGGGCCGCGAAATCGTCCTCATCGGCCACGCCGGCCACGCCGAGGTGGAAGGCACCATCGGCCAGATCGACGGCAAGGTGTACCTCGTCCAGACCGTCGAGGACGCCGCCGCCCTCGAAGTCGCCACCCCCGAAAAACTCTCCTACATCACCCAGACCACCCTGTCCGTGGACGACACCCGCGGCATCATCGCGGCCCTCAAAGACCGTTTCCCCGCCATCGTCGGCCCCGACGTGCGCGACATCTGCTACGCCACCCAAAACCGCCAGGAAGCCGTCCACCATCTGGCCGAGCTGGTGGACCTGATCCTGGTGGTCGGCAGCAAGAATTCTTCCAACTCCAATCGCCTGCGCGAAATCGGCGCCGAACTCGGCCGCCCCGCCTACCTCATCGACGATGCCGCCGCCCTGCAGGCCAGCTGGTTCGAAGGCATCGACACCGTCGGCCTCACCGCCGGCGCGTCCGCCCCGGAAGTTCTGGTCCAAGGCGTCATCGAAGGCCTCGCCCGCTTCGGCAAAGTAGAGACCGAGTTCCTAGCCGGCACCCCCGAAGACGTAAAATTCAAACTCCCCGCCGAAGTCGCGGATGTCTAACCACCCCACTCGTCATTGCGAGCGTCACGCGAATACGTGCTCCGCACGACGCGAAGCAACACAGACTCTGAGTCACCGCCAGCGCCACGCCCCCGCACTTCCTCTTATCTGCGTTCATCTGCGTCATCTGCGGATAACACTTTCGTCTTACTCTCCCCCACAAGGACACGCATAAAACATGGTCCCCATGAACCAGGCGCTCAAAGTCGGCGCCTACGTCCTCAAAAACCACCTGAGGGGCGTGAAGCGCTACCCCATGGTGCTGATGCTGGAACCCCTCTTCCGTTGCAACCTCGCCTGCCAGGGCTGCGGCAAAATCGACTACCCCTCCGAAATCCTCAACCAGCGCATCTCGGTCGCCGACGCCATCGAAGCCGCGCGCGAATGCCCCGCCCCCATCATCGCCATCGCCGGCGGCGAACCCCTCCTGCACCGCGAAATGCCCCAGATCGTCGAAGCCTATCTCAAAATGGGCAAATTTGTCATCCTCTGCACCAACGCCCTCCTGCTCGAGAAAAAAATCGACCAATACAAACCCCACAAAAACTTCTGCTGGGACATCCATCTGGACGGCGACAAGCAGATGCACGACAAATCCGTCGACCAGGACGGCGTCTACGACCGCGCCGTCGACGCCATCAAGCTCAGCAAATCCAAAGGCTTCCGCACCTCCATCAACTGCACTTTGTTCGAAGGCGCGGACCCCGACCGCGTCGCCGCCTTCTTCGACACGGTGGCGGACCTCGGTGTCGAGGGCGTGATGACCTCGCCCGGCTACTCTTACGAACGCGCCCCCGACCAGGAGCATTTCCTCTCCCGCACCCGCACCAAAGAACTGTTCCGCGCCATCTTCGCCCGCGGCAAGGAAAGCAAAAAGCGCGGCAAAACCTGGAAGTTCACCCAAAGCCCCCTCTTCCTCGACTTCCTCGCCGGCAACCAGACCTATTCCTGCACCCCATGGGGCAACCCCACCCGCAACGTCTTCGGCTGGCAGCGCCCTTGCTACCTGCTTGGGGAAGGCTACGCCAAAACCTTCAAAGAACTGATGGAAGACACCGCCTGGGAGCAATACGGCGTCGGCAACTACGAAAAATGCTCCGACTGCATGGTCCATTCCGGCTTCGAAGCCACCGCCGTCATGGACTCCGTCAAAAAACCCTGGAAGCTCGCCGTCATGGCCGTCCAGGGCATCAAAACCACCGGCCCCATGGCCCCCGAAATCCCCCTGGATAAAGCCCGCAAGGCCGAATACGTCTTCACCAAACACGTCGCCGAAAAAATGGCCGAAATCCACGCCCGCAAAGAAGCCCGCATCGCCGCGGAGTAAGAAATCGTAGTAAGAAATCGTAGGATGGGTGGAGCCCTTGCGAAACCCATCATTCACGCCCCAAATCTTCTGGGCGAGCCAAACAAATCATCCCATCTATACGACGCCGTCTTCCTCACTACCACCACCACCACCCTTACCACCGCCATCACCATCGCCGCCGGCACGTTCCTGTGGCCCACCCTCCTATTTTTCACCGCGATGAACGCCATCTCCCTCGCAACCGGCCGCGCCTGCCTGCGCCTCCCAATCCCCACCTTCCGCACCACCGCCGAATACATCTTCGGCGCCCTGCTCCTCAGCCTCCTCACTCTCATCCTCTGCCTCGTCTTCACCCTATCCGCCGGCCCCGCCGCCCTCATCGCCGCCGTCATCGGCCTCGCCATCTCCTGGCGCGCCAGCCCCCCCGCCGCGCCAAAAACCACCACCACCGAACTCGCACTCACCCTCCTCGCCTGCCTCGCCACCCTCATCTGGTCCTGGCAAGCCATCCTCGCCGTTCCCCACCTCCTCAAAAACCACATCTTCACCGCCTGGACCGACTATTTCATCCACGCCGGCGAAATCTCCCAATTCGCCAGCTTCCACGCCCTGCACGGCACCACCATTTTCGCATCCGGCGCCCCACTGCCGCCCTACCACTACGCCAGCTACATGCTCCCCGCCGCCCTCGCCGGCCTCACCAACGTGCTCGCCCTCACCGCCATCACCGCCTTCTGGACCCCCTTCGGCGTCCTCCTCATGGCCCTCGCCTGCATTGTCCTCGGCGGCGTCCTGGCCGGCGAACGCGGCGGCATTCTGGCCCTCATCGCCGTCTTCCTCATCCCCAGCGCATCGCACTACGCCCTCAGGAATCCATTCTTCGACTTTCACTGGCTGATCGAAATCTCCACCAGCGCCGGCTACGCCTTCGCCAGCGCCGTCCTGTCACTCACGGCTTTCATCTTCTGGCACCGCCACAAAAACCCGTCTCATCTCATCTGGATGGCCGCCCTCACCCTCGCCACCGCCCTCTTCCGCGTGCACATTTTCGCGCCCCTGGCGCTCACCAACGCCATGATGGTCTTCGCCGCCTGGCGGCCCCAACGGCGCTGGGCCTGGCCCGCATGCCTCGCCGCCAGCCTCGCCGCCGCCGCCGCCGCCGCCGCGGCGGCCGAAACCCTGCCCCGCGCGCCGCATCTGTTCACCTTCCCGCACCACCCGGTGGCGGAATTACTCACCATGCTCGGCATGACCCCAAGCCCATCCGCCAACCTCTTCCAAAACCTCGCCGCCGCCGATCCGAACATCGCCCTCGCCACCGGCCTAGCCCTCCTCACCGCCGCCGCCTTCGGTCTTTTCCTCCCGCTCTATCTCATCACCCTCTTCCGCCGCCCCGTCACCACAGAATCCTTAGAATCCTTCATCCCCCTCGTTGCCCTCGCCGCCTATCTCGCCATCGTCATCATTGTCCCCAACAACCCCCCCGAACCTCTGGAATTCGCCCACCGCCCGTTCGTCTTCGTCTACGCCCTCCTCGCCATCTGGTCCGCCGCCTTCATCGCCAAAAAACTACCCGCGCACCGCCTCACCACCCCCCTCACCCTCGCCGCCGGCTTCATCCTCCTCGCCACCCCCTTGGCCCTCCAATCCACCGCGCAAAAATCCAACCTCACCGTCGCAAAACTCTTCTACGGCCCAACCATCCCCCCCGGCCTCATCGCCACCGCCGCCTACCTGCGCGCCCACACCACCCAAAACACCGTCATCGCCGCCCCCCAAAGCCCGCTGGACGAACCCCTCATCGCGCTCACCCAGCGCCCCGAATTCTTTCCCGGCACCCTCTTCCTCTACCTCCAATCCGGCCTCTCCCCCGCCGACCAAGCCGCCCGTCAAAAAACCCAGTCCACCAGCCAAACCATCAGCTGGCTCGTCACCTTCCCCCCCACCAAACCACCCCAAAACGCCGCCTTCACAGACTCCGGCTTCGCGGCCCAACAAATTCTTCCAAAATGACCAAAACCAATCTCTGGCAGCCCGCCCTCTTCGCCGCCTTCACCCTCGCCATCACCGCCCTCACCTTCGCCAACCCCGGCACCTCCGACGTCACCGACTTCCTCTCCTGGTCCGCCACCCTCCTGCAAAAAAACCCCTTCGCCGGCTACGCCCTCATCGCCGACTACCCCCCCCTCGGCCCCTTCATCCTCTGGGCCGCCGCCGCTGCCGGACACCTCGCCCACCTCACACCGCTCGAAAACCTCAAACTCGCCATCGCCCTCTTCCAATACGCCGCCGCCGCCATCGCCTGGCGCCTCTTCTCCCCCACCGCCGCCATCATTCTCTTCCTCCTCATCGCCCCCTACGGCTCGCTCCTCGGCTATATCGACGTATTCTACCTCCCCTTCATCCTGCTCGGCCTATTAGCCCTCACCCAAAACCGCCCCGCTTTCGCCCTTCTGCTTTTCACCGCCGCCACCCTGATAAAATGGCAACCCGCCATCCTCTGCCCGATCATTGTCATCCAAGCCTTCGCCACCACCACCGGCCCGAAAAAATTCCTCGTCCCCCTCCCCGCCGCCGCCTTCGCCGCCGCCATCATCCTCGCCTTCGGCCCCGCCTCCGTATGGTGGGCCTTTTCCGGCGCCACCAGCGACCCGTTTTTCAGCGGCCAGGCCTTCAATCTCGACTGGATCATCACCGCCGCCCTCGAAGGCGCCCACCTATCCGGCCAGCATCTGGCACCCGACGGCTCCATCCTTCTCATCACCGCCCTCCCCTCGCCGTGGTACGCCGCCTCCCGCGCGCTCTTCTGGGCCGCCTACCTCGCCAACCTCGCTTTCTTCACCCTCCGTTCCAAATCCCCAAAAAGGCTCATCCTCGCTCTGCTTGCGGCCGAATCCATCCAGTTCACCCTCAACACCGGCGTGCACGAAAACCACGCCTTCCTCATCCTCGCCCTCGCCTTCGTCGCGTTTTTCCAAAGCCAAATCAGCCACCTTCTCTTCGGCCTCATCGCCGCGCTCGCCCTCGCCAACATCCTCCTCTTCTACGCCTTCCCGGCCGAGGACCTCACCGCCGGCCATATCGGCGCCGCCCTCACCGTCACCCTCTCCGCCCTGCAATGCGCCGTCTGCGCCGCCACCATCCGCCGCCACGTCACCGCCACATGACTCTCCTCCGCACCGCCATCCTGGCCCTCATCGCCGCCGCCCTCATCATCGCCTTCACCAACGCCCCCGGCACGTTCGACGACTACGCCTTCATCGCCTGGGCCAAATTTTTGCTCCACCCCGGCCCCTTCGCCGGCTACGCCCAGCTCAGCCGCGTCACGGACCTCGACTACCCCCCCATCGGCATCACCATCATGTGGGCCACCCTCAAACTCGGCCATCATTTCGCCTGGCCAGACCTACAATCTTTCAAACTCCCCCTCGTCCTCACCACCCTCGCCGCCCCCGCCATCGCCTACACCCGCACCCGCGCGGCTGAAGACGCCCTCATCCTCCTCCTCATCATCACCCCCTTCGGTCTCATCCTCGGCTATACAGACGTCACCTACCTCCCCTTCCTCCTCGCCGCCTTCTACCTCGCCGAACGCAAAATCTTTTGGGCCGCCGGCCTATCCCTCGCGCTCTGCGCCTTCATCAAATGGCAACCCATCATTTTCGCCCCCATCTTCCTCATCGCCGCCTACCGCCACGCCCCCTCGCCCAAACATTTCGCCAAACTCGCAGCCCCCACCACCATATTCGTCCTCGCCGTCCTCCTCCTCTACAACCCCGCCACCGTCATCCACGTCCTCCTCACCGCCACCTCCGACAACGAATTCTCCGCCCAAGGCGTCAACCTCGCCTGGCTCCTCAGCGCCCTCTTCGAATATTTCCACCTGGGCGGGCTAACCTTCCAGCCCAACGGCACCATCGCCCTCCTCACCACCCCCTCGCCCGCCACCGCCGTCAACGTCGCCATGACAGCCCTGCGCTACGTTTTCTACGCCGTCTTTCTCGCCCATCTCATCATCTACGCCCGCGGCCCCAGGACCAGTAACGCCTTCCTCATCTCCGCCACCGCCTGCGCCGCCGCCCAGTTCACCTTCAACACCGGCGTCCACGAAAACCACTTCTTCGTCACCCTCATCGCCGCCTTCGCCGCCTGGCAGTCCAAAGCCCTGGACAACTTCACCCTCGCCGCCTGCGCCGCCATCGCCCTCCTCAACATCCTCTTCTTCTACGGCTTCGGCGACGGCTTCAATTTCACCAACCTCGCCAACATCGACTCCACAATCTTCCTAGCCCTCGCCGAACTCCTCACCTACGCCCTCATCCTCCACCAGCAACTCCAAACCTGCCGCGCCAAGTCGAAAGCAGAATGAATTTCTTATCTGCGGCCATCTGCGTCATCTGCGGATAAAATCTTTGCTACCCCAACCCCCGCACCCTCTCCGCCAGCGCCCGCCGCGCGCGCCCCGCATCGCGTGCCAGCCCCACCAATCCTGGCACCTGAGACGGCTTGCGAGCCACTGATGCCGCCACGCGGGCGAATCCAATGCTCCCTGTCACACTCAGCGCCACCAGCGCGGCCTCAGGCAAATCCCGATCAGCGGTATCACAAACCGCCCGCAGCACGGCAAACTTCACACCGCGCAAATCCGCCAATCGCGCCATTTCGCCAGACTCCAAATCAACAGCCTGAGCCCCGGTCTTCCTGAAGAGCGCCGCTTTATCCACCGCCGAGACCGCAACATCATGCGCGGCCAAAATCGAATCCGCACTCTTACCCCCCAGCCAGACCAAGAGGTCCTGATCACACCGAAACCGGCGATCACTCCAAATAACCTCTTCCGGCACCAAAACATGCCCCGCCGCCAACGCCCCATTCAGCCCCCCAGCCAAACCAAAACTTATCAGCGCCTCAGCACCCGAATCAACCAACTCCGCCGCGGCTCTCCGCGCGCCCTGCGGCGTCCCACCACCAACCCCAACCATAAACCCTTGCCCCCGCAACAGCGCCGCCTCCGCCCGCAGCCCCACCACGAACCCTATCTTCGCCCGCTCCAT
>Ga0116226_10005551_pt1 | contig 11267 bp, 7 predicted proteins | sample S1TSphfallax_FD_89692 | JGI IMG/M metagenome (GOLD analysis project Ga0116226, IMG submission 89692) | Host-associated microbial communities from peat moss isolated from Minnesota, USA - S1T2_Fa - Sphagnum fallax MG | ecosystem: Host-associated > Plants > Peat moss > Unclassified | place: USA... | reverse complement strand
CAAATCTTCAAAGGTTCATTATCAATGATGGAATGCATAGTTGTTGCCATAGCTATCAAATTAGTGCCCTTATCATTTACAAATGCAAATACCCAATGCAACATTCCAAACCTTTCCAAAAAATGTCAAAGTTGTACAACCATGGATCGCCCAATTACTTCATTCACTTCAAATAGCCCAATGGTAATATGCATAGACACCTAGGTTTCATTCAAAAAATTGATAACCAAAGCAAAAGTATCAACACCACCACAAAATATCTAAAGACCAAAACTAGCAAAGACTATTGTTGTAAATGCAAGATTTGGCAAAACTTGTTAATCCATTGTCTTCTTAACGATGGCAGGAAACACTTCTTCCATAAAAGATAATCAAAAAGAAAATTGAATATACAAACATTAATGTAAACCTAACATTTGAAGCTAAATGTTTTTCCAAGTGAACAAGGGCACGTCAACCTTGCAAATACAAAACACCAAATCCTCTAGAAATTATTCTTGAACGTCATCATTTGTTTTAGGGGTTTGTGGCACCAAAAAATGCAATAATTGCACAACTAGATGGACTTGCCTTTTTCTTCTTCAATTGCCAAATATGAATAATAATTTCTAATTTTTTTTCCATAAGTTTTTTCCTTTAAGCAAACAACTTTGGATGTGTAGTTTGCACATGAATATTGATGGGGGTTATACCATTACCTTCATTGTATTTAATTAGACCCTTGCAAAGAGTAATTTTGTGTATCAAAATATTGCCATATGTTTACTTAGATTTACAAATGATGCATTGCAACACTTACAACTTCACCAAATCCATAGGCAACTCACCCTTAATGGCAAAAATCCCTAATAGATAAACCTACAACTATGAGATATCCAAATTGTAGCTTATGCTTTTATATGCACAAGTTGCAAAATATCAACATCTAACATGTAGCCAAATTGCAAATGCACACTCTCAACATCTAAAACTAATGAAGATGGCATTTGAGTGGGGGCAATTGAGATTTTGCAAAGCTCACAACAACAAAAAAACACCCATTGTTGCAAAGAAATTAGAATTCAAAACATATGAAATATGAAGCGTCTTATGTTGCAAAAAGCTTAAAATAAAGTTTTGATATTGACTTACAAATTTTTTTTGTGATGGGTTCTCTTTAAACCTCAAACAACCTAAACATTCAATCAAATGTATGTCTAGCATTTTCAAAACCCCAATGGATCATATCAATTTATTTAAAACATAATGGTGAATACATTTGCATATAAGTGTCATACATATAAGGGCATCCAATAGTTGTGCAAAAAGCCAAATATTGGGAAGTTTAAAAAAATGGATATGAATGAATCCATATATGATGGCTATTCAAATGCATAACCAATTTTTTCAATACAATTGGCCGACATTGGCATGGACCAATGTTGGCCAATTATTGAGTTTTAACATGGTTATCAAGCTAGTTTTAATGACTTAACAACTAATTCGTCATTTCAACCACACTTGTGATTCTTGATAACCACCTTGTATTGAATTTTCAAAAATCTAATAACCTATTTCGATGACCCAATTATTATCCAAATAGGTTATCAATTTTTAAACACGAGTACAATTTTTTTTTAATTAAGTATTTCATTTTATTTTAAAAAGCTTATAATTAGCTAATAATTGGCAACATAACAAGAATTTTCATTTTGTTGGTGTTTTGTGAACCTAGGTTATTGGGTAGATGCAAGGTTGAGTGGCTCATTTTTGTGACATAATGACATATTTTTCCTAGACACCTTTTGTTCAAATGTGTATGGTAATAAATATATTTATATATATAATAATTGGCAATTGAATTAAGACTAACAACTTCATTATGAACACATCCATGTAATTATTTTTTGAAAAAAAGTTCATTTACTAATAGTAATGGACTTTTAAAGTCCAAAAATAGGGACTAGTTTGCTAGATTCAAAAAAATTTAATGCAAACATTTGTATTGATCTCCATTTTAAATGTGTTATAGTGACTCAATACAAGTTATAATATGAAATCAATAACCCAAACCAAGAATCCTTCCCATGAAAATTTTAACCAAATGATAGTTGTGGACTTTTCAATGCTCAAAATTGGACCATATTTTCATAAGTCCATAAAAGGTGCAATTTGAACTATTTTTCAATTTTTTCCTTCACAAGAAAATGTTTCCACAAAATCTACATGGGGCACTATTCATATGTACTCCTACCACTCCATGACATATGTTTGACCAATAAAATAGGAGCAAATTACTAGCTCATCAATGAGTATATGTTGTTTTTGAACTTTTATGGAATACAAAACTTGCCAATATTGAGACACTCAATCTTGCATCCACCTTACTATGATAAGCCAATAATGCTCCCATGGAGTTGTCTTTCTAATCGGGGCAATCAATTTAAGTTACCTTACCCTAGGGTCAATTTTGTCACCAAATAAATCCTTTCAATGTTGAAAAGAATTTTGGTGTCAATATGAAAAAGTTGAGGTGTCAAAAACCATCATATTTATTTTTTGTTAATAATCGTTGGTTATTTACATATTTACTAATAACTTGAAGATTTTTTTTAAAAATCACAATGATTGCTTTTGTAAAAATAAAATCTCATAACTAACTTGTGAAAAATCACTTCAAATAATAATCAATTGGTTTCAAATTTATGAGAACCAACATTTTGAAAATATGTTTATAAAAATAGTAATTTAGAACTCTGATAACTTGCCTCAGTCTTATAATTTATAATTTTTATAATTTTTATTTTTAAAAATGGAAAATGAAAATGAAAATAGACCAAAATTAATTAATTAATCCCAATTTTCCCAAAAAAATTTCGTCCCAAAAATGACAAAATGTGTAAAGTAAGGTCAGGTTGTTCCAAAAAAAATGACCTTGGGTGCCCTAAGGGCAATTATTTTTGGAATGACCTAGCTCCAAAGGTCTTACAAGGCATAAAAACTGACACCCACTTTATTATTTTTCAATTTTTTTCCTATGATATATGGTGGGTACCCAACGAAAATCAATGAAAAATAAAAAATGGACATTTCAGAATTTTTTCCCCAAACACCCACACATGACGAACCTTGGATTATGCTACATAAACATTCTTCCAAATACACTAAGTTTCTCCATGGAGGTTATTATGTCATTTAAGAATTATTTAATTAATTAATCCAAAATATTTTATTATTATTATTATTATAATAATAAGATTGCTTGTGAAGTCTGATTTTGGAAAGGAAAAGAAGGTGAATTGGTTAATTAATTGCAATCAAATTTTCACCTACCATTTTATATGGCATGAATTTCAATAAAAGTTTATAAATTGAACTAGTGTGAGATGATTGAAGAAAAGGTTGAATAGCAAATGCACCTACAATTGGGACCTCACTAATTTCCTATTTCATGTTTTGTATTTCTTCATAATCAGAAAGAAGAATATGTACACACACACACGCACCCACACATATATGATGGTGTTATTCATTTTGTATTTTCTACTACCTACCATGTTTCTCTTTCATGTATAGAATGGATAATAATGCCAAGGGGTTTGGTAGCCACAAACATTGGCACTCAATGCCATACAACAACAATCCCCCTTTATATGTCCTTAAAATAAAAATTATTTGATTTTTAAAAAATAACCTTCAATTTTCTTCTTCTTTTTGAAAATTTGAAAACTAGGATTTGGGAATCAAAAAATCCTATATAATTCTAATTTTTTTTCAAATTTTTGTTGTGAATGTTCCTTATAAGGCCAATTATGTTTTAACCAAAGGATTCAATAGTGATTTATTAAATCTAACAATCTTACCATGTCAAGGTCACATATCCATGGCAATTATTAAAGTTATCCGTGATGTAAAAAAACACGGCACTAGAACCCTGAGTTTGGTCATACACTAGGTTAAATTTTTTTAAACATGTAAAAAAGTACATAAACATTCAAGGGGGGATGAAATTCAAAAAGCCATCAATTTTGGTGATAAATTGAATTTTATCCTGTCTTTCCTTTTTCCTAAACGCCTCCATTATTGTTAAATATATTTTCATTGCTTTTCATTATACAAGTACTATAATTAGTCTTGAACCTCGTGCATTAAATGTTAAGTTTCAGCATTTTACACTGAGTTGCAACATTTCATACTCAAATTTAATATTAAAAAATTACTTTGCAAATCAACCTTTTTTTTATTGGTGAAAAATCATTAGAAAGCAAAAAGAAAAAATGACCAACGAAATCTATCAAAGGAAAAAAAAATTAAACAAAAAAAATTGTCATATATCATTAGTGGCGTTATGTTTAATCATCGAAATGTGTGGTAAACCTTAAACTAATTCGCTTGTTGTAATAATCTAAGATGCAAACACTATCGCCACTTTGCATTGTCAAATCTATGTTTATAGCCCATTATTTTCATGAACAATGGAAGTTTTGCCAACAAGACACAAAACCTTCTTGCCATTATTCATCACTATCGTGAACAACACCACTTCCAACCATCACTAATTCCAACAATCAATGTTGGAAATTGAAACTACAACAATGAAGGACTTGTGATTATGAAGCGTACTAGTGGCTTGTAGTGGTGGGTGTGCATTCATCATCACCAAATTGATGTGATCGCCTATTTCAAATACAACAAGCCAAGTATGCAATGTGCACTATGAACTTTGTAGCTACCTTCACTTGTCTTTTCATCGATTTGAAGATTGTTGTCAATGGCCACTTGAGCACATTATGTACTGTGTAGTGTGTTCAATTGTTTTGGAACATTTTGTTTTATTGTGTACATCTGGCAATTTGTTGTTCTAGAGATTTCAAGTTTTTTTTTTGTGTGCTAGATGTGAATGCACAATGTAATTTTTTATGGTCCTAACAAGGAAGTGTAAAACAATATGTAACATGTTACCTTTCTTTTTCAAATCAAGCCAAAATCTTGTTGATTTGTCTTTTCTTGTCTTCCCACCTCGACCAGTGCCATCTTTTGAAGCAAGCTCTAATGGCAACAAAGTGGAATCAAACTTGGATTCAAGGTGTAACAACCCAATAGTGAAATTGGTGTGCCCAGGTGGACTACCAACTTTTATTCCTTCTACACTTGACTTGTCTAAGGTCCATGTTCTCCTAGAGGAGATTAACAAGCCCTTGCCGAAGGAACAAAAAAAAACTATGATGTTTCTCACAAGTGCAAAAAACTTTGGGCTACATAGTTTCCTTGGGTTGAAATGTTAAAGAGTGATTATGGTGAAATTCATCGTGTTAAGTGCATTGTTTGTTCAACTATGAAAGGAAAGGATGTGATTTTGGGGCCCAAATTTGATACTTTTGAAAAGCATGCAAGAAAAACTAAGGCAATTCAAAACATGCCACATTTGGGCAAGAAGCAAAGGGAATTCTATGTCAACAAAAAATGTAGTCATGCAAAAAATGAGGTAACCTATTTTCAACAAAATTGTATCACAATTGCTAGACATGTGATTCAAGGAGGTTTGAAGAGGGAGAGAAGAAGAAAAAGGCAACAATTTGTCACAATTTTACATATGCTACAACATGGCAAACTTATGCTAGAGTTTGAAGTTATGAAATCATTATTTTCTTTTCTAAATTTTCTTATGAACCCAAAGAATCACTAGAATGACTCTACTGGTTGGGTAATGGCCAAATGTCTACACAAGCAAGTGATTAAGAAAATAAGAAAAGTTGATGCAAGTTCGAATATATTGCCCTTTCTTGTGATGAGGTCACCGTGATTGATAACCAGTCGTGGATTTCAATTCACTACTATGTGGTCCAAGATTAGTGTCACTTGTCTATTCTTATTTTTTTAGAACAAGTCATTGAGCATGGGGGCTTAAATAATTTAATTAAGGTTATTCTGGGTGTTTTAAAAAAAGAAGGGGGTGTCTTTGATGTAGATGTTGCTAGAAAACTAATGTCGTTTAAGGCTGACAATGTTAATGATTTTTAGGGGATGCAGAATGGTGTTACTCACTAAATTTAAAATAAGTTTTCCCCCACTTGGAAGACATTCCTTGCATGGCACATTGCACCAATTTTGTGGTGCAAACCTTATCTTAGATCCCTATTGTGAAGCACATAGAGATTTGTTGTAATCACTTTATTATTTCTTTCCTCATAGCCCCAAAAGGCACATTGGATTTCTGAAACTTGCAAATTTGATGAAGACGAAAGGGAGCAAGATTTTATGGAATGTCAAAACACTTTGGATCAGCATGTTTAATACGACAAAATGGGTTATGTCAATGTACATGCCATTAGTTGCAAAAATGGTTGAAGACAATACCATCTCTCATGACTGCCAGGGTTATTTTGACCTCTTTTGTGATGTGAATTTATTGATTTCTTTATCTTGTTTGTTGCCTATGTTAGAAACAATCTATGCACTAATCAAATTTGTGCAAAAGAAAGATGATTTTGTTTGTGATGATGTTGTAGCCATTAAAATTTGCCAAGGACAACTCTACTCCCACTATTCAAATCCTAACACAAAGTATGTGTAAGATGTTTTCAAATAATTCCAAGATTTGGTGGATTGCAGCCACAACATGGTGCACTTGTAATGGAAGGCAAATTCATTGGACCTCAACACCTCGGGTGTTGAATATTTACGTTTTGAATCATCAGGTTACTCTTTCTAGGTTACATGTTTAAATGACCATGGTGAGAAAATACAAGTTTCTATATAAAAAAATCCAGTAGGCTTGTGGATGTTGCAAAATCATCATGCTCAAGTTTTTATCTTCAAATTGTCCTTTGATTTCATCTTGGAATGTTTTTCAATTTTGGACGTTGGACTAGTGGCAGACATGGTGTTGCCATCGTTTGTTGCTAGTGGCAAACATGTAGGTGTTGTTAGGTTTGTTGCCATTGAACAATTGATCTTGGAGACGGACCAAATTCAAGGTCTACCATGTGTGTGTGTCTAAGCTTGTAATGCAACATATCTTTCATGAGTTGAATGAATATCTATTACAGTTGTAGCTGAATCGCTCACTATAATTAACTACAAGATTTCCAACATTTCATCTAATGGATGTTATGGGGATATGTTATCCCAAGTATTGGCTTCAAGGTGATGTAGAAGATAATTTCTACCGTCATCTTGAAATGATTAAATCTCATTATTGCACTAAGCAATGTTTGGAACCTATCATAATTTTAAAGGCAAATTCATCATTAGAAGTAGCCAAGGTTTGCCCATCCATTCTTGTTGTGGGTGTTCTAGATATGCAATTTAACATTTTCTACCCTTTCCTTATGAAGTCAAGATTGAGGAACTGCCTCAATGAACACTTACACATTGTTGTTGGGATGTATTCCCAAACATTCTACACTTTGAACACCTTCCCATATGACGCTTACTTTGATAATTGGAAGGATCAAAAACCTATGCGAGCTTTGAATTAAATTCCAATGACAACATTATGTCTAAGGTCATGTTTTAGTGATGACACTTTTAGGCCAAAGTTGGGTGATTTTTTGGTAAGCAAATGATTGTTGAAGGTTTGTCATTATGTTTGAGTTTGTCATCCAAGGTCTACCATGAGTGTTTACATCTTTGAAGGTAGGTTTGTCTCAATTTAAATTTTTGAGGTTTAATTATTTAAGTTTGAATGTCTAAGTTAGAGCTTTGAGGCTTGAGTTTGAAATGTAAATCCAAAGGTTTGTGTCTATGGGTTTGAGATCATATGTATGTATTTCCATTGACTCCTATTGCAAGATAGTCACCCAACAATGAAGAAGACCTCATTTCATACATGTCTGATAGATTTTAGCACAAGATTGTAGTAATGTATTCCCATAAAGCTCTTTAATACAAAGGCCCCATAGCCAAATTTTAGATCATCCTTTATAAACATCACCACTTTATGTGACTATAAATTGGCGTATATCACCAACTTGTAATGAAATTTTTTTCTTATACATAACCAAATTTCTATTTGTTCAAGCTTAGTTTAGCTAGAAGTTCCACAATGCAAAGTTTGTAATTTTGTCAAATATGCACTAAAAGGGTATTTGTGAAAGCCACTTGCTCAAAATTCCAAAAACCTTATAAAGAAGGTTGTTGTAGATATCACTAAAATAGGGGATAGGGGGTGAAAGGAGTCCCAAATATAGGGTGAAGACATGTTAGTTTATGGATAATTCTATAGAATTGGGTTATTGAATTAACAAGAAATTTTTAAATGGTTAGTATGAATAGGAATGTTGTTTGTTTATGTTGTTAATTTCACAATGAGGTGCATTTGAATTCAACCCACAATCCATGCATTACCAAAATGGACATGAGAGAAAACCCAAACCTTTTGAAAAAAATAACACAACCAAAGTGTTTTAGAAAGAAATTATTTCAAATATTTGTCTGCAAAAAAAAGGGGGGCACACTAAGGATTTTGGGTTCTCTAGTTAGGGATTTTACTTGTATGGTCTAGGTTTTCATAATGTTGCAAGATTTTAAAAAATAATTACAAAGTCCCCAATTCAAATATTAATGCATGGAGTTTAAAGATCAAAGGCTTAAGTTCGGCACCTAAAAGCTGACTATAAGAAAATTAGACTTTCAACTACTTTTGCTTCTATGTAACTTGGAAAGAAACCTTATGAGAGTTATGAGGCATTGACACTTAATGTTAAATTAAAATCTAGGTGTCATCCTAAGTGGCACTCAATGTTAAATGGGCACTAGCTTAATAATGTTAAATGAATGTTAACATAAAATAAAATTTTCATGATAAGTAAATTTAAGTCTTCAATGATTAGTATGATGTTAGGGGAACGTAAACCCTAGTGTCCTTAACATCAAGTGTGAACACACCTTTATTCTTTCAAGATACCTTGACTTTAGGATGGTACCAAGAATGGTAAGCATTGAGAATGTAATTGAAAGAATGGAAACTTTTTGATCCATTAATACTACACACATATTGCCACAATGCAATGAGACCTATGAACCTCTAAGTAATTTGAGCATTGGCAATATCAAGATTAGACTTGGACCTTGGACCTTTGGTTAAAGTGGGCCTTAGATGTGGGTTAAGGGTTTAGAGTCCAGGGTCCATGGTCCAAGGACCAATTTGGATTGATTTGAAGCAAATTGAATCCTGGAGTTGGACTATACCTTGGTCTTTAGCCTAATTCTTGGTTCTCCAAATTAGGAGCTCTCTTTTACCATTGTTTGTTGGTCCGAACCAATTGATTTTCCCTCCAAAACAGATGCCATGTAGGTTTAGCCTCAATTTGCCACTTTTTGGTCTTGGACCCTCGTCTAAAGGCCTTGGGACCAATTTAAAGCTTTTGACCAATAAGATTGCTTGAATTCATTGGTCCTTGGACCTTGGACCCTTGTTTAAAGTCGCCCTATGTATGAGGAAAACTTTGGAGGCACTAGCAAATGTGAATGAGGATAGTACTTAGGTAATTGAACTACTAAATTAATTCAGTGGTTCTTTGATTCTGAAATGTGAAAGAAATGACAAAATACATGAAAAACAATTTTCTAAGTGATTATTTGACCATTTTAAACCATTGTTGAAGTTGACACATCGCCTTAATAATTCCAACTTGATGACCAACTAAATTATGGTGTGGCAAATTATTGGTGTTGCCACACCATAATTTAGTTGGCCATTTTAAACCATTGTTGAAGTTGACACATCACTTAAATAATCCTTTTGACCTTCTTGAAGCATTGGTTTCTTGTTGTTAAATTAATATCAACATATAAAACCAATATATTATCTTATCATTTTTCATATATTATACACATTTTTTTGGTCTACCTAACTTCTTTCAAATCCTTATGGTTCAAATAACCATTGAAATGGATGTTTTTATAAGATTTCACACCTTACTAATAGCAATCATTTCCTTTAACCATAGAATTTTAAAATATGTTCACATAAACAACCTCTCACAAATCACCATTTGAAAAATTCATTTTAACATTTAACCTACATAGATTTTCAACATTCTTAGCAATGAAAAACAAGTATGTTGAAAATTTGCCACTTTATCACAAGAACAAAAGTTTCATCATAATGTGCCCAAGATTTAATTGACAAATGTTTCATGAAATAATGTTTTTTGAAAAAAATTGTCCAACAACCCCAATTTGAATACTTCAAAATTCTAACAATATTGAATAGATACACTCAATCTTTTATTCATTAATGATGTCTATGGAGATATATTTCAACGGTTTGGGTTGTGCCCTTTATATTGAAGGCTTTGAGTTCAATTTTCTAAGATTTCTAAGATTAAGATTTTATTTTGGACAAGCCTTCTTGAACATTAATTGATGCTGAACATTAGCCATACCTCCAATGGTAGTAGATGTTACCCTTTTCTTCAAACCCCTCATTACCAAGTGTTTCAAGAATGTCAAGATTTTCACTTGGTACCTCATTTGTTTTGTAAACCCATTTTGCCATTGTTGGAATTATTTTTTCATGGCGATTGAAAAATGTCTCAACTTGACTTTTAGCAATTACATCCATATTTTGTGTCATATTAACATATTTTTAGCCTTGTGAATGACAAGCTTCCTCAAACATGTAAGATTTGACATGTTTTTGCCAAACTTGTGATTATGTTGTAGCATTTGGTTAAAGAACAATCTTTGTAAATAAAGTTATTTATATCATAGAGTCCATTGATGAGTCAAGGCAACTAAGATAAAAACCTGGTTCATAGTCATTGGCGTAAACTTTTGAGTTAGATTGTGCATGTTGGGTCAAAAAATTGAATGATTGAAATGAGTATCCCTAGTGATGATATGTTTACAAGTCACAAGATAATAACATCCAAATACCTTGAATTTTATATTGTATCCCAAGAATAAACATTAGAAAATCAAATTTTAAATATAGCTTTTTATGTTTGATTTTGTTTAACAATGTGTAGTATTAAAATCTTCATGAACAAAAAATGTCACAAATCCTTATCCTTAACGATGTTTTAATCCTACATATACATATATATAATTAATTGTTCCCTCAAGCTTATTACTTTGGGAAGATGAAAATTTATTTTCTAGTGCAAGGGTCAATGCACACTATGGTGGGTCACTTTTTGACTCACGGTGTCCATTTTTGAAAAATGCCCTTTCTTTGGACACTTATAATGAATAATAAAACTTATCAAATTGAGAATTTGAAATTGATTATACATTAACCCAATGATAATCAAGTTGTTAATGGTAGAAAATAAAAGGGT
>Ga0116226_10005550_pt1 | contig 11270 bp, 8 predicted proteins | sample S1TSphfallax_FD_89692 | JGI IMG/M metagenome (GOLD analysis project Ga0116226, IMG submission 89692) | Host-associated microbial communities from peat moss isolated from Minnesota, USA - S1T2_Fa - Sphagnum fallax MG | ecosystem: Host-associated > Plants > Peat moss > Unclassified | place: USA... | reverse complement strand
CTTACGGGTTTGAAACTATCTACTTTAAAAGGGAAAAGTAAAATCCCCATAATTAAAATTAGGGGATTTGTCTAAGGATGTATTTTTCTTGCGCTACGCCGGAAAGAAAAAATGTTTTAAACCAAACGGTATTCCAAGGGAGCGATTGTTTTACTTATGATCGCTCGTCATTCTGGCCGTGCGGTAAACCAGCGCTGTAGGCGGGTTTCCCACCGTAGGCGACTGGTGAACTCGAAGGGCTGGGGTGGGAGAGTTTGGCTAATTTTACTTGACTCCTGACTCCTAACGATCATCAATTACTGCTAAAACTGCTTTGGGTAATAATTTATCTTTAAACCAAACAATCATCCCTGGAACATCATCTAACTTCACGCCCGCTTTTTCTAAATTGAGACGTTCGGAAATCGCCAAAATCAAATCATCGCGATTCGCCCGTCTGACTTGAGCAAATTTCTTCTTTAAATATTCAGGACGCCAATAACCCACAATTTCTAATAAAAATATCCGCCCATCAGGATGGACTAAGCGGAAATCTGGAATCATCACACTTCCAGGAATGGGAATTAAATCAACTTCCCTTTCTAAAACCCAATCGCTTTTCAGCGCATCCCATTTATCAGCAAAAGACGCTTCCAACATACTATCGTAAGGTTTTCCCGGAGAATAGTGAGATACTAAACCACATTCGGAATTGAGGGTAAATCTACCTGTTTTCCAATTATTCGTATAGGAATCACGAGTCTGTAAAATCGCCACTAAGCTCCATTTCGTCACATGGAGTAAAGCTGGGATCAGTTTGGCGATCGCCAGTCCATATCTGGTACTGGGTTGAAACAGACTAGTTGGACCATCAATAGTAATAGTGAAACCTGTATCAGCATCACCCTCAATATAAGCCATCAACTGAAATAACTTCAAATAGCGAAATAACAGCTTATATTCCCCAGGAACATTGCGATGAGCGTGTAACACCAACTGACTAGCTTTATAAAATACCCCTTGAACCTGAGACAAATTATAGCGATGGAGCAAATCAGCTGGTGTCGGTTGGTCGAAAGAAGTGAACACCTTATTCTCCGACAAATCCGCATAAAGTCCATCTCGGACTTGAAAAGGTAAAACTTCCGCATTCAATTCCTGAGAAAGTTGTTGAGCGACTTGATTCAAAGTGATCAAAGTAGATTCCCGACTAGGAACAGACCGGACACTCAAAGCAAATACCCGTTCCCTTAACATAGGTGGGTTCAGAGGACTGACCACCTCAAAATTCCCCAAGTTATTTTTCAGGATATGGGCTAAACCCCGTTTCAAACGATAGTCTGTAGCGTCCCCTTCAAAATCGCTCAACTTACTATCCAGAACACCTTGAGTCTCTCCCAGACTCTCCTGAAAAAAAGTAATCAAATCAGTCGCCAACTGTAAATGCTGGGCGTCAAGTTTCAGTTTTTTGGGGATGATCTCCTCCCCGTTCTGTCGATGGCTGAGTAGCTCCGTTGGTAACATTGAAATTTTGGGTTTTATTAGAGTTTTTATTGGAGTAATTAATTTCTAATTGTTCTGCTACCTTTAACCCACTACTAGAACCAGTTTCATAAACCACCTGTAAATTCTTTCTTCCTTCAGTTCTTCTTGCGGAAGTCCCTTCTTCGCTCGTATCTTCCGCTATCACCTCATACAAAATCGCCTGTTTATTTCCCAGATTTCCCTTACGTAACACCCTCCCCAATCTCTGGGTATATTCCCTTACTGAACCAGTACCAGACAAAATAATCGCTACACTTGCTGCTGGAACATCAACCCCTTCATTCAAAACATGAGAAGCTACTAAAGAAGTATATTCACCTTGCTTAAATTTAGTCAATATTTCATGTCTTTCCTTCACAGGAGTTTGATGGGTAATGGCTGGAATTAATAACTCTTGGGAAATCCGGTAGACTGTCGCATTATCAGCGGTGAAGACTAAAATCCTATCTGGATAATGTTGGGCTAATAAATTTGTCAGAACTCTGATTTTTCCTTCAGTTCCCAAAGCAATTTCCTTCGCTTGGCGATGGGCTAACATTGCTCTGCGTCCATCAGACGACCGCGCACTCATTTGGACAAACATTTGCCAACCTTTGAGACTTCCCAAAGAAATCCGCGATCGCTGCAAAAAATCGTTGCGAGTTTGGATTAATTCATTATACCTCTGACTCTCCTTGAGCGACAACTTCACCTTAATTTGCACAATCTCATGTTCCGCCAAAGCCGTCCCCGCCAAATCTTCAGCCCGTTTGCGATAGACCTCCCGACCAATCAGCACTTCTAAATCCAAATGTTTCCCATCAGTTCGTTCTGGTGTCGCCGAAAGTCCTAATCGATAGGGAGCGATCGCATATTCAGCAATTACCCGATTAAAATCCGTAGGTAAATGATGACACTCATCAAAAATCAACAAAGCATACTTGTTTCCCAAACTCTCAGCTTGGATAGCGGCACTATCATAGGTAGCAACCAAAATGGGTGTTTGATCCCGTGAACCACCACCTAATAAACCCACCTCTATCTGAGGAAAAGCAGCTGTTAAATGTGCATACCACTGATGCATCAAATCCAACGTTGGTACTACCACCAGTGTAGTCCGTGGTGTAGCTTGCATCGCCATTTGGGCTAAATAAGTTTTACCTGCTGCTGTGGGAAGTACAACAACTCCTTGTCTTTGGGCTAGTTTCCAAGCTGCTAACGCCTCACTTTGATGGGGATAGGGTGACATTTCTAAACTAGGGATTAACTCTAGTGAATGGAATCCTTTCGCTTGATCCAGAAACTCTGTCCCTGAAGCTTGAAATACTTCTATCAGAGAGCGATATTTTATGGCTGGAACTCGGAATTTTTCAATTCTGTCATCCCAGGTCGCCAAGTCTAGCCAATCTTTACCTCTTGGTGGTGGATGTAAGATTAATGTTCCCCTGTCAAACGTCAATATGGGAATACGCCCCATTTAGCCACTCTCTCCTAACTTTGTCATATTTCTACAAAAAAGGGCAATAATTCGGCTCTAATTACCGTTAATCTAATATTACCTAAGTATAGACCTCTTTGGATATGTTCATACCTTAGATAGATGGAATATAAATTCAAATGTGTTTGTGTTGAAGTATCTTTCATATATCGTAGCTTGGGTATTGAGTATAACAGTTTATTTAATAATTATTGCCACCTTTAACTAACTATGTAATAATTAATTCTGAGATAACAGCATATAAGGAGATGCGCGTTTGAAAGGAATAGGTTCGCTGGTTCCAACCTACGCTGTGATGCTTTCATCCGTTATTGTCACATTGTTATTAACCCTATTATTGCAGCCATTATTACAGCCTCATATTTTTTTATTTTTTTCTATACCAGTGGTTATCAGCGCTTGGTTTGGTGGGATGAAATATGGGGTTATGGCTGGTCTGTTATGTGTGATGGGAGCAAAATGTTTGCTTATAGAACCAAAATTGATCCTTGTCTATAATGCACATAACATCTTCAAATTGATTCTTTATATTCTCAATTCCATCTTTATCAGTTGGTTAATTTCGGAATTACAAAAAACCAAACATCATCTACAATTAACTATTAAAAATCAACAACAAATCGAGTCTGATTTGAGGAATTTAGCAACATCTAGTCAAGAAGACGCTTTGCGCCAAAGACTGATTGTAGAAGATACCTTGCATCAACGGGAAGAAGAAATGCGCCTAATCACAGATATAGTTCCAGCACATATATCTTATGTTGATTCACAGCAATACTATCGCTTTCATAATAAGAAATATCAGGAATGGTTTAGACTTGAGGAAATTAATGGTAAGCACTTAAAAGAAGTGCTAGGAGAGTCAGTTTATCAGTCGATTTTGCCTTATGTAGAAATAGCATTATCAGGAAGAGAAACAAGTTATGAAACACAAGTACCACATTCAGATGGCTCAAATCATACCACAAGCGTCACCTATGTTCCCCATATTAATCAACAGGGAAAAGTTGAAGGATTTGTGGCTCTAGTCCAAGATATTACAGACCGCAAACGAGCAGAAAAAGATAAGGAATTATTACTCCAATGGGAACAAGCAGCTAGGTCCCAAGCAGAAGCAGCCAACCGCACAAAAGATGAGTTTTTAGCGACTCTTTCTCATGAATTACGTACTCCTCTGAATGCCATATTAGGGTGGATACAACTCCTCAGATGTCGCAATCTTGATCAAGATACTACTAATATTGCCTTAGAAACAATTGACCGCAACAGCCGCGCTTTAGCTCAATTAATTGAGGATGTTTTGGATGTATCTCGAATTATTCAGGGTAAACTTTGTCTAAATATTCAGCCAGTAGAGCTAATGACGGTGATCGAATCAACCGTTAATAGTATGTCTCCCGCAGCTAATGCTAAAGAAATCTCTATAGAATCCAAATTAGACCCATCTATAGGTATAGTTATGGGGGATGTTAATCGTCTACAGCAGGTCATGTGGAATTTACTCTCTAATGCTGTAAAATTTACACCTAAAGAAGGGAAAGTATATATTCAAACGGAGCGGATCAATAGCTATGTGCAGATTCGAGTGAGTGATACGGGAGTGGGAATTCACCCAGACTTCCTCCCTTATGCATTTGAGCGTTTTCGCCAAGCTGACGGTTCTACTACTAGAACACATAATGGTTTAGGTCTGGGTTTATCGATTGTACGTCATTTGGTCGAATTACATGGTGGTACTGTGGATATTGAAAGCCCAGGGGTGAACAAGGGTACTGTCTTGATTGTTAATCTACCGATGAAACCTGTGGTAGTTAAACCCATCAATCACTTGGTAGATGAAAAACTTGTTCCCATACATAAAGCAGCGCCAGTAATACCAATTTTAACCGGATTAAAGTTACTTGTTGTCGATGATGAATCCGATGCTTGTCACTTACTCGCTACCTTTTTGACAGATTATGGTGCTAGAGTACTCACAGCTGCATCAGCTAAGGAAGCGATGTTATTATTAGAAGAATATCAACCTCATGTATTAATTAGTGATATTGGGATGCCAGAAGAAGATGGGTATGTCTTGATTCGTCGCATCAGATCCTTGACAGAAGCAGAGGGGGGACAAATTCCCGCCATAGCATTAACAGCTTATGCTAGGCTGGAGGACCGAGATAAAGCATTGTTATCTGGCTTTCAACTGCATTTTCCGAAACCAATTAATCCTCTCGATTTAGTTTTGGTAGTGGCGAATCTGGTCGGACGAAATGAGAGCGGGAGTTGGGAGTAAAAGTTTCTTGATATTACTATATAATTGTGTAAAAACTGTGTAAACTTAAAGTTAATTTGTTTCTAGTAGTTAAAGTGTCAGATTCTTTGCCATTACGCGATCGCTATCTCGCATTAATCGACCATATTGTCGCCACTACCCTGAAAGGTAAAATTAGTTCTGTAAATCAAGTGTACCAAATACTAACTGATGGTGTGACATCTGGTACGGGGGAAGTGTTTGAGTTGGCTTTGAGCGATCGCCTAAATGTGATGCAGTTACAAGCAGACCAAGAAACAGACGAACTGAGGAAATCAAAAGCAACTCGCAGTTTAAGAGCCATTAAAACCATTCAATCACAATGGCACAAATGGCAAGAGCAAAATAGAGCTACGGAATTAGTTGCCTCTGCCATAAGAGAAATTACGGAGTCATCCAGTAGCGAGATAGTAGGGGTATTTTTACGTTTAAATGATCCTAATCGCCAAAACTCGATGAATTTGGGACAACTTCAGCAGTTATCTCAATCATTACAGCAATTTGCTCAACCCAACTCTGATTTAGAGCAAATAGCATTAGGAATTACCCAAGGAATATTATCTTAGCAAAAACTACAAGAAAACTTGCTGTCTTGGATGTATGAACAAAAAACAAATTTAGGATTTGGTGGTGTTCCAGGAGAAACTGGACCTTGGGCTAGTTATGCTAAATTGTCCAACAGTAAGTTAACCAAGGCATTTTTCCAGAGTATGTCACAGGAATTGTCAGTAGTTAAATTTGTCCAAGAATACCAAGAGATCAACCTGAGTAGTTGGATTGAACTAGTAGTTATCCTCCAGTACTTACAGAGAGGTTTAGTCAATTGGTTTGACCAACAAGCTTACGATATTCAAGCAGGTCCCAAACTATCCATTTCTACTTTTTTAACTTTTGCGGTGATTTGGAGCCAATTAGCTAGTGGGTTTCACAGCAAAACACTCTTAGTATATAGTAACGGCTCGGCGCAAATCCTGCGCCAAATTCTGCGCGACTTTGCCCAACGCCCCTATTTTCCTCTGTATGGTGGGGTTTTTGCTTCATTTTCCGGTAGTTCTTTGCGGGATGCTTTGGATTATTTAGATGAACCGCTACGCAGTATAGAAGGAACTCAAGAAAAAGCCCGGATATTAACACTGTTAGGATATTCTCAACGTGCTTTAGGAAAATATAGTCGCTCTCTTTCCTTTCATCAGCAAGCCTTAGAGATAGCCATGTGGGCGGGGGATCGCCCCTGTGAAATTGCCAATTTGAATCATCTCAGCCGTACTTATGTCCAAGAAAAGAACTATCCTGAAGCGATCAATTTCAGTCAGAGGGCGCTGATTATGAGTAGACAAGTGGGCGATCGCATTGGAGAAGCCAACGCATTAGTCAACTTGGGCTATAGTGAAGTTATGCAAGCGCAACAGTTAGAAAATATAGAAGTAGAAATTTATCAAAGAGCAATTAGTTATTTAGAGCAAGGATTGAAATTAGCGGAAAAGTTAGGCGATATTCAAAGTCAAGCTCTATGTTTTAGTAGTTTAGGAATTGCTTATCTAGTCACAGAGAATCTGACATCTGCTGTTAAATATTTAGAAGACGGGTTGAGGATAGCCCAAGTTTCTGGCGATTTATATCTCCAAGGTCGGAATTTAGCTCACTTAGCTGAAGCGTACTACCATATGCAAAATATAGCAGCCGCTATCTATACAGGTATTTTAGCTATGTATCTCCTCGAACAAATTGCTTCTCGTGAATGGCGACAACCTGCGGGTTTGCTCACCATTCTTCAAGGACAAGTAGGGGAAGATAAATTCCAAGTCATATTCCAGCAACATCGCGCCAAGATAATTTCTACTATTGGCGTTGATGGTTATGACCATATCCCCCAATTATTAGAAAAATACAAACAAGATAATTAGCCTTTGAAAAGACCCCCCTTAGTCCCCCCTTAGCAAGGGGAGGGTTAGGGTGAGGTTCTTTAATCAAACCGTATTACTCCCTACACCCTAATAATTTTCAATAATTCTGGAATCTCAGAAGGGCGTTCAGCCACAGGAACACCCGCTGCTTGGAAAGCCAATAATTTGCTTTCTGCTGTGCCAAAATTTGCCGATCGCCCGACAATTGTAGCTAAAGAAGTTCTAGTTTCGCTCACATACTGATTTGAACTAGCGTAGCGACCGGCGACATAGGCGATGACTGGTTTATCAATAACTTCAGCAATATATTCAGCCGCTGCTTCCTCACTTCCACCGCCAGGTTGACCGACTAAAACGATCGCTTCAGTAGCTTCATCTTCATCCAAAATCTGTAACCATTGGAGAAACGAGGAACCAACAACAGCATCACTCCCAATTCCCACACTAATTGATTGTCCTAAACCAGCTTTTGTCAATTCCCATGCTACTTCATAAGTAAGAGTACTACTACGACTGACAATTCCCACACAACCAGGCGCATAGAATTCCTGGGGTTGAGTCCCCAAAAGAATTTTTCCCGGAACGATAATCCCGGAACTGTTAGGACCGACAACTAAAATTTCCCTAGTTTCCGCTTCTCGAAATAATCGCACCATATCCAGAGGTGGTACCCCAGCTGAGATAATAATGATTTGGCGAATATTCGCAGCGATCGCTTCCAAAGCTGCGTCTAATACTTGGTAAGGATGTACTCCAATCAGAGTAATATCAATCTTGCCAAATTTGATCATCACCTCTTCGACTGAATCAAAGACTGGGAGAGAGTGAATTTCTTGTCCACTAAATCCGGGATTCACAGCAGCCAATAGATTTGTCCCATAAGCCTGCATCTGCGCAATATGTGTGGGGGAGATGAATTCGCTAAACCCCTGGATGAGGACTTTACTATCTGGTGTTAAGTTCATTTTTTTAACCCAGGTAACTGCGCCAGACGAGTTGCTTGCTCCACTGCTATATCTAAATTTTCTACTACTATCAGAGATTCATAGGGGATTTTCAATCCAGCCAAATACTTTCTGGCCTGATTAAATTCCCCACCACCTAAACGCACTACCAAGCGAGGTAAATAAGCATCATGTTTAATTTTACTATCTTTCGATTCTTGCTGATCAGATAACATAAATCTAGCAATAACTTCAGGAATTTGATCTACTTGAGGTACATTCCCCACAAAATTAATCAGAATCACCTGCATAATTTTATTAGTAGTTAAAATATTTAGTCCCTTCTCTAGGCGCTGACAAAAAGTAGTTGGTGTAATATCAGCTAGAAACGAATGGCGGAGATTTAAGCAAACGCCTGGCTCTCCACCAGCTTTGGTAACTAAGTCTAAGGTGGCGAGTAAAGAACCAGCACCATAACTCAATATCCCAATTTTACCTAACATTTCTAAGCTATCCCAGCTACCCAAGACGCTATTCATGTAATGATTTTTGTGATTACTATTCTGGCGACCTGCTACTTTTACCGCTATTTTAGCTATTTCTGGATGACGATTGATTGCTCTTTCGTTGACTTTAACTTTACCGTTCAACGCCATCACTTGACCATGGGCGTTAATCGCTAGAGGATTAATTTCCACTAAGTCTAAGTCTTCTTGAATAAACAAGTGGTACATTTTCTCCACCACATTGCTGATGGATTGCATTAATGTCCCCTGTATACCCATTTTCAAGACCAATCTTCTGGCGTAAAATGGAGAAAATTCCTTTTCTACAACCACATATTGCATTTTATCACCCCAGGATTCCCCATCGCTATTCGGTTCTCTACTCCCCAATAGCACCGGACGACAGAGTGCGGTGTCTAAAACTACAGCCAGATATAATTTTTCTAACGCATCGTATTTAGCTTCTGCTAAGAGTACTTCTGGAATTTCTCCCCAAATAGATAGGTTAAAAATGCTTTGAGCAGCAGCGATCGCGTCAATGGTTGTTTCCACAATTCTCACACCACCAGCTTTTTCGCGATCGCTCGCATGGACTTGAGATTTGAGGACAATCGGATAGCTAATTTTTAAATGTTTTAAATCTGTAGGATGGTTAATTCGTTGGGATGGTAATACAGGAATGCCCATTTTACCAAACCATTCTTTCACTTGATATTCCAATAAGTCCATCGACACACACCGATTTTATGAACAAACTCAGAGTCTTAAAGTAGCGTGTTAGATGCGCTAAAACACTTAAATATCCGAGTTAAGCATGAATAGGGAAGATATCGTTACAAAGGATAAAACAGGAATTAATTTTATAATATAACAACATCGAATCACCTTTATTCGCATATTCGCATGAAAATGTCCCGCTTTTCTGTTTCGCAAGCGCTGGATAATGAAACGTTCGCTGCTTGGTTTTTTCTCACACCAGCAACTATCTTTTTAGGTTTATTTGTCATTTGGCCCATCGCCTACTTATTTTATCTTAGCTTTACATCTGGTAGTTTCACAGTAGCTGGAATCCATGGGATAGGCTTAAAAAACTACCAACGCTTGCTACTTGACCCTGATTTCTGGCAAGTAATATTCAATACTCTTTATTTCACTATTGGGAGTGTAGTTCCCAGTGTAGTCCTCCCTTTACCCATAGCAGTATTATTAAACCAGTCCCTTGCTTGGCGGGACATTCTGCGTACCGCCTACTTCATCCCCTCCATTGTTTCCCTTGTGGCTGCTGGCTTGGGGTTTCGGTGGTTATTTCAGGACACAGGACCAATCAATCAGGTTTTGAATATATTTTTAAATATATTTCATCTCCCCTCAATTTCTTGGCTAGGAGATCCATTTTGGGCAATGCCAGTGTTAATTGTATTCAGTATTTGGAAGCAAATAGGGTTCAATATGGTAGTGTTTTTAGCTGGATTACAGATAATTCCCCTGAGTCGTTATGAAGCTGCCCAATTAGATGGAGCCAATGATTGGCAACAGTTTTGGCATATTACAGTCCCAGGATTACGACCTACTTTAGCCTTCGTGACAATCACGACTATTATTTTTACACTGCGGAGTTTTGAAGCACCTTATGTAATTACAGGTGGTGGTCCGATGAATTCAACCAACTTACTGATTTACTACACCTATCAAGAAGCCTTTGGTCAATTTGATTTTGGTTACGCAGCCGCGATCGCCTCTTTTTTATTAGCGATCGCCTTAGTCCTAGTCTACTTCCAACTCAAGATCAACACCGACGATGACTAACCAGACTCCCGTAGGGGAAACTTCTCCGTTTGGACTTCTGTAATATAACTCTCTACCGCTTGGGTGATAGTTTGGCGCAAATTGGTGTAGCCTTTAGCAAACGGTGGTTGTTTAGCAGTAAGTCCCAAAATATCTGAGGTGACTAAAATTTGTCCATCGCAATCACAACCTGCACCAATACCAATTGTGGGAATAGTTAACTTTCCGGTAATTTCTGCTGCTAGAGCATCAGGTATATGTTCGAGGACAATGGCAAAGACACCAGCTACTTCTAAAGCGATCGCCTGATGGAGAATTCTTTCCCCTGCTTCCAGACTAGTTCCCTGCTGTGCTAAACCCAACTGATGGATTGATTGGGGAGTCAAACCCACATGACCCATAACGGGAATACCAGCTTGGACTAAACAAGCTGCAGTTTCCACCATCGCTGGATAACCACCTTCCAACTTCACCGCCTGCGCTCCAGTTTCTTTCAAGACCCTTCCCGCTGAGTGGATGGCTTGGGAAAAACTTTCTTGGTATGTCAAAAAGGGTAAATCAACTACAACTAGAGCATGTTTTACCCCACGACATACAGCTTTAGCATGGTGAATGATTTCCTCTAAAGTAATTGGTAATGTTGTTTTATATCCTAAAACTACCGCCATAGAATCCCCCACAAGAATGAGGTCAATACCAGCAGCGTCTAAAAGTTGGGCAATGATAAAATCCCAAGCCGTCAAAGCCACAATTTTCCGTCCCTGCTGTTTCCATTGAATAAACTGTCGGATATGCATAAGAATTAGGGTGTAGGGTGTAGGGTGTAGGGTG
>Ga0116226_10005549_pt1 | contig 11271 bp, 11 predicted proteins | sample S1TSphfallax_FD_89692 | JGI IMG/M metagenome (GOLD analysis project Ga0116226, IMG submission 89692) | Host-associated microbial communities from peat moss isolated from Minnesota, USA - S1T2_Fa - Sphagnum fallax MG | ecosystem: Host-associated > Plants > Peat moss > Unclassified | place: USA... | reverse complement strand
TATAGATATGTTTGAGACTTCTTGTGTTGTTGTGAAGATTTCTTTGTAATCATCTTTAAATGTATGTGAAATGTTTACATCAAAGAGTTTTAAGCAAGACAAATCAAGGAAAAATGCACTTTGCTTTGATGTATTCAACATGATTTTTGAGTGCATTTTGTGGAGGGTAAAACCTTGGTATGAAAATATTATTAAAATAAAGGCCCTCCCTAAAATGGGAATTGAAAAAAGGTGTTGCATTTTGTAATTCCCCCATTCAAAGGTTTTAACCAACATAAAAACTGGGTTTAACTTTTTTTGCATTGGGAAAAACATGGTGATAACAAAGCAAATGGCTATTGGCAATGTGTTCAATGTATATGGGGATGGGAATGAATGGCAACCAAATAAAAAATTGGGTGATATAGTTTATTGAATGGGAAAATGATGGGAAAACACTATGAGGAATCATGTTCGTGGTAATTAGATTGCCCTACCATTAAAGCTCTAAAACAATTAACATACAACTACATTGCAATGGTCACACAAAAATTTAATAAAATGCCATGTCAAAAAATTAAAGAGTTGTAATTTATTTGCAAATTACATTAATAGAAAAAAAAAATTGTGACTTCTTTTATGTAACTACATGTGTCACATGTAACTAAAAAATCATTTTATATGACATTTTTTAGTTGCATACAACATGTGTAATTACATAAAATAAGTCACAAAAGATAAATTTTCTTTTATTGTTAATTACAATATGGGTCTCTATATAGTAGAATGTACATTCTATAGATACAACTATAGTCAGCCATATTTTGATTTTATTGAAAATTTGCACTTTAGTAACATGTGAAACTACATTACAACTAGGGTAAATGTAGCACGATCAAATCAATAACTATTTTGCAACTAGTGTATGACCTTAAGATGTATGTTCATGCCACATGTATGTATTTCATCACACATTACATATGACACTTTCAACTTGTTTGCAATTAGTTATCAACTATTATTTCATTCATATAACTAGTTGTGCCACTAGGTTACCATTATATAAATAATATTTTTCCATTCTTTTGTGACTATTTTTCAACTATTTTATTACTAGTTTTCCACTGCATTGGAATTCACAACATCATGTTGCCTTACAAACTTATGAAACCATTAAACTCAACAAAGGTGAAAACTTATTCTTAAAATGATTTTTTTTTATGTATATTTTAATACAAATTCAATTAGGGTGTACATATGAATCTATTTCAATGTCTTATACCATAAACATCTAATTGTTTCATTAACAAAGGCTAATTCCTTCAAATTGACCATGTGCATGTGCATGTTATAAAAAATATCAAGAGGAATTACAAAGGATTTTTTTCCCCCTTTTAGCAAATAACATCAAGTAAACATGTAAGCTAAATTAGTGAAGTTAACATTTGAACACATTAATCAAGTTAACCAATCAATCAAGTGATCATTGTGAACAACTAATATGCAATTAAATTTCAACTTGGAATTTGAAATTTGAAAATATGAAATTTGGACAAGAAACCCATGACACACGGTAGTAAATCAATAGACCTTTCCCTTTACATCAATGACCCTCGTGCACCTATGCATATTGTCAAGACATTCAAGATGAATTTGTAAAAAATATTTTTTTCTTTAAACATTTTGTGGGTTTCCTAGTTTTTTAGTGATGCAATTATTATATCATGTGTTACATAAGTAAGATTTGTTTGTTTTTCTAGTTTATAAGTAAAAGTGGAAAGTTGTCACAAATATTTTTATTTATGTAAAAAACTTGAAGGTTGAAGGTTCTTGTCCTTGGAGGTTGAAAGTTCTTATTCTTGTTTCTCGGAGGTTGAAGGATCGTGATTTATGTTTCATGAGATGTTTATTTACATATATTAAAGAAAAATGGTATGAAAAAATCTTCCATTTTCTTTTAAAGTTGATATGTAAAGTGTAACTTATAATGATAACAAATTTATAGGGGTGAATTTTTATTTATGATAATCATGTTGTGATTTTTGTTTGTGTTTGAACATTCGGAAAATTGAGGTGGAAGGTGGAGTTGAAATAAAACTAGTTTTCTCAAATACACATGTCATTTTTGTGCGTTTTTTATTACTTTTGTGGTTTTGTTTGAAAAGTATAGTGTTGAGTAAAAGAACATGAACATGCGACATTATGTAATTTGCTTAAGTTGCTAATAACTATGTGATTGAATGTATTATTGATTGTTGTGTAGCAACCCAAACCAATACATGTAAGAAGACAAATTCCAAGACAACAAAGCTATGGTGAATTTTAACCTCAATTTTCTAAACGTGCGATGCATTTTATTTTGAAAAGAACAATTGTATGAAAATGTAATTGATTATACTTTAGTTTGTATCAATGTTATGTACATTGCATTTTAATGATAAATAAGTTTTGTTGATGGCATTGTATTTGTGAAGTAATTTTATTTAAGCTAAAAGGATGGACATTTAGATATGTTTTGCATTGCAATGTTATATATATGTTGTTGATTTCATTTCACATGTGACATTGAATATCATAATATGGCATATTTCAAAAAGACAAGGTGAAATCAAATTTTTTTTCCTAAACTCCATTTCAACAAAAATCATAAATTTAGATTTCTAATGAAATTATATTTGAAGACTTCTTTTTAAATGTCTTATAAATCATTTTCCAACCTTGAATGTCAATGCATACAATTTCAAATCCATTTCATGTTTATAATTGGTGATGGAATGTAATTCTACATTATTTATCATAATTTGGACATTGATATTGTGTGTGAAAAATCTCCATATTTGCATTGTAAATTATAATTTAGTTGTCCAATACTACTAAAATCAACTACCATACAATTACATTACAACCCATAATTAAACACCTAATTACAAAAGACATCAATGGACTTTCTTTATCAATGGATGAATGAAAAATCACACAAACATTAAGTTCACTCATGGATGAATGAAAAATCTTGCAACATTAAGTTTGTCAATGGATGAATAAAAAATCGCACAAACATTAGGTTCATCAGTGGATGAACCTACCTATTGGTTATTCCATAATAATCATTTTGTTGCCATTTGCAAACTGGGTACATTGTAATTACACATAAGTATTACCTTGTTGTCGCAACCTTAACATTGGGTTCACAACAAAATGTGGAGTGCAAGGGCCCATGAAGCTAAGAAAATGTGTTTAGGTGTGAAACACGCTCTCACAAATGGGGGAGAGTGCAAGGGATGGAGCCCAATGACTCCCAAATGCATTGCCACTTTGGGAGTTGTATTCATGCAGGGGTTGTGAATGTTTAAAATTTGGATTAGAGAGGCAAACAAACATTAAATAGATCCCTTAGGACACCATTAGAAAGGTATTGAAGCATAAATTATTAAAGTGACCTTGCATTGTTCATATAGACTTGATTTGCATGAGTTATGATCAAAAGAAGGGGCATGAGTCAAATTGAGAATTTGACTCCCAACCACAAGCCCCTTGAAAGTAGGGGTCAAATGAGTTTTAATTGGGGTGTGTTATACACCATTGGAAAGATCTTTTTGAAGGCTATAAGATATTTCACTTGTGTTCGCAAAAAATATTTGATTTGATAAAAATGTGATTGTCCAAAGTTGTGGGACATCAAAAGACCATGTTTTGGGACTCCCAATTTTAGATGTGACATATGGATGTAATCCCCATAAAGAAGCATATAATATACTATAGGGATGGGAGTGGTGCCTCCTCCCAAAGGTTGTAGGCCATGTAAAGTTTGTGCTTGAAGTTGTCTTTACTAAATCCGCCACACCACTTCCATTCATTTGCACTAACCACCTTTTTTTTTGGGTTTTGCAAGTTGATATCATCTTGAACTCTTGTTTATGAGTTCGTCTTAATCCCATCTTGGAGCTCCAACACGCCCTTCATACCCCCGAAATGCTTCAAATTAGGGAGCATGCCCCAATTTTTTTATTTTTTCGATATTTTGTTATGGGACCCACATTTGGGTCTCCTAAAGAATTTGGGGGTGCGTCATTTATGTTGACATGAATTGTCACATAATTATTAATTAATTTTAACCATTAATGTGTTTCCACCATAATTGCAACTACAAATGAATTACAATGAAAATCAATAGAATCCATCATTAATGGGCATAAGCATGTTCAAATAGGCCAAAAAAAATTCGATAATGTAAAAAAATAGAATTATCAACTTTAGAGGTAAAAAGTGGGACACCTTTTTTTAAATATTTTTAAATATATATGAATATATGTAGTATGATATGAAAATGTTTAAAACCTTAAAATGTTGTGTTTATTTTTTCTCAATTTTACTTTCATTTGCTTTTGGGTGTTTACATGTTACAGTGTACACATTTTGTTTGAAAATTGAAACTACATATAATATCAAAAGTAGCAACACATAATATTTCATTCACTTTGAATTATTCTAAAATTCACATATAAATGACTTGGGTTTCAAAATAAAAGAATTCACAAGAATTGTGGATATGAAATTGAATAATAATTGGGCATTTGAGTAGATGTACACCAATAATTTAATAAAAGGTTTGTTAATGGTAGAAAACTAACCTATGTTGGTTAAAACACCATCGGTGTTAGGAGATGGTAATACCATCACTGGATGGTAATTACCATTAGATGGCAAAATAATCTTAAGAGAATTATGGAATGAAAGAGTTATTTTACAGTAGTGTTGTCAGTACAATGAACTATTTTCATAAGATAAAATAATCATAAGTTAATTTTGGGAAGAATTATAATTTAAAATTTTATTAATTATTGAAAATATATCTTAGTCTAGTTCACTTAGAAGGGCATCCTAGTAACTATTTAATTATTGGTGGTAAATATCCTATATACCATATTATATTTACTAGGGGGTGAAACAATCTAGATTAATTATTTTAAGTGGAGAATGGATGGATGGAGTTCTTTTAACTAAGATGTGTGGAAGGAATTAAAATAAGCAGATATACGAAGATAATGAAATGTAGGAGGATAAAGACTCAACCTTTGTGTGGTGAGCATCCTTTTTAAATTCCTTTTTTTCTGGGAAGAAGTGAAATATTTCATTAGAAGATTATAAAATAAAATCATTGGCATTAGGAGGATGCTTGTGTGTCCTCTTATGTGAGAAAGAAGGAGAAGAACATGAAAGAAAGTTGTATTTATCCATATGTAATGTAAAATGGTTGAAAGTTGTATGGATTCTAAAGTTTTTTCTTAATATGTGTTCTATTTAGAGTGTGATAAAGGAAGGGAAAATAACATATATCAAGTTTATATAATTTTTTGCTACTTTTATGTATTAATTTTATTTTTTTCTATAAAGTTATAATATTATCTATTTTTTTTCTAGTCTTGGACTAGAAAGTGCATTCTACCACATGACAGAAACTACCATTAAAAGGGAGCAACAAGGAGGTAGACATGAGATTTGGGATTTACAAAGAAGGTAACATTGCTACAGATGATAAATAATGACCACAAAGGGTTTGCAAGTAGTGCAAATGGTAAACACCAACTACAAAAAGGTCTATAATTGTTGTAGGCGGTAGGCAACAACTATTAGAGGTCTATAAATGGTTGAGGGTTTCTTTTCAAGTTTAGAGATGACAATATGTGCATGAGAATATTTATTGCATGATGATAGTCGATGTAGGATAGTAGCTACAAGATGGTAAACAATTAATAAATAAGTTTTATTCTCATATGTTTTCATTTTTTCTATTCCTCTATTTATTCAATAACCTTTTTCCTTGATGGTAACTAAGTTGCCGAATTCCATGGTTTAACAAAAATAAATTTAAACCCTTATTTGATAGCATTTTTCCATATTTTTAAAATTCAAAACTTCATTTTATTTATGTCAAATGATTAAAAAAATATTTAGCCCAAATAAATCTTCCATGGAACAACATGTTTTTCAATGTAAATACATACATAATCATCAACATTGTCATACCATAATGTATTAATGAACATCTTAAAATCATTTTATATCCATGACCTTAAAAAAAATTGAAAACTTTGATGGGGAAGATTATTTTTTATGGGTTTTTTTATGTGTAAAATTTCATGGAATAATTATTATTAAATGCAGTTTTTTTTGTCTTTTTGTTGGAATTGCTTAGATGCTTCAAAACTCTACAAGTCAAAATAATATTTTGTTGGACTATTATATCATTCGTATATACATTGATTTCGCAACCTAGTGTTGGATTGAGACATAAACTATCATTTATTACAAAATTTCAATAAAAATTATTTTCCAAATTCTCACCACAATGCATGAAAATTGGCTAGGTATTAAAAATTGTCAAATTGTGTAGTTTTTTGTGTAAACCATAGCATGCAAACCCCCTTTTCTTGATTTGGTGTTATTGTCCCATTTTGCACAAAGTAAAAAATATATATAATCATAGCCTTTCATTTTAAAAATTGATTCTTATGGTTCCCTAAAAGCATGTGATCATACTGCAATTCAAAAACCCAATCACAATGCCAATTACAAATCACCTTATTTTTCATAATGAAAAAAACATAGACTAAGGAAAGACAAAAGTCATAGTTTTTCACTAAGGAAATCATACCTCCTAATTGACAAGATTTCCTTCCGACAAACTCAAAGGGAAATTATGTGTTGTAAAGTTCATTCAATTTACATTATAAAATTTGGCCTAAATCTTTGAAAATTTATATTTTGTGGGAAGCAACATAACATAATTCATCTTTTTTTTATTGCACTTTTTATGTAAAATAAACTCCATTATACAAAGGCTTGAATGTAATCACAAAGGGAAGGTTGTTATCATTCTATCATCATAGTACTTGTTAAAGAAACCTTTTCAAAAATCTTTATTTGCCTTAGTTCATTTTATGGCCTTTTAATTATTAGTCAATTGCTTTGAGTTTTTGTTCACTCCCATCTAGTTTTGATGATATTCACATCTTAAATCATTTGATGTTTTTAGCCTTTGAATGCATGGCCACTTCGCTTTGAGATGTAAATCATTCCAAGTGCAACCTTGCAAATGTCATATGGTCTTTCTTGGACTTTTTCCATGGCTCTTATCCTTTTGCTTTACTTTTCACCCCTTTGGAAAGAATGAAAGTCTTAGGTGTCCCACTCAATTGACCTTCATACACATGAAGCCTCATTGATATTTTTTGTTGGGAATGTCCACCATGCGAATGTACTCCATAAAATGGGTGATGTCTAAGCAATGATCAAGTTTTTGACCCATTGTTTTGCATTGCTCTCATCTTACCAAATATAGTGTTTGTCACCTTATGCAATATGGTCTACATTTTAACATGTTTCAATTTCAAGTTTTTGGTTGACTTCTAAGCCCAAGGTCCTTAAATTGTCCAAGGAAGGTTTTAACCCATCAACAATTGTTTCTTTTCATATCAAATGTAATTGGAATTTAAATCCTTGTCAAATGAAAACTAAAGTAAACATTAAAAAAAGCTTTAAAAGCTTTAAAATATAAAAATATTTTAAACTTCAATGATAGATTTTACTATTTCTTTATTATTAACATGATAATTTTGAAAATCACATGTTTTAGTATGCATGCAAATGAATTGCTATAAATGCTACTAGTTTGTTTGAAATGTTGTATTTATTTATTTATTCTCAATTTTTTCATACTGTAGTTATAATTTATCAAAATTTCAAAATAAATCTTGGTTTGGAACTAGTTTTAGACTTACTTAAAACTATTTTATTACAAAACAAAAATTCAAACTTTGTACCACATTCACAATTAGTGTTTGGTACAAAATAATTCACAAAGGTTTAATTGAAAATATATATAAATTTTTATTGACACTTTCAAGAATTATTGACAATTGAATTCTTGTCTCAACCATTGGGTTACTATTACAAATTCACAACACAACACAAGGTGAATTTTGCATGCTTATTCTTGAAATGTTGAAATTCTAAAAGAATAAATTTGAAACTATCAAACCTTGTTTTATAAAATAACTAAATATTGAACAAAAGAAAAGTTAATTGTTAGCTATGGGTATGTCTTCAATTGAAACCATGACCCAAACGAAAGGCATCATGGTTTGACACTGAAATTTGAAAAAATAAAATTGTATATATATATTGCATTCATGTGATTGACATATGACTTTACATGAACATTGTTGATTATTTTTATTGTCCATTTTTCCATGCTTTCAACCTAGATGTTTCATTTCACACTCAATTTCAAGTTGAAAATATCAAATATTTTTTAACATGGGAATAAACAAATAATGTCAACCCACCATTAACATGGGTTTTTAAACCCACAAACATGTAAAGTTCATTTATTATTGTGAATAACTTAAGGTCTCATTCTTCAAACCCATCGCCTTCTAATTGCCCCATTCACACAAAGCTATATATTTCTGAATTAAAAAACAACAAACCATTGCTAGTGTAAATATTTGAAATCTCACAAGTTTACATGCCCCAACTTCATGATAAAACATTATTAATATGCCTATTATTAATATCCATGTAAAAATAATCTCAAACAATTGTACATAGTGACTAGCAACATAAATGAACATACTTTAATGAGTAGCCCTATTAACATTTTGTGTAAGTGCTAAACATGGTGCCTCAACATTCAATATGAAAGAAAATTTTAGTTTCATTATCCATGGCAAGATTAAAAATGATTATGTGGTTGTGGAAATAAAGCCATTTAGTTACAAAATCCTAGTTATTCACAAATATTAAACTAATATTGAAAATATTAAAGCAAAAAGGGGGAGTTGAGGTAATTATTTTCTAACCTTTTCATCAAATAATAGGGTTTTAATTAGGTTATTTGATTTGATATTTCTTAAGATTTTAAAAAAGAGATGGGTTCAATTTATATTTTTAATCAAATAAAATTTTCCACCTAAAAGAAGATCAACCAATATTTCAATTATGTATCTATAAAGAAATGAAACACAAGTGTAATGTGATAATTTATAGGTTTTATTTTCTCAAAGCAATGACCTTCTGTTCGAAAGGTCCCAACCCATGTTGATAAAAACATCTTTCTATAAAATTGTGGACCTAGTAATCTTAAATACACATTAGGTGAGGGTTATTGGGTATCAAAACACATAACACAAAAAAAATCAAATGTATTGGAATTTACCCATGTCATTAGGCATAACTACCATCCAAAAACATAAACTAAAACCCTTGAAAAACATAACCAATGTTTTTTCTTAAAAATTGTTGTGGTAGGAAATTTACAAGTTCATTCCATGCAAGATGGAGATTGACATTTTTATTTTTAAGAAAAAGATTGGGTAGTTACCATCATGGCCCATCCTTTTAGTTTTGTTGCAAATTGTTTTCATTGTCATTAATTTCTATCCATCATTGTTGTTGCCATCCTTTGCTAACGCTACTTGCCATTATTACAACTATCGTTCATTGACCATTTGCAAAAATAAAACAAAAAGTTACAATATAGTACAATTCAAATATGAAACAAAATTCCAAAGGAAAACAATCATATATATATATATATATATATATATAAAAGAAAAACACATATTCTTGAAACCACAAAAAGAAAGTCTACCTTTTTTGGAACACATATCCCTTCTATTTTTCCACACTCATTTGAAATACATCTTGATTTCCAATTTTTTCAAACTTCTTTCAAAACCCCACAACATCAAAAGAAAATATCCTTTCCAAATTATTTTATGACAAACATAAAAAACAGGGTCAAAACCCCACGATGTTCCCTACCATACATGGATCCTCCTCATCTTATTCTAAATTTATTCACCTTACCTTGTTTCCTCATTTTTATCTTCAAAGTCAACCTACCAACTCACCTTTTAAAATAATCTTCATTATTTTCCTAAATTAATGAAAATATTTTTCACCTACCCAGCTTATTGAACAAACATTACAATTTATACTAAAATAATTAAAATAATTTTCAAACACTTTCATATGTACTATTAGTAAATTTGATTTATTGAATTTATCGCAATAGTTAAAGTTTAATTATTTTGCCTTCAAAGTAATTTTGTGATGATAACTATCATTAGGTAACACTTCCTTTTTCAACAATAGTTGAATTGTTTTTGCATATTTAAAAATTTCTACCTTAGGCATGGTTTCCCACTTTAAACAACTCATTGGTCAAAGGTTAATTTGGTTGCAAGGTAAAATATTTAAATGATTCACCATCACACCTTATCCCATGTTTTTTTAAAACAATGGGTTCAATTGTTCATTCCAATAATTTTTGTTTTCTCATGTTCAAACCTAAGGTAAAGTGCATGATTAACATCATTTAAAAGTTTATTCACATTTCATTTGTCATCAACAATGTTTTTAATAACCCTTAAAATTAAACTAAGGTTCCTTGATTAATGCAACATGTTTGTTTTATTGTATTTGAAATTTGCCCAATGAATATCCACCTTTTGAAACATGGCCTCAGTGATGAACATAAAAACATTGTTTCATTTATTTCCATTGTTAAATGAAAATGATTTCAACCCCCACATTTTCTAAGCTTCTTGTCAATTTGTCAACATCCTTTTCAAGAAGGTTCACATCTTAAAAGATTATGCACAATACATATTATTATTTATTTTTTGAAATATTAAATGGTTCGCCAAACATCAAAACAACGTGTGATCATTAAGATTTAAATTGACGAAATGGACAACGTAACTTGAAACTTGTCATGAATGGTGTATGCAAGGTCCCACAACCTTTCATCTCATAGATTAAAAATGCAATGAACCACTATTCATGAAACATGTGTATGTTCCAAATGTTAGTAATTTTATATACAATGAATTCACATCATTGTCAATTGTTCACATACTTACTAGGCTTCATAGGTCCATAATTTTTTTATGCAAAATCCAATTTTCATAGGTTTGTACAAAAGTTGCATGAATTCCATGCTATGGTTAATATGAATGATATTTGTATGTATTCAATATTTTAAATATTCAAATAAATGAAACATTGTTTTTGAATGACATACATGAATTATATCACAATAATTGCATGAATTTAATTAAAATGTAAAGTGTACATACTTCACATCAAAACATCAGAAGTACAAAAAAACATCATTTATTTATATATAATATAATACCATTTTAAAACTTTGAAGCCTAGGGATTTTACACAAAAATAATGTTTTACAATCTTCACATGAATTCTTTTGAAATTTCGTGATAT
>Ga0116226_10005548_pt1 | contig 11272 bp, 12 predicted proteins | sample S1TSphfallax_FD_89692 | JGI IMG/M metagenome (GOLD analysis project Ga0116226, IMG submission 89692) | Host-associated microbial communities from peat moss isolated from Minnesota, USA - S1T2_Fa - Sphagnum fallax MG | ecosystem: Host-associated > Plants > Peat moss > Unclassified | place: USA... | reverse complement strand
GGATCCTATGTCGCGCTGATCACCCCGTTCCTGGCGAATGGCAAAGTGGACGAGCGCGCGTTTCAGGATCTCGTCGCCTGGCAGATCGCCGAGGGCACCGACGGGCTGGTGCCGTGCGGCACCACCGGCGAATCCACGACCATGAGCCATGACGAGCATCGCCGGGTGATCGAGCTGTGCATCGAGGCCGCCCGCGGCAAGGCCGTGGTCATGGCCGGGACCGGCTCAAACTCCACGACCGAGGCGATCGAGCTGACGCTGCATGCCCAGAAGGCCGGCGCCGACGCGGCGCTGGTGGTCGTGCCCTATTACAATCGCCCGACTCAGGAAGGGCTGTATCAGCATTACAAGGCGCTGCACGACGCGACCGACCTGCCGCTGGTCATCTACAATATACCGGGCCGTGCCGGCGTCGATATGTCGGTCGAGACCATGGCGCGCCTGGCCCGCTTGCCGCGGATCGTGGGCGTCAAGGACGCGACCGCCGATCTGGCCCGGCCGATCCGCACCACGCTCGCGATTCCGGCGCCGTTCTGGCAGCTGTCCGGCGAGGACATCACCGCCTTGCCCTATCGCGCCCAAGGCGGCCACGGCTGCATCTCGGTGACGGCGAATATCGCGCCCCGCGATCTGGCCGACATGCACCGGGCCTGGGACGCGGGCGATTTCACCACGGCGGCGCGGATCAACGAGCGTCTGGCCCCGGTTCACGATGCGATGTTCTGCGAAAGCAGCCCAGGTCCGGTGAAATACGCGGCCTCGCTGCTCGGGCGTGGCGCGCCCGGCGTGCGCCTGCCGCTCGTCGAAATCTCGGCCGCGTCCAAGACGCGGGTCGAGACGGCGATGCGCCAGGCCGGCTTGTTGAACTGAAGCCTTGAGCCGCCGAGAGCGTTAGGAAAAAATCCCGTGGCGTTGCGTCCGACAGACAAGTTCGTCGCCCAGAACCGCAAGGCGCGGCACGACTATTTCATCGACGATACGGTCGAGTGCGGCATCGTGCTGGTCGGTACCGAGGTGAAGTCGCTCCGCAAGGGCCATGCCAGCATCGTCGAATCCTTCGCGCGCGAAGAGAATGGCGAGATCTTTCTGGTCAACTCCCATATCCCGGAATATGAGGGCGCGTCGCGCTTCAACCACGAACCGCGCCGCCCGCGCAAGCTGCTGCTCCACCGCAAGGAAGTGAACAAGCTGCTGGGCACCATCAAGCGCGAGGGCGTGACGCTGGTGCCGCTGTCGATCTATTTCAACAAGACCGGCCGCGCCAAGGTCGAGTTGGGCCTGGCGCGCGGCAAGGCCAAGCACGACAAGCGCGAGGCCGAAAGACCCGCGACTGGAATCGCGAGAAGTCGCGCATCATGCGGGATAAGAGGTCGGCGGATTAGGAGGAAGGCGAGATCGGCTTTTTGGAAGGCGGCCGTTGGCGAGCCATCTTCGCCGCTCGGCCCGGATTTACGCCTTCACTTGCGGACATTCATTTGCTCACCGTAGGATGCGGTGCGGCAGGATTTTGGGAGTCGCATCATGAAGACGCTGGCCCAGCATATGGCATTCTACGGCTGCTACCACCGCGATCGACGCAACCGGCTGACCCATTTCTTTGGCGTTCCGGCGATCATCTTCGCGGTGCTGATCCCCCTGTCGTTCAGCCAGATCGCGCTGGGGGACCTGACGCCGACGCCGGCGATGATCTGGGCGCTGGTCATGTCGCTTTATTACATCGCGCTCGATGTGCCGATCGGCTTCGTCCTGGCCGTGCTGTTTGTGCCGCTGCTCTGGGCCGCCGGTGCGGTCGCGGCGCTCGGGACGGCGCCGGCCCTTGAAATCGCCGCCGCCCTCTTCGTCGGGGGCTGGATCGTTCAATTGATCGGTCACCGGTTCGAAGGCAACAAGCCCGCGCTGACCGCCAACCTGTTTCAGACGCTGGTGTCGCCGATCTTCCTGACCGCGGAGCTGTTCTTCGCCTTTGGCTTCAAGCGCGGTCTGCGGGAAGAGGTCGAGCGCCGCATCGTGACCCGCGATTTTCCGGGAGCCGAACGCACGCTTGGGGCGAAGTTTAGAGCGACCAGTGCCTGACCCTGTCGGGCATCGCCCGCTTGCGCCGGATGCTTTGACAGGGGCGATGACGCCGCCCAAGTCGATCCGTCGGCGTCCTTGATTCCCAAGCGTTTGGCTCGAACCACCAGATTGATTGGTTGTGGGAAAGCGGGCTAGATTGTTCGGCAAAATTTAATCAAGCAGCGCACGCTGACAGGTCCGCATGGCATTCTCTGTAGGTTCTCGCCCAGCGCCGCCCTCCACCAAGGTATCGGTCCTATGACGGTGCGGGCGCAGGCAGCCGGTCTCTCTTCCGATCATACGATCCTAAACGAGCGCAATTTCGACACGTTGCTGATATCGCCGGATTTCTTCGGCTATACCGGCGCGATCGTTGCGGAACTGGAACGACGTGGCCGCGGAGTCCTTTCGTTCAACGATCGGCCAGCTTCGGACACGGTCACCAAGGCGCTCGTCCGAATTAATCCGGCACTGGCCGCCGGTGCCGCGGAGCGCCATTTCCAGACGATACTTGAGGCCGTTCGGGCGAATCCGATCCGCGATGTTCTCATGATCAAGGGAGAATCAATCTCGCGCTCAATGATAAAACGTCTCCGCAGGGTTCTGCCGGACGCCCGATTCACCCTCTATTTTTGGGATAGCTATCGCAATATGCCGCGCAATAGCGCGAAGAAGGTCGGGCTCTTCGACAGGGCTTTGAGTTTCGACATAAACGATGTCCAGGCGGATCCCAGGCTGACGTATCGTCCGCTGTTCTTCGTCCCGGAATTTGCCACCCTTCCGCAAGCGGATCAGGATCTGGACCTCTTGTTCGTCGGCACGGTCCATACCGACCGATATCGGATATTGCGGCGTCTCTCGAAAGCTTTGCCGCCAGGCTGTACGGCGGAATTCCATATGTATTATCCGTCACGTCGACTTCTTGCCTTGCGGCGGCTTGTCGATCCAGCGTTTTTCGGGGCTTCCGAAGCGGAATTCATTTTCAAGCCGCTCGGCCGCGACCAGTTGGCGAAACTCGTCGCACGCGCCAAGATCGCAATCGATATCGAGCGTGCCGTTCAAACCGGCCTCACGATGCGCACGATCGAGATGATGGGATCGGGCAGAAAGATGGTCACCACCAATCCAAATGTTGCCAAGGCCGATTTCTATCACGCGAATAACATTGCGGTGATCGATCGTTTGAATCCGGTGATTGCTGAAGAATTTTTCAGCACACCCTTCGAACCTATTCCTGCCGAGGTTCTGTATAAATACAGCCTAGCTGGTTGGGTCGATGAGGTTTTGCCCTGATATTCTCGGTGCTGAGGAAGCTGGTCTCGTATTAAAGTTGCCAGCGCCGGATCGCCGCAGGGAACGCGTGCTTTCGCCAAATTCCCTTGATGTCCGCGACCAGCCCGCCCGGATTGAGCAGCGTCCCGAGCGCATCCGCCGATAGGTCGCGATAGAGCGCGTGGGGCACGGCGGCGACCAGCCCGTCGAAACCGGCAAGGGTGGAAAACTCACCCGCCAGATCGATGCCGTACAGCGCGCGGGCTTCGTCCGGATCGGCCAGCGGGTCATGGACCGTGACCGCAGCACCGGCCCGACGCAGGCCCTCGATCAGGTCGATGACCTTCGAGTTTCTGAGATCCGGCACATCTTCCTTGAAAGTCAGCCCCAGCACCAACAGGCGCGGCGTGCTGCCCGTCGGCGCGTCCAGCGCCCGCATGATCGCGCCCGCGATATAGGCGCCCATGCCGTCGTTGATGCGCCGGCCGGCCAGGATGATCTCCGGCGCGTGGCCGGCGGCCTGGGCGCAATGGGCCAGGTAATAGGGATCGACGCCGATGCAATGACCGCCGACCAGCCCTGGCTTGAAGGCCAAGAAATTCCACTTGGTCTCGGACGCTTCCAGCACGTCATGGACCGACAGGCCGAGCCGGTTGAAGATCATCGTCACTTCGTTGATGAAGGCGATGTTGAGATCGCGCTGGGCATTCTCGATCGCCTTGGCCGCCTCCGCCGTCCGGATCGAGGCGGCGATAAAGGTGCCGCCCGAGGTGATGCGGCCGTAGATCGCGGCCAGTCCGGCGGCGATCTCGGGCGTCTGGCCGGCGACGACCTTGGTGATTCGATCGACCGTATGGGTCCGGTCGCCTGGGTTGATCCGTTCCGGCGAATAGCCCAGGAAGAAATCCCGGCCGGCGGTCAGGCCCGACGCGCGCTCCAGTGCGGGGCCGCACAGATCCTCGGTCACGCCGGGATAGACCGTGCTTTCGAACACCACGGTCGCGCCCGGCCGCAGCGCGCGGCCGACGGTCGCGCAGGCGGCGAACAGGGCGCGCAGGTCGGGCTGGTTCCCGTCCGTCACCGGCGTCGGCACCGTGACGATATGGATCGTGGCCCGGTCGAGCGCCGCCGGGTCCGATGTCGCGCGGAGCGAACTGGCGAGCAGCACCGCCCGCTCGATTTCCCCGGTCCGATCGTCGCCCGCCGCGATCGCGGCGATCCGAACCCGGTCGATGTCGAAGCCGATGACGTCATAATGCCGGGCCAGTGCCACCGCCAGCGGCAGGCCGACGTAGCCGAGCCCGACGACCGAGATGACGGGCGCGTCGATCATCCCGGCGTCCCGCAGCCGCCATCCCAGGCCTCGGGCCGCGGCAGCAGGGCCGAGGTGCGTCCGGTCAAGCGATAGACCGCGAGACCGACCCATTCGTGGAACGCATTGTCGGCGATAGCGAGCCCACGGCCGAAATCGCCGCTCAAGATCAGCCCGGCCGGCCGGGTCAGATAATCGGTCGGCCAGGCGATGACGGGAAATCCGACCTGGCGCGCAATGGCGACCGCACGCGGCATATGGATGGCGCCGGTCAGCAGGACCCAATGCTGCCCCGGCTGCGGCGAGACCAGCGCCAGCGCGTTCTGGAAATTCTCGAACGTGTCGCGCGATCTGGATTCGAGGATGATCCGGTCGGGCGCGACTCCGGCTTGGGCGAACAGGCCGGCGGCGACATCGGTTTCGTGGGTTCCGTCCGGATCCCAGGAGCCGCTGCCGGCCGCGACGATCAGCTTCGCCTCCGGGAACCGACGCAGCAGATCCAGGGCTTCGAAATACTTGCCGGCCCGGCTCTCCAACAGAGGCTGGCCGCGGTCACGCGACAGCTTCGGCTCTTCGCCGCCGCCCAGCAGGATGATGCCGTCGATCCGGCACAGGGTGGGGCGGGGCGGAAACAGGTTCTCCAGCGGCTGGGCCAGCCATTGCACCGGCCCCATCAGGCTGAGCATGCCGACCGCCACGGGCAGCAGCAGCCAGCGCGCCGCCCGGCGCCACCGGGTGAACAGCAGCACCGTCGCCACGAGCAGCAGGATCATGCCGAAATGGCTCGGCGACGCGACGGCGCTGAACAGCTTTGCGACTATGAAGAACATCCGCCGCCCACCCTTGCCGAATTTCCTTGATATTACGCGCGCGCGTCCGCCGCCCGGATGCGGCCGATGGTGCCGCTCGTGCTCTGGCCGGCTTCCAGGTCGGCCAGCACGACCTTGCCGCCGTAGGATTGCACGATGTCGGCGCCGACGACCTGATCGATCCGATAGTCGGCCCCCTTGACCAGCACGTCGGGCTTCAGCGCCTCGATGATGGCGAGCGGGGTGTCTTCGCCGAACAGCACGACCAGATCGACGGTGCCGATCGAGGCCATCACCGTCGCGCGCGCGACCTCGTTCTGAATCGGCCGTTCCGGCCCCTTGAGCCGCTTGACCGACGCGTCGGTATTCAGGCCGACGATCAGCCGGTCGCAGGCGGCGCGCGCCTGGCCCAGCAGGCGGACATGGCCCGGATGGATCAGGTCGAAGCAGCCGTTGGTGAAGCCCACGCGCAGGCCTGCGGTACGCCAGCGCGCCGCCTGGTCCAGCGCGCCGGTCAGCGTCGCCACCTTGCGGTCGGTCTCGATCAGCGCCCCCAGATGCAGGCCCTGCGACAATTCTTCGGGCGTCACGCATTCGGTGCCGGCCTTGCCGACGACGATGCCGGCGGCGGCATTGGCCAGTTCGGTCGCCTCGGCCAGGCCGGCGCCGGCGGCCAGCGCCACGGCCAGGCAGGATACCAGCGTATCGCCGGCCCCCGACACGTCGAACACCGCCCGCGCCAGCGTCGGCAGATGCAGCGCCGTGCCATCCGCGGGGATGATCGAGACACCTTGGGCGCCCCGCGTCACGATGACGGCGCCGGCCTCGGCCGTGGCGAGCGCCGCGCGGCCGGCCCGTTCGGTCGCCGCATCGTCCGTGCAATCGATTCCGGTCGCCTGGGCGATTTCCAGGCGATTGGGCTTCAGAATATCGACATGGCTATAGCGCGTGAAATCGCGGCTCTTCGGATCGGCGATGACGCGCTTGCCCGCGGCATGCGCGGCCGCGATGGCCGGCGCCAGCACGGCCGGGCTCAGCACGCCCTTGGAATAATCGCTGAGAATGACGATGTCGCTTTCGGCCAGCGCGTCGCGGAAGCGGGCCAGCACGGCCTCGGCCACGCCGCCCTCGATCGGCAGGGCGATCTCCTCGTCGACACGCAGCATCTGCTGGGACCCGGCGACATAGCGGGTCTTGCACGTGGTCGGCCGCGCCGGATCGATCACCATGCGGCCTTCGATCCGCCCCTGTCCGGCCTCGGCCAGTTGCGTTCCGATCGCGCGACCGGCCGCGTCCGGACCGGCGACGCCGACCAGAATCGCCCGCCCGCCCAGGGCCGCCACGTTGCGGGCGACATTGCCGGCGCCGCCCAGCATTTCCCGCTTGCTGTCGGCGCGCAGCACCGGGATCGGCGCTTCCGGCGAGACGCGCTCGACATGGCCGTAGACATAGGCGTCGAGCATGACGTCGCCCAGCACCAGCACGGTGCGCCCGGCGAAATGCTCGATGCGTTCCAGCAGCGGATGGGAAGAACTCATGATCAGGATACCAGCCCCAGCTCGGTCTCGAGCGCGCCGCACAGCAGATGGCCGATCAGGATATGGATTTCCTGAATGCGGCGGGTGCTCGTGCCCGGCGCGATGAGGGCGACGTCGGCGAGCGTCGGCATCAACCCGCCGTCGCGGCCGGTGAAGGCGGCCGTCACGATGCCCATCTCGCGGGCGGTCTTGAGTGCCGCCACCACGTTCGGGCTGGTGCCGGACGTCGTGATGCCGATGACCACGTCGCCGGGCTTGCCGAGGGCGGCGACCTGGCGGGCAAAGATCTGATCGAAGCCCAGATCGTTGCCGGCCGCGGTCAGCGCCGAGCTGTCGGTCGTCAGCGCGATCGCGGCGATCGGCGCCCGATCCTTGATATAGCGGATGGTCAGCTCGGTCGCGATATGCTGGGCATCGGCGGCACTGCCGCCATTGCCGAACAGCATCAGCTTGCCGCCGCCGCGGATCGCGCCGACGCAGGCGCCGAGCAGCCGGGAGAAGGGTTCGGCCAAAGCCGTCCGCGCCTGTTGGACGGATGCGAGGTGATCGTCGAATTCCTCCAGGAAATAGTCCATTGATGCCACGTCGGTTGCGCTCCAGGCTTACGGTCGAAATGGTCGATTATTGTTGGGGGGATCAACACCGGCAAGGTGTCGGTCATAAAAATCGCTAAGCCCTGGCAGGGACGGGTCCTTATTCCGCAGCCTGCGTTTTAGAGGGCAATGCCCCCATAAGGTCAAGCCGTTTCAGGACGGCGTCAGGACTGATCTCGCGCATGCATTGATAGGGCTGCGCGGAATGCGTGCAGGTCGGAACGTTCATGCAGGGCGCACAGGCCATCCCGATGCCGCCGTTGATGAACGCCGACGGTGGCGGCTTGTAGATCTCGGCCATGCTGGGGCCGGTGAGCATGAGGGTGGGGACATCGATCGCGTAGGCGGCGTGCGCCGAAAAGCTGTCGAGGCAGACGAGGACCCGCACGCCGCTGAGGGCGGTGAAGAATTCCGCGAGGGCGCCGGTGGAGATTTCGACGTCGGGACCGATCAGGCCCGCGAACTCGGTCAACAATCGGGGGCGCTCGTTCGGAGCGCCAAAGATCTTGACGCGCATCCCGCGCGCGCGAATTCCCTCGACCAGGGTCCGCCAGGCGGCGACGGGCCACATTCTGAAATGGTGACTGGCCGATACATGCAGGCCGATCGTGTCGCTGTTTCCCGCATGACGAATGGCTTGTCCGCCCACGTAGAGACGCGGATGCGCCTCGGCGGTGGCGCCGAGTGCCGCCGCGACCTTCTGTTGGGCGATATAGACGTTCGGATTGCCGTCGTCGATCGCGACGGATTGCGAGCGCAAGAATCCCAAGCCCGCTCGGATGGTTCGCAGGAACGGGTTTCCCTTCGCCCATTTCGGGGCGATCAGCCCGCGCGGCGCGATCAGCCAGCCGATTAGATTTTCGCGCAGATCACCGGAGATATGCACGACGCGGCCGAAGCGACGGCGCCGAAGCTGCCAGATCTTCGAACCCAAGTCGATAATCGCCTTGAAGTCCAGACGGCTCAAGGTTCCCATGGGGAAGCTCGCCGTGTAGACGGCCGAAACATAGGGGTTGTCAGCGAATAAAGAAAGATATTGTGGCCTTGTAAATAATGAAATATTTGCGTCCGGCAGGGACCGGCCCAATGATTCGATCAAGCCGGTCGCGATCACGGCATCTCCAAAATTGCGACATTGTAATATAAGTATGTCTCGGTTGCGCGTGGACATGCGGCTCTCCTTCTTCTCTTATATTCTCAATGCTTCCGATCCAAAGCCGCTCGCGCCCGTGGGACGGCCGCGAGGTGATCGTCGAATGCCCCCAGGAAATAGTCCATTGATGTCACGTCGGTTGCGCTCCAGACTTACGGTCGAACGAGATGGATATACACGCAGGCGCGCGCGGGCGATCCACAAAACGTCAAAGGCGCCTGCTCTTTGTCGCGAGGCTATGAATGAACCGCGTCGCTGGAACGCTCTGCGCCCTGATGCTGGCGCTGCCGGCGGGTGCCGCCACGTCGCCGCTGCCGAAGTCGGTCCAGCGCGCGCTCGACCGGGCGGTCGCGATCGGCGACCCCACCGCGATCGGCCAACTGGTTGGCGGCAACCCCATGTTGGGCGCCGAGATCGTCGCGCTCGCCGTCACGCGCCGCCCGGATCTGGCGCCCGGCATCGCCGCCGCCGCCGCCGGCAACGTACCCCAGGTGGCGCCCCAACTTGCCGCCGCCGCCGCGACCGCCGATCCGCAAGCGGCCCCGCAGATCGCCGCCCGCGTCTCCGTCGCCGTCCCGGCGGCCCGCAAGGCCATCGCCGACGCGGTCGTCGGCACCCTGCCGCCGGGCGACCGCATGGCGGCGGCCGTGCGCATCCATGCCGCGGTCGATGCGGTCGAGCTGCCCTCCACCGAGGACCCCCAATAGGCGACAGCGCGCTCTATTTCGGTGCTATTTCGGTGACAGTGCATTTTATTGACGCCCGACCCTCGCGTGGTCATGATCGCGCATGGCCCGCCTGTCTCGCCTCGTCATCCCCGGTTTGCCGCATCATGTCACCCAGCGGGGCAACGGACGCGCGCAGACATTTTTCAGCGACGCTGATTATGCGCTGTACCGCGACCTGCTGGCCGCCGCCTGCCGCGCCGCCGATGTCGCGATCTGGTCCTGGGTGCTGATGCCCAACCATGTCCATTTGATCCTGGTGCCGGCCGATGCGGACGGCCTGCGCCGCGCCCTGGCCTCGGTGCATCGGCGCTATGCCGGAACGATCCATGCCCGCCAGCGGCGCACGGGCCATTTCTGGCAAGGCCGCTTCGGCGCGGTCGCGATGGACGAGGCGCATCTGGCGGCGGCCGTGCGCTATGTCGCCCTCAATCCGGTGCGTGCCCGCCTGGTCGAACGGGCCGGGGACTGGCGCTGGTCGAGCGCGCCGGCGCATTTGACCGGGCACGACGACGGGGTGACCACGCTCGCCCCGGTGCTGGAGCGCTTTCCCCGCTTCGCCGATTTCATCGCGACCGACGCGGACCCGGAACACCTCGACCGGCTGCGCCGCGCCGAGAGCATCGGCCGGCCGATCGGCGACGAGCCGTTCATCCAGGCGCTGGAGGCCCGGACCGGGCGCCCGCTCAAGCCGCGCAAACGCGGCCCCAAGCCGGGGGCGGGGCTCGATGTGGAATGGAAGGCAGGGTCATCTATAGACGGCCTTCTCAACATCTCAAACAAACGGCCTGAATGAACGTGATGCCACCAGTATCGCCGATTGCCGGGGCCGCCGTCACAGCGACCGCTCTTGCCAGCCTCTTGCAACAGCAGAACCCGACGATACCCGAAACCTTTCTGAGCTTATTCTGGGAACTTCATGTCCTTGGAAAGCCAAAGGGCAATCAGCCGCCGACCGCCGTCTTTAATTTGGGTCCTTTAAGCGATGTCGCTTTGGAACGTCTGGAAGCCAAACATCCTGCGTGGGAAAATGTCGAAAATACGCTTCACCTTCCGGCCGACGTCATCACGCACTGGGACGACAAGCGACGTTACGACCTATATCCGCTCTTGCGCGACCTCGGCGATCATGTTCGCGAAGCCGAAGACGTTGCGCCAGGTTCGACCGATCCGAAATGGCTCAACCCTCTTTTACTGACGAGGGCGCCGTCGGGTTTGATCCTTCCAATCGCGATCGCGCTGTCCGATTCCGGGATCATCATAAGATCGATGATAACGCCCGTTAGCGCTCACAAGCTCGCGGTACTGCGCAAAAGATATGGGGAAGAATAGTGGAAAACGTCTGGGGAGGCCCCGTCCGGCTCGCACCGGCATCTCCCATTCCGTGGCAGCAACAGGGACTTTCTGCTGTCAGAACATTTTCCACTGTGCTTTATATGCCATGCAAAGAGGCATCTTTCAAGAGCCGGAGCTGCTCGATTTGGAATAGAATGCAGTGTTACCGTAACTCCGATCTTCGTTGGCACGATCTGCGCCACGAGGGCGTGTCTCGTCTGTTCGGGTTGACCGACTTCCGCGACTCCGAGGTCATGGCGATCAGCGGTCATCTGCGGACTGAAATGCTCGCGAGATATAGGCATCTGCGCGCCGACAGGCTGGGCGATCGGCTGCCGGGTGGCCGACTGAACCCCGCTTTCGTTCGGGATGAGGCGGGGCCGTGACGCGCGCCCAATGGCTTCGTGCAATTCGGGCTCGCCTGTGGTTGGTCGGCTCGGGAGCCCTGCTGATGTTGGCCGGCGCGGTCTTGATATTCGT
>Ga0116226_10005547_pt1 | contig 11272 bp, 14 predicted proteins | sample S1TSphfallax_FD_89692 | JGI IMG/M metagenome (GOLD analysis project Ga0116226, IMG submission 89692) | Host-associated microbial communities from peat moss isolated from Minnesota, USA - S1T2_Fa - Sphagnum fallax MG | ecosystem: Host-associated > Plants > Peat moss > Unclassified | place: USA... | reverse complement strand
CCGCCGCCGCTTCCGTGATCGCCACAGGACGCCTCAACAAAAAATCCGCCCTCCAGGCAATCAACGATATCATCGCACGCAACGCCGTCCCGGCTACCGCGTAACAAGGGGGTGAGCAGTTACAAAACATTTGAGTCAAATTCTTCACCCCTAGAAATATTTCCGTGTATTACAACACAAACACTCATGGCGTTTTTGAAAAAATCATAGTCAAAGGGAATTTTTCCAAAAATGTCAAGAGTTCCATGGCCAATAAAACTCATATCTATATATATGGTATAGAGTATTATGCCTAGACCTGACCCTAAGATACGAATTTCCATCGTCACCGCTTGGGTCAATATACCCGTGTTGATCATACACGGCCGCATCACCATGTAGCTTCCTTGAAGCATCTATCTTCGGACGATCACACAGCGATGCAATGGGAGTTATAGTAAATTCTCCATGTTGCGATATAGCTCGAACGTCATATTCGCTAACGAACGTTATCATGAGCATATCACGAGATCGGCGTACCGGAAAACCTCCCCAGTTCATATCCGCCTGATCGGCTGATTTGACCACCATCAAGGAGCGTAATACATGGTCGTCAGGTACCACCGCAAAAGCCGTACTTGAGAAGGTCAATAGCAAGAGTCCTGCAAGAGCTTGTCTTATCATCTTCTTCACTACCAACTTGTCAATCATTGGGGGGCTGAGTTCATCAACCACTGTTCAGGGCTCATTGCACCCGGCCCCACCGTATTCATCATAGTGTTCATACCATAATGGGGCACATCTGCAGTCAGATAGCTATCGGCAACACCCTGCGGAAAACGGTGACAGTGCAGTAATCTGGGGCGTTCCACTTGCGCGTCGCTCCGCTTCAGGGACAAAGCCTATTCAAAGATAGGCAAACACCGGCTGCGGCACCACTCCGACACGTTCGCTCCGGGCAAGCGCGCGAGCCGAACAAACTCCAACCGTCGTTCCAACGCAGACCCCCAAGGCATCCAGGTTCTCCATCATCGACCTCAGCCGATCATGGTGTCCTCGATGTCTCCGAACATCTGTCCTCGATGTCTCCGGTCTATACACCCATCAAGGGGGGAAAGAGGAGGTTTCGACACTTAAGAATGGCTTCGCCCTTAAGTATGGGGAGATAGTACACTCCCCAGTGCCCAGCCGGGCAGCGCGGGTTCGAGGCGGATACCAGCGGCAGTCAGCTCAATCCGGTCTTTGAGCGCATCGAGCTTTACCACCGCGAGTGCGATCCCTGCCTGTCCCGCCCGCAACTCGCCGACTTCGCTGCCGTCGGGTGCGACGATGATCGTGCCGGGGGCTGGTGCCGGACCGTCGAACATCACCGGCATCAGGCGCTTCTTGATGAGGCCGCGATATTTGGTCCGCGCGGTCAGTTCCTGGCCGACATAACAGCCCTTGTCCCACGCGACGCCATGCAGTTCGTCGAAGCCGTTTTCCAGCAAGATCGATTTCTCGATAATGAGATCGCGGCTGCCGTCAGGCACGCCCTGCGTGATGCGCAGCCGATCCCACGCCGCAAAGCTTGCCTCGGTGAAGCCGGCCTGGCTCAGCCACGCGGCGCCATCAGCCTGCGGCAGAAGGATCCGTACACCGAGTTCAGCCAGCCTCGGATCGACGAGCGCGATGCCGCCTTCAAGCACGCGCGCGTCGCCGGGTGCGTTGAGCCCGAGCAAAGCTGCCGCGCCATCGCCCCAGCCATGCCAGACTGAGAGCGTGGGCGAGATATCGGTAATCTCGACTTTGGCGCGCAGCTTGAACATCGAAAGGCGGCGCTTGAGGTCGGCAATCCGGTCACCTTCGCCGTCCAGCAGCAAGGCGCCGCCGTCGCTCGTGACGAAGAAATCGTGCAGATACTTGCCTTGCGGCGTCAGCATTGCCGACCAGATGCCATGCCCCTCATCGACCGCGCGGACATCATTCGAGACCAGCCCTTGCAGGAACGTCACGCGGTCCTCACCGGCAATGCGCAACACACCGCGCGGTGGATCGGCGGGGGCGAAGAATGGCCCTGGCATCGCTAGCTCTCCTGTCTCACGTGCAATGGAGCGTCATAGGTGGCGCGGGGCGGCTTGCTTGGCAAGAAGCTGTGCAAAACGCTATAAACTGCGGCATGTCGCGCGCTCTGCCTTCTTTCGCTGCCGCTCCGGCGATCCTGTTCGTAACCGCGACTCGGATCGGCGATGCCGTTTTGTCGACCGGTCTTATCCATCATTTGGTCCGAACCTATCCGGGCTGCCGGTTGACCATCGCGGCCGGGCCGGTGGCGGCGCCCTTGTTCCGCGGCGTCCCGGGCCTGGTCGATTTGATCCCGGTGCAGAAGCGGCGCTATGCGGGGCATTGGCTGGCGCTCTATCGACGGATCGCCCTGCGGCGCTGGGATTTGGTCGTCGATTTGCGGGGATCGGCGCTGGCGTGGCTGCTCCTCGCGGGCACGCGCCGGACCGCGGGCAAGGGAGAGCCCGACGAACATAAGCTTGTCCAGCTATCGCGGCTGTTCGGCCTGGCTCATCCGCCGGCCCCGCATCTCTGGACCTTGCCGTCGCACGATGCCGCTGCACTGCGCCTGATCCCGCCCGGGCCGCCGGTGCTGGCGATCGGGCCGACGGCGAACTGGCCGGGTAAGGTCTGGCGTGCCGAGCGCTTCGCCGAACTCATCGCCCGGCTGACTGGGCCCGGAGGGCCGTTCTTGGGTGCACGCGTCGCTGTGTTTGCGGCCCCGCATGAACGCGCATTGGCGGAACCGGTTCTGCAATCGATTGCGCCGGACCGCCGGATCGATATGACCGGCGAGGCGGATCTGCTGACGATCGCCGCCGCGCTGCGCCGGGCTACTTTGTTCATCGGCAATGATACCGGGCTCATGCATATGTCGGCTGCGGTCCAGACCCCCACGCTCGGCTTGTTCGGCCCCAGTCCGGCGGCGATCTATGGTCCGTGGGGGCCACATTCTGCGATTGCCCAGACTGCGCTCAGCTATCGGCAATTGGTCGATGCGCCCGATTTCGATCATCGCCGGACCGGCACCCTGATGGACAGCCTGTCAGTCGACACGGTCGAGGCGGCGGCTTTGTCGCTGGTTAGCCGTCTCAATGTGGCGGCGTGAGTTCATGAGCTACGCGGTTAAGGAGATCTTCTTAACACTGCAAGGCGAGGGCGGGCAGGCCGGGCGTGCTGCGGTGTTCTGTCGCTTTGCCGGGTGTAATCTCTGGTCCGGCCGCGAAGCGGATCGCGCGGAAGCAGAATGCCGGTTCTGCGATACGGATTTCGTCGGTACGGATGGTCCTGGCGGCGGCAAATTCGCGGACGCGGACGATCTTGCTGCCGCGATTGAGTCCTGCTGGCAGGGGGGCGATCGCGACCGGTTCGTCGTCTTCACCGGTGGCGAGCCGCTGTTGCAGCTCGATGGGGCGGTGATCGCTGCTATCCAGGCGCGTGGCTTCACGGTCGCGGTCGAGACCAACGGCACTATCGCAGCCCCGGCCGGAATTGACTGGGTCTGCGTCAGTCCAAAAGCCGGCACGACACTCGTCCAATTGTCGGGTCAGGAACTGAAACTGGTGTTCCCGCAGGCTGGGCTCGACCCGGACTCTCTGCTCGGGCTGGATTTTGCGCAATTCTGGTTACAGCCGATGGACGGGCCCCATCAGAGCGCTCATACCGAAGCAGCTATCGCCTATTGCCTGTCCAACCCACACTGGCGGCTGAGCCTCCAGACGCATAAGCTTATCGGAATTCCATAATGTTAGAGCTGAGTAAGCAGTTTCGGTTCGATGCTGCGCATACGCTGGAGCGCGAGATATCGGTTGAATCCAGCCGGCGCGTCCACGGACATTCCTATCGTGGCGAAGTCACGATCCGGGGGGCGGTCGATCCGGCGACCGGCATGGTGCTCGATCTCGGCAAATTCGAACAGATGCTGGAAGAGACGCGGGCCGCGCTCGATCACCACTTCCTGAATGACGTTAAGGGGCTGGGGCCTGGGACTTTGGAAAATCTGGCGATCTGGATCTGGCAGGCGCTGGCCGAGCGCTTACCCGGCTTATTCACGGTCACGGTCTATCGCGATAGCGGCGGCGAGACCTGCCGCTATTTCGGCCCTGACGCTGTATGAGTGAGACGGTCGGGCTCACGGCACTCGTCGTCGTTCATAACGAAGCCGGGCAGCTAGCCGATTGTCTTGAGCGGCTTACCTTCGCCGATGAACTGCTCGTCGTGCTGGATCGCTGCACCGATGAATCTGCCGATATTGCACGCCGCCATAACGCACGGCTGATCGAGGGCGCGTGGGAGCGGGAGGGCGACCGGCGCAATATCGGTATCGACGCTGCGACCGGTCCCTGGATCCTGGAAGTCGATGCCGACGAGCGCGTGTCACCTGCTCTGGCTTACGAAATCATTACACTAGCGCGCCATTCTGCTGCCCAATGGCACACAATTCCTGTCGATAATTACATCGGGACGCGCCTTGTGCGCTGGGGATGGGGCGCCAGTTTCGGTAAATCCGCCTATGCCGGCCTGTTCCGCAAAGGCGCCAAACGCTGGGGGCCGGAGCGGGTGCATCCGCGCCTCACCTTTACCGGGGAGAAGGGGGCGCCACTCGCTAACCCACTGGAACATCTGGTAGATCGCAACATCTCCGACATGCTGCGCCGGCTCGACCGCTACTCGACGGCCCATGCGCTGGACCTCCGAGAATCCGGCGAGATCGGCTCCTACGGCCATAATCTGCGCCGGATCTTCTCGCGCTTCTGGAAATGCTATATTGCACGCAAAGGTTATCGGGAGCGGGAGTACGGCTTCCTGATTGCACTTTTTGCGGGTCTCTATCCGATCCTCTCCTATCTCAAGGCTCGGCTGGAAACTGAATGAGCGTCATCGTGATGGCCGATGATGGCGTGCCGTTCGACGGAAACAGCCTCGCGGCCGGCCCGCTCGGCGGTGCCGAGACTGCGTTCATCGGACTGGCTGGTGGGTTGGCCGAACGGGGGCATCGCGTCTATGGTTTTACCAAGGGAAAACAACGGTTTAACCGTAACGGGGTCGATTGGGCGCCGATCGATGCCGGGCTGCCGGATGAGGCGGATCTCTACATCGCCAATCGCGGCCATCGTCTGCTCGACCATGTCCGCCGGGCGCGCCGCGTGGCGTTTTGGGTGCATAATCCGGCGGGCTATGTCGTCAAGCCGCGCTATTTGATCCGGCTGTTGCGGCGGCGCCCGGTCCTCGTGTTTCTGGGCCCTTATCACGCCACGACCCTGCCGGCATGGGTTCCAACCGGTGGTCGTGTGGTGATTCCCTACGGCATCGATCCGCATTTCCAACAGGCAACCGAGCGCGCGCCACCGCCGCCGCGGGCGATTTTTACGTCAAATCCGTTACGGGGGCTGGATTGGCTGCTGCAACGCTGGGCCGATGCAATTCAGCCAAACGTGCCTTCTGCCGAACTGCATGTCTATTCGGGGCTCGCGACCTATGGTGGCGGAGATGCCTCAAAGCGCGCGCTGGCGGCACCGATACTGGCGAGGTCCGAGGCGCTGGCCGGTAACGGCGTGGTGCTCCATCCGCCGGTTGCTAAACGCGCACTGGCCGAGGCGCTGACCCAGGCGCGAGTTTTCCTCTATGGCGGCGATCCGGGCGAGACATTCTGCCTTGCCGCCGCAGAATCGCAAGCGATGGGCGTGCCGGGCGTGGTGTTGCACTCGACCTGCCTCGCCGAGCGGGTGGTGGATGGCAGAACCGGCTTCGTCCTTGACGATGGTGATGATGCCGGTTTTGCAATGCGGGCCGTCTCGCTTTTGACTGACGACACGCTATGGCGCATGCAGCATCAGGCCTGTTTGGCCGAGCAGCGCGGCCTGTCCTGGGTGAATGTCGCCCGCCATTGGGAAGCGCTGCTGCCGTGACGCGTCTGCTCCAGGTCATGGCCGGTGCCCAGCATGGCGGCGCCGAAGCCTTCTTTAGCCGTCTGGCTATTGCCCTCGAACGGTCGGGACAGGTGCAGACGGTTGCGATCCGATGCAACGCTGATCGCGCAGCGACTCTGCAGGCCGCCTCTGTTACGGTGACCGAACTGCCTTTCGGCGGCTGGCTGGATTTTACCACCCGGCCCGGCCTGAAGCGGCTGATTCGCGCGTTCGAACCGGATTGCGCGTTGACCTGGATGAACCGGGCGAGCGCCGCTTTGCCATCGGGCCCCTTCGTCCGAATCGCGCGGCTCGGTGGATATTACGATTTGAAGTATTATCGTCGCTCAGACCATCTCATTGGGAATACGCGCGATATCGTGGACTATCTGATCCGCCAAGGCTGGCCGGCCGCTCGGGCTCACTATCTGCCGAATTTCGTCGACGCGACGGCTGCGGCGGCCATGAATCGCGCGCAGTTCGATACGCCCGAGGAAGCGCCCTTGGTGTTGGCACTGGGCCGGCTGCATCAGGTCAAAGGGTTCGACGTGCTGCTGCATGCGCTGGCGCGGCTCCCCAAAGCCTATCTGTGGCTGGCCGGTGACGGGCCGGAACGACGGCGTCTGGAAGCGCAGGCGCAGACGCTGGGCATCGCAGACAGGGTACGGTTCCTAGGGTGGCAGGCTAACACGGCGCCGCTCTATGGCGCGGCCGATGCGGTGGTCTGCGCCTCGCGCGCCGAACCGCTCGGCAATGTCGTCATCGAAGCTTGGGCGCGGCACGTCCCGGTGATCGCGACCTTGACGCCAGGACCGTTGAGCCTCATCGAGGATGGGAAGAGCGGGTTGCTGGTGCCGATCGAGGATGCCGATGCGCTGGCATCGGCGCTCGGTCGGGTGCTTAGCGATGCTGCATTTTCGGAAAGCCTGTGTGCAGCTGGGTGGGAACGCTATCAAGCTGCCTTTACTGAAAGCGCCGTGGTGCGGTCGTATCGCGACTTTTTCGAACAGGTTCTTGTCTGATGTGCGGCATTGCCGGGATGATGAGCACAGACGGATCGATGCCCTCGCCCGCGCTGATCGAGCGGCTGGGCGACGGGATCGCCCATCGCGGGCCGGACGGGACTGGCCGTTATGCGCATGGCAATATGGCGATGATCCAGCGCCGCCTTGCGATCATCGATCTGGCGACGGGCGATCAGCCGTTTCATGAAGCTGGCGGTGCCGCGCTGATCGCGAATGGCGAAATCTATAACTACATCGAATTGAAGGCGGACATGCTGAAGACGCGATTTGCCACCGCGTCCGATTGCGAGGTGCCGCTGCATCTCTATCGCCGGGTCGGGCTCGATTTCCCCCGGTATCTGCGCGGCATGTATGTGATTGCGATCCATGATCCGGTCGAGGGGCGCCTGGTCCTGTCGCGCGACCCGTTTGGCATTAAGCCGCTTTACTATGTCGAGACCGAGACCTGCTTCGCCTTCGCCTCCGAGCCGGAACCCTTGATCAAGGCGGGTATTGCCGGCCTGGAACTGGTCCGCCAGGTGCGCAACGAGCTGCTGCAGCTACAATTCACCACCGGGCGTGACACGATCTATGCCGGCATCAAGCGCGTCCTGCCGGGCGAGACTCTCGTCGTGGCAGAGGGCCGCATCGTGGAACGTCATCGCCTGAGCGCGCTGCCAGCCGGTGGCCCACTGCCTGTCGATCAGGAAGACGCGATGGCAGCGTTGGACCGAACCCTGACCGGCTCGGTTCGGGTCCATCAGCGATCTGACGTGCCCTATGGGATGTTCCTCTCGGGCGGCATCGATTCTGCCGCGGTACTGAGCCTGATGGCCCAACTGAATGATCGGCCGGTCAAGGCGTTTACCATTGGATTTTCCGGAACCGCCGCCGCTGACGAGCGTGACCTCGCGCGGACCATCGCGCAGTCGCTGGGTGCGGAGCATATCGAGATTGAATTTCGGGAAGCCGATTTCTGGCACTTGCTGCCGGAAATTGCGGCTGCGCTTGATGATCCGGTGGCGGATTATGCGGTCCTGCCGACTTGGCGGCTCGCACAGGAGGCGCGCGCCGCAGGGCTTAAGGTCATTCTGTCCGGCGAGGGTGGCGATGAGCTCTTCGGCGGGTATGGCCGCTACCGTAGTGTTCAGCGACCCTGGTGGGCTGGCGGTAAGCCGCTGCGCGGTCACGGCGTGTTCGACGGGCTTAGCGTGCTGCGCGGCGAACTCACGGGGTGGCGCGACGGGATCGAAGCGGCCGAGGCGCGCCACAGCGGTGAGGGGCGGTCACGGCTCCAGGTAGCGCAGGCGACCGATTGCGCTGATTGGCTACCGAACGATCTCCTGAACAAACTCGACCGCTGCCTAATGGCGCATGGCGTCGAGGGCAGAACGCCGTTCCTCGATCCCGAGGTCGCCGGTGTCGCGTTTCGCCTGCCCGATGCGCTGAAGATCCATGACGGACTCGGCAAATGGCTGCTGCGCCGCTGGCTGGAGCATCGCGTTCCAGCGGCGAAGCCGTTCGCCAAGAAACAGGGTTTCACAGTGCCGGTCGCTGAATGGATCCGCCGCCGTGGCGCAGTTCTAGGGCCTTTGGTGGCGCGTCAGCCGGGCATTCGCGAAATCTGCCGGCCCGAGGCGGTCGAGCGATTATTTCAGTCGCTCGATGGTAAGCGAGCCGGCTTTGCTGCCTGGACTCTTCTATTTTACGCGCTCTGGCACCGCGCCCATATCCAGCGCCTGCCGGCCGAGCGGGATGTGTTTCAGACATTGTCGGCTGGGTAGGGCCAGCTCAGTTCATACACTTAAAGAGTGGGCTTCCCGTAACTTTAGGAAAGTTTGTGTACAGGCCCTAGCCGCCAAGGGTAGTGGAGGGGCCATAACTGTAAAAAGGGCGCAGGACTATGCCGCCGCATATGCAGCCAGCCCATCCGCTAGCGCCTCCAGAGTGACCCTCATCCGCCCGGCACGGTGCTGACTGGGGTGGCTAACCAGCCAGACTTCCAGTTCGTGGCAGAAGTTGGGCATGATCCGGATTAAGTCGGGATCGCGCTTAGCGAGTGGGACTTGGCATGCGCCGATACCTAGTCCAGCCCGTAACGCCCCGAGCTGAGCGAGGGCGCTGTCAGAGCGGAAAGCGAAGGCGCTTCTGCTTAGCACAGCGCCTCCAGCTGCCAATCCTCTAAGCAGCAACGATCTTCTGTCTTCGCCAATCAGGGCACCGCTTGCCACCAGCGCTTCAAAGTCGGCCGGAGCAACATGCGCCTCCAGCCAAGGGCGCCGGGCGTAGAGGCCAACTTGGACGATTGCAACCTTGCGGACCAAAAGGTCCGACTGGGCCGGTCGCGTCATGCGCACGGCGATGTCGGCGTCGCGCCGGAGCATATCTTCTATATCGTCGGTAAGGTGGAGTTCGAAGACGAGGCTAGAGTAAGTGGTCTTTAGCTTGGCCAAGATCGGTGGCAGCACTTCTGCCCCGATTACCTCGCTGGCGGTGATCCGCACAACGCCAGCAATTGAGCCCGCTTCCGCCGAAGCGGTGCGGACTAAATGCTCGAATGCCGCTTCCATCGTCTCGGCCGATGCAAGGAGTTCAAGCGCCCGCTCCGTTGGGACAAGACCGGAGGGCGAACGAACGAAAAGCTTGACGCCGACCGCCGCCTCCAACTCTTCCAGGTGGCGCCGCATCGTCGGGTGCGCTACGTGCAGCGCACGGGCGGCGCCAGAGAGACTACCCTCGCGCAAGATGGCGAGAAGAGAGCGGCAAAGTTGCCAATCAAGGTCGCGGCTATTCATCCTTTTACGTACAGCAGCTTAATGCATTTAGCCAATTCCGTTCGGCCACTGTCAGCATAAAATTGACCGGACAGCAGGAGGCACGCCTTGTCCATCACCCTAACGTCCGAGATTCACATGAAATCAAGCCCCAGTCTTAACCTTGTCGGGCCTGTCGCAGGTGAGGTCGGCCTTATCCTAAGGGTGGAGGGCGGGGTCGCCCTGGCTCTGCTCATCCTGGTGTATCGCGCCACAGGGGGGAGTTGGTGGCTGTTCGTGGCCCTTTTTTTCGTGCCCGACTTTACGATGCTCGGCTATCTTGCAAACCGTCGGATTGGGGCTACCATCTACAATCTTGGCCATACTTACGTTTCGCCCGCGGTCCTGGCCTTGGCGAGCGTCGTGCTCGGAACGCCTGCGCTGTGGGCCATCGGCGTGATCTGGGGCGCGCACATCGGCTTTGACCGGCTGATGGGCTATGGTCTCAAATATCCGCAGGCTTTCCAGGCCACCCATTTGGGCTGGAAAGGCAAGGGCGCGCTGGTTTGACATCTCGGACCAATTACCGACCGCCGCTCCGGACGGCATCCGTGCAGCGCGCGACGATCTGGTGGTAGGTGGAATCATCTGCCAATTTCTGCGGGTTCGCGAAAAATTCCATCAGATCGGCGCGCGTGTAATGTCCTTTGATTTCCTGGGCCATACAGCCGCAATAGCGCGCGATTCGCGCCTTGGGCTCAGTGCTTTCCGGGTCGACGCCGTGGGATTTGATGCTTTTGCCGGCCGCTTCGACACAGCCGGCTTCCATCTGTGCTGTCTCGTCAAGAGGTGGCGCTGGTTGGGCGATCGTCGGTTGCGGTTCGGTCGTTGGATAGAAGGCGATCAGCACCATGACAGCCACCCCGATCACGGCGAGCAGCGGGCCGACAATATCGACGCGCAAGCGGATACAGTTTTCGACGAGCGGGCGCGGCCAGTGATAGGTCTCGCGCATCGTGTGGCGCCAGCCGATGATCGTCAGCCAGCCGAAAGCAGCTAGCGGCAGCAGTAAACTAATCGCGACGATCTCGATGAGACTGACCGGCGCCAGAAGCGCGCGGTCATAAAAAGCGAACGCGAGCAGAATCAGCGTAAGAAGGAGCATCGACAGCGTAAAGACGCTCCTCCGTCGCCGCCATGGCTGCATCATCATATCAAGTTTACCCGTTGCCCCTCAGCGAGGCGCGACAGATAGCAGGTACGATAGCGCCCGTATATTTTTCGATCGAGGGTGCTGGATTTTGGCCCTACCGGGAACCGTGGATGCCCCAATAGTCAAAGCTCATCTTGCCGTCGGGCATTTTTTCATTTTTGACGAGATAGACTTTGTTACCCCAGACAAAAAGGGCCATGTCAGTACCCATTTCCTGCGCATTCTTGCGCATGGCGTCGACCGTGTCTTTACTAACCCGAATTATGCAGCTGGGCTGGCGGATGTAGCTTAACTCATTGAATTGGTGTAAGATTTGGTTGCTGAAACCATCTTGCGCCGCTTCAGGAGGCCACACCCGCCATGATTGAGACT